>Ga0082335_1000534_pt1 | contig 94750 bp, 83 predicted proteins | sample Subgrocontami58m_FD_72375 | JGI IMG/M metagenome (GOLD analysis project Ga0082335, IMG submission 72375) | Subsurface groundwater microbial communities from S. Glens Falls, New York, USA - GMW37 contaminated, 5.8 m (SPADES assembly) (version 2) ...
GAATGACATCCACCATTGCACACATCAGCCTTCCGTTACTGCCCTGATCGATTTCCGCGTAACGTCCAAAAGGTTTTTAAGCTCCTCTTCACTGATCGTCAGCGGCGGCATCAGAACAATCACATCTCCTAGCGGCCGAATTATCGCGCCCCTCTTTCTCGCCTCACGGATGACCCTATACCCGATTCTTCTTTCCGGCGCGTAGCCCTTGCGAGCACTTTTATCTTCCACCAGCTCGATCCCCACCATAAAGCCCCACTGGCGGACATCGCCCACATGGGCGAGCGGAAGAAACTCCTTTTCCAGCCTGCGCTTGAGATAAGCAATCTTGGGTTGCATCCGTTCGATAATCTTTTCTTTCTTGAAAAGCTCCAGATTCGCCAGCGCCACAGCACAGCCGAGCGGATTGCCCGTGTAGGTGTGGCCGTGAAAAAAGCTCTTATACTCCCCGTACTCCCCGAGAAAAGCCGAGAAGATCTCTTCTGTGGTAAGCGTCGCTGCCAAGGGAAGATAGCCGCCGGTGATTCCTTTCGCCAGACAGAGAATATCCGGACTCACCCCTTCGTTGTCGCAGGCAAACATTTTTCCCGTGCGGCCAAAACCCGTAGCGACTTCGTCAAGGATGAAGAGAATGCGATTTTTGCGGCAGATCTCGCTCAACGCCTTCACATAGCCCACAGGCTGCGACCACATCCCCGCCGCCCCCTGCATGAGAGGTTCCATAATCAGGGCGACAAGAGAATCCTTTTCTCTGCCTAGCTGCTCCTCCGCCTCCCGGATAGCGCTTTTGAGCGCGTCGGATTCGCTCATGCCCCGGGAGTAACGGAACACATGCGGCGGGGTGAGGCGCAAAACAGGAAAGAGCAGGCTGCGGTGAAAGCGGTGAAAGGTCTCCGAATAGCCCACGCTCATAGCGCCTATCGTGTCCCCGTGATAGGCCTCCACCAGTGAAGCAAAGCGCGTGCGATTTGTCTCTCCCCGAAGTTGCCAATACTGCAAAGCGATCTTCAGAGCCACCTCGACTGCCGTAGCGCCGCTGTCGGAATAAAAAACCCGCTTGAGCCCTTTGGGGGCGATCTCGATCAACTTTGCGGCAAGCTCGATGCCGGGCACATGGCTTAGACCCAAGAAGGTCGAGTGGGCAATCTTGTCGATCTGTTGCTTGAGAGCATCATCCAACTCTTTTTTTCTGTGGCCGTGGACGTTGCACCAGAGGGAAGAGACGCCATCGAGATATCTCTGCCCCTGGAGATCGATCAGGTAATGCCCCTCTCCCCTTTCGATGATCAGCGGCTCTTCACCCATCCACTCCTGCATCTGGGTAAAGGGATGCCAGACATAAGTGTGATCCAGCCGTTTAAGCTTTTCGTAGTCCGCCATAACTTCGTGCTGAGGATCGAAGATTGAGGATCGCGGATCGATCTTCTATCCTCTATCCTCCATCTTCATCTCCGCCTTGACTTCCTCAAATGCCTTTAACGCATGGTGAAGATGCTCGTGGGTGTGCGTGGCCATAACTGTTATCCTTAAACGCGACGTGCCCGGAGGAACCGTGGGCGGACGGATTCCCTGGGCAAAAACACCCTTGCCCAGCAATCGCTCCGAAAAATCCATGCATTTTTCAGCATCCCCGATGATGAGCGGCAGAATTTGTCCTTCACTTCTCCCCAGGGAAAAGTCCAGCTTTTTCAGTCCCTCTCTTAAAGCGCGGCAGTTATGCCACAGCGCGAGCCTCCGTTGCGGCTCCTTGACTGAAAGATCGATCGCGGCAATCGCCATCGCCAACACAGCCGGCGGGAGAGAGGTGGTAAAGATAAAACTCCGGGAGCGGTTGATAAGCAGCTCGCGCAGCTCCCGGCTGCCCGCCACATAGGCGCCGAACGCCCCCAGCGCCTTTCCCAGCGTTCCCATCTGAACCAGGACGCGATCTACCAATCCCAACTTGGCGACAACACCGGCCCCGTTCGGACCGGTGACACCTGTAGCATGGGCCTCGTCGACCATCACCATCGCGCCGTATCGCTCCGCCAGATCCACGATCTCAACAAGCGGCGCCTCATCTCCATCCATACTGAACAGGGTCTCGGTAACGATCAGTTTTCGCGTTTTTGCCGGGGCTTTTTTCAGCCCGGCTTCGATCTGCTCCAGATCGCAGTGCGGATACACGACGATCTTCGCCCGTGACAGGCGGCAGCCATCGATAATGCTGGCATGATTGAGAGCGTCGCTCAGGATTAAATCTCCTTCTCCCACCAGCAGGGAAAGGATTCCGATATTGGCCTGATAGCCGGAGTTGAAAACCAACGCCGCCTCGGTTCCCTTTAATGCGGCTACTTTTTCCTCCAACTCCAAGTGGAGCGTCATGTTGCCTGAAATCAGACGCGAGGCCCCGGAGCCGCACCCATAGCGATCCATCGCCTCTTTTGCCGCTTCACGCAGGGCCGGATGGTTGGCTAAGCCGAGGTAATTATTGGAAGAAAGATTTAGCACCTCCCGGCCGTCGAGGATGAGAGTAGGCCCCTGCTCCCCCTCCACATGGCGGAGTTTTCGGTAGAGCCCCTCCCGTTTAAGCCGCTCCAACTCCTCTCGAATATAATTGATCGGCATCTCTTACTTTGACTTATTACAACGATAAGCCCTTATCAACCAGACTGCATTTTTGCCCTTTTTGACCTTTTCCTGATATAAGAGATGGCACTTTCCATGGCTAAAGCCAAGATCATCTACGCCTGTCAGAATTGCGGCTATCAGTCGCCGAAGTGGCTGGGAAAATGTCCCGACTGCAATCAATGGAACAGCCTGGTGGAAGAGAGGTTCGAGCGCGCTGCGCACCCACGCGGTGAGCTCACTTTGGGAACGAAGGAAGAGCCCGCGTCCATTAGCGAGATCTCAACCGCAGAAGAGGGGAGGCTCCTCTCCGGCATCGGCGAGTTCGACCGGGTCCTGGGCGGGGGGCTGGTCCCCGGTTCGGTCACTTTGATCGGCGGCGATCCCGGGATAGGGAAATCGACCCTTCTCCTTCAGGCCTTTGCCGCCCTGAGCCAGAAAGGGCTTACCTGCCTCTATATCTCCGGCGAGGAGTCGCCGAGACAGATCAAGCTCCGCGCGGAAAGACTGGGCGTTGCCCCTCCTACTCTGCTCATCCTCAGCGAGACATCCCTGGAGAGAATCATCGATCAGATCAAGAAGACTAAGCCATCGGTCCTGGTCATCGACTCGGTCCAAACTATCTTCACCTCCACCCTTCCCTCGGCCCCCGGAAGCATCAGTCAGGTACGAGAGAGTTCCGGCTCGATCATCATCCTGGCAAAAAAAAGCGGCCTCAGCACCTTCCTGATCGGCCATGTTACCAAGGATGGATCGCTCGCCGGCCCCAGAACCCTGGAGCACATGGTGGACACGGTGCTCTACTTTGAAGGAGAGAGGGGTCACAACTTCCGCATCCTCAGAGCGGTAAAGAACCGTTTTGGCGCGACCAACGAGATCGGTGTCTTTGAGATGAAAGAGGCAGGCCTGCGGGAGGTGAACAATCCCTCGGAGCTTTTTCTCTCCGAGAGACCTCTTAAGGCTCCAGGATCCGCGGTGGTCTGCAGTATGGAGGGTACTCGACCCATTCTGGTGGAGCTTCAGGCATTGGTAAGCCCGAGTTTTCTGGCCGTGCCACGCCGCACCACCATCGGAGTGGATCACAACCGCGTGGCGCTGCTGGTAGCCGTGCTGGAGAAAAAAATGGGAGTGAAACTCTTCAATCAGGATATCTTCGTCAACGTCGCCGGCGGGGTCCATGTGGACGAGCCGGCGGTTGATCTCGGGATCATCGCCGCAGTATCCTCGAGTTACGAGGAAAAGGCAGTTGAACCGCAAACGGTTCTGTTCGGCGAGGTTGGCCTGGCAGGAGAGATCCGCGGTATTGCTCAGGCCGAAGCGCGAGTGAAGGAAGCGGGAAAGCTCGGCTTCCGGCGCTGCATCCTCCCTCTAAGCAACAGCCGCCAGTTAAGTCACATCAAAAGCCCGGAGCTCACTGGAGTCAGCTCGCTGGCGGAATGCTGGGAAATTCTATTTTAGATTAAGGAAAAGAAGGATGCGATTCGACTATTTAGCACCGCCCACGATTAAAGAGGCGATATCATTACTGTCAAAATATAACGGCAAGGCCAAAGTCATCGCCGGCGGGACGGATCTCATGAATCTGATCCGGACCAAGATGATAAAGCCGGAATATGTCGTTGATATTGGGCATGTACCCGGACTTGACTACGTGAAGTATGATGACAAGGGGGCTTTATCCATTGGGGCGCTGGCGACCATCAGGACCCTTGAAATGTCGGCTCAAGTCAAAGAGAGTCATCCTGTCATCTGCCAGGCAGCCGCACAATTAGGGTCTATGGCGATCCGGAATGTGGGGACCATTGGTGGCAATCTCTGCCATGCTTCGCCCGCTGCCGACACAGCCCCATCTCTTATAGCTCTGGGGGCCAGGCTGAAGATCGTCGGCCCTGCCGGAGAAAGGACCGTCGCCCTGGAAAACTTTTTTACCGGCCCCGGCCAAACCGCCCTCCAGAGGGGGGAGATGGTGGTAGAGATCCAGGCGCCCTCCATGCCGCCCCATACCAGAGGCGTTTATTTAAAGCACTCGATTAGAGGGGCCGCTGATCTCGCCATTGTCGGGGTCGCGGTCATTGCTACCTCGAATGGTGGATGCTGCCGGAATGTCAGGATCGTCCTCGGGGCAGTCGCCCCGACCCCCATGAGGGCGAGAAACGCCGAAGAGGCGCTTGAAGGAAAAGAGATTGATGATGCCCTGATCGAAAAAGCGGCCCAGGCAGCAGCGGATGAATCACGGCCCATAACGGACGTGAGGGGTTCGGCTGATTACAGAAAGGAGATGGTAAAGGTCTTTACCAGATGGGCCATAAGGGGGGTGATCCCTAAAGAGGAGGCGGTCAACGAAACAACGCACATTATCCAACAGGGTGAGAAATGAAACAGCTCATAAAATTGCGGGTTAATGGCATCGACGAAGAGTTATATGCGGAGCCCTGGTGGACTTTATCCCATGTTCTGCGAGAGGAACTGAACTTTATTGGAACCAAGCAAGGCTGTGAGGGCGGTCATTGTGGCGCGTGCACGGTCCTCATTGACGGCAAGGCGGTGATGAGTTGTATCTATCTTGCCATGAAGGCAAGGGGCAAGGATATCATGACTATCGAGGGCCTTGAGGGAGAAAACGGAGCGTTACATCCTCTGCAGGAGGCCTTTATCGAGCACTTTGCGGTTCAATGCGGTTACTGTACCCCCGGGATGATCATGACTGCCAAGGCCATGCTCGGTGAAAACCCCAATCCAACCGAGGAAGAGGTCCGGGCGGGATTGAGCGGTAATCTATGCCGCTGCACCGGGTATACGAAAATCGTCGAGGCGATTTTGTCTTCGGCCGAGAAAAAGGGAAACTAAAAAAGGGCGCTAACTACCAAGAGGAGTTTAAAGATGCCGGAACTCTCAGTAGTTGGAAAAAGTGTTGTCAGGCTTGACGCCAGAACGAAGGTCCTGGGCAAGGAAGAATACTGCGCCGATATAAAGCTGCCCGGCATGCTTCATGCCAAGGTGTTGGGGAGCCCCCACCCCCATGCCAAAATTTTGAGCGTTGATACTTCGGCGGCAGAAAAGGTATCGGGTGTTCGTTGTGTGGTGACCGAAAAGGATGCGCCGAAGAAGTTGACGGGGACCGGGGGGATTAAGGATATGCCGATACTGGCAAGAGGCGTGGTTCGCCACATGGGGGAGCCGGTGGCGGCGGTCGCCGCAACAACCCTTGAGGCGGCGGAGGAAGCATTGGAGCTGATCAAGGTGGAGTATAAGGAGCTACCCGCCATATTTGATGCGGAAGAGGCGGCCGGAACAAATCCGCCGGTGATCATTCACCCGGATTTTTCCAACTATAGAGTAACGTTGCATCCCGATAGACTTTCCCCTGAAAGGCCGAATGTGTTCACGCACATCAAGGTTTATAAAGGCGATGTGGATAAGGGATTTAAAGAATCCGACCTGATTGTGGAGAACAGGTTTGTCGCGCCGTCGATTCAGCATTGCGCCCTTGAGCCCCATGCGGCGGTTGTTTGTCCCGAGCCTGACGGCAGTGTGACCGTATTTACCGGGAAACAGGGGCTGAGCCGCGTGAAAGAGGACGTTGCTGCGGCCTTTGGGATAGAGCCCTATCGGGTCAGGGTAAGGCAACAATATGTGGGCGGCTCTTTTGGCGGCAAGAATGGCACCTACGAGTTTATCCCCACCCTGTTGGCCCTTAAGACCGGGCGCCCGGTCAAGTGGGTGATGACCAGGGAAGAGGTATTTGTGCTGGGTGGACCGCGAGAAGGGATGGTTCTTACTGTCAAAGACGGATTTAATAAGGATGGAACCATTGTGGCCAGAAAGATGGAAGTACTGGTGGATGGCGGCGCCTATGCAGAGGCATCGCCCGGGATAACCCAGAATTGCAGTTCCGCGACAATTTGCATGTACCGGATACCGCATCTCAAATGGGACGGCTACGCTGTTTATACCAATACGCCGAAAAGGCGCGGCATGCGCGGCTATGGCGTGAACGAAGTCGCTTTTGCGATAGAATCGAATATGGAAATTGCCGCGGAAAAGCTGGGCATCGACCCCGTAGAACTGAGGCGGAAGAACCTGCTCAGGGAAGGCGAGCCGATGTTGAATGGTGAGATCACCCACAGTATCGGCGCGGCCGAGTGCCTCGACAGGGTCTGTGCAGCAATAAAACTGAATGAGAAAGGCGCCTCAGAGGGACCGTGGAGAAAGGGAAAAGGAGTGGCACTGGGAAACAAATACAGCACGGCCCGCGCCGCCTATTGTGGGGCAAGAATCCAGGTTACCGAGAATGAAAGAATCATCGTCTATCATGGCGCTGACGCAGTAGGTCAGGGCGTTAACACAGTGATCGCCCAGATGGCAGCAGAGGAGTTCGGGATATCCGCAGACCGTGTGGATGTCGTATTTTCAGACACGGCCATCACGCCCTTTTTTGGCGGCGGCTCAACCTCGAGCAGGACGACTTATAATCTGGGTAATGCTGTGCGTCGGGCCTGTGATGATGCAAAAAGGCAAATTTTTCAAAGAGCGGCATGGAACCTGGAAGCCCCCCCCGAACTACTGGGTACCGGCAATATGGAAGTTTATGTCAGGGGCCATCCGGAAAGAAAAATCAGGGTGAAGGATTTATTCTCTCCTTATCAGGACAGACCGCGCCAAATCCCGGCTGGCGGAGCCGGTGAAGGCGAGGAGATTATGGAGATTATAGGGAAGGCCACCTATAGGGCGGAGAGCATTCCCGATGATCCAAAGACAGGTCAGCTTGACCCTGAGCTGGCAAAACAGGGGAAACGGTTCATGGCTTTCTACACCTACGTTGCCAAGGCCGTTGAGGTGGCGGTCAACATAGAAACAGGGGAAGTTAAAGTTCTTCGTTGTTGTGGCACGGTTGACCTGGGAAAGGCGATAAACCCCAAGACCTGTGAGCAGCAGTTGGAGGGTGGCATGGCGATGGGAATCGGCAGTGCCCTCTATGAGGTAACTTTGATGGAAAAGGGGCGGGTGCTGAACCCTAACTTTGCGGATTACAGAGCGCCTTTGGCAGCGCAGATGCCCTTTAATGAGAATATGAAATCGATTTTTGTCGAGTCTGCGCCCCATAAAGATGGCCCTTTCGGCGCCAAGGGTTTTAGTGAAGGCGCTGTGACAGGAACGGAACCGGCCATAGCCAATGCCATCTATAATGCCGTGGGGGTAAGGATAAAAGAGCTGCCTATTACGCCGGAAAAGGTGATGAGGGCCTTGCGGGAGACTTATCCCTCCTTGCCGAAAAGAGGGAAAGCGGCTAAGTTATTAATTCAGGAGGACCTCTAGAATCCTCTCTCCAGGTTGCTGCGCCGGAGTGGTGGAACTGGTAGACGCGCTGGACTCAAAATCCAGTAGGGGTAACCCTGTGGGGGTTCGATTCCCCCCTCCGGCACCATAGACTCGGACTTTTAGACCAACAACTCTGGCGCCGAATCCCCTGCTAACCCTCCAGCAGATAGGAAAACTTTTCACGGGCTTTACGGGCATACTCGGGGCTCGGCGTATTGACCGGCGGAAACTTGTCTCGCCAGGCGTACGGCCGCGTGGCGTCGATAATAGCCCTTGAATTGGTCAATTGTCCCTTGAGCCTGTCCTCCGGCGATATCCGGGGATCTAGGGGCGTTGACCAAGCGTTACGGATAATATCAATGGAGGTGGCCGGATCCGAGCGGGTGATCATTGCCCAGATGACCTCTTCTAAGTTGGAAACATCGATATCATCATCGACGACCACCACATATTTGCCGGCATAAGCGCCGATATGGCACTGGGAAGCCACATGCCCGACCTGTGTGGCATGCCCCGCGTACCGTTGCTCGATAGCAATACATAACAGCATCCGCGTATTGCCAACCTCACTGGCCCAGGCGGCCTTAATACCGGAAAGCCCGGCCTTCTCAAGGGTCTGCTTGAGCAAGCCAGAGCGTAGTATCGATCGGTAGCGGGAAATTTCATCCGGTGGCCGCTGCGGCGGGCATCCCATTATAATGGGCTTGTTCCGGTAGTAAATAGCCTTGACATCCATATACGGTTCGTCGCGAAGACCGCTGCCATAGTATCCGGTCCATTCGCCAAAGGGACCTTCAGGTTTTCTCTTTTTCGGGTCTATATACCCTTCCAGAACAATCTCGGCATTGGCGGGTATTGGCAGACCTGTCACTTTTCCTTTGATGACCTGGTAGGGCTTGCCCCGTAGCCCGCCGGCAATTTCATATTCGGAGATACCGTAGGGAATCTCAGTGCAGGTCATCAGGAATAAAAGCGGATCACCTCCCACGACAATGGCTGCCGGCATTGGTTCTTGGCGAGCCATGTACTTGTCGCGATGAATCCGGCCGTGTTTACCCGGAGAAATATAAAATCCGACGCTTTTTTCATCATGGACCATGACGCGATAGGTACCCAAATTCACCCAGCCTTCATCCGGATCCTGGGTAACGTTAAAGCTGCCGGTTCCAATGTAACGCCCGCCATCAAGCTCGTGCCATAGGGGTGTAGGGAAAGACAGGACGTTGACATCATCGCCCATCTGGATGTTTTCCAAGATTGGTCCGTCATCAACGAACTCATAAGGAATGGGCGTTATCGCCTGAAAAGCCTTGGTAAACGCTTCCGATAGCTGGAAATTGTTCAGTTCGGAGGGTAAACCCAGAGTCATGCTTTTACGTCGCCCACCGAAAAAATTCACCAGTAGCCGGTGCCCCTGTGGGTATCCGGGGATTTTGTCAAAGAGGACGGCAGGCGCCGGATCGCTATGGTTCAATAATTCCGCGGCCATACCGATCTCCTCCTGCCAGCTGGCGCCCTCCACACCGCGGACCTCACCGATCTCACCGGCCAGATCAAGCCAGCTCCTTAAGTCATGATAAGGAATTTGTAGTTTCATTGAATGTTCTCCTTTTATCCTCGGTTAATCATTAAAGTGGCCGAAATTTCATCACCAGCCTTCACAGGTTAAGGACAGGGACCAGTGGCTTGACCGTTGGGGGTAAGAGCTTGGGTTTCAAGACGCAAAACGTATGCCAGCAAGACGTTCCCATCGATCACGCGGTTTCCTAAGGTATAAGCTGACATGAGGCGGATCTAAAGCAGCCCTATACCTTCGCAAACGTAAGAAGGAAATCGCCGGTTATTCTCATTTTTCGGATTGATAGCCCTTAAGGAGCGCGGGCGGCGCTTGGATGAGTTAGCGAGATTGTGCCCGTCTCTGCTCACGCAGGCTCCGGGTGGCCTGGTAGTCGATAGTGAGGCTGTTGGAGTCGATGACAACGCCGTAATCATCGCGCGCGCCATGGAGCGTGACGTACCCGTCCAGGACATCGCCGAGGACAAATTCCGGGTCACGATCCAAGGGGTCGCCGTAGCCGCCCCCCGCGTTCATGTTCACCCGCACGATATCGCCGGGCTTCACCACGGCTTCACGGGCCGTCTCCGGGACCTCCACTCCGTTCACGGCAATGCTACCCGTGCGCGCGGGCTTGCCGCCAAAAACTCCCCACGGCGGAACTTTACTCCTCATTTCCCCTTTGCCGCGCACGCGCACCGCTGCATCCTCCAATAGCTGATACTCTCTCGTGCAGCCCAACCCGCCGCGAAATTTTCCCGGCCCGCCCGAATCGGCGCGGACATCGAAGCGGACGACGCGCATGGGAAATTCGGTTTCATGAATTTCGATTGGCCCCGGGCGGAATTGTCCGACGCCCAGCGTGCCGTGAATCAATGAAACACCATCCTGTTTCGAGCTCGCACCCAGCGCCGTATCGAGAAGCTCCATGAAAACCCAGGGCTTGCCGGATTTCGAACCCGTGCCGACAATGCGCACGCCTCCTCCGCCGCCGGACGATCCAACAGCTTTCTCGGGAATGAATTGACCCAGCGCCTTGAGAACCACATCCGCGGTAAGATAGGCCAGCGGCACGTAGTAGGAGACCGGCGCCCCGGGTCGAGGACAGACAATCGTCCCCTCGCGGAAGCGTGTCTTAACGACATCGACAAAACCGTGGTTGAAGGGAAGACTCGCGTCCGTCATAGCCATCAAACCGAAGTAGCAGGTATTCTTAATGAGCCCTGGAACCACATTCACCGGCCCACGCGCTTGTTGGTCCGAGCCGCTGAAGTCAAACAAAATGTCGCTGCCCTTTTTCGTGACTGACACATGAACACGCAGCGATCGATCAAAGCTGACAACATCGTGGTCCAGCGCGCCGTCCGCCTCGTGGGCGCCGTCAGGCATGGACTTAAGTGCGCTACGGAGCTGCCCGGCGACGCGGGCCATGAGCTCCGCACATCCGGCCTCGATAATTTCCACGCCGAAACGACCGCACAGCTCCTGCATACGCTCAGCCCCCACGCGACACGCCCCCACCTGCCCGCGCAGATCTCCCAGAGTCTCCACGGGAATGCGACTATTTGCTGCGACGAGCCGTTCGACCTCACGGTTCACTTCGCCGCGCACATAGTATTTTGTCGGCGGGATGATCAGCCCCTCTTCCCATAGATCGCGTGCCGCCGTCGAGGCTTGCGGCCCGCCCAAGTCGGCTTTGTGAGCCAACGTCCCGGTGAAGGCCACCAGAGTCCCTTGCGCGAATACCGGCATGAGAACGACCGTGTCCGACGGATGCGTCACATTGCCCGCGTAGGGGTGATTGAAGAGGATGATATCGCCCTCTTCCAGCTCGTCGGTGCGATAGTACTGCGGTAGATGTTCGCCGATGGCCGAAAACGAGCCGAAGTGAAGGGGCAGTTTCTTCGACACTGCAACAGTGCGTAATTGAGCATCCAAGAGGCCCGCGCTGCCGTCTTCGGACTCCCTGAGAACGGTCGAGTAACCGCTATGGAAGAGGACTACGCGCATCTCCTCGATGATGCTGCTGACCTTTGAGTGGATCAGCTCCAAAACGATGGGGTCGAGCTTTGTCATCATTTCTTCTCCACGGCTAATTCAATGATGATGTTGCCAAAGCGATCTACCTGGGCCGCCTGACGAGGATGGATTACGATGGTTGAATCCATCTGCTCGATGATGGCGCAACCGTGAATCCGGTTGCCGCAAACGAGCCGCTCGCGATCGTAAATCGGACAATCGTGCCAACCGTCGAAATAGGCCCTCCGATATCCTTTCAGGGCCGCATCCGGCCTCTCCCCTTGCATGGCTGACTCTGACACCAAGGGCTTGGGCAGAATCACCTTTGTAGTCAATCTGTAATTGACCAGTTCCACCCTCTGGTCCTCGGCGCGCGACCCATAATGCTTTTCGTGCAACTCATCGAACATGCGACGCCAGCCGATCTTGTCGGTTTCAGTCAAGACAGTCCTGGCGACCGGCACAGGGAGCTCGTATTTCTGAATGCTATAGCGAAGATCGATGGCCCGCCCGTGCCGGATCTGCTCCGGCGAAATTCCTTGGGCTTCGAACTCCTCCTGTGCGACGCGTTCCATCGCCTCGAACCGCCTCTGGACTTCGCCGGCCGCCACTTTCTCCAGTTCGGCGAAATGGGTCTGGATATAGTCGCGCTTGAGATCCGACACCAAAAGACCCATGGCCGACGCCAGCCCCGGGGACGCTGGAACTAAAACACGGGGGATTTTGAGTTCCTCCGCCAACAGAGCCGCATGTACCGGACCCGCCCCGCCGAACGCGACGAGCACATACTCTCGCGGGTCTTCCCCCCTCGAAACCGTGACGAGGTGTAAAGCTTCCACCATCTGCGAGCTTACGATCCTGATGATACCGTTAGCCGCCTCAATCAATTCGAGCCCTAACGGTTCAGCGATTTGCTTTGCGATGGCGTTCGTTGCCGCCGCCGCGTCAAGCTTGAACTTGCCACCGAGAAAGAAATCCGGATTAAGCCAGCCCAGGGTCAGATCCGCGTCGGTCACCGTAGGAGCCTGTCCACCATTGGAATAGCACGCGGGGCCGGGCTCGGCGCCGGCACTTTGGGGCCCGACCTTGAGCATCCCGCTTTTGTCGATCCAGGCGATGCTCCCCCCGCCCGATCCGATCTCCACCAGGTCCAGGGATGGAATCGTAATAAGCCACTCGCCGGCCTGGAAACGGGGAACGATCCTGGGCTCGCCCGCTTCAATGATTCCGGCTTTAGCCGTAGTGCCGCCCATGTCAAAGGAAATGACCTTCAGGTGGCCGGTCATGCGGCCAATATGAGCCGCAGCCAGAACACCGGCGGCCGGCCCTGATTCAATCATCTGCACGGGGATCCTGCGCAGTGCGCCGCTGGTCAGGCTCCCCCCATTCGATTGCATGATGTAGAGCGGGCGCCTGAGACCGCGCGCGGCCAGTGCCAACTCAAGGCGGTGAATGTATCGGATGACAACGGGAGCGATGTAAGCGTTGACAACCGTGGTGGCCAGCCGTGGGTACTCGCGGATTTGCGGCAACGTTTCGCAAGACAGATAAACCTGGGCCTCCGGCACGACCTCTGCAATCAACTCGCGCAGCCGCTGCTCGTGGGACGGATTCATGAACGAGAAAAGCAGACAGACTGCTACCGATTCCACTCCACTGCCACGCAAGCGCGCCAGCCGTCGCCTCGTCTCAGCTTCGTCCAACGGACGCAGCACGTTACCGCGGAAATCCATCCGTTCGGGGATCTGAATGGTATCCCGCTGCGGCACAAGCATGGGTGGCTTGGGGTAGGAAAGGTAATCGTAGGAGCCGGTCCGCACCTCGCCCAGCTCGGGCGTCTCATAGACGCCGGTGAAGCCTTCCGTTATGAGAAGCCATGTTTTGGCCCCCTTACGTTCCAGTAGAGCGTTGGTAGCCACAGTGGTGGCGTGAAAGAGAAAGGTCACATCATCAGGAGAACGACCGTCCGCAAAGAAGCCGTCCAATGCTTCCATCACCCCCCGCGTAAGCTCCGCCGGTGTGCTCAGGACCTTTAAATTGAAGACCTCGCCCGTGTGTTCTTCGAGAACGCAGAGATCAGTGAACGTGCCACCGATATCAATCCCGATTCTTAGGCGTGGCACGTATTGTTCTCCGTCATGGGCGCCAGCCCGCCTGGGTAAGCTGGCGGTCGGCCTCTGAGGCGAAGCTGAGGTCGTAGGCCCGCGCGGTTGGGATAGCTTCCTTCATCCCAACCACCTGACCGATGATGGCGAGATCGTTTCTCTGTGTTTCGTCGTCCACGGTCCCATTGCGGGTAAAGGTGCCGATCAGGTCGTCGTAGATGCGCGCTGCCAAGGTACGCTCTACACTAGAAAACTTCACTACGGCAGCAATCGTTGTCTCCCGATCCTGACGGAGCAGCCGTAGCGCCTTAAGGGTAGCCTTCATAAAAGCAGTAAGCAGCTTCGGCTGCTCCTTGATGAAGCGGTCAGTGGTCGCCAGCGTTCCCCAGGAGTTCTTCACCTCGTTGCCGAAATAAAACATCTCTTTCATGCCGGCATCCAGGCCGACATAACGCTGCTCGACACTCAGAACAGCGGCGTCCGCCACACCGGACAAGAGCGCCGGCAACTGGTTGTTTGTCCCCGTATCGATGTAGACCGCATCCCGGTTAGGGTCGAGGCCATGCTTGGCCAGGATCTGCTTAAGCATAAACGTGGCTATGGCAGCTACACCGGTAGTAGCGATCCGCTTACCCTTCAACTCTTTTGGGCCGGCGATCCCGGGTTTGCTCAAGAGCCACTGGTGGACCCGGTCATTAACGGCCAGGGCGACCTTCAAAGGCGCGCCGCCCTTGGTGATGGCGATCAGGGCGCTGGTACCGGCGGCGGTAAAATGGACGCTTCCGGCAACCAACGCCTGGATGCTGGGGGTCGGTTCGATAAAGACGATTTTGAGGTCAATCCCTTCCTCGCGCATGTAACCCTTATCCTGGGCAAGGGGATAAATAACCTGCTGAAAGCTCTTGGTAGGGATTGCTATGTTGATCGTCTCCAAGCCCGGCACCTCTGTTGCTAGAAAAAGCCAACAGGAGATCAGGCTGACAGAGGCCGTCAATCCGCGCGCGATCGAGCCGCCTCGGATAGATCTTTCCTGCTTCAACGGATTTCCAATCTTTGCCATTTTTTCATCCTCCCTTCGAAGTTATATGGAGTCGAAGTTTTTCCGCCGTATAGTCAGGCTTCCTCGCGAAGGTGTCAAGAGAATTTTCCATGGAGACCGCCGGGGTTCGTGATGACTTGATGTATTACAGCAGTCGCGTCAAAGCTAAAAAGTTACCCGCAAACCTATCACCCGTCCCCGCGCTTAAGCCGCCACCTTCCTTCCCGTCAGGAGATACGTTCTCATGACACCTTTTCCCTTGACTTCCAGGGGTGCGCGCTCTTCGAAGGTGTAATTGTCGCGCAGCAGGGCATAGCTCTCCGCGGTCACCTGAATGCGGCCTGCGAGCCCGTGGGATTCCATACGGCTCGCAGTGTTGACGGTATCGCCCCAGAGATCGTAGATGAATTTCTTCGTGCCGATAACGCCCGCGACTACCGGACCGCTGTTCATGCCGACGCGGATTTGGAGCGAGGGGCCCCGCTCCTGATTAAACTCATCCAATGCCTTGCACATATCGAGGGCCATCTCGGCGATGACCTCCGCGTGGCCGGTGCAAGGCACAGGCAGTCCCGCGCACGCCATGTAAGCGTCGCCGATCGTTTTGATCTTCTCCACCCCGTGTTTCTCAGCCAACTGGTCGAACATCGAAAACACCTTGTTCAACAGCTCCACCAACTTTTCCGGGCTGGTGTGTGAGGACAGTCCCGTGAAATCCACGATGTCCGCAAATAGAATTGTCACCTCGGAAAACCCATCCGCTATCGTGGCAGCCTCCGCCTTCAGCCGGTCTGCGATGGGTTTGGGGAGAATGTTAAGGAGCAGACGCTCGGATTTTTCCTGTTCTTTAAGGAGAAGGCTGTGTTCCTCATCCAGGGCGGCTTTGGCTCGCTCGCGCTCCCGGATGAAGTAGCGCATCGTCATGTAGAGAATGCAGGAAACGATGAGAAGATTCTCCACGAAGAATAACACCGTGGTCGTTATCGATTGAAGCCCGGAGTCGGCAACGAACAGGAGATCGCAGATCCCGGAGACAAAGACGAGCAGCAGATAGGCCGCGAACCAAGGCAGTGACCATCGCGCGCCGTAAAACATCAGCGCACACAACGGTGAGAGAATCGACCAGATAATCACCGCCCCGGATCCGGCGAACCCTCCCGCCATCCCCTGAATGAGGAACGGCGCAAACAGCAATAGAGCTATCTCAACTGCTTGAAACAGGGCTCGACGCTTCGTGATCAAAAATTGAACTAAGGCAAAGGCGGAGACAACGGCGTACCCGAACAAGATAACCGCGGGCCAGGTTAGCCCAAGCTTGTAATAATACAGCCCGGCCCACGGCACGCCCAGCACCGCGAAGGCGCCAAGGAAGATGAGCAGCGTCTTACGCTGCCGCTCCTCCGGGGTATCTGTCGGCAGGGCCGCGAGGTTGTCAATCCGGTCGATGAAGTAATGAAGTAGTTCTTTCAGGGTTTTATTCCCGTTTTCCGGGCATCCAGCCGGCAAAAAAGAAGTTGTAGATCAGAAAAAAGATCCACGCCGCTGCCAGGAGAGCGATCGGAATGAGATCCCAGGGAGAGGGGAGCAGCGGCGCCACTATAGATACCACTACAGTGATAAGAATCACCAGGAGCGGGATTTCCCAGAGATATCCCGCTTGGTTACCGCACAACCTCGCAAACTGAGCCTTCTTGGATTGCCGAGCCATGTGGTCAGGAACTATTTTCCCGCATTAACCGCCAAGCTGCTGAGCCCATGCTGGAATGGCGGAACTGGTAGACACCCTGGACTCAAAATCCAGTGGAGCCTGCTTCTGTGGAGGGTTCGATGCCCTCCTTCGGCACCACAGCTAATCCAGTGCGGCATCCTATCCTTTTGATATTTTTGATTTATTCGGCTGCTGTGCCCACCGTGTGCCTGAAAGCAGAGAATTAGCGCCGGTCGGTATCTGAGTCAAGATTCTGAGATCCCGTCTCGGGAGGTGGTCTATACAATTTCAACGTGGCGGCGTTCCTAAGGGTTTCCATCTGAGTTTTATTTAACCGGCCACGCGATTTTGGTCCCCAAACGAGTGCGTGAGCCAGATCATCCAGCGTGGGATCGCGAACTACAATGCAACCTACGGAACGTGCAACACCCGCTTCAAATTCAACAACGCTGTGTTCAGGATAATTCCTCAGTAGGGTCTCGATTGTAGTTTCCGAAGCTATTGAAACGGAAAGTCCATCGCCAGTGCTGAAGACGCCGGAACTAACGCGCGGCTCTCCGGTCTCTTTATCAAAGTCAACTTGGTCCGGATGCACGCGGCGCCACAAGCGCTCGTTATTACCGATTGACTGATCATCCTGCCGCTCGGGCACCGCATTTCCCGATCAAGCTGCTATTTGGATTGAGCCCGGCGAGAGAAGCCATAGAAAGAGCGAACGCACCTCATTGACCATACGAATACGCCCTTCCCCATATGGTTCTCTGCGTTCGGTTGTTAAATACTCAACCGATCCGTCATTGAGGATCTCTAATTCAAGTCCCCGTGTTCCAACCTCCCACTCCAGCTGTAAACCACCTCCCGATACTGGAACAACGCGTGGAGCGACAAAATAGTCAATATCAATCCCAGTTAAAAGATTCATCGCAGTATTTGCAGCATCCTGAGTAGGTGGAGAACTGCCATAGCTATCCCAATTCTCTGGAAGTAAAAGAACTTCGTTCAGTCTCTTTATTCCCTGAATCTGCCATTGACTTAGCGCTCGCGTGGGGATGACGCTACTCCATTGCGCATACCCGCCAGGGCTCAAAACAATAGGCGATGTGTAGGTGAGACCAGAACCTGTAGTTAGCGTATCTGTGGCAAGATACGGACTAACGCTTCCCACGATAGCTGTTCCCCCGCACATAACAGTTCCGGTGTATCTAGCTGATACGAACTGTTGCAGCTCGTTCATATTTTTCTCCTCCAGAAGTTATGCATCTCTTTCGCTGTAAAGTCTGTAAAGCCTCTTACAATCCATTCGTGGCCTAAATCGAACCACTCTAAAATATTCTCCAGGTTAGAGGTTTCCGGCTTTCCTCGCGCCGTGAGGTTAAGTTGCAGAACCTCTTTGGCATCCTGCTGCCTGATAGCAGGTTGCATTTCTATATGAAGCCTTCCTTTTTTGTCGGGCAAAACGTATCGAGCACCGATGTTTACCGATTCGGGTGCAGGAAGGAAATTGTCTGAAGAAGTACCCGACCAAGATGCAACTACTTTGTTTAACTCCCCATAGGATTTCCAGCCTTGTCCCAACTCGATGTGGTTCACATACGTCATTTCACATTGATTGACTTCGGGCTTTCCAAGCCCCGTTTCGTCTAAAAATTCGCAAAAGGTTTTCCATTGCTCACTGAAGCTAGGTTTAATTCTATCGTAGTGCACATAAATGTCTTCTGGTTTTGGCTTTCGCCAATTGTGTATAAATCGGTCTCTTTGGACCTGCGTTAGCATGGCGCCAGATTTCTCTATAAACCAGCACCGAATGTCAGGGACGGACACCAACTCTACTCCTAATTTCGGTTGCACAAATTGTCCTGCCCCAAATTGCTCGATTACCCGACCTAAGGGCGACTGAACTTGGAAACCAGGATAGTTCTCTCGTATCTTTGTCCAGTAAAGTCCAAAATGAGGAATGGAAAATTGAGCCAGGGGGGTAAACTGAACACCTAAATAGGTTTCAATCACCGGGGGTCGCTCGTAGTCCGGCAGAGTGCGTCCTGACACAGCCACTAGTTTACCTTGTCTATTTTAACGCTGAAATGCCAGTTATAAAGAAAGAACCGTTCGTTCCGGTGGCCTAATATTAGATTCGGGTACGGCGGCGCCCCCCCGACGCTTTATTTGTATGGCCTTGTACAAAGGAATTTTATTATAAAGACCATACACGGAGAATGCAACCACATTCTCCTTCACCAGCAGCGTAAGATCAGATGGACTTCTGTGCCTATTTTGTGCCTAAATCATCAATTTTTTTGTGGAATAAAGGGCTCGATTGCCTCCTCCGACACCAATCCACCCACACAACCTTAATTTGTTCCGTCTACTGGGTCGGAGCCGGGAAGATAAGCGATTTGACGACCACCGGGACGGCGCCCGAGGACGGAATCAAGGCGCCGATATCGATGTAATCGAATTCGCTGAGCGTGATGCCATCGATGGAAATAACCGGGTTTTCCACCCGCATCTCCTCTTTAAAGTGCAAACCGAGAATACCTCCGATGTCACCGTCGCTGACCAGCATCAGGGGATGTCCTCTACCGAGCACTTTCTCGAGCCCGCCTTTCACGCCTGAACAAAAAGCGTCCAACCGGGCAAAGGTTGCCGATCCCTCCCAGTGAAAGCCGACAGCAACAGGCCGTTTTCCATCCGCGAGATCGAGGCGCGAGAGAGCCATCTCTACCGCCCTCCTGATAGCCGCCTGATCGATGTCGTCCCCGTCGAGCGGCAGCTCCGGAACCACAACCGGCACATTGCGCACCGGGACCGCATCGAGCGGCTCGATAAAGATCGTGCTTCCGCTCACCTGGATCGTGTACTGGGACGCCCCGATCACCGTGGCCCGGATTCTCGCGGTAGGTTCCAAAACCGGGATGGCCAGATGTTGGGCTCTTTTCTTGACCTCAGCCGCGAGTAGCGCTCCCAGATCGCCGAAGTTCCCCGGGTTGTGACCGTAAATGAACTCTGACACCCCGCCCGAAAACGTAATCGCGTCAATCTGACCCCGGTAAGATAAAGGCGGAAGACGCAAGAGCCGCTGTGTTTCCGGAGACAGGGCTGATAGGCTCATCACCTCAAAGAGCTTATCCGCCATTAAGGAAGCCATGGACGGCAACTTGGAGGTGTCCATTTTGTGACCGACCGCCGGATTCAGCCCCACGGCCGCAGCAAAAAAAAGCCCGGCCTCTTCGATGCGCGTAACAACGCCGGCTCCGTCAAGCACGACCAGGCGGGCCCCGACGTCGATGGCGGTTACCTCCCGGACTCTGCCTTTGGCACAAATGGCAAACTTACTCGTTCCTCCGCCGACATCGATATTCATGCAGATCCCGCCTGACCTCGCAGATTCGGCCACCGCGCCCGAGCCATAAGCAGCCATCGTGCTTTCCAGGTTGTCGCCTGCGCTTACCGCGACGAAGCGGCCGGCCTCCTGGGCAAAGAGTTCCCCGATCGCGCGCGAGTTGCGGCGCCGCACGGCCACACCCGTCAGGATCAGCGCCCCGGTGTCAACATCTTCACGCTTCATGCCGGCGCGCTCGTACTGGCGGTTGATGAACTCTTCCAGTGCGCGGACGTCGATCGTCAAATCATCCAGGTAGGGCGTGAGGAGAATCTCCGACTCGTTGAGGATCTCGCGCCGCGCCACAACATAGCGCGTCCCCTCCTGCTTCATCTCCAGGCGGGAAAACACGAGATGTGAGGTCGAGGAGCCGATATCGAGACCGACGCTCGTAAGCTTGATTTCGTCCTCTTCGACGATGTGGCGGCTTAAGTTGGTAAAACTGGCGGGCATTATTCCTCGATTAAACAGATTAAACAGTAGGGGCAGGTTTTAAACCTGCCCTTACGCTGCCGGCTGCCGTCTGACTGCATTGCCTTGGGCGGAAAGATCCGGAGATCAGGGCTTGCGGTAAAGCGATTCTTCCATTCTGGAGACAACTCCCTCTTGCTTCAGCGTCTCCTCGTACTCCCGACGTAGGAACGGGTCTTCGTCATAGTAGGGAACGGCGGTGCCGCCCTCTTTGAGATCGATGGCGCCGTAATCAATCGCCTTCTCGCCCGGCCGCCCGCGCTCGCGTCCGGGGGCATTGGGTCCGAACCATGCCGTCAAGCGCAACGGCTCCTTGCTGATGCCGAAGTGGGCATGGAACCAGTTGCCGCCCATAGGCGCGGCACTCACCATGCCAACGGGCTCGTAGTCCTGCCGTTTGACCAGATCGCCTTTGCCATCCTTCCAGGGTGTTTGGCCGAGGGAAGCAGGCCAGGTATAGGTGTAGCCTTTGCCTGTTAAACAAAGCAAAACAGCGGCGGAACCGTGGGCGTGGGCTTTGGAGTAACGCCCGTTCTCATGCTGTCCGATCCATAGATAGAAGTTGTTGCCGGTCATGTGGGGCTCGATCCTGCGGTAACCTGGCGAGCGACGATTGTCCAACGGCAGCTCGCAATTAATAATGTCCGGGATGATGTTGGTCTGGCGCATGGCAAGTCCCCGCACCGGGTCCGGCTCGATCTCTTCTTTGGGTTTGTAGTAATCATCCGTGGGATTGAAGCGGTCTTTGAAATTATAGGAGCAGTTAAAGATAAAATCCGTATTGGAATAGAGGTTCATGGCGTTTGGCGCAGTCGTCCCCGCGAGCAGCAGCGCCGGGCTGCGGGTCGCATTCACGATGCGGTGCTGGACGTTGATCGGGATAGAAAAGAGCGAGCCACGCTGCCATTCGAAAGTAAGCTTCTTGCCATTTCCATCCGCCCAGACCTCAGTGGAGCCTCGCCCCTCAACAACCAGGTAAAGCTCCTCGTAGAGGTGCCGCTCGGCATTCAGCGTGCCTGCGCCCGGCACCTCGACAACGTAGCAACCCCATAGTCCCTCCGTCCCCAGGAGCTGGATAAAAGTCCCATTCCCGCCCATCCGTTTCCAGGGCTTCAGGGGCAGATCCTGCACCCTTCTCACGCCGATTTCCCGGTAGATAGGAATGCCCTGCTCTTCCATGAAGATATCGTACGGTGTCTTGGGTCGAGGAAACTTTCCGTAACCAGCTTTGGTTTTATTGTCGGTAGGCTCTTGCCATTTTGCCGTGGGCCCGTGATCCATGGTACCTCCTTCTTTGCGCTCTGCAAGCCGCTCTCTAATCACTTCCTAGGACATTTCCGGGAAAAATTCAAACCCCAATCCCGGTCACCTTCACGCTGGCGTGCTTGGATTTATACTTCCGGTTGAGATAGATCAAGATCCCGGTGAGCCCTTCGATGACATAGCCGTTGGCGGCCGGGCCGGCATCAAAAGTCCGCGCCCCGATCTTGTGAATGATCTCCATAACCTTTTGTTTGGCGGCATCATTATCGCCGCAGACCAGTACATCGCCGAGCGAGGCGTCGGGCGACTGCAAATCTACTGCCGAGATATTATGCAGCGCCCCGATGACAGGCGCCTCATCTCCTAAAATCTCCTGCGCCTCCATCAGTGCGGAGCCGGCAGGTGGAACAAAGGGCCTTCCCTTCTTAAGCGGCACCACGGCATCGATAACCGTCTTGCCTGCGAGCTGGCCTTTCAACTGCGCGACGGTCGTGGCATGGCCTTCGTAAGGAACCGCGATCACCACAAACTCAGCTTCCTGAACCGCCTCCTGATTGGTTTCTCCTTCCAGGCTTCCTTTTCCCAGAATTTTCCTGAGCGACCCGACAACCGTCCGCGCCTTTTCCCGATCCCGCGAGCCTATGATGACTCTGACGCCGGGAGCAACCAGACGAAGCGCCAGAGCGCTCCCCAGGCTTCCCGTTCCTCCCACAATTGCTATGTTGATATCTTTTTCCATCACCGCCTCAATGGTTCGATTAACTCACCATGGCCCTGAGCATGGGCTTCGACTGAGCTCAGCCGAACGTCTCGAAGGGTCAGGAACTGCGAAAGAGATCCTCCGCCTCCGGACGAAGCAGCTCCTTGGCCGATCCATTCTCACTTTCTAGGCCGTAGCCGCGAATGATTACAACTGGAATCTCGTCTCTCTTCCCCATCACCAACTCCGCCGCCGCCGCCAGCTCATCAGCCACCGCTGCTACCGAGGCCTTGAGCTCATAACCGTAGCGGTCGTTTTTCCCCCGCTCGTCCTTCAAAGGCTTAACCCCGGAAACACCGATCGCCACGTCGACCGTACCCAGGCGCCAGGGACGGCCGAAACTATCGCTGATAATGACCCCGGGCATTACTCCGCTGAGCTGGCCGACCTTGTCTCTGATCTCTTTTGCCGAGCGATCCGGCTCCCGGGGCAACAGGGCGACACAACCCAGACCCACATTGGATAGATCCACGCCCGCATTAGCGCAGATAAAACCGTGATGGGTCTCGACGATGAGCGCTCCTCCCCCCATCCTGACAATCCGGCGGCTCTCGCTTAAGATAACCTCCACCAGTCGGGCATCCTTATTATGGAGCTCACGGGATAATTCCAGGGCGCGAGCCGAAGGTTGCACCTCGGCCAATCGGACAATCCGACCCTCGGCCTTGGAAACAATCTTATGGGCCACCACCAGGACATCTCCTTGCATCAGGGCGATCCGGCTCTGACAGCACGCCTGATAGATGAGTTTACCGACGGAGTCGCCCTTCTGCACCTCCCCCAAATTCTCCAGGGCTATGACTTCCAGCCGCCTCATAATTTTCCAGAGCGGTTGGCGTTCTCCAGCGCTTCGACCACTCCCATCTCCAGGAGCCTTTCATAGCTCTCGCCGCCTCTCGCCGCTGACATGAAACTCTCCAAATCCCTCGGCTCGTCAATATCGAGCGCGATTCTCTCGTTCCCCAAAACCCTCAGGGGAAGCCCCTGGGCGGCAACCTCACCCAGGTGGTAAGTGAAGCTGTCATAACCAAAGCGCAGCTTGATGACATCGGGCGGAGAGAGCAGGAGCGCGTTGGTTCCCATGCGATCGTGCGAGGGAGTGAGGAGGGCAAAAGGGCTGGCGCCATCATGCCGGGAAATTTGTTCCAGCAGAAGCTCAATGTCGCTCGAGCGGACCAAGGGAATGTCTCCAGGGACGACCAGGACGCTCTGAATTTTTCTCCGCTGCATCTCCGCCAGGGCAAAAGTCACCGCCTCGGTTTCACCCCTCTCATTTTGCTCTCGAATCACCTCGCTCCCCAACGAAGAGGCGATTTCATGAACTTTCTCGTCTCCCGTTACGATAAAGACGCTTTCCAGCCCGCGCGCGCCAACCACCTGACCCAGGACATCCCGGAGCATCGCCGCCGCCAGCACTTCCCGCGCGCGCGCATCGAGAAGCGGTGCAAGCCGCTGCTTGGCGTTGGTGAAGCCCTTGGCGGGAATCAGAGCGGAGACCTTCATTGCTGTCGTACGATGGTCAGGATCTCGCGCGCAACTCGCCTCTTATCCTCAAGCGAGTCCATGCGAATGGGAAATACCGAGGCCTTAATCCCCAGCTCTTCGATCCTCCCCTTGAGATTCTCGTCCTCAGGCGCGATCACGATCCTATCGAGAAAATCGGCGTAAACTTGAGCCACACCGAGAGCCGAAACCTCGTGACCCATGGCAGCCATCAGTTTGTGCGCCGGTCCGCTCACCGGAGACCCCTGAATAATCGGGCTAACGGCTACAATAGCCGCCCTGGTCTCCTGCAAGGCCCCTTTTATTCCCGGAACAGACAAGATAGGAGCGATGCTGGTGATCGGGTTGCTCGGGCAGAGGATCACGGCCGCGGCCCTCCGGATCGCATCGAGTACGCCCGGGGCCGGACGGCTCTCCTTCTCCCCCGCGAAAAAAACCTTCTTGACCTCATCTGCCCAATGCCTCTTGACGAAATATTCCTGAAAAGATATCTCCCCCTCCGGTGTCGCGATCCGAGTCTCAACCCTATCGTCGGACATCGGGATGACAGTCACCCTGACTCCAAGCGCCCGGCAAATCCGCTCGGTAACTTCGGCGAGCCTTAATCCCTCGCGCAGAAGGCGCGACCGGGTAATATGGGTCGCGAGATCTCTATCTCCGAGCTTGAACCAGCTCTCCCCTCCGTACTTCTCCAGCCATTCCAAGACCACGAAGGTATCATCCTGAATCCCCCAACCTTTGCTTGCGTCGCCGATTCCCGCCAGGGTGTAAGTGACCGTATCGAGATCAGGAGAGATATGAAGGCCGTGAAAGACAAAGTCGTCAGCGGTGTTGCAGACAACAACCAGATCTTTAGGGCTGACCTCCAGGCTCAAGCCCTGGATCAGCTTGGCACCCCCCGTTCCTCCCGTTAAGACGACCAGCATTCATTACCTATGGTGAACCTTTAATCCCCTTATCCCTTGAACTTTTCATCGTGCTCGTGGCTCGTATCCGTGTTCGTTAACCCTTTCACCCTGCAACCCTTGAACCCTTAAATCTTCCGGCCTTGCAGAGGTCACCAGCCTTCGGAAGAGTTCGTTCTTAAGCAACCCGTCCTCGCCACATAGCCTTTCCACGTAGGGGAAAAGCGCTGGCGGAATAAACTTCTCACCTGGGAAAATAAACTCAGGATAAATCGCCAGGCGGGGCTTCAGCACAAAGCCGGCCTCAACCGTCTTTTGGACTAAGACGGTTAATTGCGGCCAGGGGGCTTCAGGATTGATATAGTCCGGTGTCATGGGAGAGACCCCCCCCCAGTCATTGATGCCCGCATAAAGATAGAGCGGGTAGCTTTCGGGAGTTAGATTCGGGGGGGCCTGGATATTCATCTCCCCGCCCAGGATAAGACGCGCCAGGGCGATGGTCTTGAGCATCTCGTCAACGGTTGGTTCCGGACAATCGCGCATGGGAATCTCTGACTTGGCGCGAAAATTTTGAATGATCACTTCTTGAATGTGACCGTAGCGCTGATGTAGCTCACGGATGGCAAAAAGCGAATCAATCCTTTCTTCCCAGTTCTCGCCGATACCGATGAGGATTCCGGTCGTAAAAGGGATACGCAGCTTCCCCGCTTCTTCAATCGTCTTCAGGCGCAGCGAGGGTCTCTTGTCCGGCGCATCAGCATGGGGGCCGGAAGGCAACATGAGGCGCTCGCCGACATTTTCCAGCATTAGACCAAGGCTGATATTTACCTCTTTAAGCCTTTCCAGATCTCTTCTCCCCATAAGCCCCGGGTTCGAGTGCGGGAGTAATCCGGTCTCCTCCAACACCAGCTCGCAGGCGTTGCGGAGATAGTCCAGGGTGCGTCGGAGACCCAACTGTTCAAGAAAATTTCTCATTTCAGGATAGATCCTCTCGGGCTTATCGCCCAGACTGAAGAGGACCTCCGTGCAGCCAAGGCCTTTTCCCCGACGCACAACCCGAAGCACCTCATCCAATGTCATCGTTTTAGCGCCAGTCTCCTCCGGGGCCTTGCGAAAAGCGCAGTAGCCGCAAAAATCCCGGCACAGGTTGGTTAAGGGGATAAAGAGCTTGGGCGAGAAGGTGATCGTCTTGCCCTTGTGACGGTCGCGCAATTCTGACGCGCTCGATAAGAGCGCCGAGAGCTCTTCGCCCTGCGCCGAGGAAAGAGCGACGGCCTCGCTTCTACCAAGCGACTTTCCCTCCAGGCAGTTCTTGAGAACTGTCTTCATATTCATCGTTGCATGAATAGCTTATAAGACACCCACGGTCAACTGTCCCTTGGCGCGGGAGTCCCTGGATCTCAGCGCTAAAACCGTTTGATGGTCCGGGACGCTTTGATGTATCATGTTTTCGTTTTTTCCGATTCCCTAAGGGCCCTAAGGAGGTGAGACATGAAGCAAGAAAATATTTTAGCCGCGATCCTTGTCGCGCTTCTTTTGCTCCCGCACGTTGCCAGGGCCGGAGAGGGCCCGCAAAAAATCCGCATAGGCTTTCCCTCGCTGGCTTTCTCTTACATGCCTTTTTATGTGGCACAGGAAAAAGGGCTGCTTAAAAAGGCTGCTCTTGAATCGGAATATATCCAGATACGAACCATCATTCAGCCTCAGGCGCTGATCAACGGAAATATTAATTTTCTACCCTCTGTCTCTACCGGCATGTCTGCGGCGGCCTCCGGGTTGCCCATGGTCGTCGTCCTGAACCTCTACGACGGCGCTCCATGGATACTGGTCACGAACAAGGAGATCAATAAACCCCAGGATCTAATCGGCAAAAAGGTGGCCATCTCAGGAATCCGGACAGCGGCCCATTATTTCGCTCTGGCAGGCTTGAAAAAAATGGAGGTCGGCGATAAGGACGTTGGCTTTATCATCACGGGCGGCACTGCATCCAGCTTTGCCGCCCTTGCCAGCAATCAGGTGGCCGGGGCCGTGCTGACTTCCCCCTTCGATGACAAGGCGGTCTCCCTGGGCTTCAAAAAATTCCTCTTTCTCGGCGATCTCGTCGATATCCCCTATGTGGGGCTGGTTACCTCGCAGGCGGAAGTCAAAACTCACCGCGATCAGATTCAAAAAACGATCGGCGCGCTTTTGGAGGCGGTTTCGTGGCTGCGCGCGAACCGCGGAGAGTCGGCGAAGATGATCGCGGAGAAGTTCAAAGCGACTCAGGCCGAAGCGGAACGAACCTATGAGACCATGATTGGCATGTTCTCCAGGGATGGCCGCCTGAGCCTAAAGGTCGCGCGTGGATATCTGGATATCTTGCGCCAGGAGCGCCCGCTGCCGCCCGATCTCGATCCGCAGAAGTTTTTAGACTTCTCTATGTTACCACCAGGACGATAACAGGCAAACCTAGGTTGACATAATGGATCCTTATTGAATAATCTGTCTATCACTAACATGAATCCTCAATCTCGCATCGGCCTCATCGTACCCTCCAGCAATTGCCTGGCAGAAGAGCAATTCCACAAGTACGCTCCTGCCGGAGTCGACGTTCAGGTAACGCGGCTGCGCATGACGGGTAAGTGGCACAAACCTCTTAACGAAATTAAAGATGCCATCGCCGAGGCGGCGGCAGCTCTTTCTGACACCAACCCTGGAGTCATCGTCTTCAACTGTACCGCGAATTCTATGGAAGGGGGGCTTGCGGGTGAAGCGCGTGTTCGAGAAGTAATCCAAGAGGCTAGCGGCTGCCCCGCCATCACCGCCGGCCAGGCCATCACCGAGGCCCTGAAGCTTTTTCAGCTCAAGAAACTCGTCCTGATCAGCCCTTATGTCGCGGCAACCAACCAACATGAGGTCCGCTTTCTCAGCGAGGCCGGTTTTGATGTGATTCACGATTTTGGACTGGGACTGCGGGGCGGCGCTCAATATATCAACGTCACACCGCAGCGCTGGAAAGAAATCGCCCTGGAAAACGTCCGCCCGCAAGCGGACGGCTATCTTCTAAGCTGCACCAACACAACCATGATTGAGGCGATCGAGGAATTGGAGCAGGGTCTTAAGAAGCCCGTCGTCACCAGCAATCAGGCGGTCTTGTGGGCCTCTCTGCGGCGGCTAAACATTGCCCAGCCTATACCGGGTCTGGGGCGGCTCTTCCGGACGGCATCCTAAATCTCTTTAAGTTTCTCTTTTAGACCGGTAAATCTCCGCTCGACCCGGACATTTCTAATCGCCATCGCCAGGGCCCTTCGGCTTCCCACCAGAACCACCTGTTCTTTTCCGCGCGTGACGGCGGTATAGAGAATGCTTCGGTGCAGCATGAGATAGTGAGAGGTATGGAGCGGAATCACGACCGCCGCATATTCGCTTCCCTGGCTCTTGTGGATTGAGATTGCATAGGCCAGGCTCAGCTCATCGAGTTCTTCCATCGTATACGAGACCGGCCGGCTATCAAAGTCGACTTGCAGCTCGCCCGCTTCTCTATCGATCCGGACGATTCGCCCCAAATCCCCGTTGAACACCGCCTTATCGTAGTTGTTTCTGAGCTGCATTACCTTGTCGCCGAGCCGAAACAAAGTTTCTCCCCGCTCGATGGATTCTCCGCCGGGGTTCAAAAGTTTCTGCAGCTCCCGATTGAGATAGACCGTGCCTAAAGATCCTCGATGCACCGGGCTCAGCACTTGGATCTCTTTATCTCCTGATCTCTTTTTCACTAACGTTTTAACCGTCTCCAGAATCTCTGCTTCGTTTTCCCGGGGGACGAAAACAAAATCGCGCTTTTCCCTCTCGTCGCCAAACAAGAGAGACTCGCCGCGAAGGATCCTGTGGGCGTTGACGACGATCAAGCTCTCCTGGCTTTGACGAAAGATGCGCCGCAAAACGACCACGGGCACGGCACCGGAGTCGATCAGGTCTCGAAGAACGCTCCCCGGGCCCACGGAAGGAAGCTGATCGACATCGCCCAAAAGAATGAGATGGCTGTGAGGTTCCACCGCTTTGAGCAGGTGGTCCAGGAGCGGGAGATCCACCATCGACGCTTCATCGATGATCACCACATCGGCCTCGATAGGGCGATGCTCCCCGCGTTGGAATCCGCGCTGCCGCGGGTTGTATTCGAGCAGGCGGTGGATTGTCTTGGCCTCTTCCCCTGCCATCTCCCCCATCCGCTTCGCGGCTCTACCTGTCGGAGCAGCCAGGGCGAAGGAAACATCGGCGGCGCGGAAAAGGGCCAAAAGGGATACCAGCAGAGTCGTTTTGCCTGTGCCCGGTCCCCCGGTGATGATTAAGACCTTGTGCTGGAGCGCCTGAAGTATCGCCTCGCGCTGCTCTTTTTCCAAAGAAAAAGTTGAAGGGTTAAAGAGTTGAAGGGTTGAACCCTTAATCCCTTTATCTCTGAAACCGGAGGGGGTGGAGAGGAGGCTGCGGATAGCGGAGGCTACCCGGCGTTCGGCATGGTAGAGCTCTTGAGGATAAACCCTGGTCGCTCCCTCTTCACCGGCCTCTTCCAGGACAATCTCGCCCTCGACCGCGAGCTTTTCGATCGCGCTCTCGGCTGCCTCCAGCTCGAATCCCAAGAGAGCGGAAGCATTGCTCTTTACCAGAGCCAGCGGGATAAAACAGTGACCCTCATCGGAGAATTTTTTTAAGACATGAAGCAATCCCGCCTGGACCCTGACCGGAGAATCCTCGCTGATCCCCATTGCCCGGGCGATGCGATCCGCCAAAATAAAGCCGACACCGTAGATCTCCCGCGCCAGACAGTAGGGATTTTCTTTAACCCTTGCCACCGTCTCCGCGCCGAAGGCGCGGTAGATCCTGAGCGCGAGAGCGGTACCGACACCATGACCCTGCAGGAAGACCATCACATCACGCATGCCCCTCTGCTCTTCCCAGGCGCGCAGGATCCGCTGCGCGCGGACCTTTCCGATCCCTGGCACTTTCAAGATGCGATTGGGTTCTTCAGCGAGGATGCGCAAGGTGTCGATGCCGAAGGCTGAGACGAGACGCCGGGCATAAATAGGACCGATGCCCTTAATCAGACCTGAGCCCAGATACCTCTCGATCCCTTCCAGCGTGGCAGGCTCCACCTTCTCCCATCGCTCCGCCTGGAGTTGAAGGCCAAAGCGGGGGTGCACCCGCCATTGGCCGCTCACCTTGATCTCCTCGCCTTCGCCGACAGGAAAGATCTCTCCGACAACGGTAACCTCTTGAGACCCATCCACCTCCAGGCGCGCTACCGTGAAGCGGCCCTCCGGGTCCTGATAGGTAATCCTGATAATCGTCCCCTGCAGGGTCGAGCCCTCTTCTCTTCTTTCGGCCAAGCTTCCTCCCTCTTCCCGATCCTACTTCAAGAGGTGAAGGGTGGAAAGGGGCCTTTGTTAAGCCGGCAAAAAACCGCTATCATTCTATTCGGGCAACCTCCTCTTAGGATAGCCGCAAAAGAACAGGGGGCTTATCTATGTTTATTGAGAGCTTCTGGCTTGAATTGGTCTTAATTTTTTTCCTTATCCTGGCTAATGGTTTCTTCGCCGCCTCCGAGATAGCCATCATCGCTACCCGAAAAACCCGGATCGACTCCCTGGTGGAAAAAGGGGTACGGTCAGCAACCTTGTTGGCTCGCTTGAAGGACGATCCCGACCGCTTCCTCGCCACGGTGCAGATCGGTGTCACTTTGGTGGGGACGCTTGCTTCCGCCATCGGCGGCGCGGCCGCCATTGAATATCTCAAGCCTCTAATCCAGTCCTTACCTCTCCCTTTTGTAACCAGATGGGGGGAATCGATAGCGATCCTCCTGGTTGTCCTCCCCATTGCCTATCTTTCGCTCGTCTTAGGCGAACTCGTTCCTAAGTCCCTTGCGTTGCGCTTCTCGGATCGGATTGCCATTTCGGTAGCCCGCCCGATAGATTATTTCTCGCGCCTCACCTCCTCCCTGGTGAAGATTCTTACTGCCTCAAGCAACGCCGTTCTATGGTTCTTTGGCGGCAAAGACACTGGCGGAGCGAGCTTTATATCCGAGGAGGAGGTGAAGTCTCTGATCCGCGAGGGCGCCGCCAAGGGCATATTTGACGAGACTGAAAAGGAGCTGATCCACAGCGTTTTTGAATTCGTCGATACCCCCGTAAAGGCAGTCATGGTGCCGAGAACCGAAATCCATGCCGTCGATATCAACATGCCCCCTCAGGAGATTCTCAAGAGCTTCGTCGACAGCGGCTTCTCCCGCATCCCGGTCTATGAAGGGGAGATGGATAAGGTCATCGGAGTCCTCTACAACAAAGACATCTTCCGCACGCTGCAGGAAAAGGGGGAGTTTCGCGCGCAGGACCTCCTCCACCCGCCCTTTTTTGTCCCCAGCTCTCTGCCGATCAGCCAACTCCTCAAAGAGCTCCAGAAAAGAAGAAGCGCTATGGCTATGGTGGTCAATGAGTTCGGCGAAGTGGAAGGGCTCGCCACGCTTGAGGATCTTCTGGAAGAGATCGTCGGCGAGATCCGCGACGAGTACGATCGCGAGGAGCGCGGGCCGGTGGAGCGGCTTCCCGACGGCTCCATGGTCATTCAGGGTTCCGCCCTGCTCAAAGACCTCAAGTCGGACTACGGGCTGCCTTTCGAGGAGTCACCGGAATACCTCACGCTTGCAGGCTTCGTCCTGGCCAAGCTAAGGCGTATACCGCGCGGCGGGGAGAGAGTGGAACACGAGGGCTATAGACTTACGATCGTGGATATGGAAGGGCGGAGGATCGTCAAGATTAAGCTAGAAGAGACCAAAAATAAATAAGATAGTCTACGATGGGTTCCCTGGAGTTCTTGTTGTACCCGCTTAGTCTGCTGGGTCTCACGATCAGCGCTTACGTCTGGCGCAGCCAGCGATTCCATAAACCGATAGCCTGCTGGACAAAAGACTGCGACCGGGTCATCCGCAGCCCTTACTCCCGCCTGCTCGGAGTCCATAACAGCGCCATCGGCCTCTGGCTTTTCTTTCTCATATTCTTCATGACTTTGCTCCACGATCTAGGCTGGGAACCCTGGCCTAAGCTGACATCCTCTACTCTTATCGCGCTCTCCTTCATCGGCACCCTGGTCTCTCTCTATCTCACCTACATCCAGTTGTTTGTCCTCAAGGGACTCTGCAACTGGTGCCTGACCTCGGCTCTTTTGATCCTGGCGATTTTTATCCTGACCGTGACGAGCGGCTAACCACTTCACGAATCGGTGCTGCAGCAGGCATTTAAGGATGCGCGGCTCAAGGCAGACATTTTCAAGCCTGCGAGCTGTCACACGCTGCGGCACTCTTTTGCCACGCATCTTCTTGAAGATGGCTACGATATTCGCACGGTGCAGGAACTGCTTGGACACAAAGACGTCAGTACCACTATGATTTACACCCACGTCTTGAATCGCGGTGGGAGAGGTGTCCGTAGTCCGGTCGATAAGCTGTGACACGATTCCTTAAGGGATCGGCTGAGATAGGCTGAAGTATTCAGCCACGTTTGCAGTTTTAGGTAGTTCTGTAGACTTAATAGTTAGAGATCATGAAACGCATACTTATTGGGCGCGGCAATACGGGCGTGTTGAAAATGCGCCGCAATATGTTCATGGCTTTTGCGTTAGCCGTTAGCATCGCTCAGTCACATGGCGCTCAAGAGAATGTTCCGCCAGTCTCCGGGAAGACTGAAGCAACCAATTCCAGTAAGGACAATACTCAGAAACAACATTCCATAACCATAAATCCTCCTTCCAGCATCAACGCAACTGTGGGCAAAAAGCTGGACGTAAAATCCGAGCCAGACAAAACCGGCAGACACGAGGAACCTACCCACTATGCCGATTGGGCGGTAGCGTTTTTTACTTTCTGCCTCGTTCTCGTTACTGGTTATTTGGTTCACTACACCAAAAAATTGTGGCGGTCTACTGCCGAATTGGTCGGAGGCGCTAAAACAACCGCTGAAAGGCAACTGCGCGCTTATGTCGGTATCTCGGAGACGAAGCAAGGTATGCGAGTAGAATCTGATGATGATAAAAGAGAGATGGTCGCTTGGTTCATAAATGTCCATTGGAGAAACAACGGCCAAACCCCTGCTAGAAATTTGATCGGTTGGATTAACTGTGGATTTTTTGAGCCAGACATTCCTAGAGATTATGATTTTCCCAAGCCTAAATCTGCCCAGAATAGTATTAGCGCGATAGGCCGTGACAGCGTAGTCAAAAGCGGCGATATTAATATTTCTAAAGAATACATTGCCAAACTGATTAGTGGGACTGGGAAAATTTATGTGTGGGGGCGAGCGGACTATGACGATGTTTTTAAAGGGACGCCAAGGCGACATATCACATTTTGTTATCAAGCTGTCATAGCTAGGATTGACGATTTCACAAATCCTGAAGGACTGCCCTTCGAGTTTGATACCCACGATCAACACAATAGCGAAAGCTAGAGCAAGCGCAGTCGCCAAAAACGTCGCGAACTCGACCTGTCGTTTGCGCATGATCTCTAACTCTGCGCTCCACCGGAGCCGCCTTCGGCGGCCCATGGAGTCCTTTCCGAACACCTTCATTCCTGGTATTATCGGGATGTGCGGAAGAATTGAGCCATGAAAAGGATTTCCAAAGTCAAGGTATTGCCGGGATATCGGCTGGAGTTGGAATTTGACGACGGAGTATCCGGGACTGTGGATCTCTCTGAAGCCGTCGGCAAAGGTGTGTTCGCCCTTTGGCGCGACCCGCTCGCCTTCGATCGGGTTCGTATCGGTTCATCCGGCGAACTGGTCTGGGACGACCGGATTGATCTGTGCCCGGATGCGCTCTACCTCAAGGTGACGGGCAAGAAGCCGGAAGACATTTTCCCTGCGCTACGCGACCAGCCTACCCATGCCTGAGATCAGCCGTTTTTTCGGCATCGTTATTAAGATGTTCTTCGACGATCACAATCCCCCACACTTTCATGCGGAATACGGCGGTGACCTTGCGCTGATCGATATCCGCAGCTTGGCCGTGTTTTCAGGGCGGTTGCCGCCTCGCGTAACAGGTCTCGTGATCGAGTGGGCAACGCTTCATCAGCAGGAGCTTCTCGCCGACTGGGATAGGGCACGGGCACGGGAGGAGCTCCAGAAGATCGTGCCCTTGGAATGAGAACGGCTAACCATTGGGTTAAGACCGACAGGGCGGCTCACCCAAAACGTTATACCACTACGCTGCGGCCATCAGGGGACAATCCCCAGTGCTAATAACATCTAATCTCGACCTCGTTGCCGTCGGGATCGAGGAAATAGACCGAGGTAGCCCTTCCTCGAGCGCCCCAACGCGAGATCGGACCTTGCCGGATCGAAACACCATGGCCCTTCAAGTAACCGACGATTCCTGAGAAATCTTCTTTTCCGACGACTAGGCAGAAGTGATTGAGATTGCGCTCGGTCTTTACCGCACTGTCCTTCTTTACCCCGGCATTTTTCAGAGGGAAGAGATCGATGATGGTATGCTCATTGATGCGCACGGAGGGGAAACCCACCTTGCCTTCCTTGAACTCCTGCACGCGCTCTCCCTTGAGACCCAGCACTCCGGTATAGAAGGCGAGCGAGCGGTCGATATCTCTCACGTTGAGAACAATGTGGTCTAGCCCGGTGATCTTTATCGACTCCATACTTTGTCCTCCCCCGGCGAAGGTCTAAAGAGCCCTGTGGATCGATCCCAGCTCCCTCAAAAGCGCGGCGATCTCCTGGGGTGTGCCGACGCTAATCCTGAGACTGTCCCTGAGACCCGGCAGGTCAAAATAGCGCACGAGGATCTTTCGCCGTTTTAGCTCCTCGTAAAGCCCGCGAAGATTTTGCCCTTCTTTGCGCGCCATCACAAAGTTGGCATGGGAGCGATAGACTTGAAAGCCCATTTTCTTCAGCCCCCGGGTTAATTTACCGCGGTCCCGCTGAATCCGAGAGACATTGCGCATCATCCACGGCAGATCCTGAAGCGCGGCCATTCCGGCCACAAGGCTCAAACGGTTCACATTGTAAGAGTCCTTGACCTTCATCATGTCCGCGATGATTTCTTCGTTCGCAAAACCAAGACCAATGCGCATTCCTGCCAGAGAAAAAGACTTGGAAAAGCTATGGAGCACGACGAGGTTGGAAAAATTTTTAACCAGAGGAAGGGAAGATGCCCCCTCGCCTTCGGCAAAATCGATATAGGCCTCATCCACCACCAGGACGCCCGAGACCGACCGAGCCAGCCCCTCGATCTCTCTCACGGAGACCAGAGTCCCCGATGGAGAGTTCGGGTTGCAGAGCAAGGTGAGAGCGGCTTTTTGAGAAAAAAGCGCCCCGGGGAGGGAGAAATCCGGCGGATAATCGACCCCAACTTTTTCCCCCTCCTGGATGGCAATCAGCGTGTCATAGAGGGTGTAGGTGGGTACCGGATAGACCACGCGCTCTCCCCTTCCCACGAAACAACGCACCAGGATCGACAAGAGTTCGTCGGAGCCGTTGCCTGCGATAACGTTCTCTGATCTTAGCCCGTATCTAGCCGCCGCCAAGGATCTCAGGCTATCGCTGAGCGGCTCCGGGTAGAGACGGAGGGAATGGGCCGCGGCCTTGCGCAAAGCCGAGAGCACACGCGGTGAAGGGGGATAGGGATTTTCGTTGGTATTGAGCTTGATAAAGCCGCTGTCTTGCGGCTGTTCTCCCGGGATATAACCCGCTATCCCAGCAATATTTTTCCTTAGGTAACGAGACACGATCACGGATTGTAGCTGCGCCCTCCCGCCAATTCAAACGCAAGACTTTCAAATGGGAGTAAAAAATGTTAAATATAACAGGTTCAGTCTATGGAAAACAAACGGGTTTCTACTGGAATACCAGGCCTCGATCCACTGATCGAAGGGGGCTTTCCGGCAGGGAAATCTTACCTCATAACCGGAGAATCCGGCACAGGTAAGAGCATTTTCTGCATGCAATTTATACTGAAAGGGCTCCTGGAAGGAGAAAAGGCTGTTTACGTCGCCGTGGATGAGAAGCCCGCCGACATCCTGGAAGAGGCGGCCTCCTTGGGCTGGGACCTGCTCAAATATGTCGAACAAAAAAATCTGCTCATCTTGGACGCCTCTCCCATGTTCACCGCCCGAATGGGCGCCGGGAAAGAGAATGAGGTTGACGTTCAGAAGACCGTGGAAGATCTCGCCAGCTATGTCAAGAGAATGGGAGCCACGCGCGTAGTCATCGATCCTGTCGGGCCGCTAATCCTCTCCCGCGATTCCTCCGCCCGTGCTCAAGGGCATGTGCGCACGCTGGTTCACGCGCTCCAGGACAACCTGGGGACTACCAACCTCCTTACCTCCTATGCTATTTCATCTGCAACAGGGGCAGGCGAGGGGGGGGTAGAGGAGTTTCTGGTCGCAGGGGTTATAGTCCTGAGTGTGGTTCGGGTCCAGAACCGTCTGGTGCGTACCCTCTTGTTGCGCAAGATGCGCGGCACAGCAATCGACCTGATGGAACATCAGTTTAACATTGTCAAAGCAAAAGGGATTGTTTTGAAACCTATTCTCTAACTCTTTAAAGGAAGAGCCATGGCCGAAGGAAAAAAAATATTTATTGCCGAGGATAACCACCACTTCTGCGAGCTCTACCGGATGGCTTTAGGCGCAGAGGGATATGATGTCCATTTCGCCTATAATGGGAAAGAGGCGCTGGAAAAGATCCCCACTGTGGGCCCGGATCTCATCATTCTCGATGTCATGATGCCGGAAATCGACGGCTATGAGGTGTGCCACAAACTGCGCGATATGCCTAAATTCGCGCTGACCCCTGTGATCATGCTAACGGCCCTATCGACGGATGAGGACAGGATCAAAGGTTACCAGGTGGGAGCGGATGACTACCTTACCAAACCCTTCTCCCTGAAGGTCCTAAAGGCGCGCGTGGCCAGCATCTTGGAAAGAAGCGATGTCGGCAAAGTCGCAGCGGCGCCACCTCCGGTCCAGGCCGCCCAACCCGTGATCCAGGCGACACAGCCCATCGTGTTAAAGGAAGAAGTGACCATCGCTCCTGCCAAAGCGATCGCTCCTGTCAGGAGCCTTAACATCGCGGAGGATGCCCTGGAACAGTTTTTCGGCACCCCGATACCACCAGGGTCGAACATCCTTATCCTCGGCTCATTGGGAACCGGCAAATCCTTCTTCTCCCGCCTTTTCCTGGCTCAGGGACTACGCCAGGGCGAAAAATGCATGTTTGTGTGCGTGGACGACGATCCCTCCATGGTACGCAGAGAGCTGAACACAAAATACGGTCTGGACCTCTCCAACCTGGAAGGCCAAAACCAGGTGCGTTTTGTGGATGCCTATTCCTGGAGTGGGGGAAGAACCTCCTCTGAGGAGAAGTTCGCCATTACCGGAACCCTCGAGCTTGCCGACCTGTCCGGCCTCGTCAGCGATGCGGGTGCTGAGCTGGAACAGACCGACCGACTGAAAAAAGGCGGCAGGAGAGTGGTGGATTCCATCTCTAGCCTCTTTCTCAATTTCGAACTGGCCTATGTGCAGCGTTTTATCGCTTTTCTGGCGCGGTCGGGTCACTTCGCCGGGGTCTCAACGATCTTTATCGTCGAGCAAGGGATCTGTAGTGAGCAGACCTTAAACAACATCAAATACATCATGGATGGAGTCCTGGAATTCAAGAACGAGGATGAGAAATTTCTTGGTCGGGCACAAACCGTGAAGTGGGGAACGACAAAATCCGAGTGGATAGATGCCACACAGGCCTGAGTACTAAAAAAATGTCTGAGACCGGCAGCATGGAAGGCATAAAGGTTCTCCTGTTGGAGGGAGGCAAGAGATTCCCCCATCGAACTCGAGAGGAGCTTGAGGCTAAAGGCATCAAGATCACCCCGGTAGAGGATCCGGCAGCCTGTTTGACAATCCTCGAGAGCGACAGAGAACAGACCGTCATCATCGACCTGGACCTCTATAGGGCAGGGATCGACACCGTGCAGAAAATCCACAGCACGTATCCGGAAATCGCTATGATCGTCATGGCTTCCCTGGAACGGCTGGCTGTCGTGGACGAAGCGCTCCGACAGGGGGCCTGGGATTTTGTCATCAAGCAGCCGGACCTCTCTCACCTCCAGGAAATTCCCCAGGCAATATCCAGAAGCGCGGAAAGAAAGAGGCTCAAGTCAGAGATCGAACGCTACGGTGATGAGGCCAAGAGGCTCCAAGAAGAAAACGAACAGCATCGGGAACAAGCAAAGAAACTTCAAGATGAGGCCGAACGCTATCAGGAAGAGGCCAAGACGCTTCAAGCGGACATTGAACACTATCGGGCTGAGGCCAAAAGACTCCAAGAAGAAAACGAACGGTACCGGGAAGAGGCAACCGGACTGAGGACAACCCTGGAGGAAAGCCGCTCCGAAGGGCAACAGGAGACTAAACCGAGTTTAGAAAGTCCTGCACAGGGCCCCAACGAAAAGGCTTCGAATGATGAGGTCCTGGCGGATATCGCTGAAGATTTAAAATCCCCGCTAGCAGCCATGATCGGTTACTTAGAGATCGCCTCCGCGATCAGCCCCGAGCAAGCGAACGCCAGCCAGATTCTCTCATTACAGCGGATCGAGGCACTGACGCGGCGCCTCTTTGATCTGGTGATGAACCATACCGGGGCGCTGGACATCGAAGCGGGCAGATTTGAGCTGCAGAAGCATCTGTTCGAGATCAACGGAATTCTTGAATCGGCCGTTCTGGATAAAAAGGACGAGGCTAATACCAAAAACATCGAGATCATTATCGAGACAGCCAACGACCTCCCGCCGATCACCGCCGATGCGGTGCAGCTCGAGCGGGCAGTCAAGATTCTTATCAGCAATGCCATCGGTCTCTCGCCTTTAGGAGGAAGCGTCACGGTGAGCTCGCTAAGGCAGGACAACGAAATTGCGATCTCGGTGAGAGACACCGGCGCCGGGATCTTTAAAGAGGAGTTCCCCCTGCTCTTCGACAGAAGAAAAAAAATTCGCAGGCGCGGCGCGGATGTCAACACGGCCGGCCTTTTCGTTGCCCATCACATCGTCCGCGCGCACGGCGGCAGGATTGATGTTCAAAGTGACCCGCTTGAGGGCACCACGCTAACGATTGCCCTGCCCATCTGACCCCGGCTCTTTTCTAAGAATCCCCTTTCTTGACACACCGGACAACCGTGGTTAAATTTTGTTGACTGTGGGCAAAAGAAAACCATGCGCCTCGACAAACTCACAATAAAATCGCAGGAAGCCCTGCAGCATGCCCAGGCACTGGCGGAGAAACGAAACCACCAGGCGATCGATGTGGAGCACCTGCTCATGGCGCTTCTCGGCCAAAAAGAGGGTGTGGTCCTCTCACTCTTGCAAAAGTTGGGCATCCCCGTCCCCTCTCTTTTCGACAGACTCCAAAGGATCCTTGACCGCTTTCCCCAGGTTACGGGGGGAGCCGCGGGACAGACTTTCATCACGCCACGCCTCAAGAAGCTCATCGAAAGGGCTGAGGCTGCGGCCGAAGGGCTCAAAGACGAGTATGTCTCTACGGAGCACCTCCTGCTATCGATGGTGGAAGAGGACGGAGAGGGGGGAAGACTCTTACGGGAACTGGGCGCCACCAAGGACCAAATCTTCCGCGCGCTGGTGGATATTCGCGGCGCCCAACGGATCACTGATCCTAATCCTGAGGAAAAATATCAGGCCCTGGAAAAATACAGTCGGGATCTTACGGAGCTTGGCCGCAAAGGAAAACTCGACCCGGTGATTGGCCGGGATGACGAAATCCGCAGGGTCATCCAGGTCCTTTCCCGCCGCACGAAAAACAATCCCGTCCTGATCGGAGAGCCCGGGGTGGGAAAAACCGCCATCGTGGAAGGACTGGCGCTTAGAATCGTCAACGGGGATGTGCCGGAGAGCTTGAAAGACAAGAGGCTCGTAGCATTGGATATGGGCGCGCTGGTGGCCGGGGCCAAGTATCGGGGCGAGTTTGAGGAGAGGTTGAAGGCGGTCTTGAAGGAAGTAACCGAGGCCAGCGGGGAAATCGTTCTCTTTATCGACGAGATGCACACCCTGGTAGGCGCTGGAGCCGCAGAGGGAGCCATGGATGCCTCCAATATGTTAAAGCCGGCGCTGGCGCGAGGCGAACTCCGCTGCGTAGGGGCCACAACTTTGGATGAATATCGCAAACGGGTGGAAAAAGACCCCGCGCTGGAGCGGAGGTTTCAACCGATTCTTGTCCGGGAACCGTCGGTCGAGGATACCATCGCCATCCTGAGAGGTCTTAAAGAGAGGTATGAAGTTCACCACGGCGTGCGCATCACGGATAGCGCCATTGTCGCGGCGGCCACCCTGTCGCAGCGCTACATCAGCGACCGGTTTTTGCCCGACAAGGCGATCGATCTCATTGACGAGGCGGCTTCACGGCTCAGGATTGAAATCGACAGCATGCCGACCGAGATCGACGAGGTGGAGCGAAAAATCCTCCAGTTGGAAATCGAACGGCAGGCCTTAAAGCGGGAGGACGACAGGGCCGCCAAAGAAAGGCTCGGTCGGCTGGAGCGGGAGATTCAGGGTCTTAAGGAGAGCTCGGAAGGACTAAAGGGTCACTGGAAAAAGGAAAAGGAGGCTATCCAGAAGCTCCGTTCCCTGAAGGAAAAGATCGAGGCCACCAAGGTAGAGGAACAACAGGCGCAGCGCAGCGGCGACTTGAACCGCGCCGCCGAGCTACGCTACGGCGTTCTCATCCAGCTCAACAAAGAGTTGGCGGACGAGAATCAAAAGCTGCTCGATCTCCAGAAAGACCAAAAGATGCTCAAGGAAGAGGTGGATGCCGATGATGTAGCGGAGGTGGTTGCGAAGTGGACCGGGATCCCCGTGTCCAAGATGATGGAGGGTGAGATCCAGAAGCTGCTCAAAATGGAAGAGCGGCTGAAGGCGCGCGTCGTCGGACAGGACCAGGCGATTCACGTGGTTGCCAACGCGGTGCGACGCGCCCGCGCAGGTCTGCAAGACCCGAATCGCCCGATCGGCTCCTTTATCTTTTTAGGCCCGACCGGAGTGGGAAAGACGGAGCTCTGCCGCGCCTTGGCCGAGTTTCTTTTCGATGATGAGCAGGCGATGGTGCGACTGGATATGTCCGAGTTCATGGAAAAACACTCGGTCGCGCGGCTCATCGGGGCCCCCCCGGGATATGTGGGCTACGAGGAGGGAGGGTACCTCACAGAGGCGGTGCGTCGCAGGCCCTATTCAGTGGTTTTATTCGATGAGATCGAGAAGGCCCACCCCGAGGTGTTCAACGCCCTCCTGCAAATACTTGAGGATGGGCGCATGACCGACGGCCAGGGAAGAACCGTGGATTTCAAAAACACGGTGATCATCATGACCTCCAATCTCGGCGGCCAATACATCCAGGAGCTGGGGGAAAAAGACCGGAAAGAGATGGAGCGCCGGGTGATCACGGCCCTGCGCGAGGCCTTCAAGCCGGAGTTCCTTAACCGCATCGATGAAACTGTTATCTTCAATAGCCTCGGCCGCGACCAGATCAAAGAGATCGCCGAGATCCAGCTGAAGCGACTGCGGCAGAATTTGGCGGCGAAAAAGATGGCGCTGGAGATCACCGACCGGGCCAAGGGGCTCGTGGCGGAAAAGGGCTACGACCCGGTTTACGGGGCGCGCCCGCTGAAGAGAACCATCCAGAGATTGATCCAGGATCCTCTGGCCTTAAAGATTCTGGAGGGGGAGTTCCGTGAGGGCGAGAAGGTAAAAATCGACGCCGATGGAGATCAGCTTACCTTCACCCACGGGGAGGCCACGTCGGGTGAGGAGGCGTTGGCCGAAGGACTTCTCCCTTGACCTCTTCCACACATAGGCCCAAGAAAAAAGTCCCCTTACCTCTAAAGCGGGTACGCAAAGAGATCCCTCCACCAGGTCAGCGCTTCAAAGACATAAAAAAGTATAATCGGAAAAAGGCCATGGAGGAGCTGAAGCGGAGCCTCTACGTAATGCTCCTCTGTAAAGCGAGCATTACGCCCAAGAAGCGTGCAAGCTCCTTCTGCCGCGTATCCCTGGTCAGGAGAGAGCAACCGGCCACCTCCGCCATAGTGACGATCAAGGTGTCTATGGTAGGCACGGTGATTCCTCGCCTTGTCATCCGAATATGGAATTCAGCCGCGCGAAGGTGAAGTTGGTAATCAGGCGGGGAAAGCCGTTGAAAGTTTTCCAGGTCAGCTCGTGCAAGGGCAAAGTCCTTGGGGTCTGTTAACCCCTGTAAGTATTCCTGCACAACGATTGGTGCTGTTGCAGGAGGTGGCCCCTGCTCAAGAAGCTTATCCAAGATCTCGGTTTCACGGCTATCTATGCCGCCGAAGTAATCAATGAGGACGCTTGTGTCTACCAGCGGACCGAACCCATTCATGGGTTTCTTCCTCCCGCATCTTTTCTAGGTCGCCATGCCAACGGAACTTACCCTTATGCTCCCGAACCTTGCAAAGACGGGCTAGACGAACAAGTTCCCGCAATCCGAGGTGGACTACTTCCTTCTTGGTTTTGGCCTTTGTCAACCGCATAGCCTCGGCTATCAGGGCCTCATCCAGGTCAATATTAGTGTGCGCCATAATGATGCCTTCCCCTAAGTCGTTACTATGTGCATATTTTAGTTTATTTATGTGCATTGTCAACTGCCGCCAATTTAACTAACCCTTTCTATCCTTGACGCCCGCTTAATCTATGCCTAATCTCAAAGCTGCCTATGCGCTGGTATCTTCATGTCGATATGGATGCCTTTTTTGCCTCTGTGGAGCAGGTGCTGGATCCTGCCTTGAAAGGCAAGCCTGTGATCGTCGGCGGGGGAAATGGCAGAGGGGTGGTCACCTCGGCCTCTTACGCGGCGAGAAAGTACGGTGTTCATTCGGCGATGCCGGGATTCCAGGCAAAAAAACTCTGTCCCCACGGCATCTTTCTCCCCAATCGCCACCGGATCTATAGTGAATTTTCAAACAAAATCTTTGCTATCCTGGAGCAATACTCCCCGGAGGTTCACGCGCTATCAATAGATGAGGGAGTGGTGGAGCTCACAGGTACCGAGCGGCTCTTTGGCCCGCCACTAAAAACCGCCAACGAGATTCTTACGCGGGTGGAAAAAGAGCTGGGGCTTTCCGCCTCAGGCGGACTTTCAACCAGCCCAGTGGTAGCGAAGATCGCTGCGACCTTGGCCAAGCCGCACGGATTCATCTACGTGCCTCCAGGCACCGAGCAGGTTTTTCTCTCTCCTCTCCCGGTCGAAGCCATCCCAGGAGTGGGACCGAAAACCCACCAGGAACTGTTGCAGCTAGGAATAAAAACCATCGCGGACCTCCTAAAGCACCCTGACTTAAGGCGCCGGCACCTTGACCTCGATGAACCGGGACATGAAGGGCGGAGTCACGATCACTCGATCGGTAACGAGACCACTCTGGACAAACCGCTAAAAGAGATGGAAAAGATGGAGGAGGTCTTGTGGGGGCTAGTCGAGGAAGTGGGGGCAAGGCTACGGCAGGAGGGATCGTATGCCCGCTGCATTACCGTGAAGATCCGCTATGCCAATTTCAAGACCATCACCCGCTCGCGGACTCTCTCGACTCCCACACGTTTCGATCGGGAGATTTTCGAGGTGGCGCGTGAACTGCTGAAAAAAAATCTTACTCCCGGCGGATCGGTCCGCCTCCTTGGGATCAGCGCCAGCAGTCTCCTCAGCTCGGGCTGGCAGGAATCCATGTTCGAGGTTCGGAAACGTCTCTCCTGGGAAAAACTCTACCAAGGCATCGACCGGCTGCGCCGCAAATACGGCGAAGAAGCGATTGGCGTAGCCACACCCCGCGCGCGCACTCGTTGACTTTTAAGCGGGAACGCCTTTACAGTTGCAACTAATGGAGGCGAAACAGCAAGGCGGTCTGGGAGGTCTTAGAATCGTATCCTTTGAGAGCCGGCGTGCACGCGAGATGGCGGAACTCATCCGGCGCTACGGAGGTGAACCGATCATCGCCCCCTCGATGCGCGAGATCCCTCTGAGCCAGAACCACGCCGCGCTTGATTTGGTTCGCCAACTTGAGGCGGGAAAAATCAACATCGTTATTTTTCTAACCGGGGTTGGGACGCGGACGCTTGTAGAAGCGGTCGCAAGCGACTATCCCAGGGAAAAACTGGCAGCCGCCCTTGGACGTGTGACCTTGGTGGCGCGCGGCCCGAAGTCCGTTGCTGCCCTGAAGGAGCTGGGCTTGCAGCCGACCATCATCGCGCCCGAGCCTAATACCTGGCGTGAGATCTTATCCGAGTTGGACACGAAGGTGGCCCTGCGCGGCCAGCGGGTAGCGGTGCAAGAGTACGGCATGACCAATCCGGAGCTCATATCCGGTCTTGAGGGCCGCGGGGCTGAGGTGGTGCGCGTAGCGGTCTATCGCTGGGCGTTGCCGGAAGATACTACCCTCCTCCGGGCGGCCTTGCGTGATATTATTGACGGCCGGGCGGAGATCGCCCTTTTCACCAACGCAATACAGGTGGACCATCTCTTCCGGGTCGCGACGGAAGAGCGGCTCGATCGATCCCTGCGCCAAGCCTTGGAGCGTGTCCTGATTGCCTCCATCGGCCCTGTCTGCAGTGAGGGGCTGGAGCACTTCGGCCTCCGGGCAGACCTCGAACCCGACCATCCCAAGATGGGACATCTAATTGCGACCGCGGCACGACGCGCGCGCATCCTCTTGGAACAAAAGCGCTCAATGTCGTTAAAAAATTGAGGCCGATGCCCCGACTTTAACCATGACTACCCAAAATCATCCCTTCCTCGCCGCCTGCCGGCGAGAAAAAACCCCCTACACGCCTGTGTGGCTGATGCGGCAGGCGGGCCGTTACATGGAGGAATACCGCGAGCTCAGAGCGAAGTTCAGCTTTCTCGATCTGTGCAAGCGGCCCGACCTTGCGGCCGAGATCACGGTGACGCCGGTCGAGCGTCTTGGAGTCGACGCCGCGATCCTCTTTGCCGACATTCTCCTGCTCCTCGAGCCCATGGGCGTAGGACTGGAATATACCAAAGAAGATGGACCCATGATTCAACGCCCTGTTCGCACCGGCGCAGACGTAGATCGGCTGCTGGAATTCGACCCCGAAAGAGCACTTCCCTTTGTCTTCGAGACGGTCCGGAAGAGTTCAGCCGCCCTGAACGGCAAGGTCCCGCTCATCGGCTTCTCCGGCGCCCCCTTTACCTTAGCATCGTATCTTATCGAGGGAGGCGGCTCGCGCAACTATCTCCACACCAAGCATCTGATCTACTCGGATCCGGGCGCATGGAGCGCTCTGATGGAACGTCTTTCACGGGCCGTTGTCGGATACCTCAACGGGCAAATCGCGGCAGGGGCGCAGGCGGTACAGCTCTTCGACAGCTGGGTGGGGTGCCTGAGCCCGGATGACTACCGGCAATACGTCCTTCCCCACACGCGAGCTACCATTGAAGGGTTGACGCCGGGGACTCCGGTGATCAACTTCAGCACCGGGACCGCCGGGCTGCTCGAGTTGATCCGCGCCGCAGGCGGGGACATTATCAGCGTTGATTGGCGGGTAAATCTGGACGAGGCGTGGGAGCGAGTTGGGTTCGACGTCGGCATCCAGGGAAACCTGGATCCGGTCGCGCTTTTTGCCCCACCAGACGAGATCCGCCGCAGGGTCCGGGAGATTCTCCGACGCGCCGGCGGCAGGCCGGGACACATCTTTAACCTGGGTCACGGTGTCCTTCCCGATACTCCGGTAGATCATGTCATTGCGATGGTGCAGGCGGTTCATGAGCTTAGCGCCCGTTAAGACAAGCCATGCCGCTCTCCCATGATGCTGTTCTCCTGATCGCCTTCGGCGGCCCCACCTCGCGTGATGAGATCCGGCCGTTCATCGACCGCGTGCTGCAGGGCGTCCCTGTGCCGCCGGGACGCATTGAAGAGGTGGCCCATCACTATGAGGCTATAGGCGGCCGATCACCGTTGAATGAGATTACCCTCCGGCAGGCGCGCGCGCTGGAGAAGATGCTCAAGGAGCTGGGTTTGTCACTGCCGGTTTACGTGGGGCTGCGCCATTCGAGCCCGTCTATTAAAGAAACCCTGCAGCGCATGACCGCCGGCGGCGTGAAGAGAGCGCTTGGTTTCATCCTTTCCCCGCTCCGCACGGAAGCGAGCTGGGAGCGCTATCAAAATAACGTGGCAGAGGTTTGCTCCGAGCTTGGCGGCTCTGCGCCCAATGTCGATTACTGTCCGGGCTGGTATGCCCATCCGCTCTTTATTCAGGCTCTCGCAGAGCAGATCCGGCCGGCGCTGGAGAAGATCTCCAGGGAGAGGCGGCCAACCACTCCGCTCGTCTTCACTGCCCACAGCGTGCCGACGGCAATGGCCGCCCGTTCACCGTATGTAAGCCAATTAGAGGAAACGTCACGCCTGGCGGCTGAACTTCTTGGCCATCGCCGCTGGTCGATCGCCTACCAAAGCCGCAGCGGTAAGCCAGGCGACCCCTGGCTAGAGCCCGACATCGGCGCGGCCCTGCGAAAAATCGCTTCCGAGGGGGCAGCCGAAGTCGTCGTCGCTCCCGTTGGCTTTGTCTGCGATCATGTCGAGGTGCTCTATGACCTCGACATCGAAGCGAGAAAAATCGCCGAAGGGCTGGGCCTGCGCTTTTTCAGGGCAAGTTCTGTGAACGACCACCCAATCTTCATTAAGATGATGGCGGACGTGATTAAAACGAAACTTTCAACCATCAGCGGTCAGCCAAAGAGTATTAAGCTTAAGAGCTAAACCTGTCAAAGAAAAATGCTTTCGTTTACAATGATGGCCTCTACCTGGCTTCCGGACTGGCCGAACATGCCGACCTCATAATCACCACGGACCCCCACCTGCTGGGTGTCACGGAGCTCAAGTCCATCCTTCCCAGCCAATACCGGTAAAAATGAAAGCGGGTCTGTTCCACAGACCTTTTTGATAAAGTAGGACCATCGCTTTTTTCCCGGGCACCGGTCTAGGGCTAGGATCGCTAGGGCCAGACTGCGGACTTTCGTGCGGCTTAGGAAACTGATGTCTACGCACAAGGACCTTGCTCGCGAACTTGAGGCACTGGAGAAAAAATACGACCCCCAGTTTAAGGTGGTTTTCGACGCCATCCGCCAACTCATGACTCTGCCGGAGCCAAAGTAGCGAAAGATTGGCTTTGTCGTCAAAAAACGAGCCGCAAAATATGGAAGGTCAGAAATCTATCCAAGGAGTTAAGATTCTCTGTCAGCGGTCGAAAAGGAGAGCGTGAGAGAGATTGTCTACATTGTCGTGACCCCCGCGACCCCAATAAGCGCCACGGCCTGATAACGCTCCTTTGGTAATACTTATAACCCTTTCGGACCATACATGTGGCTAACCACGAAGTGCCCTGTCGCGTCCTTGACAATCACCGTGTCCCCACCTCTATTCCAGACCGTTTTCCGGCGGCCCCAGTAGAGTTTAATATCGGTATTTTTTCCGGAACCGGTGTAAAGAGTAAAAGTTTTGCCAGGACCGACCGTAAAGCGTGGAACAAGGTAAGACTGATTCGCCTCATCAGATATTGACCAACCGGTGACATCGAGCGGAGCATTTCCCAGGTTCCTAAACACGACATACTCGTCGTTCTGGCTTTCCTGTCGGGATTCGCGGGGATGGACTTGGGTGACAACAAGCTTGCCTCGGTGCTCCCCCTTCGCCCAGATTCCACGGCCAGCTGCTTTGGCTTCCGCCTGCTGCTTTAGAAGAGGTTCCCAATAACGAGGCAAAGCCTGGGTCCGCATGACGAGGGCCCACCCTTGCTTGACAAGCTCTGCCTGGACAAGGGTTCGCCCCAGGTAGAGATATGCGAGCAACCGCCCCTGCTTATCGGTCTTGCTTCGACCGAATTCTAGCTGCACTGTTTTGTTCCCAACCAGAAGATTGTTCGCTTGGGTAGATTCACGATGATAGGGCTCACCTTCTTCTGGTGCATTGATTCCAGCGTATCGGACCTTCCGTCCATCTTCCAATTGAACCGTATCCCCATCGATCACCCTGGATACCCGCTCTGCGGCCGCGGATGCCGGTTCAATCGCGATTACCACGAGTGCCAAAACCAGCCAGCGCGTGAACGTTCCCAACCGCAGCAGCATGTCACTCATTTTCCTCTCTGATTCTCCGCAGGACTCTTTTCACGGAGTACGATCCAGCGCTCCGTGCCTATTTCAATAGCTGTCATCTGCCCAGTCACCTTCAATTTCTCCCCCTTGGTGGGAAGCAATTTATTGGTCACAACTTTTATGGTTCCGGTGTGATCCTGTACTCGAAATACTTGCAGAGAGGTGACTCAAGCTGAGAATGAGCCAAAAGCGGACTTGACCCTTTTTGGGTCAGTATCTAGGATAGATCTGAAACACTACCGGTAGACGTGGCCGCTTCCATTGCATACACCACACTTGACCTTGCCACCCGAACAGTAACTGCAGCCTTTTCCATGGCACTTAGGGCAGTCTACACTTCCCTTTCCGTGACATTCTTTACAAGTGTATTGCATGATCTACCTCCAGTCACTTCAATCCCTGATAACGGACAGCTGAACCTATATACTTCCTATTACCACCCCTCTGAAAGCGCCTATTGTCCGATATGGTTTTTTATCTTCTTCCCAAAAGACGGAACAATAAAAGGAGCTTTTCAACGATAAGACCAACTATAGCAGTCAACCGCGATTTAGTCCTGCGTTTCGGTTCACCAAATCTGACACGTATCGCGCGGTCTAATTCTTTCAAAACTGAGCTGAGTTGTTCATTTAGCTTGGCTAGCTCTTGCGGCGACATATAACAACTCATCACGGAGCAAACTGCCGCGGTGCGCCCGACCGAGTGAAGTAGTTAGCTATTGCTCTTCGCGCAGGCTCGTACTTTCCGGCCTGAGCTCGAGGATCGTAGCTGACTGTCGCCTTGTATGCACATGCTGGATCACGAGCCAAGCCGGACTTCCTCCAAGGTAGATACAGAGTCGTGAATCTATCGGGTGAAAGCGGCTTACCAAAGGCTTCCCCCGATAAGGGCCTCTCGCTTCGCAATTCCGTCCCTTGTCTTGATGGGGTAACGCTGATATTGCCCTCCTTGTCGATCGTCGCATTAATCACCACCATCTCTTCGCCATCTTTGAGGCATGGCGGATTTCCTGGTCCTCTTCCTGTTTGTTTCTCGATTGCCGCGAGCTTTCTCACGGTATCCGTCAATGTGGATTGGTACTTTTCAAGATCCGCTTTTGTTTTGCCGAGGTCCTCTCTCAATAGAGCGTATTTTTTACGCATTTCCAGTGCTTGCTCATTCGTGTTGCGGATCTTACCGGGGTCAATATCAAATATGCTTATCAGGGTCTTCCAAGGCTCTGCCGAAACCCAAACTCTTTCCTCGGGTCCGATTACGTCTGACGCAATCAATAAAAGTGTGAACACAAAGACGACTTGGACCAGAAGGTCTATGAGTGTCGTAAGTACAACGTCACGATTTCGCGTCCGCCAGTCCCGCATGAGAAGCTATTTGACTCGCGTAAGAATAAAACGGGATGCATCGACAAGATTTTGGTGCACCTGTCTTATCATATCCTCGGACGCTTTCAGGTCTACCGCGAAGCTTTCCCCTAGTTTCCTTACAGCATCCTCGGATGCTCTCAGGTCTTCCACGAAGCTATCTCCCAACTTACTCACAGCATCCTCGTACTTCTTGATTAGCTCAATTACGTCGCTAGATATCTGCTCCGATAGCCGTCGCTGTGTGTCTACCATACCTTCTGCCAGCTTTGCGGCCCTTGTTGCAGTATCCACCAATGTGTTTGACTGCTCGCTGACCCTCTGAAGACTCCCTCCCATGTTGATTGTCGACTGCGCTGCACTTCTCGCACTGCTCTCAAGATTCGCGATCGCCGTTCCCGCACTTGAGGCAGACTTACCAGCCATTTTTGCACTTGCCGCGAAGTTCTTCCATTCAGCCTCGGCTTCGCCGATAGCCTTACTCAGTACACCTAAGCTCCGCGCGATTTCCTGGATCTTCTCCGAGGCCTTCAGTACCTCGTTCAAGGGTTGAGTCAGAGCTGGAAGTCGGCTTGAAAGAGCCTCGATGTTCTGCGTCGCGCTGCTGATTGAGGCTGACGCGGTACTCGCCGCCCCTCCCAAACCACCAAATGCCGTTGCACCCTCTGAAACACTCTTCAGTGCGTTCGAAAGGCCTCTGTCCAATGCGCCGAACCCGCTTTCGAGGGATTCCATAACCTGGCCCAATTTCTCGCCGCGCTGCACAAGATCGTGCAAAACCACCCCAAGGCGTTCGCCCGTAATTTGAGTCGTGCTTGCCTCAATTGCCAGCGCTGCCTCCGCGTACGCGTTACTAAGTCTCCTTACATCGTCAACCGAATCTGGTGCCGCCTCTGGTAGCTGATAGAAGAAAACCCGCCCCGCCAACCCAATGAATGTCGTGATAAGTCCAAGGCCGAAAAGGCCAAGGACCATTTTGCTCTCCAGTTTCTTCTCCGTAGCAAGAAGAGGCGCAAAAGTTGCTACCAGGGTGACAAGGGTGAAGATAAAGCCTAGATAATAGAATGTTTCCGCGTCATCCGCCGTCGAGTACTGGGTCTTGCTACGAAGCCAGACTACAGCACCGTAAACAAGCATCAGGGTAACCACGATTCCAATCATCACCCAATGTCGCGACGGCGAGTCTGGACCCTGAAGAAGTGTAAATCCCAGGATCACCGCGACGCCTAGGAGGACGAGTATCGCGAAAAGAGGCTTCAGGTGCTTGAGGATTAACTCGCGCATCGTCAGTCGACCCCTGACCACTGAATCACCTTCCCACCGGCGTCGTAGAAATATCTCTGCCAGAACTCAAGGTGGTTTTGCTGCTGTAGGTTACGATCGCGATAGCGGCGGAGATAAATGACCACGATGTCCCACCCACGGAAATCAGCTCTTACGTCTTTGGCGACTTTCGATATAAAGTCCTCGTAGGTTCGTGGTCCCCTGTAGTGACTGAAGGCATCCGTGTGCTGGAGCATGTCAGAAATCACAATTAGCTGCTTGCGCTTACCCCACTCCTCAACGTCTTGCGAGCGAGATATGAACTGGAGCGTCTCCAATATGGGAGACCGTTCCCCGAGTTCCTCTGAAAGGCTCCTGTCCAACGCGTCCGATAACGGTGCCAGAAATCGAAGGTAAAACGTACGCGTTATCTTCTTGTTGTTCTCGTAGAGTTGGTTACCTTCGGAAGGAGGACGGCACAAATCTGGGTTTGGCCGGAAATTCGGACCAGATGGGTTCTGGTCGCTGAAGTCAAGTTTGCTGAATGTGAATAGCATGATTCGGGATCCTATAGGGAATTGCCTTTCATCACCCACATACTCTTCGATATACTTTTTAGCGAACCGTCTGTGGCCCTCCGTCAAGGCCTCCGATTGGTCAACGAGTATGGCTGTTTGCTCAACTGGGGCTCGCTTCATAAACCTCTTGTCCACATATATACAGTTATCCGGTCCTGGTTTGGGTCTAGGCCAAACGTAGACGACCAGTACAGCCGCAACAAATGCGCCCACCAATCCGATGATTAGGAAGCCTCGCTTATCGGTCTTCGTCCATGTCATAGAGCCTGCGTTTGAATTTCTTCTGCCTCGCGACGCAGCTTATCTCGGACATCACGCTCGAGCTCATCAAAATAGGCATCGAGACGCCGGATCTCAGCAGTACAAAGGCTCTGAACGCGGCCATCGTTGGTTTGAGCAATATCACTAAACTCCCGCATCGCATTCTCGTATCGTTTTCGCAGTTCCTCTTCCTCTGGCGAAAGCCCGTCCGGCGGAATCATTAAGCGCCCTTCAAGACTTATAGGCTTCCCGAAGTAATCTGGTCGCGGTTTCGTCGCGACCTGCTCATTCTTCTGCTGGTAGCGGGCCACAACAACGTTGCAGGTGCCTTGTATCTCATCGACCCCCCGCAAAAAAACCCGAATCTCATCAATTGTCTTACCAGCGAGCTGCTGATAATAGTCTATGTTTGTCCTAGCCTCCGGTAGTAGTCGGCTTTGCTCTTGGAGAGTCTTTACGAAGAACTGATCGACTGCCCAGATGTAGTCCTTTTTCTTTGCCGCGTAGATATCCCTCATTTTCTTAAAATCCCGGTCGTGTTGGCCATAATCTGGGTACGCATCATCTCTCAGGTATCCCTTGTATGCCGCGACTATTCCAAAAATCACGGCCAGGATGATCAGAACCACCGAAAACACGTCTTCAAATCCAACAGGATTTTTCATGAAACGCTGCCAAGCCAGCTTCGCTGCTCCCCATTGGTCAGAATCGGTGGGAATCACAGCTCCCTTCCCCGTAGCTGCCCCGGGAGGTTGCTGTAGCGCAGCCTGCTGGAATTGAGCAATCTCGTTTGTTGCAGTTCGGTAATGTGCCGCCCCTAGAGTAACAATGACGAAGCATACCGCGAAGAACCCTACACCAACTAATGCTAGGCGCTTGCGCGCTAAACTCTTGTGATTCAGGTAGCGGAGAAGATCGCCCGCAAGAATGGCTAGGCTAACATTGGCAATTGATAATGCCATAGCGATTAGGACGCCTCCCACCAAGCCAAAGTCGCTTCCCTGAGCATAAAAGGACGAGAGCGAAATCCATTCGATGACTGCTATGGCAGCTACGATCGCGAAGTGCATAATGAGGGAGTCGGGGTAGGTCGCGGCTCGGTGAAAGAGCCCATGTTCTTGTTGGAACAAACGAAGGTATCGGAGCGCCGTTTCCTCATTTACCTTCGCCTGGCGGAGTACGTTTGCGTGTTCCTGCCTCAGCTTTTGAAGTCCAGGCTCCACCGCGCTAAGTATTCGCGCAAAAGAATGTTTTGTCTGCTCGATATCTATCTTACTCGCGGTAGCTGCACGATCATGTGTGAATTTCTGTAGCCTGGTCTCACAGTCGCTCTTTCTCTGCCCAAGCTTGCTCGTAAAATACCCGACAATCTCCTGCTGGTTTGCGTCGGGCACGGTGCTATTCGTTGGCGGATTGTTATTGACTCCTTCCATCCCGGCTTTCCGATCGACATCCAATTCCTGGACAGCGTCAGTGATTAGCTGGTGCATGCTAGGGGTCGCTCCCTGGGTCGACGTTTTCCCGGTAATGGCCATCGTACACCTCCCATCCTGGACAGCACCTGCCAGTAGTTCAGTGTCGCTTCACTGTCAGATGGTATGAAAGAGCCAGTCGCCTGATAGCGTATCAGCCTTCGATAATTTATATGCCTACAGGCTGCATTACTTACCTAGAAGTTGCCTATATGTCAACATATAAATCTGCCCTATGGTTCCTGTTATTTCCCCAAGTAATCCCGCTATTTCGTTACATATGGCACCTGAGGTGAACGCCTTTAAAAGGCATCTCGGGGAACGTATCCTCGCGCTAAGAAAGGCGGCCCGTATGACCCAGGCTGAACTGGCGGAGGCGGCGGGGGTAGGTAACGAGTATATAAGCAAGATCGAGCGGGGTCTTGGGAGTCCATCACTGGAGACATTAGTGAAGGTTGCTCTGGCATTGCAGGTCGAGATAAAGGTGCTCTTTGATTTCCGGATGACACACCAAGCTCCCCGGCCCACCCGAGATCTCCTTCGGCTCTCGTCCGCCCTCAAGAACCTGCCAGACGGTGACGTCGATTTGGTCTATAGATTGGCTAAAAGGTTAGGAAAACGATAGACGGAGTGAGCCTTGGGCGAGTGGCGAGGGGCAGGCATGCCTTATTGCCATTTCGATTTATTCCTCCTTACAAAGGGGGTCTCAAGCAGGTCTAAGGGGTCCTCTCTAGTTCTTCTTTAATCCGTAAATGACTCTAACTCTTTATCACCCATTTTGAGCTATCGCGCGGATGGAAACATCTTAGCCCAGCTTTTTCGAACTGCCACACTATCCTGAGCAGCCAGATGTCCCAGGCGACGCTCTATCAGTGATTTTTTTGGAGAAGGCTACCAATACGATATCGCCCCACCTATACCGCGTCATAAAGGGTATCGTTCGGACCGTCCCCTTCCAGGAAGCTAGCAGTTCCCGCCTGCTCCCACAGAACTGTATCCTCTTCAGACTCAGGCCAGAGCAAGACAACTCGAACCTCTTCGGCGTTAACTGAACGGCGCAATCGCTTGGAAAGCATGATTGTGCCGTCGGGTTTCACTTTGCCGCGAAAGGCAACCGCTTTCATTGTAACCTCTTTAAGCCGCTATCATTGGTGATCTGTTTTTCTCCAGAAGGCTTTTCACGCTTGCCATTAGCTTATAACCCTCTCTGAATCCTTTCAAGCTGGCCCGGAGGAGCGGTCACGCCCAATTCTCGACGCGCAGGCCTGGAACGCGTTTGAACTCTCTTACGTTGTTGGTTACCAGCTGGGCAACCAGGCTAAGCGCATGGGTCGGGGCTGCGGAGCGGGCCGTTTCACTAGGAAGGGGACCGCGAAATGCGAATACGGCCGCCCCGCACGGTCAGGATCGCACGTTCTGATAACTCGCGGCTTCGGCTGCGGAGAATTTTATCCATCAACTCTATCCGTTTCTCGGCTGAAACATCAGGCAACCGAACCATGCCAGAATGGCGCGCCTTTTCCACAAAGATGAAATCCCCGAAGTCTTTGTCTATGGTGACCAAAATGCGGTCTTCAGCCACAGCCCATTCCAGAAGCAGTCGATCTCCTGGATCGGCACCCCTCTCGCGCGACTCGATGACATCATGGCCCATCTGTCGCAGCCACTCGGCCAGACGTCGGCCGGCGCACCTATCGATGAGAAATTTCACCTGCTCGTGATCTGAATGTCATCAAGTTGGTCGTGGGCGACCACGGCATGTGCGTAGGCCAGACAGGCCCGAATGTCGTGAGGTTCAAGGTCAGGATAGTCTGATAGGATGGACTCAGCGGTCTCACCCTGCGCTAACAAACTCAGGATAAGCTCTACAGATATCCGCATCCCTCGAATGATTGGCTTGCCACCGAAGATTTCCGGATCGGCAGTGATCCTTTTCAGGAGTTCTTGATCCGCCATATTGGCCCTTCCTTCCAGATACTATCTTGGCACTGCCAGGAGCAAAGCCTCAAGGAGTCGCTTCCGCTCGCTGGTCATAGGATACAATCCCGAGAGCGCATTGACCAGAGGTAAGAAATCGTGCCCACGATCCAGCCTCGGCCTTAAGGAGAGCAGCCCGGGTCCTTGAACACGTTGCCGCTGGAGCGGGACACTTTAACACGCATGCTTTTTCTCTCCTTACTTGGGAATCATAAAGCACCAAACCGGGCCGTCTACGGGTTCCGGACATGTCAGACAGAGGGAAGGCTACCAAGACGATATCGCCCCACCTATATCGCGTCATAAAGGGTATCGTTCGGACCGTCCCCTTCCAGGAAGCTAGCAGTTCCCGCCTGCTCCCACAGAACTGTATCCTCTTCAGACTCAGGCCAGAGCAAGACAACCCGAACCTCTTCGGCGTTAACTGATCGACGCAATCGCTTAGGAAGTATGATTGTGCCGTTGGGTTTCACTTTGCCGCGGAAGGCGACCGCTTTCATTGTAACCTCCTTAAGCCGCTATCATTAGTGATCTGTCTTTGTCCAGCAGGCTTTTCACACTTGCCATTAATTTATAACGCGCTCTGAATCCTTTCAAGCTGGCCCGGAGGAGCGGTCACGCCCAATTCTCGACGCGCAGGTCTGGAACGCGTTTGAACTCCCTCATGTTGTTGGTTACGAGCCGTACATTGAGGCTAAGCGCGTGCGCAGCGATCAGCAGGTCCATGGAGCCAATCGGGCGGCCTCTTTTTTCCAGAAGCGCCCTGATTTTCCCATAGACACTCGTGGCTAGCCTGTCAAATACAGCGATCTCCAGGGGAGAAACAAATTGCTCCAGGGCTTCACGATTCCTGTCTGGCTCGCTGCTTTTGCTCGCGCCGTATTCCAGCTCTGCAAGTGTAATGACGGAGATCCCAAGGTCGCCGACCGGAAATGCGGCAAACCGTTCGAGCACGGATCTGGGCTTCTGTTTGATGATGTAAATGCAGATGTTCGTATCGAGCATGACTTTCATGAGAAGGGCCGATCCCTCTTCTGGACAGGCGGCTGGTGCCGGCCTTTCTCCATGAAATCGTCTGTGAACTTCTGCAGGCTCTCGATGAGCACCGCCCAGGATTTCCTTTTTGGACGCAGCACCAAGGTTCTTCCTCTTTTCAGGATTTCGACTTCCTCCCCTTCCAACTGAAATTCTTTTGGAATTCTCACAGCCTGGCTGTTGCCGCTCCTAAAGATCTTTGCCGTTTTCATACCGATGCCTTTCGATGTATATACAGCAAGATATACGGGCAGGCTGGCTCTGTCAATGCTCGGTAGTGGTTCAATTTGGAAAAAAAGGAGAGGGAGTGTCATTCTGAGCCGAAGCAAAGCGGAGGCGAAGAATCTCGCTAACCCCCTGACACTCCGTCAGATTCTTCGGCCTGCGGCCTCAGAATGACAGTCTTGGATGTTTCGTTCAGAAGAGAACCGAATGAAACTGCACCATTACCCAATGCCCATGACTCGCCCGGAGGAGCCAACGTATGTCGTTGTCTTAAGGTCCGCTATAGTTTGACCTTATAGCCTTTTATCGGATACCTTTCCCTCAAGAGACTGTCCAGGTCGGCCCAACGCCGTTCTGTAGCTTGCTTAATGCTCCAAGGGGCAGCCGACAGGTGGTCCCAGGGAAAAAAATAATTGCTTATCAAATGAGCCATCGAATCATCGTCATAGGCGGAGGCATTTCCGGTCTGGCCGCAGCCCATCGCCTGGCAGAACTGAGCCAGGAAAAAAAGCTGGCGCTGGAAATTCATCTGCTGGAAGCGAGTCACCGCCTGGGTGGAAATATCGCCACGGAGCGGGTTGGCGAGTTTCTGGTGGAGGCGGGTCCGGATTCTTTCATTACGGAAAAACCCTGGGCGCTCCGGCTGTGCGAGCGCCTCGGTCTTACCTCACGCCTAATCTCAACCAGTACGACCAACCAGAACATTTACGTCGTGCACAAGGGCTCCTTGCGGCCCCTGCCGGAAGGGTTTTTCCTTCTTGCCCCTACGCGACTCTGGCCCTTCATCCAAACTCCCCTCTTTTCCTGGAAGGGTAAACTCCGTATAGCCTGCGAACTCTTCCTGCCCCGTGGCAGCATAGATGGTGACGAGAGCTTGGCATCGTTTGTCCGGCGGCGTTTCGGCTCGGAGGTCTTGGAACGTGTGGCCCAGCCTTTAATCGGCGGGATTTACGCGGCCGATCCTGAGCAGCTCAGCCTCTCTGCAACCATGCCTCGCTTCTTGGAAATGGAACGCACTCGACGCAGCGTTATTTGGGCCATGTGGTTTGAACAGCGGCGGCGCTCCGGGAAGCAACGGGCAGGGAGTGGAGCGCGCTGGAGCCTGTTTGTGACTCTTGCCGGCGGCATGCAGGAGCTTGTGGATAGCATCTCTGCGCGGCTTCCCACCGGGAACGTGCATTTGGGCACCAAGATCGCCGGACTCAACTGGGACTCGGGAAAAAAAATCTGGACGGCAACTACAAGCGGCAACGAAAGATTTAACGCCGACGGTGTAATCCTGGCGCTGCCCGCCTACGGTGCCGCGCAAATTCTTTCCGCGCTTGACCCTCAGGTCGCGCAGGAGCTGGGCGCTATTCCCTATTCATCCGCCGGCACAGTGAGCCTGGCTTATCGCCTGGGCGATCTCCCCCGTGGAATTAACGGCTTCGGTTTTGTCGTTCCCGCCGCCGAGTCGCGAAGTATCATCGCCTGCACCTTCAGCAGCATAAAATATGCCGGCAGGGCGCCGGCTGGGCACCTCCTGCTCAGGGCCTTCGTCGGCGGAGCAATGCAGCCTCAACTGCTCAAGCAGGACGATGCCACCACCGAAAACAGCGTGCGCCAGGAACTCGCTGATCTCTTGGCAATCAAGGCTGAGCCCCTTTTCTGCCGCATCCATCGCCATACAGGCTCCATGCCGCAGTATCATGTCGGCCATCGGGAACGCATCGAACGGATTGAGACTCATCTTGCCAAACTTCCCGCCCTTGCCCTGGCGGGCAATGCCTATCATGGGGTCGGCATCGCCGATTGCATCCACAGCGGGGAAGAGGCGGCTGAGAGAATGTTGCTGCAGCTCAAGATCCGCACAGTATAAGGAAGCACTCCTTGCGCCACGGAGGAAAAAGCGGGATATTTTACTGTATGAAAGAGGCGATTTGGTGGGAGACCCAAGAAGACGGCCGCATTCTCTGCACCCTTTGCCCACGCTACTGCCGGATCGGGAAAGGGCAGGCCGGTTTCTGCTATATCCGGAAGAATATAGACGGCAAACTCTATTCTTTGGGATACGGCAAACCGACCGGTTTCGCCATTGACCCCATAGAGAAAAAACCGCTCAACCATTTTCTCCCCGGCACAGGTATCTTGAGCTTCGGTACTGCCGGCTGCAACTTAGGTTGTCGTTTCTGCCAGAACTGGAGTATCAGCAAGGCCAAACTGGACGACGCTCAGAGCCTGAGCGCCGGTCCGGAAGAAGTTGTTCAGTTGGCTTTGACCCACAATGTGCCGAGCATCGCCTTTACCTATAATGACCCGGTTATCTGGGGGGAGTTTGTTATAGATGTCTCTCGCCTCGCCCGCGAGTGCGGCCTAAAGAGCGTCATGGTGACGGCAGGCTATATCACCCCCGAGGCCCGCCCCGAAGTTTATCGCTACATCGATGCCGCGAACGTAGATCTCAAAGCATTCACCGAGCGATTCTACCACAAGCTCACTTTCTCCCATCTTGATCCCGTCCTGGATACGCTTAAATGGCTTAAGAACGAAACCGGCATCTGGTTGGAAATCACCAACCTTATGATTCCCGGAGAAAATGACGACCCCGAAGAGACCAAGCAGCTTTGTCACTGGGTACTTGAAAATCTGGGCGACAGCGTGCCCATTCACTTCACGGCCTTCCACCCCGATTTCAAGATGATGGACAAGCCCAAAACCCCCACAGCCACTCTCAAGCGCGCGCGCCAGATCGCCCTTTCAGCAGGGGTCAAATACTGTTATGTGGGAAACGTCCTTGACGATGAGGGGCAGACAACCTTCTGTCCGAGTTGTGGCCGCGCCCTCATTCGCCGCTCGTGGCATGATATCCTCGACTATCAGCTAATAGAAAGTCACTGCCCTTGCGGCCAGAAAATCCCCGGATACTTCCCGGCTCGTGAAAAAACCGCCCCACGTTCAAGGGCGCGATCCATCCTGCAGATGCAATAAGGCGTTCCCCCTGGACAAGCGCTCCGTGGCGACATTTGTATTTTGTCTCTGAATCCGCTTAGAATAAACTATATTCGATGGCAAAAGCACGAAAACTGCGAAAGCGATCTCTTCCCCACCTGACTATCCTGGAGGACATCAGTGCCCTGATCAGTCACTCCCAGGATCTTCAAGAGGCCCTGAAGAGCATCGCCGCCATTGTGGCCGAACGGATGGAGACGGAGGTCTGCTCCCTCTACATCTATGACCGTCAGAAAAACCGTCTCACACTCTGCGCTACCATGGGGTTGGACCAAGAATCGGTGGGAAAGGTCTCGATGGGAATCAACGAGGGTCTAACCGGTCTGGTGATGGAAAAAATGAGCCCGGTGATGGTCGTCGATGCCTTGGCCCATCCACGCTACAAATATTTTCCTGAGACCGGTGAGGAGCGTTTCCATTCTTTTCTGGGGGTCCCCTTGATTGAGAAACGGAATCCTCTTGGCGTGCTTGTCGTCCAGACCTCGCGCCGCCGGGAGTTCTCTCGGGATGAGATCCGCCTGCTCAAGACCATTTCAGCCCAAGCTTCGAGCATCATCATCCAAGCCCGCCTCCTCGATACACTCAAGGACAAAGAACGGGAGCGGAAGGAATACCATAAGCGACTGGTGGATGCCCTAAGGAAGCTTCGCTCTTATGAAGGAAAACGCCGGGATCGAGTAGAGCGTGGGACCGGGCATAAATGGAGAGGCCGTTTAACCGGCCTTTCAGTGGCCCCGGGCTTTGGCCGCGGCCCGGCCTATGTACTGAGCCCGCGTTTGGATTTGAGCTCCGTCAAAAAAGAAAAAAACAAAAATCCCAAAAGGGAGGTCGAGAGGTTCCGCGCCGCGGTCGAGAGGGGTATTGAGCAAATTCACAATCTCAAGTTGCGCATGAGTACCCTCATCTCTAAGGAGGAAGGGGCCCTCTTTGACGTCCACCGCATGATTCTCGAGGACCCTGCGATCATTGAACAGATAGAGGGAAAAATCCGCAAAGAAGGCTATGTCGCGGAGTACGCTGTCAGTAGTGTGTTTGAGCAGCACCTCAATTCTTTTACGCAGATTGAGGACGAATATCTCAGGGAGAAGGCCGCAGATGTCAAAGACGCGGCCCAGAGGCTGTTGGAGAACCTCTCAGGCATAAAAGAAAAAACAATGAACCTGCCCGAGGAAGCCATTCTCGTAGCAGAGGATATTTCTCCCGCCGACCTCACTCTTTTAGAGGGGGACCATTTTCGTGGCATTGCTCTCTCGACGGGCGGGGTAACTTCCCATGCCTCCATTTTGGCCAAATCGTTTGAGATCCCCACTGTGGTCGCGGTGGAGGGACTGTTGGACAATGTCCAGCATGGAGACTCGTTAATCATTGATGGGAACTCCGGGGTCATCTACATCAACCCGAGCCAGGAAGTGATACGCGAGTACGATCGGTTGGAACGGGAATATCTCGCTTTCAACCGTGAGCTGGAAGAGATCCGCGACTTGCCCGCGGAGACCCAAGATGGGCACCGGGTCACCCTCTATGCCAACATCGGTCTTCTGAGCGATATTGCCTTTGCCCAACTTCACGGAGCCCAAGGGATTGGACTGTATCGGACCGAGATCCCCTTCCTAGCCCATCGGGATTTTCCCGCGGAGGAAGAACAGTATACGCTTTACCACCGTGTCGTAGAAGGGATGGGAGGAAAACCCGTAACCATCCGCACACTGGATATAGGAGCGGATAAGTATCCCACCTACGTCCGTAGGGCAACCTCCGAGCCGAACCCTTTCTTAGGCTGGCGCTCTATCCGCATTTCGCTCGATGTTGTAGACATCTTCAAGACCCAACTCCGCGCCATTTTGAGGGCAGGGGCCTTGGGACGAGTCCGCTTGCTCATTCCTATGGTCTCAAGCCTGGAAGAAATAAGGAAAGTCAAGGAAATCCTCGCGGAGGTTAAAGAAGAATTGGAGCGCGAAGAGGTTCCCTTCGACCACCAAATGGAGTTGGGAATTATGGTGGAGGTTCCCTCTGCTGTCCAATTGGCCTCGCGCATTGTTCGTGAAGTTGATTTTTTGAGTATCGGCACCAATGACCTCATTCAGTATCTCTTAGCTGTGGACCGCAGCAACATGAAAATAGCGGGGCTTTACGAGCCTCTTCATCCGGCGGTGCTCTCAGCGTTGATGCACGTCATCGAAGCCGCCAAGAGGGAAGGTAAACGGGTGGGGATGTGCGGTGAGATGGCCGGCGACCCCCTTTGCGCCCTGCTCCTCCTCGGTATGGGGCTTGAGGAGTTCAGCATGGGATCCCTTTTTATCCCTGTAATTAAAAAAATTATTCGCTCTGTGACCTATCAAGCCGCTAAAGCTTCCACGCAAATCGTCCTTCAAATGGACACGGTGGGTGAAATCAAGAGATATCTGTTTGAGCAGATGCGCGACCTCGGCATGGTGGAACTCATGGAGCTCTACCACTTGGTTGGGGGGGCGCGGCCTGTCACCGGGGTACGGCCTTGATTTCTTATTCTTGATATGAGATAAGGTTCTAACGATCGTTCGAACTGCTTACCTCCAGAAAGGAAATACCATGGGAAAAATTATAACTTTTGACGACTGGATCGACCATTTCCAGGAATGGCGAAAGGATATCGGCTACGATCCCTCTCTTTTGGGCGATTATAAATTTGAAACCAAACTCGACGAACTGCACCACTCAGAGATTGAGTTCGGGGATTTTAGAGGTCAGCACAAATGGGAAAGAGTGGAACAGATCCCGAACCAATCTATCCGTGATGGCTTGCTGAACCTGATCGTCTATCAGGGCGATACGGAATTCGCCTCTGTTGAACAGCAAAAAAACCTCCTGGACACTGCCCCAACCGACTATGACCGTCAGGCGCTCATCCGAGTCAACAGGGAAGAGATGCGTCACGGTTGGCAAATGTGCTACCTCCTGATGACTTACTTCGGGGACTCCGGCAAGCTGGAGGCGCAGAAACTCTTGGAGCGCAGGGCATTCAAGGGCAATCGGCTTTTGGGCTCCTTTAACGCTCCGGTAAACAACTGGCTGGACTTTTTCACCTACACTCAATTTGTCGACCGAGATGGCAAGTTTCAGCTCACCATGCTAAGCCACTCTTCCTTTGCCCCCCTGGCGCAAAGCGTGACCGCTATGCTCAAGGAAGAGTTTTTCCACATGTTTACCGGAAATACTGGTTTGACGCGTATTATCCGCGCCGGCAAAGTTCCTACTCCTATCATCCAGAAATACTTCAACAAATGGCTTTCCACAGCCTACGATCTGTTCGGGACCGACCATTCCTCCTCAGCCCATTGGGCCTATGTTTGGGGACTGAAGGGGCGCTACAACGAGCATGAAGCAAAGGAGCAGGCAGATAAGAGCCGGCTCAACGATCTCGCACGCAACCTCTATTTGGACGAATGCCAGAAGCTTGTTGAAGCCCTCAACCAGTATATCCCGGCGGATCGGCCACGGCTCTTCGTGCCGGACCTAAAATTTAATCGCTCCATCGGCGAGGTTGCGGGAAAAACTTACAGCGTGAAGGGCGAGCCTCTCTCGGCCGAAGAGCACCAGAAGCACTTGGCCCAGGTCCTTCCCACTCCTGAAGATAAACGCCTCTTAGACGCGATCTTTAAGGAAAAAGACTGGGTTCTGCAGATGAACTAACTGCGGTCGCTTCCTGAAGCTCGGCTAAGTTAGGAGAGAGCAAGTGAAGCAGATTTTTCTTGTCTGTCAAAACGTCGATTGCAAGAACCGGGGCTCTGAACAGCTCATGAAAGAGCTGGAGAGACAGGTTGCGGAGAGGGGTCTGAGCGATGTGGAGGTGCGATCCTACATCTGCTTTGGCGCCTGTCAGGACGGCCCTAATATCGTCCTCTATCCGGAAAAGAGTTGGTATGCCGGAGTGAAAATGGAGGATTTGAAGGACATCATGAACCATCTCGCCGGCGGGCCCGATGTGAAGCGGCTCGATAAAATTGATGCCTCATTGAAGGAGCTGATCTACCAGCTCCTGGATACCGGAGTATTCTAGGAGGAAGAATGCAGGGTATCCTGTTTCCACGGGGCGTCGTGGAGGGAAGAAAAGATTTAACCGAGTATCGGTCGGGTGGGGGCTATAATGGCCTGGAGAAGGTCTTGCAGGGGATGACTCCTGAGACCCTTATCCGAGAGATCGACGGGTCGGGACTCCGGGGAAGAGGTGGAGCAGGTTTTCCCACCGGGAAAAAATGGGCCATCACCCAGGAGTGCTCCGAACGACCGCACTATGTGGTGCTCAACGGAGGAGAAGACGAGCCGGGAAGTAAAAAGGATCGTCTCCTCATGGAGAATCTTCCCCATCTCGTAATTGAAGGGGTGATTCTGGCCGCCTACGCTGTGGGCGCATCCAAGGCATATCTCTACATCAATAGCCAATACAAAACCGCAAGAGACAGCATGGCCCAGGCCTTAATGGAAGCCCAAGAGGCCGGCTATTGGGGCGAAAAAATTCTTGGCAGCAACTTCAGCCTCGAGATCGTTTTTGTCGCCGCCCCTCCTAATTATGTTGCCGGGGAGGATTCGGCCGCCCTCGAAGTGATCGAAGATAAGCAGCCCCTGCCACGCCAGAAGCCTCCTTTCCCCGCAACCGTCGGACTCTTCGGAAAACCCACTACCGTTAACAATGTAGAGACTCTCGCCAATATCCCCCCCATTATCGCCAACGGGGCAAAGTGGTATCGCAGTTTTGGCACACCGGAGAGTCCCGGAACCATGATCTTTTCTTTGAATGACGAAGTTAACCGACCGGGAATCTACGAACTCCCTTTTGGATCGTCGCTCCGCTCATTGATTGAAGAATGTGGAGGTGGTGTAAAAGGTGGAAAGGCCATTAAGGCGATTCTCCCGGGAGGTCCCTCTTCGGCCTTTTTACCCGCCGATAAAATCGATCTCCCGCTTAACCACAATTCCGTGCGCGCCGCCGGTTCCTCGATCGGCTGTGGTGTTGTCCGTATTGTGACAGAGGGTACTTGCATCGTCGAGGAAATTCTTCGGATCGCGGATTTTTTCACGGCCGAGTCCTGCGGTCAGTGTCCAGCCTGTCGTATGGAAACGAATACTCTCGCTGCCATGTTAAAAAAAGTGCAGCAAGGACAAGGGGGACAACCTCTCCTGGAGCAGTTTAGCAAGATTATCAGCTTCAATAAAGGAAAGGGCTTTTGTAATCTGATCAACATGCCGGGGCCGCCGATCGAAAGCGCCCTCAGGCTCTTCCGTTCCGACTTTGAATTTCACCTCGCGAATGGCCGCTGCCCTCAGAATTAACTCAAAAACTCCCTCCGCCAAACGGCTCTAAAAAGAATCCCTCGTATAACAAATTTTTGCGCCCGTTTGACGGCTGGGGTGCCGCCGACTCTTTCCTAGCGCGATTTCAACTTGCTCGCGAAAGCGCGCAGATTGACGCTAAAAGGGACGACCTGATAGTATTTACTGCAAATATCAAGCAGTGTGTGTTATGGTGTCAGGCATGATATTTGATATTTGTGCGATTTTTGTGATAAGCCTAAGCAGGTTATGGGTCGCCTACCGAGGATAGAATACCCTGGAGCGCTGTATCACGTCATTACGCGCGGGAACCAAAGGCAGAGGATTTTCTTTGACGACAAAGATCGCAAGAGGTATCTGGAAGTTCTTCGGACTCTTAAGAAAGCCTATTCCTTTCGTCTTTACGCCTATGTGTTAATGCGTAACCATGTGCATCTGCTGATAGAAACGGGACAGGCTCCACTGTCACGCATCATGCAGAGGTTAAGCAGCAGCTACACCAAATACTTCAACTACAGGCACAAACTGGTAGGGCATCTTTTCCAGGGCCGATATAAGGGGATACTGTGCGACAAGGATAGCTACCTATTAGAACTGACTCGCTACATTCATTTGAACCCTGTCAGGGTGAAAGAGGTTCAGGACCCAGCCGAATACTTTTGGAGCAGCTACCGCACTTATCTCGGAAAAGAAAAGGAAAAAGAGTCGGTAGACACAGAAGAGGTGCTTGCGTATTTCGGTGATCGCGACGGTGGGACGCGGAATCGCTACCGGAAGTTTGTATTGGAGGGGATCGGAGAGGGTCACCGGGATGAGTATTACGACGTGGCGGAGGGTAGAGTGCTTGGTAGCGGGGAATTTGTGGAGGAAGTCAAGGCAAAGTCCGGAGAGAAGGGCGTGGCGAAACTTAAGGTCAAGCCGCAAGCATTTCTTGACCGTGTCTGCAAGGTACTAGGGAAGAGGCCGGAGGAGGTCGTAGGAGCAGGCAAGGACAGAGAGCGGGTCCGAATACGGCAGATCGTATGTTATCTAGGAAGAGCCTACACAGATCTGCAAGTAAATGGGTTAGCATCGGTGCTGAAGGTCGATGCCACTTGTGTAAGCCGGTGCGTTGCAGCGGTAGAAGCCCACCTAAGAGAGGACAGGGGATTAAGCTCGACGATAAACCGCTTGGCAGAAAATATCAAATATCATGCCTGACACCAGATTACGTGTTTACAAACTGAAGTTCTCCACGAAAAATCCCCGCATTGTTTGAATGATAATCCCGTCAGTTCTCGAAGGCTCATTAAAGTAGTGGAGGGCGGGTGTAAACCTCTACCGCGATCTGCTCTCTTTGAGATTTAGTAATAGTCCGCTTCTTAGCCATGCAGACTGCTTTACGAGGCGAGTTTTAGGGCGATGAGGCGATTTAGCGAGACCTTCTGAGTTTTGGCCTCGAAGTCCAATTCCCGATGGAGGTCTGGTGGAACACGCACAAGAAACTTCCCGCTATAGCGCCGCTTGTCAATAGGCCGGGGGATTTCCCGTTTTTCCTTTTTAGCGACCTCCAGCCACAAGCGGTGCGCCTTTTTAGCCTCCTTGATTGCTGCTTCGGGAGTTGGGCCATCCGCCATACACCCCGGCAACTCCGGAACCTCGGCAATATAGGAAGAGTCTTCGTCGCTCCAACGAATCACGATCCGATAGGGGAAAGGCTCAGCCATATTCATCTCTCCTTTAGCAAACCGTATTTATCAATGAGTCCCACAACCTGCCGTACCTGATAAGGTTTGGCCATCTTGCCTTTTGGCTGGATATTGATGATCTCGACGATTTCCTCCCGTGTATAAACATGATGGCTACCGCGAACCCGTTTGAGCCGAAAGCCAGCCGATTCCACTAACTGCTGGAGATCCTTGAAGGTAAACGACTGGGGATTATTGCGTGCTCTCTCAAGGAGTTCGTCCACTTTGCGATAGTATCATTAACGATATTGCCTGGCAAGACTTCCTTGTGCAGTTGACTTCCAGATCTGAAGCGGCCTATAGGAAAATTACAGGAGGCCGAAGATGAATGAAAGAGCGCTGCTCTACCCCGATCTTATTCTTTTCAACGGCAAGATCCGGAGCCTCGCACCAAGCGGAGCTATCTATGAGGCGATCGCCTGCGCCGGCGGGCGGATCGTCGCAACCGGCAAATCCGATGATGTCCAAAGACTCTCCGGACCCGACACCCGCTCGATCGACTTGAAAGGAAGAACAGCCATTCCCGGGCTCACCGACACCCATGTCCATCTGGCTGAAAAAGGGACGGCGGAAATGGAGTTTGCGGACTGCCGCGACTTCTACACCGAAGTCCGCTCGATTCCCGAGATTTTGGAGCGGCTGGAAAAACGGGCTTGCGAATTGTCAAAGGGAACTTGGGTGGTGGCGCATGGAAGTCCGATGCAGGATTTCCGCTTAAAGGAAAAACGCTTCCCCGACAGAAACGACCTCGACCGCGCAATTCCTGATTATCCCGTCTCCATCGCCTTCGGCGCGCACATCACGATCGCGAACAGCAAGGCCCTGGTCCTTGCCCGCATCACGCGTGACACCCCGGACCCCGTCGGCGGCGCGATCCGACGTGACCCGCAAACCGGAGAGCCCACAGGAGAGCTCCATGAGCGGGCGCAGCTCATCCTCAAAAAAGTGGCGCCCGAGTTTAACTACATCCAGCTCAAAGACGGCATCGTCTTCGCCCTCAACCAGTGCCTGGAGCGGGGGGTTACAACCATCCACGACATCGTAAGGTCGGGCGAGCCGGTGCGCGCCTACCAGGAGCTTTTGCGCGAGGGCAGGCTCCACGCGCGCGTAAGCCTCCTTCCTCGGGTGATCGAATCCCACATCGGCTCGCAGAGCCTGATCGAGCTCGGCCTGATAACCGGTTTTGGCAACGAGTGGCTGAGAATCGGCGGGGTGAAGATGAGTATCGACGGCGGGATCACCGGCAGAAACGCCTGTTTTTATGAACCCTACGAGGATGATCCCCACAACCATGGCATCATAAGAATCGAGCAGGATGAGCTTAACGATACATTGCTCAAATGCCATCAGGCGGGGCTGCGCTGTTGCGTACATGCGATCGGAGATCGCGCTTTCGACATGGCGCTGAATGCTTATGAAAACGCCATCCAAAAATCGCCCCGCAAGGACCACCGCCACAGGATCGAGCACATGGGAAACTGGCTCAGCACGCCGGAGCGGATGCAAAGACTCGTGCGCTCGGCGATCATTGCCATCCCCAACATCTCCATCGGCTACTACGTGGGCGATGCGATTCTTGACTGCCTGGGAGAAAAGCGGCTGGCTAAGGCCTTTCCTTTTAGAACCTTGCTCAAGAATGGGGTGACCATTGCCGGCGGCTCCGACGCGCCCGGCTACTGGCCCGTAGATCCGCTCCGCGACATCTCCGCCTGCGTGTCGCGCAGGATGCGCTGGGGCGATGTGCTGGTTCCTGAGGAAAGGATCAGCGTCGGAGAGGCCTTTGCCATGCACACCACGACTGCCGCCTTCGTCGGCTTTGAAGAGAATCTAAAAGGCACTCTCGAAGTTGGAAAGCTCGCCGACATCGCCGTCCTCCCCGAAGACCCCTTTGAAGTCCAGCCGGAGAAGATCAAGGATCTCAAGGTGGAGATGACGATTGTGGGAGGGGAGATAAAGTACCAAGCCTAACGGCGCGAAATTTAGCGGAGCCTGATTCGGTCATGAGGCGAGGAAGAAGAGCAGTTGCATTGCGCCCTTAGGTGTCGCGCTCGCTCGTCGGCCCCACCTCGCCAGTGCACCAGGGGACGAATGCCTTCATCTTGCACGTCGCGCCATTGGCCGCGATCTCCTTCTCGAAGATCTTGTGGATCTCGCGGTCCTCGTCCTCGTACTCGATCTGCCAGCCGCCCTCCTTCAGGCTCCGGTCGGCGCCCTCCCCACCGCCGCCCTTGGGCGTGTTGAGGCCCATATCGCCCGGCCGGAGGGCCAGGTAGCGGGCCCGATTGGTACCGGAGTTGAAGTGCTGGTGGTAGCAATTGTCGCTGGGAACGACGACCATGGACCCGATCTGCCAATCGCACTTGATCATGTCGGAGCGGTCTTCCTTGGTCCAGACCAAGGAGAAGCCGGCGCTGCCGCTGAGCAGCACGAGGTGCGCGCCCGGGCCGTGGCGGTGGCCCTTCTTGTACGTGCCTATGGGGAACTCCGAGATATGGCTCTTCATGTTGTTGTTAGCCATCTCCAACATGGCATTGATGCCGCCGGCGCCCCGCTCCTTCCATCCATACAACAGCATGTCCGGCGCATTGGCGATGAAGTTGGACTCCCAGATCCGCCGGTTGAAAAGCTTGCCGTTGCCGCTGAAGTACTCTTCCTCGCCCGAATAGCGGCCGCGGAACGTGTAATCGCTGTTGAATATGAATTCGTTGTCCTGGAAGAGGCGCATCATGGGAGGCGCGTTGGTCACGGCGATGTAGCGGACAGGCTCGTCGCCGCTGCCGTTGAAGTTCTGATACCACGCGTTGAGCGGAATGGAAAAGAGGCTCCCGGCGTGCCACTCAAAGCTCTGTTTGCGCTTCTCATCCTTCTCATCTTGCCAGACCGTCGTTGCCCCGCGGCCCGAAACCACATAGATCGTGAACTCGTACATATGGTGCTCCGGCTCGGACTTGCCCGCAGGCCTGATCTCGACGACGTGACAGTCGTTGGGCATGTGGCGGTTGGCGATGTGGATGACTGCGCCGTTGCCCCCCTTGCGCTCCCACGGCCCAAGCTCGATCTTCGCTAAGTTCGGGAAGTAAAACTTCTCATAGACTTTCACGCCTTCCCTCTTCAGCCATTCCGCGTAGGGGTCGGCCTTCTTGTAGTCTTTAAGGCCCTCCTTGGGGGTCTCGGCAACTTTCATGTCGGTGCCCAGCATTACCATGGTTGAAATCCTCCTCTATTGAGCGCAACGAAGCATATGAGTCTTTTTCAGCAGCCTGTTATTGGGCAATATCCGATCTGGTCTTAGTTTGTCAATGAGCAAAAAATCCTCATCTCTGATATAATGATGGCGATTATCTTCCAAAGCGTGAGCACTCAATGCTTCCCGAATGATGTCTAAACCTACGCTAAGGTCCAACGCCGCGACGGCCGAGACCCAGCCCTCCGAGCCGAAGGCGACGGTAACCGCGGCCGAGATGGGAACCCGGCAGCGGGAGATTTCCGTTTCCGAGTTCTTTACCAAGAACCGTCACTTACTGGGCTTCGACAATCCGAGAAAGGCGCTGCTCACCTGCGTGAAGGAGGCCGTCGATAATGCGCTTGACGCGTGCGAGGAAGCGGGGATCTTGCCTGAAGTCGTCGTCAAGCTCGAAGTGGCGTCAAACGGCGGCGCTCCGCCGCCCCCGAGCCAGGCGAACCGCTTCCGGATAACGGTGATCGACTACGGCCCCGGCATCGTCCGTCAACAGATTCCGCGGATCTTCGCGAAGCTTCTCTACGGCTCCAAATTCCACCGGCTGCGCATGAGCCGCGGACAGCAGGGCATCGGCATATCGGCTGCCGGCATGTATGCGCAACTGACGACCGGCAAACCGGTACAGATTATCTCTCGCACCGGCGCCAGGGCGCCCGCTCACTACTTCGAAGTCCAGATCGATACCAAGAAGAACGAGCCGCGGATTTTCGAGAACAAGAAGATCGACTGGGAGAACCATCGTGGAACGCAGGTGACCCTCGAGATCGAGGGCCGCTATCAAAAAGGTCGCGCCTCCGTGGACGAATATCTCGAGCAGGTCGCCATTGCCAATCCGCACGTCAAGCTCGTCTACCATACCCCGGAGGGAGAGAGCAAAGAATATCCCCGGACCATTCACGAGCTGCCGCCTCAGCCGCGTGAAATTAAGCCGCACCCCTACGGCATCGAGTTCGGGATGTTGCTCAGAATGCTGCACGACACCAAGAGCCACTCGCTCTCGGGGTTCCTGTCGAGCGAGTTTAGCCGGGTCTCCTCCAACGTCGCTCAGGCAATCTGCAAGGCCGCGAAGCTTTCGCCGCAGACGCGGCCGCGAAGCATTCACGGAGAACCCGCCGAGACGCTCTATAAGGTGATCCAGTCCACCAAGATCATGGCGCCGCCGTCGAACTGCATCTCGCCCATCGGCGAGAAGGCGATCCTCCACGGCCTGTATAAGCAGATCAAGGGGGATTTCTACACCGCAGTGACCCGGCCACCGGCGGTTTACCGCGGCAATCCCTTCGTGATCGAAGCGGGCCTGGCCTTCGGCAAGGGACCGAAACAGGCGGAGGATAAACCGGAAGATCCGAAGATCCCGCTCGCCGAAGGGGAGAATCAGGACAACGACGACGAGCTGGCCCGCGTCATTCGCTACGCCAACCGGGTGCCGCTTCTCTATCAGCAGTCTGCCTGCGCGACGTTCAAGGCCGCGCTCGACACCACCTGGCGCAACTATGGTGTTCCCCAATCCAGGGGCGCTCTGCCGGCCGGTCCCATGGTCATTTTCGTCCATATGGCCTCGGTCTGGGTCCCTTTCACCAGCGAGTCCAAGGAAGCGATCGCCGATTACGACGAGATCCGAAAAGAGATCAAGCTCGCGCTGCAAGAGTGCGGGCGGCGCCTTGGCGTCTTTCTGAGACGACGGGAGCATGCCAAGAGCGAGTTCCGCCGGCGCAATATCTTCGAGCTCTACATCGAGGAAGTCGTCGAGGCGTGCAACCGCTTGAAGGGTGGAAAGCTGGCCAAGGAAAAACTCAAACTCCAGCTTCAGAAGATCGCCATGAAACGGACCGGCGGCGAGAAGACCGACGAGCTGCTGGAAAGCAGAAGCGGCCCGGAAGGTCTTCCCTATTCGATCATCGTCACCGCCGAGGGAACCGAAGGAGACGCGCCGGTTCTGCCCGACGATAGGCGAAACGATGTCGCGCCGCCGGAAGAACCCCCGCCCGAAGCGGGGGAATCCGCCGCGCCGGCGCGGCCGGAGGGTAACGCCGAGACTAAAACGAAGGGCAAGAAGAAAGCGGCAAAGGTTAAGCGACAGCGCGGATCAAAGCCTGAAAGCGTGAAGCAAATGACTTTGGATTTTGAAAAGACCAAAAAACGAAACCAAGTGATAGGGAAAAAACATGGCGCGAAAAAAGGCAAAAAATAACGGAGCGGTCCAAAAGAAACTCGTCGGCGTGGCCGACGTCGTCATTACGGCCGCCGGGCGGAGCAAGGATCCGACGCTTTCGATCCCCATCCGCAGCCTCGCGAACGTCACGTTCAACGAGAAACGGGGCCTTATCGAGATGGGCCGGAAAAAGCAGGCGCGCTCGTTCTTCAACGTGGGGATGGCCAAGAAGTTCATGCAGACGATACTCGTAGCCGACGCCCTCGCCGAGCTGCAGCGAGCGGACCTGACGACCTCTCTCAGGGAGATCTACTATCGCACCAAGCACACGATCAAGAACTCGCACGAAAACACCTTCGACGGCCAGAACGAATCCGACCCGCTCATCGAGGATCTCGAAGTCACCCTGGAAGCCCTTCGGGAAGAGCTCCACGTGCGCGCCGAGAACTCCGGCACTGTCGTGGGACCGCTGGTGTTGGTCGATGACGGCGACCGGGTGGACTGCACCAGGCTCGGCAAAGGCGGTTATTCGGTTCCCTCCATCGTCGAGCCGGAATATATTCAGATCACCAAGTGCACGGCTGATTTCGTTCTCCTCGTTGAGAAAGGCACCCAGTGGAACCGCCTTTCAGAAGACAAGTTCTGGCGGAGATACAACTGCATCCTCCTTACGGGGAACGGCCAGCCACCCCGCGGTGTCAGGCGCCTGGCGCGCAGGCTCAACGAAGAATACAGTCTTCCCGTCTATGTCCTGGTGGACAACGATCCGTGGGGCTACTACATCTACTCGGTCGTCAAGCAGGGATCGATCAATCTCGCTTTTGAAAGTGAGCGAATGGCCATTCCGAAGGCCAAGTTCATCGGCTTCTCCAGCGCGGATCCCGATCGCTACGGGCTCCCGCGTAACGTCGGCATCAAGCTCAACGACAAAGACATCAACCGGGCGCGCGAATTGCTCAAGTATCGGTGGTTTCAGAAAAAAGAGTGGCAGGAGGAAATCAAGCGGATGCTTTCGAGCGGTCTCAAGTACGAGCTGGACGCGCTCGCCAACAAGGATTTTCAGTACCTGACGAAGACTTACCTGCCTAGGAAGCTCAAAGAGAAAGATTGGTTGGATTAGCCCGAGGCGGACAGAGGGGACGTTGGGAAGCTCGACTACGCGGCCGCGAAATCGGGTGTGTCATGGAGAACCATCAATTGATCGGGCCGAAGGGGTAAGATGGCAAACGCGCGGCCGGAGCGGTCGGCGAACTCAACCTCGCACGCGCCATTCTGGTAGGTCATCACAACAGTGCCGATCTGGCCACGGCGCAGAAGCAAAGCCTGACCGCCCTCGAAGTGCTTCGTTCGCACATCTTGCAGCAAGGCGACCACGTCATGCATTTTGATTTCGCCCATCATGGTCTAGAGTATATAACAAGTTATCAACCGGGGAAAGTCTTCGCTGTCTCGGATGATCCACACCGTCAGAACCGTCGCACGCCCTCGCTGCGTTTCTAGCGGAAAACGCAGAACGTAAACCTCACCATGGCCGTTGTTCCCGAGTGGCTCGGCCTCGTCCGAGTTCTCGGCTGCCGCAAGAATGGCTTGACGCAACACTTCCGGGTTGGCCAGCGTAATACCGAGGACCGACTCGAAAACCCGCGCTTTATGGCGCCCCTCCCAATGTCGAGGGTTCAGCACATAATCCTCGATCTTCATGCCGAGATCGGCGTGGTCGCCGTTGGGGAGCTTCATCGTTCATCGGTTTGCCAGATTGCGCACCGAGGTGTCAAGACACACGGGCTCCCGCGCGACGTCGGCATCAAGCGGATGCCGTCGACCATTATCCGTGGGTAAGCTCGCAATGCCTCAAAAACCTGGCCATCGAGAAGGCGGCAGGTAGGCCCAACCCCAGATTCAAATATCTGAGATCTGAAATTTGTCATCTGAGATTCCGAGCGAAGCGAGGATATGCCAACAAGGACTTTCAGTACCTGACCAAGAGCTATCTTCCCGGAAAGCTCAAAGAGAAAGATTGGTTGGATTAGCCCGAGGCGGTCTAAACAGGATAAGAGGGACGAAGTCCATAAATCATGATTCGACCCCCGAGGCTCTCAATGTCTCTGGGCGCTTGATGAATTAATACATGGCCGCAGAAAGTTTCTGAAGAAATGCCAAGATCCAAGACCCCGGCCGCCGCATTAACTTCTTTTCCCTCGGCTGGATTTGTCCCAGGCTTTTTTATCCCTGAGAACGATCTCTACCACCTGTTGCCAATTATCGGCGCGAAGACCTGCTAAGTGTTCGTTGGTTGAATTCGTGAAAATAATTGTCTTGCGTTTCTCTGCCCGCAAGCGCCGAATATTTTCCGGAGAGTCTTCGATATAAAGGTCCGCCCCGACGGCTGCTTTTTCCTGCATAAGACACAAATCCCAGTATGGAATATCGTGCTTATCCAACCACTCAATTGTCTGCCGTGCGGCCATTTGATGGAAATACTTGATAAGCAACCGATGACTGATAATCCGAATTCGGATATCAGCAGCGGATAATTTACGTAATGCCGTCGGGGCTCCTGGCATCGGCGGGAGGACCCGAAATAAATCACGTTGCGTAACTGCAAAACGATGCAGGGCGTCGTATCCACCTGGCGACTTGTCGACGCCCCACTCCGGCAGACCCCATGAAACCCGTTCGGGAAGGGATTCCACATCAACACCGAGCCATTCCGCTGCTATGGGGCGTAAACCTCGGTAGAAATCAGCACATACACCATCTAAATCTACACCAAAGACAAAGCGACGATCTGCCATGCGGCTCCTTCCCATGCGTCCAGCGGGGTGGATAGGGTTCCGCTTGATTAGGGGAACGGAGATCCAGTCCGGGCGATGGTGTGCGAGCAAAGGTGTGACGGGATCGGTGGACCCAGCCGAAGTTAGTGGAGCGTAAGATCATCCCACGACGATGAGCCGCGCGCCGTAGAGTTTACATAAGGGCAGGCGTTATACTCAGAATCCCTTGTTCTCTTTCTTGGCTTTCTTCGCCGCCCTTTTTTCCATTAGGGTCTTCTGGGGTTTCTTTTTCTGCTCTTTCTTCCTGTCTTGTCCTTTGCTCATGGTATTCGCTCCTTATTCGGATGAAGATCGGGATCGTGCCTGATATTGGCTCCTTCTTCGCACTAATCGACTGGATTTGCAAACGCGGTCCAAAGCCGTCTGGCAAACGAACCATCTCAAGCTTTGGGACGACAAGCCGTACCGTCATACCAAGAAATCATTCAACGGTTTGTAGTATCCTACCTTGGTTCCTTTATGATAAATTGAACCAGTTAGTTAAATTGGAAGGAAGTCGGTTATGACAAATCATGCTGTCTCAAATCGGAGTCATCACGCATTTCACCACATCGTTGGGATCGCCGCGTTGCTTCTTGCGTTAGGAACCCTGCCTCGGACAGTTTTTGCCCAGGCGGCAACCAGCGTCGCTGGCATCAAGATTGGGATCATCGGCTCCGGCAATTTGGGCGGTACGTTGGGAACGCTGTGGGTGAAGAGCGGCTATCCGGTGCTGTTCTCTTCCCGGCATCCCGAGGAACTCAAAAAACTCGTCGACAGTCTCGGACCGTTGGCGCGCGCCGGCACGGTACGGGAAGCCCTAACGTTCGGCGATGTTGTTCTCGTCGCGGTGCCCTATGGCGCTTACCCGCAGATCGGGAAGGATTACGCGCGGGAGTTTACCGGCAAGGTTGTCATCGATGCCGGAAACGCGGTTCTGGCGCGCGATGGCGAGATCACAAAGGAAGCGCGTGAGAAGGGCATTGGCATCACGTCGGCGAAGTATCTGGCGGGGGCGCGCATTGTCCGCGCGTTCAACACGCTAAGCTATCGCAAGCTGGCGAGCAACTCCAACCGACCCGAAGGCCGCATCGGCATCCCCATGGCCGGTGATGACAAGGATGCGCTGGCGGTGGCGTCGACCTTAGTGCGAGACGCGGGCTTTGATCCGGTGATTATCGGCCCGCTCGAACGGGCGAAGGACTTTGCGCAAGGCGCGCCTTTGTACGGACAAGAGATCACGGCCCAGGAGATGCAGCAGCGCGCCAGGTCGCTCCGGTGAGGCCGTATTCGATGAACGCTGCGGTGCGCCGTACGATTTTATTATACGCGCATTCAGGCTTCACCTATGCTAAATCTTAGACCATGGCTCTCAATATTGTTTCACCTGCAAAAGAGAAATTGCTCTTGGGGCGTATGCAGGCCTTGGGTGTCCGGGAGCAGGACATCGAGGAACAATTTGTTCGCTCTTCGGGAGCCGGCGGTCAGAAGGTCAACAAGACTTCCAGCTGTGTTGTCCTCCACCATCGGCCCACGAGCATTCGGGTGAAATGCCAAAGAGAGCGCTCGCAGGCTCTCAATCGTTTTTTGGCCCGAAGAATTCTGCTGGACAAAATCGAGGCGAAGCTAAGAGGAGCCCATACCGCGAAAGCGCAAGAGATTGCGAGGATCCGCCGCCAGAAAAGAAAACGCTCACGACGCGCCAGGCTTAAGCTGCTCGCGGATAAGCGCCACCAGGCGGAAAAGAAATCTTCACGGGCCGGCGTGCGGCCTGAACACTACGACGATTGAGCGCGGAAGACCTGGTCGTGTTCGTGGACTTTTTCCTTGACCTTGATCCCGACGACCTTGCCCTTCTCGGCGCGTGGGACGTCCTGGTGTTCGATCTGAATGGAAGCCACGCTCTGGGTGAAGTCGGTGTGTTTTCCTTTAACGTGGATGATATCCCCGACCTTGAGTTCACCGCCGGTGAATTCAATGATGCCTACGCCTAGATGGGAATAGTAGTGGGTGATCCGGCCGACGAGCTTTTCTTCTGTCTTGGCAGCCATAAGGAACCCTCCTTATTATGATCGCTTAAGGTCCTAGGACCGGATCTTCATATCCCAGACGAAGATCTTCTCGTCCGGCCTGGCCTTCCAAACAACGTTTCGCGCCACTCCGTAGAGATCCGCGAGATTATACAGCGGGACAAAGGGCACATCCTCCATGAGAATTTTCCCCGCCTGCTGGAGTAAAGCGACCCGCTTTTTCGAGTCGCCGGTTTTCTGTTCCTCTTCGATGAACCTGTCAAACTCCGGGTTGCTATAGCTAACGCGCTTTGTGGTCCCGGTTTTAAAATACTGGTCGTAGAGGGTGTCGGCATCAACGAGGGAACCCCTGCCGATATAATAGAAAGGAAGCTTTCCTCCATTCACGCCTGAGCTGCCCCAGAAAACGGCCCACTCCTGGTTAACAAGCTCGACCTTGAATCCGCCCTTTTCCATCTGGGCGCCAATCACCTGGCATACTTCCCTATCCTGAGGGTATCGGCCCGCAGAGAAATAGAGCTTGACCTCAACTCCGCCGGGATAGCCGGCCTTGACCAGGAGTTCGCGCGCCTTTTTCGGATCATAGGGATAGCGTTTCGCCTTGGGGTCATAACCGATGACGTGAGGTCCGAGCGGGCCGTTCAGCACAAAGCCGTTGCCCTCGAAGATATTCTTTACAATCGCGTTCGCATCCACCGCATAGTTGGCCGCCTGACGGACGAGCTTGTTGTCAAAGGGCTTGAACGCGGGGTTCAGAGCCAGAAAGAACATTCTCAGCCCCTCAATTGTCTCGACTCTTATTCTGGGATTTCGTTCCACGCGTGGAACGTCGTGCACCGGAACGTTGTTGATGACGTCCGCCTGGCCCGCTTCAAGCCCTGCAACCCGCGCCGCCTCTTCGGTCACCTTCTTGAAGATGACCTCTTTAATTTCCGGCTTCGCTCCCCAGTAGTCGTCATTTCGTGTCATGACGAAGTTGCCGCCTCTTTGGAAGCTGATGAATTTATAGGCCCCGGTTCCGGTCGGATATTGATCCACCTGGTCGCCGTACTTTTCCGCCGCCGCCTTGCTTACGATGAAGCGATTTTGGACGCGGTCCAGGAAGACCGCGTTGGGCTGCTTCAGGACAAAAACCACAGTATGCTCATCAGGGCCCTCCATCTCTACCACGTCCTTGAAGTTATCTCCTTGCAAGCTGTTTTTGTCGGTCCTGATCCGGTTCACGGAAAAAATCACATCTTTAGAGGTGAAAGGGGTTCCGTCGTGAAAACGGACCCCTTTGCGGAGGCGAAAGAGCCATTTCTTCCCCTGAAACTCCCAAGACTCGGCTAATATCCCGGTGTAGCCAACCGGGTTATAGGCCACCTCGACCAGAGGCTCGAAAATATGTTGCCACATTCCGTAAATAGGGCTGGAGCTATGATTGTAGAGATTGAGTGAGTCGGTGACGCTCGAGTTCAGGATCATGATCCGATCCTTGGAGGCCGCCCAAACACCGCGAGGCAATCCGACTCCGACAAGACTCCCTATGCCGAGGGCAGTGCTGTGCCTGAGAAATTCCCTGCGCGTGATTACTGATCGTTCTCTGCCCATAAATACCTCCTATGAAAGACGGGCGCCAATATTTATGATTTAATTTTCATTTCCGCTACGAGGATCTTCTCATCCGGACGGGCCTTCCAGGCGATGTTTCTCGCCACCCCGTAGATCTCAGCCAGGGTATATAACGGGGCAAGAGGCACATCTTCCATTAAGACCCGACCTGCCTGCTGGAGCAAAGCTATTCGTTTTTTCGGGTCCCCTGTCCTCTGTTCTTCATCAGCCAGGCGGTCAAACTCAGGATTCTTGTAGCCGATTCGTTTTGTGACGCCCGAGCGAAAATATTGGTCATAGACTGTGTCTCCATCAATCGCCGGCCTTCCGACATAGTAGAACGGGAGCTTTCCTCCGTTGACGCCGGAACTCCCCCAAAAGACCACGAACTCCTGCGAGACCAGCTCGGCCTTGATGCCTCCCTTGGCCAACTGGCTCGCAATGACCTGACAGATCTCTCTTGCTTTAGGGTAGCGGTCCGGCGAAAAATAAAGTTTGACTTCAACGCCGTTCGGATAACCGGCCTTGGCCAGCAGCTCCCGCGCCTTTTTTGGATCGAAGGGATAGCGCTTGATCCTGGGGTCGTAGCCGATGACATTGGAACTGAGAGGGCCGTTCAGGACGAAACCATTGCCCTCGTAGATATTTTTGATGATCGCCTCAGGGTCTATGGAATAGTTCACGGCCTGACGGACGAGCTTATTGTCAAAAGGCTTGTGGGTTACATTCATGGCAAGAAAATACATCCTCAACCCTTCGACCTTCTCGACGCGCACCTTCGGGTGGCTCTCTAAACGCGGTATGTCATCGATAGGGACATTGTTGATGACATCCCCCTGGCCGGCTACGAGGCCTGCGACGCGTGCCGCATCTTCTCCAACTTTTCTGTAGACAATCTCTTTAATGTCCGGTTTCGGCCCCCAGTAATCCTCGTTTCTGGTCATGACCAGATTCCCGTCTCGCTGCCAGCTCACGAACTTGTAGGGCCCGGTTCCTATCGCGTACTGGTCCATCTGATCGCCGTACTTGTCCGCCGCCGCCTTGCTTACGAAGAAGCGGTTGTAGAGCCGGTCGAGGAAGACGGCGTTGGGCTTTGCCGTCACGATCGCCACGGTGTGGTCGTCCAGGGCCTGCATTTCCACCACATCTCTGAAGTTGTCCCTCTGAAGGCTTCTTTTATCGCTCTTAATCCGGTCAATAGTAAAGATGACGTCTTTAGAGGTAAAGAGATCGCCGTTATGAAAGCGGATGCTTTTTTTGAGATGGAAGATCCATTTCCTGCCTTGAAATTCCCAGGATTCCGCGAGATGTCCGACATAGTCAGGTTTGCTGTAGTCTACTTCGATGAGTGGCTCCATCATATGTTCCCAGATGCCATAGGTCGGACTGGCGCTGTGAGCGTATGGATTGAGGCTATCTATAACGACCCCTTGAAGGATCGTCACCCGGTCTTTCGATGCGGCATAAACCTGCCGCGCAAACGCCGGCGCCATCAGGGAGCCTAAACCGAAAACCGCGCTTTGTTTGAGAAACTGCCTGCGATTCATTGCCGATTTTTCTCTTGCCATAAAACCCCCCCCTTGTTTTCTATCGTTGTCCTCTTAATTTCGGATCCAAAATGTCGCGCAGGCCGTCCCCTAAAAGATTAATGCCAAAGACGGTTACGAAGATAGCGATTCCGGGAAAGATCGTCAACCATGGGGCGCGATACATGTAACTGCGTCCCTCGCTGAGCATCGAGCCCCAAGTGGGGATGCTCGGCGGCACCCCCAGGCCAAGAAAACTCAGGCTCGCCTCGGCGATGATGACAATCGCCATGGCAAAGGTCGCGATAACCGTGACGCTGGCAAGCGTATTGGGAACAACGTGCCTGAAAAGTATATAGAAATCCCTCCCACCCAGGGCGCGAGCGGCGACAACAAAATCGCGCTCTTTGAGAGAGAGCACCTCGCCCCGGACCACGCGGCAGTACTGGACCCAGCGGCTCATCATCAGCGCCAAGATGAGGTTTAGCAGCCCCTGCCCGAGAAAGGCCATCAGGGCGATCGCGAGGAGCAGAAAAGGAAAGGCGAGAAAAATTTCGCTGATTTTACTGATGACCTCGTCCGTTAGGTCGCCGAAATAGCCCGCCAGCGCGCCGAGAAAACATCCCATGAAGCCGGCAAGGACTACCGTGGTAGCTCCCACGAGAAGAGAAATCCGTGAACCGTAAATAATCCTGCTCAAAATGTCGCGACCCAGGTTATCGGTGCCAAGCCGGTGCGGGTCGGATCCCTGGACTCCCCAACTGGGAGGCCGCAGCCGATGCTCAAGCCTTTGCTCCTGCGGGTCATAGGGCGCTAGAAAAGGGGCCGCCAAACCGCAAACCAACAACAGCGAAAGAATCGCCCCCCCCACCCAAATCTTAAGATAGCGCATCCGAAGCATCAGAGCTTAATCCTTGGATCCACCAGCATATAGAGCAAATCGACCAGCAGATTTACCGCAAAGTAGATAAAGGCGAAAAAAAAGATCAAACCTTGGGCCAGCTTGTAATCTCTGACAGAGATGGCCTGGATGAGCAGATCGCCGATTCCAGGAAAAGAGAAGACGGTTTCGGTGATGATCGCGCCGTTGAGAAGCGCCCCCAGTTGAAGACCGAGAATCGTAATGATCGTAATCATGGCATTGCGCAAGATGTGCCGCCAGATCACGACCCCTTCGCTCACCCCTTTCGCCCTGGCCGTGGTAATGTAGTCCTGGCGCATGACCTCCAGGATGCTCGAGCGGGTGATTCGAGCGACGATAGCTGCCAGGCCCGTCCCCAAAGTGACTGCCGGCATGAAAAGATGTTTCAAGACACTCCAGAAAGCGGCGGGATTCCCGGCAATGAGACTGTCCACCAGATAGAGCCCCGTGACCGGCTCAAGCTGGATTCCATACTCGATCCTGCCGGCGACGGGAAGAAGGTTCCACTGGCCCCCGAAGAAATATATCAGCATGATCCCGAGCCAAAAGTGGGGCAGAGAAACGCCAACGAGAGCCAGGGCCATGCCCGTGTGGTCGAGAAGTGAGTCGCGTTTAATGGCGGAGTAGACCCCTATAGGAATCGAGATAAGGATGGCGATTAGGAGGCTGGACAGAGCGAGTTCACAGGTAGCAGGCAATCGCTCAAAGACCAGTTTGGTAACCGGCTCGCCGAATTTCAACGACTTGCCGAAATCTCCCCTCACGGCATGTGAGAGAAACTCCCAGTACTGCACCAGAATCGGCTGATCCAGTCCCCACTCGTGGCGCGTACGCTGAATTTCGGCATCCGTAACATTCTCTCCCAAAAGGAGACTGATCGGGTCTCCGGGAGCAATGTGCATGAGAAAAAAAACCAGCAGCGAGATGCCCAAAAGAACGGGAATCGCCCCGATGAATCTACGTCTCAACATCGTACCGTAATCCTGAGAAAAACCATGAGGCGATCCGAGAGACAGCCATCGGGAACCGGCGGAGAATCAACGACAGCACAAGCAATCCAAGACGGATAGCTTCCCTTCAACCCTTTAACCGCTTTTCATAGAGTCATAGTCCCATCTGCGCGAAGGATTGATCGAGCGTTTTGAGCGCCTGGTCGATGTGATCCCTGGTGACATTGAGAGGCGGAGCGATGCGGATGACATTACCCATCAGGCCTCCCCTGCCGATCAGGAGTCCGTTCGCCTTGGTCCGTTCGAAGAGTCTCTTTACCGCCCCGGCATCCGGCCGCTTATTTTCCCCCACGAGCTCCAATCCCTGCATCAACCCCATGCCCCGAACATCCCCAATGAGGGGATACTTCTGTTTCAGCGCCTCCAGCCCCCCCCTCAACCGCTGTCCCATCACACGCGCGTTTTCAACGAGATTCTCTTCTTCGATAACCTGTATGGTTGCCAGAGACGCAGCGCTGGTCACCGGGTTTCCGCCGAAGGTCGAGATCGACATGCCCTTCATGCTGTCAGCAACCTCCGGCGTGGCGATGGTCGCCCCGATCGGGACGCCGTTAGCCATCCCTTTGGCAAAGGTCATGATGTCCGGCTCTACACCCCAGTGCTCTATGCCAAACATCTTTCCGCCGGTCCTGCCCCAACCGGTTTGCACCTCGTCGCAGATAAAGAGTCCGCCGTACTTGCGCACGATCGCGACGACCTCCTTAAAATACTCCTTAGGGGGCGTAATGATGCCGCCGATCCCTTGAATCGGCTCGGCGAGAAAGGCGGCGATGCGGCCGGAGGTGGCTGTCTGAATCGCCTCCTCGATGTCTTTCGCGCATTTGAGATCGCAGCTCGGATAGGTGAGGCCGAAGGGACAGCGGTAGCAGTAGGCGTTGGGGATGTGGTGGATGCCGGGCATCGGAGTAAGGTTGAGGCGCCAGGCGGAGTTGGCGGTCAGACTCATGGCCAAGTGGGAGCGGCCGCTGTAGCTGTGACGCAGCGCGATGACATCCTGGCATTTGGTGTGGAGCTGGGCGACTAAAACCGCGGTCTCGTTCGCCTCGGTCCCGCTGTTGGTGAAGAACGACTTCTGCAGCCGCCCCGGGGTGATCTCGGCCAGCTTCTCCGCCAGGCGAACGTGGGGCTCGTTCGGATAGAGGGTGGAGAGATGCTGGAGCTTGTTGGTCTGTTGCTGAATTGCCCCGGTGACCTTCTCGTTGCAATGGCCGACGCTGATGGTCAGGATGCCGCCGAAGAAGTCGAGATACTCCCTGCCCTCAATGTCGTAAACACAGCTCCCTTTGGCGTGTTCAACCACCAGCGGCTCTTCGTAGTAGTTGGCGACGCAGGAAAAGAGATACTTTCGATGCTTTTCAATGATCTCGTCTTTTTTCATCCGGCTCTCGCGCAGTCCAGGCAAAACCAAACCCTCAAACTCTGCAACCCTTTAACCCTGCAACCCCCTTAGTGCCGGCGCAAGAAATCCAAAATGGGAGGATGACCCTTTTCCGGCATTTCACGGAGATAGCCATGCTTGCCGCCTTCGACGATCACCAGTTCGGCGTTGGGGATCTTCTCGGCAAGGGCTCTGGAAGACGCCACATGATTACCTGTTCCCCCCTCACGGGTATCCTTGCTCCCGACGATGACCAGCGTAGGCGCTTTAATCCGGTGTAGGAACTCCGTGGTCTCATGGCACTGTCTGGCGATGACGTGGCGCAGATAACACTTGAGCGGAGGAACCTCCCCGACGATGAGATCCTGGAACTTCTTCACAACTTCCGGGTGCTCGCGGACGAATTCATCTGTGAACATGAATCCCGGTCCCCAGTGATCGTGTTGGTATTTTTCGTAGCCTTTTTCGATCAACTCCATACAGGTGTCGACGGGAACACCGCGGGGATAGTCTTCGAGCTTGTCACTGTATTTTCCCGAGCCGCTGCCGGAAAGCACCAGGCTTCGGACTTTCTCCGGATAATCGAGCGCGACCCATTGGGCGACCCGCCCGCCCATCGAATGGCCCATCAAGTGGGCCTTTTTTATCCCCAAGGCATCCATGAGACCAGCGCAATCCCTGGCGAAGAGTCGCGTCGAGTAAGGCACGTCCGGTTTATCGCTTCGGCCCAGACCGCGATGATCGTAAATGAAAACCTGATGGTGTTTTGAAAATTCCGGGACCTGAAAGATCCGCCACGGCGCGCAACTGATGCCGGTGCCGGCGATAAGGACAAGAGGATCGCCGTGGCCATAGAGCTCGAAGTACACCTCGATGTCATCGACTCTAACCTTGCCCTTTTTGACCGGTGTTATTTCCGACACCTTTCGGCCTCTCTCTTAAGGAGAAAAACAATCATGGAAACGACCTGACGCTACCCAATCCGGCTATGGCTGTCAATAAGAGCAATCTCTCCACGATTCGTTAATCGTTATTGGTTACTCGTTAATGGTTATTTGAACGAATACACGAATAGACGAGTAACGAATAACTAGTCGCGCTTTCCCGGCCCATAGATGACTCTTCCGGGCCTGGCGCCGGTGTGATCTCCGTTTTCGATCACGATCGCTCCGTTCACCAGGACATAGTTGATCCCTTTGGGATACTGCTTGGGGTCCTCGTAGGTAGCCCTATCGGCGACAGCATCCGGATCAAGCACAACAATGTCGGCCCAATGGCCTTCTCTGAGAAGGCCGCGATCTTTTAGCCCCAGGACCTGTGCCGGCAGAGAAGTCATCTTGCGGACTGCCTCTTCCAAGGTAAGGACTTTTTCCTCGCGCGTATATTTTCCCAGGACTCTGGGATTAGTGCCGAAACTGCGCGGGTGCGGCTTGCCCGGATAGTTCAGATTCAGGGCGCTGCCGTCCGATCCTATCGAGACCCAGGGAACCCTCATGACAGTTTTGACGTCTTCCTCAGACATGGTGTGGTGAACTCCGTAGATAAAGGTCCCCTCTTCGAAGATAAGATCAAAGCAGGTGGCCACCGGATCCCGCCCCCGAATCTCAGCGATCTCTGCAATGCTCTTTCCCTCGAATGCTTTTAAAGCGGGCGTATCAAAGCGGGACGCGACAACACCCTCCCAACCACCATGCTCATTGATATACTGGTCGAACTCCGGATCAGCGATAACCCGCTCGCGGAAGGCCGGATCCTTAAACTGGGGGATGGTCTCACTCCAGGGAGCATTCTGCACCCAGCGGGGAAAGAGCCTGCGCCAGGGATGCTGCATAGCAGTGTAGGGATACTGGTTGGCAGTGATCTCCAGTCCCTCCCGGCGCGCCTCCTCGATCTGCTGAATGACCTCGCGCACGCGACCCCAGTTGCTCTTGGCCCGCATCTTGAGATGGTAGATGTGCACTGGGATCTCTGCTTCCCGGGCAACCCGGATCGCCTTTTCCAGCTCTTCAAAGATATCGAAACCTTCGCTGCCCAGATGAACTCCGTAGTAACCGCCATAGCCCTTTACCACCTTGGCCATCTCGACCACCTCATGCGGATTTTCCGGACCTTTCGCATGCCACGCGGCAGTGAGACCCAAAGCGCCCTCTTCCATAGCCTGGGCAACCAGGCGGTTCATCTTTTCCTGCTCTTCACGGGTAGCGGCCCGCTCCTTATAGCCAACCACTACCTGCTTGACCTGTTGGGGAGAAACTCCGGAGGCGACATTGATCGCAATACCCCCCTTCATCACGCGTTCAAAATAGCCGGTAAAAGTGCTCCAATCAGTCTCAATGCCGTTGCGTCGTCTATGCTCGACGCGGTACTCCTCCAAAACGGGTCCCGCAAGCGGGGCGACAGTCTGGCTCTCGCCGATAATATCCAGAGTCACCCCCTGGCGCACCTTGCTCTCGGCATTGCCATCAGCGATCAGCGGCTGATCGCTGTGAGTGTGCATGTCGATGTATCCGGGGGTCACCACCAGCCCCTTGGCGGAAATGGCCCGGTTGCCTGAAGCGGGGTTCATTTTTCCGATACTCGCGATCTTTCCGTCCTTGATCGCAATGTCGCCGTAGAACCAGGGATTACCCGTGCCGTCGATCAATCTGCCGCCATGAATAATGACGTCGTAAAGCGTCATAGAATGCTCCTGTCCCTAAGAGCCCTATACCACCGCCCTCCCATGGGGACAAGTTGGATGATCTAGGAAAGCCCGGCAGGGCGGCGGAACAGATACCAGACGAGAAAAAAACCCGCGAGCGAGATCAGCGCCATAGTGAAGAATCCGCCTTCGTAGCCAAATCCCTCGATCAGCAATCCAGCCAAGAGGGGTCCCAGGATGGTTCCTGCCGAGTTCGAGGCGCGGGCAAGGCCGAGACCAACTCCTTTGGTCTCTTTGCCGGCCGATTCCAAAGCGCACGTTATGGAGCCTACGTTGGTGAAGCCAAAACCCATAGTCATCAGTGAAAGCGGAATAAGCAGGCCAAGGAAACCGGTGCCGTAGGATTCCAGGAGAAACATCGGCACGCCGATCAGCACTCCGGCCAGAATCACGCGCGCGGTGCCTATCCGGTCGCAAAGCCATCCCCCGATCAGCCGGCCAAAGGTATCGGTTAGGCGGGAGATCCCAACAATGGTCCCAACCACATGAAGGCTCAAGCCACGGCCGGCCACAGCCAGAAAGGGAAAGGCTACCCGAGTAACTCCACCCAGGAACAAGAAGGCCTGGAACATGGCCAGGCAGGCTGCCAGGAACGGCGGCCGGCACAAAAGTGTTCTCGCCTCGCTCCACAAAGGTTGAGAGCCGGCTGCAATCGGCTTACTGACTCCGTGTCTGCCGGCGAGCAGAATAAAAACCAGCGCCAAGACCTGGGGGAGGGCATAAAGAAAGAAAAGCGCGCCCGTTCCCCAGCGCGTTCCGACTATTCCACCCAATGCCGGGCCCAGAGTGAATCCAATTCCCGCAGCGGAAGCTACCAGCCCCTGCGCCCGGCCCTGCTGCGAAGGAGGAAATAGATCAAAGGCGGTTTTGCGCAGACAAAGGCCGAACATCGCCTCAGTAAACCCAAGCACGGCCCAGATGCCAAGAAAGAGAGGCATGACATCGCGCACGAAGAGACCGAGAACGCTCGCGGCGAGGCTGACAGCGATGGCTACGACCAGCAATGACCAAGCACTGAAATAGGTCGCCAGGAGACCGGACAATAGATCAGAAGAGATGCGCCCCAATCCGTTGATCACGAGGGGGACGCCCACCAAAGCGGTGGAGAAGCCTTGCGCCTTCATGAAAAAGGGCGCGAGCATAGCGGCCCCGGATGAACCCGATGCCTGGAGGATTGCAGCTAAAGCGTAGAAAACGATCGACGAGATCTGCATCGAATTGGTCTGCCAGAATCCTTGCTACACCGAAAGCTATGGAACGATCAACTGCCACCATCCCATTTTCCTTTTTTAGCGGGAAAGGCGAGAGCCTTTTCCAGCCGTTTGAGAAAAAGGGACCGGGGTATCTCTTTGGCGCCAAGACTGAGGAGATGTTCTGTCGTCACCTGAGCATCGATCATATGAAAGCCCCACGCCTTTAACTGCCGAACCAAGACAGCTAGGGCCACCTTTGAAGCATTGGATTTGTACGAGAACATGGACTCGCCAAAAAAGCATTTTCCCAGTGACACGCCATATATCGCTCCCACCAATTCTCCTTCAAACCAGCTCTCGGCGGAGTGAGCGAAGCCAAGTTGATGCAGACGGATATAGGCCGCCTGCATCTCCGGCGTTATCCAGGTCCCATCTTGTCCTCTGCGCGGGACAGCAGCGCACGCTCGGATCACAGACTCGAAGGCGTTATCAAACGTGACTTTAAACACCCCCTGGTTAAGGATTTGGCGGAGACGGCGAGAGATATGGAACTTCTCAAGTTCCAGCACCAAGCGGGGATCCGGGGACCACCACAGGATAGGCTGACCCTCGCTGTACCACGGAAAGATCCCCAGCTTATAGGCGAGCAGGAGCCGCTCGCTGCTCAAGTCCCCGCCCACGGCCAGCAACCCATCCGGCCCGGCATGATCCGGCGGAGGAAAGATGAGTTCGTCTATCAAGCGATAAACAGGCATAGGCTATAAAATCTTAACCCTCCCCACTCATTTTTTCTAGTACCCCCCACCAAGTAATTTTGAATTCTTAGTTTTGAATTTTTAGTTCGCAACTCAAAATTAAAAATTTACAATTATTAAGGCGTCCCTTGCAAAAGCATCGCTTGGAGTAATATCCTCTTAGGTGTCCCTAAGGAGGAAACGATGTTCAGAAGAATCGACCATGTGGCGCTCCATGTGAGCGATCTTGAACGCTCCATCGATTTCTACGAGAAGCACTTTGGTTTCAAGAAGTACTTCCAGCACGCGGCAACCGGCGGGAGTGGGCAACAGATTGCTTATCTTAAATTGGGAGATACGGTTTTGGAGCTTACCCATAGATCCGATGGATCGATGACCGGCTTTCATTTCTGCCTGGAAGCGGAGAATCTCGATCAAGCCGTGGGCGAACTGCAGAAAAAAGGGGTGGAGATGGTAAGGGCGCCTCATGATACCGCCGCAAGGGAGCCCAGAGAGAAAGGCTGGCGCCGGGTCGTTTTTCGCGGCCCGGATGGGGAACAGATCGAACTAAGGGGATAAGCCATTTTAGATTTTGGATTGCCGATTTTGGATTTAATCTAAAATCAAAAATCTAAAATCCAAAATTATTGTGCTGTTTCTGCTTGATGGCAAAAAGCTCGGAGGCTGGCATGTCAGAGAAAGACCTATCGACTATACAGGTAGCCTGCCCTTGCTGCGGGGCAATGCTAACCATCGACCCCTCGCTGCCTGCAGTCCTGGACCACAAGCTGCCTCAAAAGCCTCAGGTCGCCGCAAAGATGGAAGACGTGCCCAAGATCGTAAAAGAAGAGGCAAGCCGGCGCGACGAGAAATATCAACAGCTCGCTGAGGCGGAAAAGAACAAGGGAAAAGTCTTAGAGAGAAAATTCCAGGAGCTGCTTAAAAAAGCCAAAGAAGAGCCGCTGACAAAACCGCTAAAAGACATCGATTTGGATTAAACGCAGGCTCTATTCCGTGCCTTTAAGCGTTGCCGAAGGGGGAGGCGGTTTGCTCAAATACTCCTCGCTGTAGATCTGGACGGCGGTAAGGAGAATTGCCAGCAAGATGGGGCCAAGGAAGAGGCCGATCAGGCCGTAAGCACCGAGGCCGCCGAGGATGCTGAAGAAGAGAAAAAGCACCGGCAGCTTGGCCCCTTGGCCGATCAACATGGGCCGCAGCACGCTGTCCACCGTCGTCACCACGCCGGCACCCCACGCAAACATCGCGATGCCCTTCCACACCGATCCGGTCCAGAATAAATACAGCGTCACCGGCCCCCAGACCAAAGCAGTGCCGCCGAAGGGAAGCGGCGCCAGAACGATGGTCACCGCCATCAGGAAGACCGGCACGGGCACGTCGAGCGCCGCATAGGCAAGGCCCGCCAGCAGCCCCTGGGCAATTGCCGTGATCACGATCCCTTTGACCACCGCCCGGATTGTTTGGTCTAGACGCGTGAATATCCTTTCCTTGTGGATTTCTTCCAGCGGGACCACACGGTACAGGCCCTGATAGAGCCGGACGCCGTCCTTGAAAAAGAAAAATAGCGTGACCATGATGACCAGAAAATTAACGACCAACATGAAGGCGTTCTTGGCGAGGCCTGCGAGTTGACCCACGGCAAACCCGCTGACGGTCTTGCTGCCCTCTAGGAGGAAGGATTCAAAATCGCCCGGGGACGCAACCAACCGGGCGATGATCTCCTTGAGATACCCTCCGAACGGCAGTAGTTCGATCGCTTGCGGCAGCCGCTTTACACCACCGGATTGCACCCAGCCATTGACGGCGTTGTAGGCGCTTCCGGCTTCCTGGATGAGCAGGGTGATGAGAAGGCCTACAGGCACCACAACGATCGCCATAATGGCCAATGTCAACAGCCCGGCTGAAACGGTCTCACGTCCTTTGAGGGCCGCCGTCAACTTGGTGTGCAGCGGAAACGTGACATGGGCCAGGATTACCGCCCATAGCACCGGCCGAACGAACGGGCTGAAGATGACGGCGATCTGGTAGAGCAGCACCAGCAGCCCTGCGAAGAAGCAGACAGCGAAGAGTTGCTGGCGCGTCATCCGGAACACCTGGCGCGGAGGGTGTTTTCCTCGTACATTGTGATCAAATGAACGTTAAACCAGCACGATTTTAGCGGGAGCAAAGCCGTTGAAGTTGGCGACGGCGCTGGCGGAGGAGTAGGCGCCGATATTTTTCACGTAGACCACGTCGTTGACGTAAAGCTCCGGAATTTCCACATCCAGCGAGAGCGTATCGAACGAGTCGCAGGTCGGTCCGGCCAGCGCGCTCAAGAACGTTTGTCCGCGGCGGAGCGTTTTGAATTCATACTTGCAGTGATCAAAAACCATTCCTGAAAAATCCCCATAAATCCCGTCATTGAGGTAGTAATAATTTTTGTTGTTGCGGAACGTTCTCCCGATCACCTGCGTCACCAGAATGCCGGCGGGCCCCACCAGGAACCGGCCCGGCTCGGCGATGAACTGAACTTTCTTGTCGAAGAGCTGGCGAATCTGCTTGCGGATCTGGAATGCCATGCGTTCGAAATTAACTCCGATTTCGTTGTCGAAATGCTGGATGGGAAATCCGCCGCCGATGTCCATAATCTTGAGAGGCACATCATGCTCTTTGGCCTCGTTGATAATATTCGCGGAAATTTCGAGCGCCTGAAGATAATTTTCAACGTTCTTGGATTGCGATCCGACGTGAAAACTGAGACCCATCGGGACCAGCCCGAGCGACCGCGCCTTGCGCAAAATTAAATATGCGTTTTCCGGATCGGCTCCGAACTTGAGCGAGAGATTGACCACGCTTCCTTCATTTTCCACCTTGATCCGAAGAAGGACCTGCGCTCCTGGATAATGTTCTGAAATCTTGTAAAGCTCCGGCTCGTTATCGAAAGTCATCATCCGCACCCGTCGCCGGCGGGCCGAGATGATGTCCTCGGTCGATTTGATGGTGTTGGCGAAGATCACTCTATCGGGGGAGGCCCCGAGAGAGAGAACATGCTTCATTTCCCAGCCGCTGGCGACGTCGAAACCGGCGCCCAGTTTGACGAATGTCTTGATAATCTTGGGGTTCGGATTCGCCTTGATGGCGTAGTACGGCGTAACTTCGGGCAGGCATTTACGCAAGCGCTGGAATTGTTTTTCAAGAACACTGCGCCGAATCATCATGAACGGAGTGCGATGTTTCTTCACCATCGCACGAATCAGATTTTCGACTCCGCTCAAGTCCGGTTTAGATTTTGACAGCTTCGGATTGGCGAGCGGCTTTGGAGTTGCTATAGGCACGTTTTCTCTCCGCATGATCAACTAGAAATGTAGTGAACTGCCAGACATCTTCCTCAGGGGGACGGGGGATATCGAATTTGGTGAACTGGGTATTCAGATTTGCGAGCGGCGTCCAGTCTACCGCTTCAGAAATGAACGGGCTGATGTATGGGACGCTGATTTTTAAGATTTCTTCGTGATTGATGTCATCAGGCAGACAAACCCCGCTTTTCGGATTATGGATCATCCAGATCGCTGCCGCAACAACGGAGATGGCAACTTGAAGCGTTGTCGCCTGCTGGTGGGGGACGTGCTTGCGCGCATCGTGTATGCTCAAAAGACTGCCGCACCACCAAGATTTAAAGTCATGTCCCATCAACAGGACCCCCAGCTGATCCTCGCCATCGATAATTTCATCGCTCATGATCCGCTGTTCTTCCTGCAGTTTGAACTGGCGCATTTCCAGCTCGTGCAGCGAATTGATGGCAACATCCGCCGGGCAGTACGCGTAGTGGACGGTGGGGCGGTACACGGCTTTCCCGTTTTCCCACACCGTCAGACGATCGGAAATGCTGAAGGCCTCGCCGTGCCGGATGACCATGCCCGTAATTTCACCGCAGGGCACCCAGGAGCGGACCCACGTCTTCATCCCGAGCGTGGATAGACAAATTTGGTTCTTCGGCCCCGTCTTGTGGAAAAAGGCGTTCTCGGGGACGTAACGTTCGTGCGTTCCCCAGCCTAATTCGGCGGGCGCCACGCCTTCCTCAAAAAATCCTTCGATGCTCCACGTGTTGACGAATTCATTCACCCGCTTGGGCTTATCGGTAATCTGCGTATCCCGTTCGCTGATATGGATGACCTTGACGCCCGAAAGCTGAGCCAGTTTTGCGAAATTTTTGTCTGCGAGAGCTTTTTCAAATTGCGGTCGCCGTGGGTCGCCCGGCTTTTCTTTTAAAATTTTCTCGACAATGCCAAGCAGGGCATGTTTCGTGAAGTGGGATACGAGGCCTGGATTGGCTCCGTGATCGACAATGGCTGTCGTTCCTTTGTTATCGCCCCACGTCTCGATCCGTTTCCGGATTTCCATGTGCCGGGTGTATAGGGTGTATTTGGTCGGGTCGTTGCGCTGCGAATCTTTGTAAGGATTCCACTCTTCGACGGAGGTATTGACGTAGAGCACTTGATTGTCGCGGCACCACTGGAGGACGACGTTACACTCGATATTCCAGGCGAGGTCGATAATCATGTCGCCGGGGCCGACATATTTTGCCAGCAGCTGTTGGTAATTTTCTTCCAGCACTCGACCGAAAACATAACTTACGCCACGATCCAAAGCGTTTTTTACGCGGGAACGGTTATCGACGAAATCCATGATCGTGATATTTTTCGCGGGCATGTCTATCAGTTTCAGAACGAGCGGTATAGCGCATTGCGCTACGGCCCCGCAGCCAATGATGAGCAATTTTCCGTCAAACTTCATATGGAATCTCCATTCAATTCAAAGGGGTTACAACCGAAAATGATTTGAGCGGAGAGTATCCGATAAGGCGCTGTTATGTCAACTCGGGGGTGGTTTATTGTGTCCCTCAAATGTCCAAAGAAGAGCCGCTCAAAAAACCCCTGAAAGATATCGATCCGGACTGACATACAAGAGCTTGCAAAACGCCCATATCTCCATGAGTAGTTGACAGCCGCCCCTTTAGAAGGTACATTGCCAGGCGACCAGAATTCTGGTCGCCTTGAGGAAACAGTTATGGCGAAGACCTTGCCTATTTCAGAGGTGAAAACACGTCTGCCTGAGCTTGTGACCGGAGTGGAAGAGCGCGAGGAGGAAGTGGTAGTCACCCGCAAAGGAAAACCGGCTGCGATCCTGGTCAACTATTCCGAGTACGAGCGCTTGAAAGAAACCCTCGACGTTTTAGGTGACCCTACCCTGATGCGGCAGATACGCCGCAGCCAGAAATTCTATTCCCGGGGCAGACAAGGGCTAACTTTTGAAGAGGTCTTTGGCGAGCCGCTCCAGCCTGGGAAAAAGCGCAAACGTTAATGGCCGTCTTCCGGCCCGACATCCCGCCTCACGTGGCTGAGGTTGTCCGCCATCTTCCCCCTGACTTAAAGCGTAGCGTTAAGCAGGCCCTACGAGCCCTCTGCTCAGACCCATTTTCTGGCGAACCCCTGCTAAGGGAACTGGCGGGGCTGAGAAAATACCGCGTGAGGCGCTTTCGCATCGTCTATGGGATAGATCGGGGGCGACGGCTTCTGCGGATTTTCGCGGTGGGACACCGCCGCGAAATCTATGAACAGGTTGCCGACCAGCTCCGCCGTACGCCTGCTCGTTAGAGAGAACTCCCAGGAACTGCTCAAAAAGGCTAAAGAAGAGCCGCTTAAGAAACCGATCACTATTAAAGCGGATAATCTCCACTTCGTTCCCGGCCTTGTTATCCGGGGCGAGGTCCTATCCGAAGCTCGCGGGTAGTTATCCCTTTGTGAAGTAAGTAGCGCTGGATGCGGCGGAGAAATTCCCGGGTTTGTCGACACTCTTGCTTGGCGTCCTTTCGGGAGAAGGATACCTCGGCGTCGTAATCGGCTGCTAGGCGGTCATCGAGACTCTCCACAAGGTAGGCCGACCACTCGGGTTCAATCTCTTTGCTGCGAATAAGATGGAGCCCAAACATCCGCCTGACTGCAGCGTGGCTTTCTACCACTACATCGTGCACGAAAAGCGCGGCCTTGGCGGCGTGAAGGATTGCGTAATAGGCTCTGGATATAGCGTCAGGGTAACATTCGTCTCGCGTCAATAGTTCGGCTGCGCGGAGGGATTGTTTCGCGCGCCTCCACTCCGCCAGAACCATGTTGCGGTTCATAGGACGGGCACCGCATCGCGCTCAACTGCTCGACGAAAAGCTGAGCCGCTCTTCTTACGGCTTTCCCATTCATTCTCGGTATAGGCGAGGATCGAAGGCAGAACGTCGGAGGTGGCAGCTAGAAGATAGCCAATGCGTCGAAGCTCCCGTTTTAGACCCCTAGCATTGTTCTTGACGATTAAGAGCACATCGAGGTCGCTCTCCGCGTGGCCCTCGCCCCGTGCCTTGGAACCGTAGATCAACATGCGAGCGACGGTTCCGGGATAGCGCTCACCGAGTTCTCTCTTGTAGGCATCAAGCCATGCCTGCTCTTGTCGCGTGAGTTTCATCGTTATCCACCTTTGTACCGAGAAGATGATACCACCTTTGGCAAACGGTTCCCACAGTCCATTTTCGTGATAATGGCAATCGTCAGATTCCCTGACTTAACCTTTTAACTCCAGCAGTCAATCCTCTTCTTCCACTTTGGCAGAGCTGGAGATTGCCGGTCTACGCGCATAAAAATGCGCTGCCACTCGCACAGGGGGTCTTTAGGATTGATTTGAAGGAGAAAACAATTCAATCTCAGCACCAAGAACGGGTAAATTTGTTAAAAGGAAAGGCTGTGTGTAAAAACGCTCCATGTCCCGTTGCCATTTAACCTCTCATCTGGGGAGTGGTAGTAGGACCGAGGCATGGATATCCAGCAATTCGCCTCATACCCTTTTAGCTGAATTCGTTTTAGGTACTTTCTCCTGTTTTTCTAACCAAAGCCAGGAACCGGGGTCCATAATGTGGATCAGTGCGTATGTTTGAGAGGTCCGAGTCTGACGCTGGATTAGTTTCCCCGGCAAATTCATCAATCCGTTTAACGCATTCTAGCTCTTCGAGACACTTTTCGAACTCACCCTGAAGTGAGTAAACACAGGCGAGGTTATAGTGCGCATCTGCGTATTTCTCATCTATTTCGATAGCATGTTGGTACGCCTGTATTGCCTCCGGGAACCTCCGAAGATGTTGCAGCGCTAATCCCATGTTATTCTGCACCTTCGCATTCATAGGCTCGGCCTCAGTAACCTTTTGAAACTCGGCGAGCGCCTCTTCGTAACGACCGAGTTGCCCAAGTGCAGCTCCGCGGCTGTGCCGTGTAGGGATGGAATTGGGATCCCGTTCTAATGCTCGCTCTGCACTCTTGAGCGCGATAAGACCGGGAGTAAGCGCGGCTAAGAACTTGTCCGCAACGTGTAGAACGGTTTCCGTTGTTACACGG
>Ga0082335_1000536_pt1 | contig 94647 bp, 103 predicted proteins | sample Subgrocontami58m_FD_72375 | JGI IMG/M metagenome (GOLD analysis project Ga0082335, IMG submission 72375) | Subsurface groundwater microbial communities from S. Glens Falls, New York, USA - GMW37 contaminated, 5.8 m (SPADES assembly) (version 2) ...
GCACGACCATCGGGGCTCCTCTAATTAAGGGAGCCGAGGTCAAGGGCACCGTTGTTCTCGCCGGATTGGATAAGAAAGTCGAGGTGGTGAAGTACAAGCCGAAGAGCCGCTACTACAAGCGCAAAGGGCATCGCCAGCCAATTCTCAAAGTCAAAATCGACTCAATTTCTTAAAGTTTCGTATTCGAGAACAGACCAACACAAAAGGCTTTTGCCTTTATCTTTATGTATCTAACAATAATAAAACATGCAAATAGGAAGATGGAATCATCAGTCATCGAATAGCGGGAGTTCACACAGCGACGGTCCTCGTCGTCCGTATTCGCCGCGCCCGGCAGCCGGGCGCGGCACAGGGCCGGCCCGTTTCGGCAGCCGCGGCCCCTCTCGCGGAGGCGGCAGCTACGGCAGTCGTGGCGGTTATGGCGGTCGGCCGAGTTTCGGCGGTCGCGGCGGCCGCGGGGGAGGGAAGCGCGGCGGCTTCGGGACATTCGGCGAGACCGAGGCCGAGATCGCGAAGTTCATGAACAAGACAGTCGTGACGACCTCGGAGCCGGTCTTCGTCGCCGACCACACGTTCGCCGATTTCGATATTAATCCGCATCTGAAGAAGAACGTCCTCGCGCGTAACTATAAGTCGCCGACACCCATCCAGGACAAGGCGATTCCGCACGCGCTCCTCGGCCAGGACGTCGTCGGTCTCGCCGAGACCGGGACCGGTAAGACGGCGGCCTTCCTCATCCCGCTCATCGACAAGGTGATGAAGCAGAAGGACGAGCGCGTCCTTATCATGGCGCCGACCCGTGAGCTCGCGGTGCAGATAGAGAAGGAGCTCGCCGGCTTCGCCAAGGGACTCGGCTTCCGCGGCATGGTCGCGGTGGGGGGCGCCAACATCGGCCCCCAGATCACGCAGCTGAAGCACAACCCCGCCTTCGTCATCGGCACACCGGGGCGCCTGAAGGACCTGATGGAGCGTAAGGCGCTCGACCTCTCCGGCTTTGGTACGGTCGTCCTCGACGAGGCGGACCGCATGCTCGATATGGGCTTCATCGACGATATGCGCATGATACTCGGCAAGATGCAGAAGGAGCGTCACACACTCTTCTTCTCCGCGACGATGGGCAAGGATATCGAGCGGCTCATCGGCGACTTCCTCACGAGCCCGGTCATCATCTCGGTCAAGAAGCACGACACGCCCTCGACCGTCGAACAGGACGTGGTGCGTATCCCGCGCGGGAAGGAGAAGTTCGACGTGCTCGTCGAGCTTCTCAAGGACCGCGAGTTCAGCAGGGTGCTCGTCTTCGGCCGCACCAAGTACGGCGTCGAGAAGCTCGCGAAGGCGCTCTCCCGGCTCCACATCCACGCCGAGAGCATCCACGGCAACAAGACCCACGGCGCGCGCATCCGCGCCTTGGAGGCCTTCAAGCGGGGTCAGGTGACCGCGCTTGTCGCGACCGACGTCGCCGCGCGCGGTCTCGACATCCCCGCCGTCTCGCACGTCATCAACTACGACCTGCCCTCGACCTACGAGGACTACGTCCATCGCATCGGCCGCACCGGCCGCGCGGAGATGAAGGGCAAAGCTCTCACCTTCGTCCAAGAGCGCTAATCAAGGATTTTACAAAAAGCAAAAGGCACCCTCGCGGGTGCCTTTTGTTTGTTTAATGAAAATGAAAGGTTTCGTAAACCTTTCATTCCAGAACTAGTTTTGTCATGCCATCGTACTCGGCATCTTTGAGATATCCATTGAGTGACTCACGATAATTACCCAAAGCATTTTTAAAAAATGATGCTGTGAGAATAGAAGAAAAATTCTTCTTACCAGTGTAGTCCAAGTAACTGCTCCAACGATATGAATCAAGGTAGTCTAATGCTTCTCTCACACTCTTGATACCACTTTTGCTACGCACGCGCCAATCTTGTGCGCCATGAAGATAATCGAGAGGATTGAGATGCAGATAGTGGAGGATATATAAGAAATGTGGTTCGCGCTCTATTAGGATCTTCTTAGTACGACCTTGGAAAAGAGTGCCTTTCCGCTCGTATCGTTCATTGAAGTAATTCGCATAACCGATATTCAGTTTGCGAAGGAACAGACTGATGCCACCCGCAATCCGTTCAGACAACAGCAGATGATAATGATTCTTCATTAGAACCCATCCATGAATGTTTACTAGTAGTTTACGTGCCTTTCTAAATGAAGGGTTTACGAAATCCCTCGTACCCGAAGAGTCAAAGAGACGCCAAAGATTATTTGCAGGGGCAGAATCGTTGAATTCATAGAGATTATGTACAAAACGTGCATAATCTTGCGTATCAAGAAATAGATTACGCCCCTCAACACCTCGATTTAATGCATGCCACAATTCCATTCAAATCATTATAAATGAAAGGTTTCGTAAACCCTTCACATTGGATGTGGACAGGGGTGATTATACCGCGGCCGCACCGCACTCAAGGACGAGGCACTGGACTTCGTTCAGGAGCGTTATTAAAACTTCTCCGCCGAAGAGCGAAGAGGGAGATCACGCTGCACCAGATAACGTTTGAGAGCGAAAAAAGATATTCCTGGGGCGTCCAATGAGAAATAACGACCAGATTTAGAGCATACGCCGCGACGCTTACTGCCCATGCGGAAGAGTCTTCCGTCTCGGGGTGCTGGTATAGTTTTGCCACAATGGTGGCATAGCCGAACATATCAATTAGTACATTAAGTATGAGGGCATACCACGGATTCGCTGTCTGTAGCCACAAGATTACGCTTATCCCAGAAAGTAAGAGGAGAGAGATATCTATTCGGGTAAAACGGACATATCCGTACCGGAGCGATAAAAGAGCAACGACGAAATGCAGACAGGCGAATGTCGCGATGAGAAGTAGAGAGTCTCGCGCCCCGAGCGTGTATGCAGAAGCCAAAACGCACGCCATAGAGACGGTAAAGATAATCCATCCTGAGGAATTCGGTTTCGTCTTTCCCCGGACAATCGAGAGTACATATTTCCCCTCCGCGAAGATGGCTAATGCCGAAGCGGTGAATGCGAGAAAGGTCACGATACAAACTAGGTTTCTTTGCGGTTGGTGAGCGCGGCGCGTAGCGTCTCGGCGTCGGAGTATTCGAGTTCAGAGCCGGTGGCGAGGCCGCGACCGAGTACGGAGGTCTTCACGACATCGCGGTAGGGGGCGAGCAGCTCGCGCACACGGTCGGCCGTGTGCTCGCCCTCGCTCGTAGCCGAGAGGGCAAGGACGATCTCCTTTAGATTATTCTTCAGGCGCTTCTCGACTGTCTTTAGTAATTCTTTCTCGCGGATAGCGCCTTTGCCCGTGAGCGTGAGCACGCCCCCGAGCACGAAGTAGCGGCCGCGATAGGTGCCCGCGCGCTCGACCGCCGCGAGGTCCTGGTCCTTTTCTATGAGCATCAAAAGGGAATCCTCGCGCGTCGTATCGGCGCAGTAGTTACAGACCGCGGCCGTGCTTCCATTGAAGAAGCGCAGGCACTCGGGGCACTGGCGGACCTCTTTGCCGAGCGAGGCGATAAGCTCCGCGAGTTTCGCGCGTTCGGCTGCGGGCGCCGCGAGTAGGTAGAAGACGAAGCGCTTGCCCTGCCGCGGCCCGATACCGGGGAAGCGGGCGAGTGCGGTCGCGAGTTCGTCGATTTTATCCATCTAGAATTCAGCGGCGAGTTCGCCGTAACCGGCAGTGTCGACCGGCTGGAAGGTGGCGCGCTTCTCGTCGAAATAGAGTTCGGTCTTACCTGTGGGGCCGTTCCTATGCTTCTCGATAAGTATCTCGGCGATGCCCGGCCGGTCGCTGTCGGGATTACGCTTGTCCTCGCGATGGATGAACATCACCACGTCCGCGTCCTGCTCGATGGAGCCCGAATCGCGCAGGTCGGAGAGACGCGGCTTGCCGCCCCGCTGCTCGACCGCGCGGCTGAGCTGCGAGAGCGCGATAACGGGGACCTTGAGCTCGCGCGCGAGCGACTTCAGCGAGCGTGATATCTCGGTCACCTGCTGGACGAGCGAGTCGGACGTCTTGGTCGAGGTCGGGCTCATGAGTTGCAGGTAGTCCACGATGATGAGGCCGATACCGCGGTCCCGCTTCAGCCTCCGCGCGACCGCGCGCATCGCGAGGATGTTGTTGCCCGGCTTGTCGTCGATGTAGATGGGGGCCTTCGAGAGTGTCTCGAGGGCGTCGCGGATGCGGTTGAAATCGTCCTCGTCCTTCACCTGGCCGGTGCGCAGCTTCCAGGAATTGACGAAGGACTCGGCCGCGAGCATGCGGTCGATGAGCTGCTCCGAGCTCATTTCAAGCGAGAAGATACCGACCGGGACATTGAAGCGCACAGCGGCGTTCCTCGCGATGTCGAGGGCGAGCGAGGTCTTACCCATCGAGGGGCGCGCGGCGATGATGACGAGGTCGGAGGGGTGGAAGCCCGAGAGCAGATTATCGAGGGAAGGGAAGCCGGAGGGCACGCCGCGGATGCCGCCCTCGCGCTTGGAGAGGGCCTCGATGCGGTCCCACGCCTCGTGTATCTTGTCGCCGATGGCGGTGAACTTATGCGCGGCGGAGGCGTCGCCGATGGCGTAGATGCTCTTCTCGGCTTCGTCGAGCACCTCCATCGTATCGCGCGCCTCGTCATAGGCGGCTTCGTTGATACCGTAGGCGGCGTCGATGAGCGAACGCATAAGGAATTTGCGCGAAACGAGTTCGGCATAGTGGGAGAAGTTGCCGGGCGCGGGCGCCGAGCCGGCGAGTTCGGCGAGGTAACTTCTGCTGCCGCTGCGCTCCAGAAGCCCCTGGCCCGAAAGCCGTTCGGAGAGCGAGAGCTGGTCGATGGGCTCGCCGCGGTCGGCGAGCTCGCGCATCGCGCCGAAGATGAGCCGGTGCTTCTCTGCATAAAAGGAGTCAGGGTGGATGAGGTCCGAGACGTCGTGGATGGCGTCGGGCTTCAAGAGGAGGGCGCCGAGCAGTGCGCGTTCAGACTCGAGCGATTGGGGAGGAATCCGGTCGGCAGCCATTGCCGGCCATTGTATCAAAGAGTGGTCCGAATCAACACTGGCCCGTCCGGCCCGTCATCCACACGATATCCACTGTGCTCGATCTCGCTGCGGATGCGGTCGGCCTTCTTAAAATCCTTGGAAATACGGGCTGTTTCGCGTTCGGTGAGCATCTGTCGTATGTATTCCGGGATATGCTCTTCGGTCACCACATTCGTTGTGGGCGGATGGAGGAGTGAGAGACCGAGGTGCGCGTCGGCGGTCTCAAGGAGTCCCCACTTCTCCTGCGGCGTGTAATCCTCGCTCCGGAGCGTATCCCAGAGGATGCCGAGCGCCTGTGGGGTCGCGAGGTCGTCGCGCATCGCGGCCAGGAACCGTTCGCGCGCCTCGCCAGAAGCGCTCGCGCGCCTCGACTCTTCTGCGATCTCGCGCGAGACTTTCCACAGCCGCTCGAGCGCGCTTGCGGCGCCCGCGAGTGCCTCCCACGAGAAGGAGAGAGGCGTACGGTAGTGCGCCTGGAGGAAGAAGTAGCGCAGCGCGAGCGGATGAAATGCTTTCGCAACGATGTCAGAGAGATACACAACATTGCCGAGCGACTTCGAGGCTTTGTCGCCACTCATAGTAAGGAACGCGTTGTGCAGCCAATAATGTACGAATGTCCGGCCGCTCGCCGCTTCTGACTGGGCGATCTCATTATTGTGATGTACTGCCGTGAGGTCTTCACCGCCCGTATGAATGTCGAGTTCTTGTCCGAGGAGTGAGCGTGACATCGCAGAACATTCGATGTGCCAGCCGGGGAAACCAAGACCCCACGGGCTCTCCCAGCCGAGCTCATGGTCAGGTTTCCAGAGTACAAAATCAGCAGAGTGGCGCTTCTCAAGATTCATCTTCGCCCGCGTGCCCGTCTGTTGATTGTCGAGGTTAATGCCGCCGAGCTTTCCATAGCCCGCGAAGCGAGAGGTATCGAAATAGACACCGCCCTTGGTACGATAGGCATACCCCTTTTGTTCAAGTGTCTTGATAAGCGCTATTTGTTCGGGGATATAATCGCTCGCTCGCGGGAAGGTAATTTCTTCAACAGCAATATTAATGTCAGCGAGATCTTCGATAAAAGTCGCCGCATACTTTTCCGCCATAGCACGCATATTCTCCAAGGTGAGGGAAAGCCCGTCACGACGAAGGCCTTTTGTCATTTTATCTTCACCCGCGTCGCCCTCCGATACGAGATGCCCGAAATCGGTGATATTAATAACGCGCCGCACTCGATATCCGGCTGAAGCAAGCGTGCGTGCAAGCGTGTCGGGAAGCACGGAGGCAAGCAGATTGCCGATGTGTGCAGGACCATAGGCAGTCGGGCCGCAGGTGTACATAAGGGCGATACCGGGCCGCTGCGATATGAAGAGTTCTTTCGTCCCCGAGAGCGTGTTGGTGAAGAATAGCTGCGCCGGCCGGTGGTGACCGTTCGTTCTGCGTTTTCCGAATAGGCGCTCGAGCCACGACATATTAGAGCCAGCGTTTCTTCGCGACAAAGAGTGTGATACAGACCCCGATCACGAACATACTGCCGGTGATGATCCAAAAGGCGTCCGGATTCTGCTCAAGGGGCGCGCCCAAGGCATGCATGCCGAACACGAAGGTGATGAGCTCGAGCGGGAGGAAAATAAAGGTGATGACGGTCAGTGTCTTCATAATCTCGTTCTGCCGCGCCTCCAGCAGCGCGAGATTGGTTTCGCGCAGTTCAGTCGCGATGGCGCGGTAGGTGGTGATGAGGTGCACGACTTGTGCATGTTCATCCATGATACGTTCGGCGCGTTCGGTAAAGGAGATGCCGAAGAAGTCGCGTTGCGTGAGCATCTTCAGGAAACGCTGTAACGATTCTTCTTGATTCGCGAGCGCGGCTTCGAGGTGGAGGAATTCGCGGCTGATGTTCGATATGAGCCGTACGGTCGCGCGCTCATGACCGTCGAACATATCACGTTCGACGCGCGCAAGATCGCTCGCGGAGTGGTCGGTATGGTTGCGTACCGAGGTGTACAGATGCGCGAAAAGGATCTCAAGCAAAACGTCGGTCGTAATGACATTTCGCCCGCTCACGAGCTGTTGTGTCTCGAGAAGCTTTTTCAGATGATGGAGCGGCACGATGACTTCGTAGCGTATCGTGAGGATGAAATGGCTGCCGACGACAAAGTCGATTTCCTGGTTCTTCGCCGCTCCGTCGTCCGTCTCGTGCGCGGGAAAATGCAGCACCAGGAGCACAGCATGTTCGTCGCCCGCGACCAGGGGTGAAGGAGTGGGGGAGAGCAGTTCGGTCTCAATACGTTCGCTGATTGAGAATTCGCGGGCGACCTGACGTATTTCGTCGGCGGTCGGCCGCTCGAGGTCGACCCAGACTCCGTCGAGATACTCATGTCGGAATAGCATGTGTTCAGAATACCACAGCCTGTGCTACACCCAGCACTAAACTTCCCAAAACGTTTAGTGCTGGGTATACTGGCGCACATGGAACCTGAAGTACGGCCGAGTAGCCGCGGCGTCGCGGTGCGCGGCATTTCTTTCGCGCTGGTCGCGGCGCTCGCCTTCGGCGGCGGCATTGCGGTAGGAAGCGGCGGCTCCGCCGCCGCGGTCGTTGCGCGTATTCCGCTCGTCGGCGACGGCCTCGACGCGACGCCGGACCAGAGTGTCGATTTCACCGACTTCTGGAAGGCGTGGAATGCGCTTGACGAGAACTACGTCAGTACGCACGCGTCATCGACGCTCCCGACGGCGAAGGAACGGCTCTTCGGCGCGATAGAGGGCCTCGCTTCTTCGTATGACGACCCGTATACGGTCTTCTTCCCGCCGAAGGAGGCGAAGGCCTTTGCCGATACCATTTCGGGAAGTTTCGCCGGCGTCGGCATGGAGATCGGCATAAAGGACGACATCCTGATTGTCATCGCCCCCCTGAAGGGAACGCCGGCCGAGGCGGCCGGAGTCAGAGCAGGCGACCAGATCATCGCCATCGACGGCCTCTCGACCGACGGCCTCTCGACCGATAAGGCCGTGCAGAAGATTCGCGGCCCCGCCGGCACGACGGTCGGTCTGACCCTCTTCCGCGCCGGCAAGTCGCTCGACATCAAGATTGTCCGCGAAGTCATCCAGGTACCGGAGACCGACGACGGTCTCGACGAAGCAAGCGGCGTCTACCACATCGCGCTGTACGAATTCACTTCCAATTCGGCGAATCTCTTTGATGAAGCGCTCGCTCGATTCCTCTCGTCCGGTTCACGGAAGCTCGTCGTCGACCTGCGCGGCAACCCCGGCGGCTATCTCGACGCGGCCGTCGACATCGCGAGTCACTTCCTGCCGAGGGGAGCGAAGGTCGTGACCGAAGATTTCGGCGGGAAGCAGCCGGAAAACGTACACACCAGCTTCGGCTACGCCGACCTGCCGGCGGGCATGAAGACCGTCGTGCTCATCGACGGCGGCTCCGCCTCCGCGTCTGAAATATTTGCCGGTGCGCTCCAAGACAATCAGGTCGCGACCCTCATCGGCACGAAATCGTTCGGCAAGGGCTCGGTGCAGACCCTACTCGACCTCGGCGACGGTTCGCTCAAGGTCACGGTCGCGCGCTGGGTCACGCCCGAGGGACATTGGATCATGGGCAACGGCGTTACGCCGGATATCATCGTACCTTTCACCGCCGCGGATGGGGCAGCGAAAAAGGACCCGCAGATGGAACGTGCCATCAGGTTCTTGACGACCGGGAAGTAACAGGGAAGTGGGGGTGTGTGAACGGTGCTGCACAGCGGCTGCCGTGCGCCTGATATACTGTCGGAAATGAGCGCTTCAAGCCGTGCCAATGGATTCTTCCTACATGACGTGCTGGTCATCGTCATCAGCATCATTGTTGCCGTGGTGCTGGTGCGGACGGATATCCTGACGAACGTGCTGGCGTCGACGAAAGGGTTTCAATTTTTAGGAAGTTTCATCGCGGGTCTCTTTTTCACCTCAATTTTCACCACGGCGCCCGCGATAGCCACGCTTGGTGAGATCGCGCGGTTCAATTCGATATTGCCGGTGGCGCTCGCGGGCGCGATGGGGGCCGTTGTGGGCGACCTGCTCATTTTCCGCTTCATTCGGGACCGATTTTCCGAACACCTGCTCGAATTGTTCGGACACCAGCATACGGGGAAGCGGCTCCGGGCGCTCTTCAGACTGCGGCTCTTCCGCTGGGTCTCGCTGTTCGTGGGCGGCCTCATCATCGCCTCGCCGCTTCCCGACGAACTCGGAATCAGCCTGTTCGGCTTCTCGAAGACAAAGACGTCCTGGTTCGTCCCTCTTTCATTCACCTTCAATTTCATAGGAATCGTGCTTATAGGCCTCGTCGCACAGGCGGTATGACGCTCGAAAAAGCAGCGGAAGGGTCGGCATCGATTCCTTTCTGGGCCCGCGCCGTTTCAGATGTCGCGGAAGCATTACAGACAGACGTCGAACGCGGGCTCTCGGAAGCGGAGGCGCAGGAACGGCTGCGGACATTCGGCCCCAACGTCATCGAGCGGCCGCGCCAGCTCTCCTGGCTCGCCGTCCTCCTCGGTCAGTTCAAGAGTCCTCTTATCCTGGTCCTGCTTATCGCGGGGGGCGTCACGCTCGTCATCGGCCACTATCGGGACGCGTTGTTCATCCTCGCCGCCGTCCTCGTCAACGCCGTCCTTGGGTTCTATCAGGAATTCAAGGCCGAGAAGGCTCTGGCGGAGCTGACGACCTATCTGAAGCAGCGTTCCCGGGTTATTCGCGACGGTAAAGAACGCGAGCTGGACGCCGCGCTCATCGTGCCGGGGGATTGTCTGCGTCTCATGCAGGGTGACCGGGTCCCTGCGGACGGACGGCTCGCGTTCGTCAACGACCTCCAGGTCGACGAGTCCATTCTTACCGGCGAATCGTTACCGGTGTCGAAGTCGGTCGCCCCGTCGGCTCTCGCCGCGGCTCTCGGCGACCAGCGCTCGATGGTGTTCGCCGGGACGCTGGTCACGCAGGGCATCGGCACCGCAGTCGTATGCCGCACCGGTTTCTCTACCGAGCTGGGGAAGATCGCGGCGTTGGTCGCCGACCAGCGCCGGGAAGAGACGCCTTTGCAGAAGAAGGTACGGGTCTTCAGCCTGCAGCTGGGAGGGTTCTTGGGAATCCTGACGCTTCTTATCTTCGGCGCCGGCATCGCGCTCGGGTATTCATATGTGGATATGTTCCTGACGTCAGTGGCAATCGCCGTCGCGGCTGTTCCGGAAGGGCTGCCGGTGGCTCTGACGGTTATCCTGGCGATCGGGGTGCAGCGCATGGCCCGCCGCAAGGGAGTGGTCAGGAAGCTGGTCGCCGCTGAAGCGCTCGGGAGCACGACCGTAATCCTGACCGACAAGACAGGGACGCTCACGCAGGCCAATATGGCGCTCGGCAAGCTCCTGCCGACCGCAGGGGAGAATGAGGAGCGATTGCTCATGTTCGCGCTCCTCAACGCGAATGTCCTCATCGAGAATCCTCACGAGCCGCCGTCGGCGTGGCGCATGAGCGGCCGCGTGCTGGAGATGGCGCTCGTGCGCTCCGCCGCGCTTCGGGGCGTCACAGTCGAGAACACTAAGGGCACACTATCGGTGTTGAGCTTCCTGCCGTTCAACGCGGTCAATAAGTTCTCCGTGTCGCTCGTGCGCGAGGGTGGGAAGCATCTCTTGGTATTTTTCGGCGCGCCGGATATCCTCGTCACCCATTCGGCGCTCTCTCCGGTAGGGCAGGAGGAGCTCTTGGGACAGATAGACGCGCTCGCCCGGGCGGGCGAATTGGTCACGGGCGTCGCGACCAAGGAGGTCGAGACGGCCGAGGACTTTTCCTTCTCCAAGGACCTGAAGCTCGCACAGCTCTCGTTCCGGGGCCTCCTGACGCTGCACGACCCGGTTCGGCCGGGAGCGAAGGACGCGATACACCGCGTCGCGGAGGCGGGTATACGGACGATGATCGTGACGGGCGACCATCGCGGGACCGCCGAGGCTATCGCCCGGGAGGTGGGCATGCGCCTCGGCGAGGGCGACGCGCTTGACGCCCGGGAACTCCGCCTGCTGTCGGACGAAGACCTGAAGCAACGGCTGCCGACGCTGCGCGTTATTTCCCGCGTGTCCCCGCTCGACAAGATGCGGGTGGTGCAGGTGCTGCAGAGCATGGGAGAAGTGGTCGCGATGACCGGCGACGGCGTCAACGACGCCCCCAGCATCAAACAGGCGGACGTGGGCATCGCTATGGGCTCGGGGACCGAGGTGGCTCGCGACGTCGCGGACCTCGTTCTGCTCGACGACAACTTCGAGACCATCGTCGCCGCGGTGGAGGAAGGACGGCAGATTATGCACAACATCCGAAAGGTGCTCGTCTATCTCCTCTCGTCGGTCGCGGACGAGCTCGTCCTCATCGGAGGCGCTCTCATAATGGGCCTGGCGCTTCCACTCAATGCGCTCCAGATACTCTGGGTGAATTTCTTTTCGGACAGTTTCCCGGCGGTCGCGTTCGCGTTCGAGAAGGATATCGACGGGATGGCGGGCCACCCGCGCGGAAGGACGGCCGGCCTTTTCAATCCGCTTATGAAATTCCTCATTCTCTTCATCGGTCTGTCGACGAGCGTTCTCTTGTTCGCGCTCTACTTCGCGCTTCTGAAGGCCGGGTTCGCAGAAGATATCGTCAGAACATTCATCTTCGCCAGTTTCGGCAGCTATACGCTCTTCCTCGCGTTCTCGGTCAGAAGTCTGGAGAAAAGCATCTTTTCCTATCCGTTCTTTTCCAACCTCTTTTTGATCGCGGGGGTGGGCGTGGGCATCGTCCTTATGGGTGCGGCCATCTATGTCCCGTTCCTACAATCTATATTTGATACCGTCGCGTTGTCGCCCCTCTGGCTTTTCGGTGTCGTAGCCGTCGGTATGCTCAACATCGCCGCGGTCGAATGCGGAAAATGGTTTTTCTATCACAGGCACCTCGCGATAGATTTTGACTCGAGGCACATACTAGGTTAGTCTGGGCTATATATGAAAGTGATACTGACCAAAGATGTGAAGGGATTGGGGCGGGCGCATGCGGAGGTCGCTGCAGCCGATGGTTATGCGCTCAACTACCTCATCCCGAAGAAGCTCGCGGTGGCCGCGACGCCCGCCGCGAAGCAGGAGGCCGAGCTGCGCCGTAAGCAGGTAGGGGACCGCGCTGCGCTCGACACCGCGCTGCTTGTGCAGAATATCGCCTCTCTTGCCGAAGCGCGCGTCGTTATCAAGGTGAAGGCGAACGAGAAGGGCCATCTCTACGACGCAGTAGGGAAGCCAGAGATTAGTGCGGCGGCGAAGGAGCAGGCGCACATCGACCTGCCCGAGGACGCTATCACGCTCGAGAAGCCCCTCAAGGAGCTCGGCACCTTCGACATTCCGGTCTCTGCCGGCGAAACGTTCGGGAAGTTCTCCATCGTCATTGAGGCGGAATAAAAGCGAAACCGCCAGAGCGAAAAACGAGGGTAAGACTTGGCCTAGCGGCCCGGAGCGCGCTCGTTTTTTGCTTTGGCGGTGAAGCCCGGCGACTAGATAACGTCGGCGACTTTCTTGGCGACGATGCGTCCCGTGAAGTTCGTCTTACGGCGTGTGCGGTAGGTGACGGTGCCGTTCGCGAGCGCGAAGAGGGTGTGGTCGTGGCCGACGCCGACATTCTTGCCGGCCTCTATCTTGGTCCCCCTCTGGCGGACGATGACCATGCCCGGACGGGCACTCGCGCCGTCAGCGAGCTTCACCCCGAGATACTTCGGGTTTGAATCGTTGAGGTTCTTCGCGGAGCCGCCGGCTTTGGTTGATGCCATGGTGGTATAGTGTTACCCGATGACTATAACAGAGGCGCGAGAAAAATGCAAAAGTCTCGTCGCGAAGGCACCGCGGGATGCATTCATCCTGAGCATTTTGGTACTCGCGTCTTCCGCGAGCTTCGGACTTGGGCTGCTCGCGGGGCTCGATGCGGGGCAGGGAAGCGATTTGGACATTGAGCAGGCCCCGACGCAAGAAGTCGGGGCGCCGGCCGGAAGCGTCGGCGTGGTCGCCTCAAAATCGGGAACGAAGTATTACCTGCCCTCCTGTGCGGGCGCGGAACGCATCTCGGAGGCGAACAAAGTCTGGTTCGCCTCGCCCGCCGCGGCAGCCGCGGCGGGTTATGCTCCGGCCGCTAATTGCAAAGGCCTCTAGTCTGTTACAATTTACATAATGAACGACGACCTCACGCGCGACACGTCCCCGCACGCACCGTCGCTTCAACCGTCACTTCACGAGACTACCGAGCGGCTGGCACAGGTGGTCCACGAGGGCGGGCGCACGATGCCCGAGGACCGTCCGCTCCTGGTCTGTAAGCCGCGGAAGATAGAATCCTGGCGCGTCTTTAAGATCATGTCGGAGTTCATCGAGGGTTTCGACATCATCCGCCGCCACGGTCTCGCCGTATCCTTCTTCGGCAGCGCGCGAGCGACGCTCGGGGACGACTCGTATGCGCGCGCCGAGGAACTCGCGGGCCGGCTCTCGAAGAAAGGGTTCTCCGTCGTCACCGGCGGCTCCTCGGGCATCATGCAGGCGGCCAACAAGGGCGCCTTCGAGGTCGGCGGCGCCTCCGTCGGGCTCAATATCAATTTGCCGGAAGTCCAGACCTACAATCCGTATCTCACCGAGAAGTTCGGCTTCGACCACTTCTTCGTGCGTAAGGTGATGCTGACCTACGCTTCCGAGGTGTATGTCTACTTCCCGGGCGGCTTCGGTACGCTCGACGAATTCTTCGAGATAGTGACGCTCGTCCAGACCAAGAAGATCCGCAGGGTGCCTATCATCCTGTATGGAAAAGATTTTTGGGGCCCACTGCTCGCGTTCATCGAGCAGACGCTCTATAAGGACCATAAGGCCATTGACGAGAGCGATATGACGCTCTACACGCTCGTCGACTCGGTCGACGAGGCATACGACTACATCGTCGCGAACGTTTCCTGCTGACGTATGGGACTCGACTACAGCCAGAAGCGGCTCCTGAACCCGGGACTCTATAAGAAGGGAAGAGGGGAGCATGCTACCCTATCTAGTATGAAAAGAAGAAGATTCCCCCGGCATCTCGAGGTCTACGCGTTCTGGACCGGATTCGCGAGTACGCTCGTGAGCGTGATTCAAGTCATCATCATCGCTCTCAAGAAATAATTTTTTAAAGAGTTGATAGATAGATGGGGAATAGGGTCTGTTCCATCCGAGGTCTCTATATAAGTAGTGCGCACAATATATCTTTTGCGCACATGCGCTAGGCATGTGCGCAAAAGATCGGCAACATTTTCCAAACGTCAAAAGCACGTTCGTAAAATATTGCCTACCACACTGCCTGCAAAAGGTATACTTGAGGGATGGATCCCGTACCAGAATCTCCTGCTGCTCGCCGGATATTGATCACCGTGAAGGATGAACTTTTCCCCATTCTGAATAAGTTGAGAGACTTACTTGTTCGCGTTCAAAAATGCAGAATAGGCTATCAGCTTTATTCTCCAGAATTGAGAGCCCTTGACGTTGAATATTCGATTGTTTCGGGGGAATTCTTTGTTCTCCATAAGAAAATGAGCACTCCAGACCTCTTATTTGAAGGTTTGAGTGAGACTACCGATGCCTCTAGTCATCCTGCCCCACAACTTGTATTTGAGTACAATAGGTTTCAGTTTGCTTTTTCTAAGCTTCTTGATGAGGGTGTTAGTTATACGGAAATCATAGACCGCACGTTGGATAGAAAGACACAATCTTTGAACAACAATAGGACTTTTTCTCTTGCAGTAATCGCAATTTTTGTCAGTTTTGCGGGGAATTGGCTGTTCGTGTCGGAGACTTCTCCAGAAATACGCGAGTTGATACAACAGATGCAGGTACAGAATGCGAACATAGAATCTATATTGCAAGAAATGAGAACCCAACGCCTTCTTGAACAAAAAGGGTGATCCCCTCCCCAACCGGAACCTGGGTTGGACGAGATTCAGTGTTGTTAGTGATTCTTGCTGCCCTAGTTTTGATTAAATTGTATGGCAATTCAAAGGATTCTAGAGAGTCTGGGGATATCTTGCCTGGCGCTATACATCATGTATAATGGGAGGGTGTCCGTGGGCGCAAGCCTATTTCGGATAAGGAATTCCAAAGCCGAGACGGACACACCAAAATCCCTCACCCCGCCAGCGGTGGGGGTTTTTGATTCTCTCCCAATTTCATAACACTCCAGAAGTGGATACGTTCTCCGCCAACAATTTTCCTTAGAACAACACGAATTCTTGTGTTCTTCTTTCCGACGATAGATTCGACAGCCCAGTACTCCATCTCCTTCAAGACTATCTTGCGAGAGCCCCCAAGTGGAGCAACTCGACGTTCATATTTTTCAACAACAGTTGCTGCGTGTATGACCGGACGTACAAGAGGTAAAAGCCCAAGTTTGTACATCGTCTCCTTTGGGTTTCTTGGTGTGTTGTTTATTTTAAAACGCAAATGACTGAATCCTCTCATATTAAAATACACATACTCGCGCACAGCGATGCTATAGACCGGGACCCACGTCTTATAGTCATCACGACGCTCGTCCAGTAAATTCAAAAAACCATTTCCCATTACGAAAATTCTACCATACTAACCAATGCTAAATCTGAAATCTCTACAACGGCTGGATCGGAGATTGGATGCCGGTCTGAAGGCCGGTCATATCGATCGGGCCGTTTTCTTGCTCATATTTTTCTATCATTTTCTGGAGCTGTTCGGCGAACCCTTTCGCACTCTGGGGCGCAAGGAGGAAGGCTGAATCGCTGTCTCCGGAGGAAAAGCCGAAGAAGAACCAGGCCTTGTTGTGATTCAGGTGCGTCCGGTCGGCTATCAGCTTCGGCATCTTGTTGAAGTCCATAGGGCGTAGTGTACCCCTAAACCGTGGAGTTCTGGAAGAAGTTCGCGAACCACTGCCAGGCCTGGGTAAGGAGGTTCATGAGGTACGCGATATTCGCCTGGCCGGCGGGAGACGTAATTATCTTTTCCAAAGAAATACCGAAAAAGGATAGGGCCAGCAGGAGGACAAGTATCCAGAAGATGAGCTTAAGCATGTAGCTGCAGTATACGACCACTCCCCTGCCCCCGCCAGCACGCCCAGCCGAGATATTGACAACGCGCTAGCAATATGCTAGTCTATTTAGCGAAGTCAGAAGTTCATTCCATCCCCGGTTTCCGGGTCCACATAAACGGTCGGACAATAAAGAGGTTCCCCATGACTAGGAAGGTGCTCTGTGTTTGTATCGGCAATAGCGACCGCAGCCCGGTGATGGCCGCTGTTCTCGGGATGCTTCTCCACAACACTATGCATAACATCTTGTGCGAGAGTGCCGGCATCAGCGAACACGCGCGCGGTGGCACGGCGGCACCCTTTGGCCTCAAAGCCGCGAAACGGATTGGTCTCGACCTTTCCGAACACTCTCGACGTCACATCAGCGCCATGGACCTGAAGGAGTACGAGCTGATCGTGTGCGTAAGCGATACGGTCGCCGCCGCGGTGATTGAGGCGGGCGCCGACATGGGGAAGGTATACAACGCGAACATCACCAACCCGTGGCCGGTGCAGTTCCAGGATGATTACGAGGAGCAGACGATGCCCTCAATCCTCGTCGCGATGTACCGCGTCGTCCGTCGTTACTTCTCGTAGTCGGGCTTCGGCCCGGCTACGAAACCCAACCCAGTATGCGATTCATCGCGACTGGGTTGAACTTTTATATCAGCTGCTTCTCTCAAGAATCCTTACCACTCCCCTATCGGCATCCACCTCGACCAGATCGCCGGTTTTTATGGTTTCTGTGGCGTTGTCGGTCCCCACGATACACGGAATACCCAATTCACGACTCACGATTGCCGCATGAGAGAGCATTCCTCCCTGGTTCGTAACGATAGCAGCCGCTTTCTTGCACGCCAGGATTATCTCCGGTGATGTGGTCTCTGCTATTAATATCTCTCCCTCTCGCATCGCTTCTACGAGAAGATGTGCTGTATCGAATTCATGAATGGAATATTTGAATACTCTCGCCTTGCCCCGGACCTTTCCTTTATAGGCTATGTGGCCGTGAACATCAGAACCGACGTTCAACGGCTCTAAGAATGAGGAGATTGCATTCTGCGCTTCATCGCTAAATAAGTGCTTCAACATCCCTTGTTCATACCAAGAGAAGAAGGATTTCTTTCTGTCCGCCACGGCCCGCTGCGACAACCTCGTCCCCTCCCCGTATAAGCCCGGCATTTCACTGACGCTGTACGCCCACAGCTCTCCGGCGGGGATATCAAGGTCTGCCGAGACTTTTCGTATAAAGCGAGATACGTATGACCGTTCTCCGAAATAGATTCTGTTGAGATACTCTCTGCTGCGCAATTTGAAGTCTCCAAAGGAGAGAAGATTTTCTCTAGCTTCATCATTTGTTTCTTGTAGTCCGAATGCCCCGTCGGTATAGAAGAATTCTGTTTTCTGATACAGCCGTAACATCGCGACGGCTCTTTCTATACAGGATTTTGCATTGTGAGCATCGAGGTGCGGGAGGGAAAGTCTTGGTTCAAACGTGTCTGCCACGCTCTCATACGCGGATTCGATGTCGATTTTTAGTTTTTCATAGAGGTCCTTGTTTGAATATAAGAGAACGCCTTCCCGCTCCGCCTTGTCGGCCATAGGCAGCGGTATATAGCCCCGCCATGTGCCATTACTCAAAAGGGCGATACCCTCTACATTTTCATATACTTCAGACCACAGCGATGACGTAAAGAAACTTAAACCGTCGAGTTCGAAAAGGCGAAGGCAATCTTTCGCGACTATCATACCGATGCAAGAGGATACTCCAAGGAAAGATCTTTAAACTGGAAGACAGCTTTTTGCTTACCGTTCTCATCTGACGTAATAGTTATCTTCGGGCCCGACATATAGTCAAGAATCCCTCCAATGTCTTCCACCCCCACGTTGGTCGGAGCCACATCAGGACGATTCTTGAGGTATATCAGTTTCGTGAGGAATTCGATGATGCCACTATGTCCGACGGCGATGACTTTCACCTTGCTGTCAGAGGAAAACCGCCGAGCCATCAATGCGAGATGCTGCACTACCTCATCCAATTCTTTGCCCACGTCCTCGCCCGTGAGGGTCGTTTCAGGAAATTCTCTGTCGAAAAACTCGCGTATAAGAATTTCAATCTTGAGTGTTTCCTCATCCTTGGATACGGGCTCAAGCGCATCTGATTTGCCGTTCGCATAGGACACGTCTCGATTAGTCCGTTCTTTAAGAATGGCGTCCATGGCTTTATCAGAATCAGTCGAATACTGGTTCACCTTGGCTAGCAACCCTTGTTTCGTTCTGATGGTCGTATCGATCTTGTTTTCCTTCAGGAATTGAGAGAGCGGTTCCATGGTTTGTTGGCCGCGTTTAAGTGGGCTCACATAACATTTGACCGTATCGAACCCGGAATCCGTGTACTCCTCATTCAGTTTCTGAACGAACGCTTTTTTCCCTTCTTCTGTCAGATTGCCCGTCGCGTAATCCTTCTCGGGGTGACGGACAAGGTCGATAACAAGCGTCACGTTCGTCCCGAAGCGCTCTTTCTTCTCGACGTCTTTACCTACCTGATTTCCTTCGATTGATGACATAGTAGTTAGTTTTTCTTAACGACCCTCACAATCCCGTTGTCCGCATCGACCTCCACCAAATCGCCATCATGAAGGACGTGAGTGGCGTTCTTGGTACCGATGATACAGGGTTTCTTGAGTTCACGCGAGACGATAGCCGCATGAGAGGTGATACCGCCCTCGTCAGTTACGATAGCTATCGATTTGGCTATCAGTGGCATGAGTTGTGGTCGCGTTTGACCAGCAACGAGTACGCTTTCTCTCGACATTCTTTGTAAACAACTTTCAATAGAATCTCCCCATCGGTATACGGTCACTCTACCGGTCACTTTCCCTGGCATCGCAACCTTGCCGTGGATATCTCCTACTTTCTCGTTTGTGTCGTCATAGAGCTCTTTGAATTTCCTCCGTGCTTCTTCCCCTTCGAAATATTCGACGTTACCGTTCCGTATGAGACCCAAAAAAGCTTCCCTGCGTTTCTCCAGTGATTCCATATCCAGGGTGCTGGTTTGAAGATAAGAATCAAGCTCGCTTAGGGTGAGGAGCTGTAAGCGTTCGGCGGGTACCCCAAGCCGTCTGGCCGCCTCATCAAGGATTTTATAAACGAAATGGTAGTGCGGCACCCAACCGTTAGCTCTCATCTCGAGTCGTAGGTGGCCGACAGCGGCGAGCGTAGCGCACAGACGCACTGCCGTAGCGGATATCTTATATTTCTTCGTCACCTCTCTCTTCTCTCTTTTAAGTTCCAGACCGTGCGTTTTTATATTCTCCAATCTCTTTTCGGCTTCACGCAGAGAGATGTTCTCGTTCTTTAATTTTATGGAATAATCCTGGACACTCTTAGGTTTTTCGCCGTCAGCAGCCAGCATCAGGTGGAACGCCGTATGATGTCTTTTAATCTTTCCTTCGACCATCTTGAAGTCCTTTGTCTTTAAAAAGAATGTGAGTATTGAAAGCCAGGAGACTTCTTCTTTCTGCAAGACACTTTCCTGCTCCGGGGTCGTCATCAGAACATAGACGTTCCTATAGCTTCTTTCCCCGGCTTTTTTCTTCAGATAAGTTTCTATCTCTTCTTCAATCTCTAACACGCACTGGGGCTGACATGCTAAATAGTAAGAGAAAATATCAATACAGAGGTCAAAACCGCGCTGTAAGAAACGTCGCAGTTGCGGGTCATCCATTGTGATCAGAGACGCCGATTCGACCTCGCTGTCGAATTTCTTGATGGTATTTAACACACGCTTCACACTCCTTGTGTATTCTTCAAACTGACGCTTATTAGAAAAGAGTTTGTAGCCAACTTCCCTTTCTTTTTTCATTCCATCTTTTTCATAGAATCCGGAAACCTTTCCTCTTTGGGAAAAATAGAACCAGTGTTTCTGGCTCACCCCAAGGGCTTTCTTTGTGCCGTATGCTAGAGCCGGGATATTTGAAGTGTCCATATCCAAAATGGACGCGACGCCCTCCCACATTTTCTGGAATTCTAGGTCTTTTTTCATGTGCGTTCCAGAATCGTGACAATTCCCTTCTCCGCATCGACCTCGACCAGGTCGCCGTCGTGGAGCACCTGGGTCGCGAACTTTGTGCCGATGACACAAGTCTTTTTAAGTTCGCGTGCCACGATTGCCGCGTGGCACATAATGCCGCCTTCGTCCGTGACAATAGCTGCGGCTTTTTTCATTGCCGGAAGGAAGTCCGGGCTCGTCATGGGAGAGACGAGAATATCGCCTTCTTGAACTTTTTCCATTGACCGCACGTTCTTCACTACCTTTACTACGCCAGTGGCCATGCCTTTGTACGCAACAGGTCCCTTCAATTCCGTAGTGTCCTCAACTGTCAGTTGTAGGTCCTCGAATACATATTCGGGATGGTTCGCGGCAAATTCTGCGAGGGTGGAGGAAAAGACCTTACCCCCGTCAATCACGACGATTCCCTTTGTGCGTGCGCGTAGCGTTGCTTCGTCGGGAATATTCGGGAATTCGGAAAGTAAGATAAGGTTCGCCAACTCCCGCTTCCCGCCAAGGGCCACAATGCAGTCTTTTATATAGGTATCATTTCTCGCGAAATATTCATCATTTTCACGAAGCGCGCGCACGAGCTCCTGTACATCCTCCGGCGTGCGGTCGTCAATGCACGCGTAATACCAGAAACAAAACAGCGCAAATGCTTTTTCTGATGCTTTGAGGTATTCAGAAATAACGGAAGCATCATTCGTCCCGCCCCGCTCCCAGTAGCCTTCAAGCGTACGGACAATGTCTCCATACTCCTTCACGCTCTGTGCCATAAAGTCAGTTCCCCTCTTATTCTTCTCAAGCAGCCAATCCTGTAAAAAGCGAATAGCCTTCCCGTGTTCCCATATCTCAAGGTTCTCATCGGTCACATACAGCACCGCGTAGGGCTCATAGGGATTCTCTAGACCATATAATGCTGAAAAGTCCCGTTTAAAGAAATTAATCCACGACTGCTCCAAGACGAGCGTGAAATCTCGGGAATAACTTTTATGTAAAATTATTTTCCCCGCCATGTCGTCATTTCTGATTGGACTACGTTCCCTCCTGCCAACTTGAGAGGTATTTTTCTTGCTCTGGAGTCAGCGTATCGACAGCGATGCCCATAGAAGAGAGTTTCAACGTAGAAACCATTTCCTCAATGTCCTCGGGTACTTCGTAGACCGCAGGCGCGAGCTTAAGCTGCGCCATCCAGGCGCAGGAGAGTCCCTGTGTCGAGAAGCTCATATCCATGACGGAGGCCGGATGTCCTTCGGCGGCGGCGAGGTTCACGAGCCGTCCCTCGGCGAGCACGTAGATGCGCTTGCCGCCGAGCGTGTATTCGTCGACGAAATTCCGCACGCTCTTACGGACCGCGCTCGCGACCTTCGCGAGCGACTTGATATCGATCTCGACGTCGAAGTGACCGGAGTTACAGACCATCACACCGTCTTTCATCACCTTGAAATGCTCCTCTCTGATAACGCTCGTGTTGCCGGTCACCGTACAGAATATGTCTCCAATGGCTGCTGCCCCATTCATCTGCATAACGCGGAATCCGTCCATCGCCGCTTCGAGCGCTTTTACCGCGTCTATCTCCGTCACGACGACATTTGCCCCCATGCCGCGCGCCCGCATCGCGAGCCCCTTGCCGCACCATCCGTAGCCTGCGACCACGAACGTCTTCCCGGCAAGCAGGACGTCGGTCGCGCGGATGATGCCGTCCAAGGTCGATTGTCCCGTACCATAGCGGTTATCGAACATATTCTTCGTCTTCGCGTCGTTCACCGCGACGACCGGCATCTGCAAGGCACCGTCCTTGGCCATAGCGCGCAGGCGCAGCACGCCGGTCGTCGTCTCTTCGGTGCCGCCCTTGAGCCCGGCGAGCAATTCGGGGTGCTTGGAGTGGATGGTCGAGACGAGGTCGGCGCCATCGTCCATGGTGAGGTCGGGGCGCGTCGCGATGACTGCCTCAAGATGCTTGAAAAAAGTGTCGTGGTCCTCCCCTTTCCTGGCGAAGACCGGGATGCCGTGGTCCTGCACCAGACTCGCCGCGACATCGTCCTGGGTCGAGAGCGGGTTCGATGCACAGAGCGCCACCTCTGCCCCGCCGGCCTTGAGCGCCACCATAAGGTTGGCGGTCTCTGCGGTCACGTGGAGACAGGCGGCGAGCCTGCGCCCGGCAAGCGGCTTCTCTTTTTCGAATCGCTCCTTTACCTTCGCGAGCACGGGCATATCCTGTGCGGCCCAGGCGATGCGCTGCGCCCCCTTCCCCGCGAGCGAGGCGTCTGTAATGTCGTACGTCATAATCTGTTGATTATACCTAAATCGGGCACGCTGTCCCATAAGCAGCTTCAAACCGAGTCCGGAATTCTGAAAGCGTGAATGCATGGTTCTGAGTGCCATATCGCTCTACGGCATATGCCGCCGCGACACTTCCCAGTGAGCCACAGACCGGAAGTGGCAGAGAAGCGAGGACTCCTTTCAGGAATCCGGCACGGTAGGCGTCGCCTGCGCCGGTGGGGTCGGTCGCGTGTTCCACACGCACCGAAGCGATCCTCTCTTCTCCCTCGCGGGTCACGATGCGCGAACCTTCTTTACCATAGGTGATCACCAGAGTCTTCGCTTTCGTTAGAAGTCCCTTCTCATCAAGTCCCGTCTTTTCTTCGATCAGGCTCATTTCGTAGTCATTCGCAAATATCGCTTCGGCACCCGCTACTCCGGACTCAAGCTGTTCCGGAGAAAGAGCCGGTATGCGCTGTCCCGGGTCATAAAAAAAGCGGAGTCCGTTCTCGCGGCAAAGCGTTGGTAGCGTCGTCATATCCTCTATACATCCGGGACTCACGATCGCGAGAGCATAACGCTTCGGGTCGATAAGTTTTATGTACGGTTTTTCGCAGGCACCACCGGAGAATGCGCTGATCTGGTTGTCATCCTCATCGGTAATGGTATATGCACTGCCGGTCGAGCTACCATCAATTGTCTGGATCGATTCCGTGTCGATACCGTGTTTTAGCAGATGTTCTCGAAAGGGGGAGAAATCAGGTCCAACGCTGCCGATAATCTCCGGATGTTCTTCAAGAAGAGAAAGAGTATAGGCGATATTCCCTGCTGTTCCGCCGAATTGTTCGACGGGTGTGCTGACCGAGAATCCTACACTTATCGCGTGCAGTTTGTCGGGAAGGAAATGGTCGCGGAACTTCCCCGGGAAGTCCATGATGCGGTCATAGGCAAGCGAACCCGATACAAGTATGCGATTCATTTTATGAGATTACCACGCGTGCTTCGTTACGACGAACGCGGAGCCTCCCTTGCCCTCTCCAGAATCCGCACCACTCCCTTCTCCGCGTCCACTTCGACCAGGTCGCCGGTCTTGAGCACCCTGCTCGCGTTCCTGGTCTCGACGATGCAGGGGATGTTCAGTTCGCGGCTAGTGATCGCCGCGTGAGAAAGCATGCCGCCGACATCAGTCACGATGGCTGAAGCCTTTCTGATGGCCCCCATCGATTCCGGGTCAGTGGTCGGGGAGACGAGTATTTCTCCCGTCTCCATTTCGGCAATGGCTCTAGCCAGCGCAGCTGAATTTGCGTAGTCTCTCTTGATTACGCGTACTCTGCCCTTCACTACGTTGCCTGTGGAGTGAGCTGCCCTGCCCCTCACATCTCCCGTCTGCGATACAGGTTCTTCTTTAAAAAAATGTTCTATGAATCGTTCGGCCGCATCGCCGGCTGTGAATGTCAGGTTCGAGTCCTGATCTCGGTAATACACATACGCTTTCTTCCGTGTCTCAAGTTCCTGGTCCCCGATCTCGGTCCCCTCCAGGAGGCCCGCTATTTCCGAGCTTCGATACCACGTAAGGACTTCTTCCGGCACCCCCGTTTGTCGGCTTATGACGTGGAGGAGGACGGCGAGCGGACACTCCGACTTGAAGAAGACCGCCTCCAGATCCGCCCTGAATTCGTTCTTGAATTCCTGTACGAGCTGAACCGTCTCGCGCATCATCGCGTCTTCCTTCGACCGCTCGTACACACTATCCCAGTAGCTGTAATCGAAATGAGCGTACTCCTTGCAAATCTCCCCGAATAGCGAGAATATCCGCCCCACCTCTTCTGATGAGAATTTTTGTTTTTTCTTCCAAGCCGCTGCTTCTTTTAGAACTTTCTGAATGTTTGTCCGCAACGTTCTCATGATTGACCGGAGGTCGGAAGGCGTCAATTTCTCCCCTTCTTTTTTCATTTCTTCTACAGTCCTTTTGGAAATAAAAACCTCTACCACACCGTCGCGAAACAACTCGGTTGATTCTTTCGGGATATAGTACTCGCATATCAGGTCTTCGAAAATGAAATCCACTCTGCGCGATTCGAACGTAAAGTCGAAATCCTCGGCCTTCAGGAATGCAGAACTACTCTCCCCGCTCTTTTCCAGAACCCGCACCACTCCCTTCTCCGCGTCCACTTCGACCAGGTCGCCGTCGTGCAGGACTTGCGTGGCGAACTTGGTCCCGACGACGCAGGGAATATTCAGCTCTCTCGAGACGATTGATGCGTGACAAGTCATACCACCCTCGTCGGTCACGACGCCCGCCGCCATTTTCATCTGAGGCACGTACTCGGGATAGGTCATTTCCGTCACGAGTATTTCGCCGGGCTGGAATGACGCCAGGTTGCCTTTTGATCTGATGACCCTGACACGTCCTTTCGCTCTACCTTTACTCACTACTTGCCCGGCTAGTTTTTCAAATGAGGTCTCTTTCTCCTCAGTCTTTATTCGGACATGATTTTCATGCAATAAGTCATCTAAGATATTTCGGTCAGTATGGAACGATACATTATACAAAAACCATCCCCTTTTTCTTTCCTCGAGCTTCTCTTTCATTTTGTCGAACGGAAGCGTCTCTATCCGGGAGACTTCTTCCGGCAGTAAGTAATCGGCATAGCCGGAATATTTCGGGAATAATTTTTCAACGGTGTCGCATACGATGACTGCAAAATTGGCGGTAAGGTCCTGGGTCAATATCCTCAACTTCAGGGCCTCATTTTTTATGGATTCATCGATTCCGACCATATCAGGAGTTGCGTGGACTGCCGCCATCTCGCCGTGGTACCAGCGCATAAAAGCGTCGATAAATCCATGCAGATTCTCAACGGTTGTATGCTTCTTAAGCTTCGCGCCCGCTTCTTCGGCTTCCTTGAAACTACTTACAAAGTCGGGAAATAGCGCGATAAAAGAACCCGCTCGCATGAGCCGGTCCCGATAGAGGCGATATGCTTTGTTTATTTGGCCAGGGTTGTAGTAAATGGATGCTTTCGTCGCTTCCTCCGTGTCGGAAATGACCAAATGATGCGTAAGGGCCTTTTCTCCCACCCAAAGCGGTTGATAGTTCAATATATCTTCATGCCAGATGTAATACGCATACAGCGGCATGTTGCGCGAGAAAACTTTCGCCAAAGTCTCCGTATCGTTTTCATCCACTTTCCCGACATAGGCGTTTATGACTTCTTCTTTTCGCGCAAGCGTTGTGATAGGGCGAGACTGGGTGATGAAGAAGTGTTCCGCTTCATAGGCCCACTCGATGTCGCAGGGGAAGCCGTAGTGGGTCTCGATGCGCAGGATGATCTCGGCGAGCTCGAGCGCCTGTTCGTCGGAAAGTGCCGGCTTACTCCCCTCTTCGTGTGAGAGCTCGCGCCACTCGTTTCCTCCATTTTCTGCGCGCCACAGCGCGCGGCTCTGATAGGTAATGTTCTTGTCGATGATGCGGCGCGGGGTTTTCTCTATCACGTAGCTATCCGGCGTCACCGCGCCCGAGACGATGGCCTCGCCGAGGCCGAACCCCGCTTCGATGATGAGTTGATTGTAGTCTTCGGTCACGGGATGAACCGAGAACGCGATGCCGGAGACCTCGCTCTGCACCATCTTCTGCACCACGACGGCGACCGATATCTTGGTCTTATGCAGCTCCTTCTCGTACCGGTAGAAGATAGCGCGCGGAGTGAAGAGCGAGGCCCAGCACTTCTGGACGTTCGCGAGGAGCGTCTCTTCGGTCGTGTTGAGATAGCTGTCGAGCTGACCGGCCCACGCGGCGCTCGCCGAGTCCTCGGCGGTCGCGCTCGAGCGCACGGCCACAAAGGGCGCGTCGAGTTTCGCGTACTGCTCTCGTATATCGCGCGCGATGTCCTCGGGCATCTGCGCGTGCAATATTAGCGCCTGTATCCTCGCCGACGCGTTCTCCACCGTGCCCATTTCCCGCTGATCGACCGAGTGCAGTACCGTATCTATCTCGGCATTCAGGTCCGTTTCTTCCAGGAACCGTTCGAACGCGCTCGCGAGGATGACGAAGCCGGGCGGGACTGGGATGCCCGCCCGCGTCATCTCCCCGAGCGAGGCGCCCTTGCCGCCGGCGCTACCCGCTTCGTTCTTATCTATCCGGCTAAATTCCTTAATAACATTCACCATCGAGGTTATTTAGAACCGATACACGTAGACGCCGTTTTGATGTTCGACAATAACAGCAGTGTCGGTAGCCACGACTTTATTAATCCCGTTATTCGAAAGACCGTCGTCGATAGTATAGAGATGATGTGTGAGGGTCGACATGTCCAGTCGAATGAGACCGCGATTCGTTCCGACCCAGACGATAGTTGCGCGTGACGGGTCAAACGAGGCGTTGGTAACCTGAATGTCTTGGACAACAGAAAACGGGTTGGTCCTCGACGAAGGGGCGACCGGCACTCTCACCTCGGCTTCCGCGTCGTCGTCGTGTTGTACTGAAAGGAGGACTTTATTTCCTTTCTGACTGGGGACGAACGATACGGTATATGACCCATCCGCGCTTTTTTTAGACACGGACTTTGAGCTGGAGAGGAGGGTCTCTGGTACGAGTCCATACGGAAATGCAGCACCCACTTCGTCGAATGATCTGTTCGTTACGTTAAGCTTATACACCGTAAGCTTATTGGTATATTCACTGCCGACTTTCACATAATCGGTACTGGACACATAGACTTCATCCGGACTATTCCCGACATAGTAAGTGGTGATTTCTTTACCCTTGATCGTGGCGGTAAATTCAACGATGCCAGTGTCAAGGGATATGATAGAGGACGTCGCCACCAGGTTTGCCGGAACGCATTCCATGTCGCACGATACCAGATTGAGCGCGACCACTTTCCCCCCGACGATCTTGGCTACATTCACGGAATACGGCAGAAGGGTGCGAATAGAATCTTTCGCCATACCGTATTCTACGAGTCGGTCCTTTGTATTCAGGAGCACGCGATCTCCATTTGCGTCTGCAAGATGTACGTTCATCAAACCGAACTTCTTTTCTAAGACCGAGAACGGAAAGACGTTTAGCGTTTGAGACCCGTCGAGAGCCGCTATGCCTATCGCGTCATCGGGGCCGCCCCTTCTCCAGTCCGTGAAGTGCAGAATCATTCGATTCCGGAGCGGATCAAGTTTCATACTCATACCCATGAGCGCCTTTTTAAATACATCGGCAGAGAGGCCGTTGTCCGCGAGCGTCGCGGGATCAAGGAGGTCACGTTCCACCCCGGTATCCATAGTTAGTTCTTTCGGGGCGCCGGCAAAGTAATAGGCGTGGTTCCCTTTGAGAGAGAAACTCGTTTTGGGCGGGTCAGATTGTTTAGCGGTGAGTATCGGCAGCCACTTGTCCTGTATCGAATTATAACTATAGAGAATGGGGCGTTCTTCGACCACAGCCCGCTCCCCGTCTGCGGCTGCGCCGTAGGTATCGAAACGCGTTCTCTGGAGTAGGTCCGAAGTGAATTGCTCATACCCCCACGACTTCCATACGCCCGTCTCCTTCTCGAGCCGCGCAACGCCTCCCGTCGTATACGCGTTCGAACTTATTGTCACCCAGACATATCGGTCGTCGACATGAAATACGATTGGTTGTAATGCCGACCCCGGTATCCCCATTTCCGATTGGAAATTGTCGATATGGCCGGATGAAACGGTAAGTTTGCTTAATCCACGGAAGGTACCTATCCAGAGCACATCCGCGTCAGCAGGGTCCGAGGTTATCAGGATATTGCTATTACTCACAAGCCCGTCATCTTCTGTGTACTGTTTCGTTATTCCGGTAGAGAGGCCATACTGCAGAACCCCGCCTCCTTGCAGTCCGATAAAGAGCGTGTCCCCTACCCGAACGAGGTCGGTCATGTCAGTCTCATGAATCCGCTGTGAGTAATCAATAATCTCCTTGGTCTCGGTATTGATCTGCAGAATCACCCCCGCAAAGTTGAAGAGCCAGAACAAACGACTATCGGTTGGGTCCGGCTCCACCCCCCTGATGTCAGAGAGATTCGGGAAATAGGCGATGACCGTTTCAGTCGAAAGCTGTTTTTCTGCGTTATCGCCGCCTCCTATTCGCAACGGAATGTATCCCTTTGCGGCTATGCTTGTCACACCCACGATCAAGAGTATCGCCGCGCCAAGCACCAAGAAAGTTTTTCGCGAGGAGCGTTTTTCGTTGACAGGCTCAACAGCAGGAGGTGGGACCATGTCCATCTCCCCTAGGGTAGCATATTTCCTCGCCTTACGTACTAGAGATACGACAGCGGATTCAGGTAGGCGTCGAGGGTGGCGACCGGCATCACGGCCGCGGCGCATCCGGTCTTCACCCCGTTGCGGAAGTCTCCCAGCCGCATAATCTGCGTGCCCTGCGTCGCGTAGACGCCGAAATGGAGGTGCGGTCCCGTCGCGTAGCCCGTCATACCCGAGAGCCCGATCGTCTGCCCCGTCCCCACCGACTGCCCCTTCGCCACGTCGATGCTCGAGAGATGCGAGTACAGGGTGCTTAAGCCGTTGCCGTGCGTGAGCATCACCCATTTGCCGAATGAGTAGCAGCCGCGCGCCAGGTCGGTGTTCCCGGTCCCGAGGACGACGCCGGCGAGCGCGGCCTGCACGGGGGTGCCGATCGGCGCGGCGATGTCGATAGCGTTATGACCCTTGCCGTTGTATATCTGCGGATTCGCGGTGGAGAACGGCGTTGTGCCGAAGTACTGCGTGATGCAGAAGAGGTTCCCGAAGACTCTTTTCCGCTGCGTGCAGCTGAACATGAACGTCCGGCTGAACGGCCAGGAGAGGACGCCGGAACCGACCCTGGGGAGCAGGTTCGGATTCACGATGAGATTCAGCTGGCCCTGCAGATTGAGCAGTTCCTGCTCGAAGGCTTTTTCGGCGGCCTGCTTCTGCGCGATGAGCTGCTGATAATTCGCCTCCTGATTCTTCGTCTGCGCGAGTAACTGCTGCTGCGCCGCCTTACTCGCGTCGACCGAGCGCTTCTGGAGCGTGAGTTCGTTCTGGAGTGATACCAGGCTCGTTTTCGCCTTCGTCACGGCGTCCCGGTTCGTCGCGAGTTCGGTGCGCGCCGTGCGCAGGTCGTTGATATCCTTGGTGAGCGCGCGGTTGAACTGCGTCATCTCCTCGGCCGTCTGCCAGGCGTCGCCGAGGGATTCGGCGGACAGAAGCTGCGTGATGAGCGAGCCGCGTTCGCCGTCGGCGATGCTCCGGAGCGCCTTGGCGATCGCTGCCTGGTCCGCGGCGATGGACGCCTCCTTATCGCCGATGGAGCGCGTGAGTTCGCGTATCTGCAGGTTCGCCGACGCGATCTTGTTCTGCGTCACCTTGATCCGTGAGGCGAGCTGGTTCTGGGAGATGGTCAGGGAACTGATGGTCGACTGGAGCGTGTTCTTCTTCGAGCCGAGGACGTCAAGCTCCTTCTGGAATGCGGCAATCTCGGCTTCAAGCGATGCGAGCTGCTGCTTGTTCGCGTTTATCTGCGCCTCGATATCGGCGGCCGACTGCGCGTGCGCGCCCGGAGCGAACGCGACGACGCACAGCGCGACCAGTACGAAGGAGGCGGCGCGTGCGCGAGTCATTCTCCGAGTATAGCAATAGCTTTCCGCACCCGCGCAATCGCCTCCTCGGGCCCGAGAATGGCGGTAAGCGTGAAGGGGTCGGGCGAGCGCTCCTGGCCGGAAAGGGCGTAGCGCAGCGGCCAGAGCACCGCGCCGCGACCTCCCTTCCCTCTCGCCTCCTCCTCGTCGGCCAAGGGCATAATGACCTCTTTCACCGCCTCGGCGGAAACGCCCTCCGGAAGGGCTTTTAGGGCCTCACAGAGGCTTTCTAGGGCTGATTTGGTCACTCCAGGGCGGTCAGCGGGCTCCTTGGTGAGGAGGCCATCCCGCGAGGGTGCGGGCTCTAAGAAGAGGCAGGCAAGCTCGCCTGCGAGCATCTCGCGCGCCTCGCCGAACGTGTGGGCACGTTCCTTTAGAAGCGGCACAGTTTTTTGTAGGATTTCGGAATTGAAGGACTTCGTAAATCCTTCATGAGATTTCGGATTTACGAAGTCCAAACATGCGATGAATTTTTCGTCGGAGAGTTTGAACTTGGAGGCCCGGCCTCCAACCTCCGGACTTGGAGGCCGGGCCTCCAAGTGGGCGAGGAAATTGTCGTCGGAGAGTTTGCGCATCCAGTGTTGGTTGACCGAGAACAGTTTCTGTTCATCGAACACGGCACCTCCCTTTTGTACTCGCGAGAGGTCGAACAGCTCGATAAGCTCATTGCGCGTTAAGTATTCGCGATCGTCGCCCGGATTCCAGCCGAGGAGTGCAAGATAGTTAATCATGGCATCAGGCAGTATGCCCATATCGCGGTATGCATACAAAGACTTCGCGCCGGTGCGTGTTGAAAGTTTCGTTCGATTTGTATTGAGAAGAAGAGGAACGTGCGCGTAGATAGGATGAGAAAGACCGAGTGCCCGTTGTATCAAAATATGGCGTGGGGTGTTCGAGATATGGTCCTCGCCACGGATGATGTGGGTGATGCCCGCATCCCCGTCATCGACGACGACGGCAAAGTGATAGAGCGGGTCATCGATAGCACGCGCGATGACGAAATCTCCGTGCTCGGTCGTGTCAAAGGTAATATCACCGCGTATCTCATCGTGAAAGGTGATATTCGTTTTTGGGTTACGGAGGCGTACCACGTCAATCAGTTGGTTCGGATCGTCCTTTTTCGGTTCGTGCGATATATAGGCCTTATCTTCAGCCACCAACTTCTCCAATAATTCTTTGTGTCTCTCAACACGGTCACTCGAGCGCATCGGCGGCTCATCAGGCGTTAACCCGAGCCACGCCAAGGTATCGAAAATATTTTGTTCGTCTTCCCTGCTCGAGCGGGCACGGTCAGTGTCCTCTATGCGGACCAAGAACGAGCCTTTGTGCTTCTTTGCAAAAAGGTAACAAAAAACGGCGGTACGATAATTGCCGGCATGTTTAAGGCCGGTCGGCGAGGGAGCGAAGCGGGTAACAACAGAGCTCATGATTCGTGGGCGTTAGGATTCATGTGACAGCGCAATGACGAGTAGCTGGCGGGCAAGGATGCGCGCGGCGTCCGGGTCGGTGAATCCGGCGGCAGACGCACCCATACGCTTCCCGAGTTCCGGGTCCTTCAGAATACGTTCGACCTCGGAGACCAGGAGGTGCGGGGTCAGATTCTCCTCCTCGAGCACGATGGCGGCCCCGGTACGGGCGTAGGCATACGCATTGCTGCGCTGGTCGTGGCTTACGGCCTCGGGTATCGGGATAAGGATAGCGGGCTTCTTCCAGAGCCCTATCTCGGCGATAGAGTTGGCGCCTGCGCGCGAGACGACGAGGTCCATAACGCCGGCGGAACGTTGGAGCGATACTTCATCGAGATAGTTGAACGGATGATACCGGGTGGCATGCGGACTCTTCGCGAGCACGACCTGCGCGACTCCCTCGACATTCTTGAAATGCGCCGGCCCGGTCTGGTGGATGATGTTGGCGAGTGCGACGAGTTCCGGCAAGGCCGAGAGTACCACCTCGTTTATCTTCATCGCACCCTGGGAGCCCCCCAGAATGAGGATGGTCGGCACGCCCGGTTCGAGTCCGAGGTACTGCCGCGCGCCCTCGGTCTCGAGCCGCATAAGCGCCTTGCGGATGGGGATACCGGTGCGGGCTATCCGACTCTGCACTTTTGCAGGAAAGTAGTTCGCCGCGCTCTCGAAGGAGATGGCTATCTTCGTCGCGAACTTCGCGGCGAGAAGCGTCGCGCGGCCGGGCTTGGCGTCCGACTCGTGGATGACGACCGGGATACCGAGCAGCCGAGCGGCGAGCACCGTCGGCACGCTGCCATAACCGCCCTTGCTCATCACGACGTCCGGATACAGGCGATAGAGCGTGATAAGCGCGAGCAGCGTGCCGAACAGGGTGACGAAGAGGTCCGTGATGTTGAGGAGCGAGAAGTAGCGGCGCATCTTCCCCGCCGGTATATAAACGTGGGTGATGCCGTTCTCGAAGAGCGCCTTCTGGTCGAAGGAGTTCGGCGCGAGGTAGTAGAGATTCGGCGCGATGAGCCGTTCCTCGCGGACGAGGTCGGTGAGAGCCTCACTGACGGCGATGATGGGATAGAAGTGTCCGCCCGTCCCTCCCCCCGTAAACGCGATGGTCATGGATAAAGTATACCCTATCCTATTCTTTCTTTACATAAAACAGGACGCCGCATCCTGGAAGGATGCGGCGGTGCAAGGCTCGTCGAGTCGGTTACCCTACCATGTCGACGCCGTATCCGCACTTTTCACGGATCAGACATATGACAAGGAGGATGAAGCATTCAGCGGCGATGAAGTCGGTCAGCACCAACATCGTCGTCCAGAACCCGTACCAACCCTCGGGATCCGGGTCCGTGTTGAAGAATCCGATTCCGAACAGGACCGCCCAGAATGCGCATGAGCCGAGTCCAAGCAACAAGTACTCTTTCATCTTCATTGAAGGTCTCCTCGATTAGTCCCGGGCTGAGACATTTTGTGTACCCTAGTTGCAGGGTAGCATACTGTATTGAGTCTGTCAAGCCTTGCGATGGGCGGCAACGTTGAGGATGAGGCCGCACATAACGAGGGTGGCCATAAGCGCAGTACCGCCGTGGGAGATGAAGGGTAAGGGTAAGCCGGTCAAGGGGATAATGCCGAGCATCGCGCCGATGTTGATGAAGGCCTGCAGGATGATGATGAAGGAGAAGCCGAGTGCGAGAAGGCCGCCGAAGAGGTCGGGTGAATGACCGGCGATGACGATGCCGCGGGCCGCGAGCGCGACGAAGAGCGCGAGGAGGATGACCGCGCCGATGAACCCGGTCTCCTCCGCGAAGACCGCGAAGACGGAATCGCCGTCGGGCTCGGGCAGATAGTTGAACTTCTCGACGCTCTGGCCGAACCCGCGGCCGAGGAGTCCGCCGCTGCCGATGGCGATGAGCGATTGCTGTATCTGATAGCCGCTCGTGAGCGCGTTCGCGGAGGGGTCGATAAAAGTCTTCACGCGTTCGAGCACATACGGCCGCGCGAGGAGAAGTGTCCCGAGCGCGATGAGCGCGATGAGCGCGAGAATGCCGAAGTCGCGCCCCGGTGCTCCGGCGGCGAAGTACATCACCGCGCCGGTCGCGAGGATGAGGAGCGTGGTAGAGGTGTTCGGCTGGGCGAGGAGGAGGATGCTCGGTAACGCGAGGATGAGTACGAACGGGACCACACCCTTCTTCGGGTCTGTGAGCTGCCGCGCGCGCGGGGCGAGCCACCACGCGAGCACGATGATGAACCCGATCTTGAGGAACTCCGCCGGTTGGACCGTCGTGAAGCCGAGACTGATCCAGCGCGTCGCGCCGCCTGAATGGAATCCGACCCCCGGTACGAAGACCAGCGCGGTGAAAAGGAGCGTCGCGACGTAGAGGTATGGTGCGGAACGCTTTATCCACGCGAGCGGGAAGGCGCGGGCGAGCATGAGCGCCAGGAATCCGAGCCCGAACCCGAGGCCCGCCTGGAGCAGGATATTCTTCGATACCGAACTCGTCTCGCGTGCAAGCAGCCCGAGGGATGCGGACGAGAAGATAGCAAGGCCGGCGAGCACGATGGCGAGTACGAGCAAGAAGAATATGCGGTCGCCGGAGACGAATCTCATGAGGTGTGGGCAAGCAGCGCGATAGCAAGGCCGAGCACGCCGCCGATGATAGTGATGACCCAGTAGCGCATCGTCACTTTTGCGGCCGGCCAGCCGAGAGCCTCGAAGTGGTGATGGATAGGCGCAACACGGAATAATTTTTTATGAAAGATTTTTTTCCAGAATACTTGCAGGAGCGTCGTCACGACGGTCGCCGTCAGCGGAAAGGCAACCAAAGGAAGAACGGATACGCCGACGCCATCCGCCAGCGTGTCGGAGGCAAAGGCGGTCATCGCGAGGGCAAGCGTGAGCGCCATACTGCCCGTCTCCGACATATAGAACCGCGCGGGTGGGATGTTGAACCAGAGGAACGCGAGTGTCGCTCCGGCGACCGAGGCGGCAAACGCGGCGAGCGAGACCTGTCCTCCGCTGAAGGCGATACCGGCGTATACCATGAAGACGATGGCGAACACGCCCCCCGCGAGCCCGTCAAGCCCGTCGATCGTCCCACCGGCGTAGATCGCGAGCGTCACGAGCGCGAAGAACGGGATGATGAACCATCCGATGACCCACGGTGCCGAAAACGGAATGCCGATCGCGATGACACCGAGCTTAGCGTAGAACCACCAACCGGCGATGAGACCGATCGTCCCAACGATAGCGAGCCTCCGGGTGAGCGAGAGACCTCCCTCCCCTCGGGTGACCTCAAGAGTATCGTCGATGAGTCCGGCGACGGCGCCCGCCGCGAGCGCGAAGAGGGGGAGCCACGTCTCGCGACGATTCACGAAGTCAAGCTGTGGCCAGTACGTATCGAGCGAGTACGCGAAGAGCCAGAAGATGAAGGCTGTTGCAAGGACCGACGCCCAGATGAGGATGCCGCCCATACGCGGTGTCGAGACCTCGCGCGCCTTATGCAGCTCATCGAATATCGGCGTGCCGCCGCCGCCGATACCGACGCCTTTACCCGCGCTCTTTTTCCACGCCTTCGCGCGATACAGAGCACCCGCGAGGAATGGTGCGAGGGCGATGCCGAGAGCGAAGGCCGTCGCCGAGGGGATAAGGACTCTCGCGGCGGTGCTGATCATAGGGAAGCAACACCCGCGAAGTGCGCGAGCGTGGCGGCGATGAGCGTCGTGCCGTCGGTGAAGCGGGCCTTCGGCGAGGAGCCGAGGACGACGACCGCGATGGGGTGCCGTATACCGGCGTCGAAGACGAGGACGAGATTCCCGCCGGCAAGGTCGGTGTAGCCGGTCTTCGACAGGAGGAGGCGCGGGATGGTGTCAATCATCGGGTCCGTATTGAGCACTTTGAAATGCGTGCCGCTCTGCGAGGCCGCTTCCACAGAGGCTCGGGTCGTCGCCGCTGCGACTGCGGGAGACTGCTCGACGAGCGCGCCTGCGAGGAGAGCAAGGTCGTGCGCGGAGCCGTAGCCGCCCGAGACGGCGGCGTTCACGTCGAGGCCGTTGCCGTTCACCGCATACGTCTGCGAGAGACCAAGCGCGGCGGCCGCGCCCGCGAGCATCTCGTTCTGCGAGCGGCTCTGGCGCTCGGCGGTCGCGGTCGCGATGGCGGCGGCGCCGTCGTTCAGCGAGGCGGTGAGCGTGAGGCGCGCGAGGTCGGTGAGCGTGAAGGTCTGCCCTTCTCTGAATGCGCGCGGTCCCTCGAGGTGCGCTGCGCTCGCGGGAATGGTAACGGGCGTGTCCGGCGAGAGTTCGGCGAACGCGGCGTAGACGGTGAGAAGCTTGGTGAGCGAGGCGAGCGGGAGTTGCGCGTCGGCGTTCCTCGCATACAGTGTCTCGCCGGTCGCGAGGTCGTAGACGACAGCCGCCTGTGCCTCGAGCGGGACCTGGGCAAAGGCGTCCGGTATCGTCGGGGCGGCATTTGTGATTGCTACCGGAGCTCCGCGTTCCGGACGTAGCGGTATAAAAAGCAGGAGTCCGAGGACTCCCGAGGCTATCACGAGCGCGATGCCGGCCTCGCGCGTGGAGCGTGTATGCGCTGCAAGCTGCTGGAGTTCGTTGGAGTCCATATGGTTTATGCCCCAACGCTTTCGGTCGGCGCGGCCTCCTCTTCGATGACCGCTTTAGCTTCGGCAGCGAGTTCGCCGTATCGCGGGAGTTCCTCGGCATTCGCGAGGCCCAGATGTGCGAGCGCCTCGGTCGTGAGGCTGTAGCGGGTGCGCCGCTTGTCGCGCTCGTCTTCCCTCCCCTCGATGAGCCCGCGCATAAGGAGCGTACGCAGCGACGCGGAGGAGTTGACGCCGCGCACCCAGTCGACCTCGCCGCGCGTCGCACCCGTCTGGTACGCGATGACCGCGAGCGTCTCAAGACTCGCCTTCCCCAGGTCGCGTGCGAGCTCGCTCTCGCGGAGCTTTTTCACGATAGGCGCGGCTTCCGGAGCGGTACGGAGCTCTACCTCGGTCTCGGTCTCGATAAGCGTAACGCCGCTCCCTTCGAGAGATTCGGTGAGCGCCTTGAGCACCAGCTTGACCTCGGCGTCCTTAATATCAAGCAGTTTCGCGAGCTGCTTTTTCGGAAGCGGCTCGCCGGCGGCGAAGAGGAGGGCGTGGGCGGCGGCAGGCGGCGTAAGCATTGGCTCTATTGTAGCCCGCGTCCCACCCCTAGAGCAACGTCCCGGCAGTTGGGGAAAGTATTAGCCGTACCGCGGGACGGCGGCAGAGGCGGTGTGAGAGATGCGGATGTCGCCGTAGGTGTCGTGTTGTTCGGCGGCGACGGCGCCCTGCTTCACGAGCTCGAGGAGGGCGAGGAAGGAGACGATGACCTCGATGCGCTCCTTCGAGCCCTTTGAGAACTCTGTAAACGAGAGCGTGAGCGCGCTCTGCACGCGCTTGGCGAGCCTATCCATCATCTCCTCGATGGTGACGAGCGGCTTCACGCGCGCCTCGGGGAGTTCTTCTACCGCCTCGCGCGCGGAGAGGACGCGCGCGAGCGCCTCGGCGAGCGCGCCAGTCGAGAGGTCGCGGGAGGGAGCGAAGACGACTTCAGGCGGGCGCTCCCCCGCCGGCATCATCACGCGCTTCCCGAAGATGCGTGAGAGTTCGCGCGCGGCCTCGCGCACCTTCTCGTACGCCTCGAGGCGGCGTTTGAGGTCTTCGACATCCGCATTCTCGTCCTCGGTGAGCGTGAGGTCGGGAATGAGCGACTTGGACTTGATGAGGAGCAGGGTCGCGGCTATTTGGATGAAGTTCGCGGTCTCCTCGACCGGGAACGCTTCTTGCGCCCGCACATGCTGGATGTAGTCCTCGGTGATGCTCGCGAGAGCGAGGTCGTTAACCAGGAGCTTCCGCGCCTCGATGAGGTCGAGCAGTACCTCGAACGGACCTTCATAGGAGTCGGTCTTTATCGAGAATCCGGTTTTCGACATTATTGGGTCCATTGTTCGATGAAGCGCAGGAGGAGCCGCACCGGCGTCCCGGCCGCGCCCTTCGCGAGCTCGTCGCCCGGCGCCGCGGTCATCCGCGGCGCTATGTCGAGATGCGCCCAGGGGCAATCGAGCTCCTTGGCGAATTGCCAGAGGAACATCCCGCCGTCTATCGCGCCCCCGTAGCGGCTCGTGCTGCCGCCGGGGACGTTCTTGAGGTCGGCGAAGTCCCCTTTGACCCGCTCCTCGTATTCGTCCCAGAGCGGGAGCCGCCAGAGATAATCGCCAGACGCCTCGGCGTCGAGCATCAGCCGTTCGGCGAGCGCGTCGTCGCGCGTGAGGAGCGCGCTCGCGTGGAGTCCGAGTGCGGAGACCGCCGCGCCCGTGAGCGTCGCGACATCGATGACCACCGCGGGCTTGAAGCGCTTCGCATAGGTAAGCGCGTCCGCGAGGATGAGCCGGCCTTCGGCGTCGGTATCGAGCACTTCTATCGTCTTCCCCGAGAGGGACGTGAGGACGTCGCCGGGGCGGTACGCGCTATTGCCCGGCATATTCTCGACGGCAGGGAGAAGGCCGATGACGTGCCGCTTTATCTTCAGTCGTGCAGCAAGCGCGACGGCGTGGATGACCGCAGCGGCGCCCGACATATCCATATGCATCTCGTAGATGCCGCTTGACGGCTTCAAGTTGAGCCCACCGCTGTCGAAGGTGACGCCCTTGCCGGCGAGCACGATAGGTTTCCCCTTCCCGCCTTTGTATTCGAGGATGGTAAAGGTCGGTGTCTCGCTTGAGCCCTCCGCGACCCCCAGCAGGGCTCCCATGCCGAGCTTGCGCATCTCTTTTTTCCCGAGCACCGTCACTGTTAGTCGGGAACCTGCCCCGACGCTTCTCGCGGCTGCCTTCGCAGCCGCGGCAAGAAGCGTCGGGGTCATATCGCCGCCGGGCGTGTTCGCGAGCGTACGACAGGCGTTCACCGCCCTCCCGATCTCCTGACCTTTATGTGCGGCCTTGTTGATTGAGGGAGAAGACTTTCCGTAGACAAGAATCTCTTCAACTGCATCGAAGCCCTCCTTCGGCTTTGTCTTGAACATATTGAATTCGAAGTTCGCCATTTCGAAGTTCTCGGCTGCGAGCTGGGACAGGCGTTCGGGAGCGACCTCACGGAGGTTCTTGAAGAGCTCGGGTGTCTGGTCGAACTGGAGCGCGACTTTCTTGACCTTGTTCGCCTTCGCCGCCTGCACGATAGCGCGGCACAGGACGATGAACTTCCGCACAGTCATTTCGCTCGACTTCCCGATGCCGAGTTCGAGTGTCTCGACGCCCTTCTCGCGCACGAACCGCTTCGTACCCTTTGATTTTTCCGTAAAGGCGATACGCACATACCCCTTCGGCGCATTCTTGATACTCCCCCTTTTGAGCGTGAGCTTCATCGCCTTATTGCTTGTCGATTTTAAGACCGAGTTCTTTGAGCTGCTTGTCGGTCAATGGTTTCGGCGCATTCATCACCGCCGTTTGACCGCCGCGGGTCATCGGGAATGCCTGCACCTCACGCAGCATCGTTTCGCCGGTAAGGTTCATGATGTTGCGCTCGACGCCGAGTGCGATGCCGCCGTGCGGCGGCGTACCGTAGCGGAACGCCTTCAACATGTGCCCGATGCGGTCTTCGAGTTCTTCAGTCGGAAATCCCATGACCTTATATACCGCTTCGAGAATTTCCGGCTTGTGCGCGCGGATGGAGCCGCCGCCTGACTCAAATCCATTACAAACGAGGTCGTACTGGGTCGTGAGTATGTCGCCGATATGTTCGCCCTTCATAAGCCAATCCACATGCTCCGGAATCGGCATCGAGAAAGGATTATGTGTGAACGTCCAGCTGCCCTCGTCAGTCTTTTCGAAGAAAGGGAAATTGACGACCCATGCATACGCGAGCACGCCTTTCAACTTGTCCTCATCGGTACGCATGTCGAACTTATCGGCACCGTACTTCTCCATCGCCTCCTTGTATGAAATGCGCGGGAACGGCTTCTGTTTGATGGTATGTCCCATCGCTTCGACGACCGTCGTCACCATATCCTCGACAGCCGCCATCACATCCTCCATCGTCACGAACGACATCTCGATATCCACCTGGGTGTGCTCGAACCCGCGGTCGGCGCGCAGGTCCTCGTCGCGTATGGCGCGCGCTATCTGGAAATAGCGCTCGAATCCGGCAGTCATCAGGAGCTGTTTATACTGTTGCGGCGATTGTGGGAGTGCGTAGAACTTGCCTGGATGCAGGCGGGATGGTACGACGAAGTCGCGCGAGCCCTCGGGAGTCGATTCGGTGAGGAGCGGCGTCTCGATCTCGGTAAAATCTTTTGAGAATAGATATTCGCGACAGCGACGGATGAACTCACTTCGCACGTGCATATTCTTCTGCATCCGCGCAGAGCGCAGGTCGAGGTAGCGATATTCGGCACGAACAGACTCATCAATGCCGCTCGTGTCGCTCGAGATATCAAAAGGCATCGGCTCTGATGGATTCAGAATTTCAATAGCTTTTATTTCAAGTTCGATATCGCCGTTTTGTTGGTCGGCCTGCGCATTCTTCTCGGGACGTTTGTTCACGATACCCTCGACGCGGACGACATATTCGTTGCGGATATCCTTCGCCGCCTCCATCGCCGGGCTCGCGGGCAGCACAACGCCCTGCACCTTTCCGGAGCGGTCGCGGAAATCAAAAAAGACCATTTTCCCTTGGTCCCGCCGCACATCCACCCAGCCGCTAATCGAGACCGTCTCGCCGACGTGCTTCCCCAGCTCTCCAATAAGCGTCCGTTCCATATAACCTATAAAATAGCACACCCCGCGACAGAAATCGTCGCGGGGCGTTTGCTCCTTGCGGTGGGCTCTCAGCACCACCAGGGAGTTTCCGGGCCACGCTGGCCTTGGGCGAGAAGGATGGACTGGCGGGTTTTCTCGTCGACGAATTCCAGGTAACCCATCCCTTCTCCGGCGATTGCCGTGTAGTTCAGCTCCGGGTCGAAGCAGGCGGGAAGAACAACGAAGGCTTCGGATTCCCACCCCCCGCCGTCGCAGACGGTTTTCGCGGAATGGACCCACGCACGTCTATTTCCAGGCACATCGCGGTTCCGATGCTCCACCCATCTGAACGACCGGCTGAGAAATCTTCCGTCCTTTCCTACGATTATGTATCCGCTTACGGATTTCTCCATCAGACCTCCCAGAATGTTCTGCTACGCCTCGACAAGAGATTTGTCAGAAGCAGCCGGACAGATTCAATCACAATCCAGCGTATATTTCAACCATCCTGCGCAACCCCTATCGCTTTGCGGACCTGCTCCATTTTACCTTCGCTAACGAAACGCGCCTCGTGCTTCCCTGCCTCAAGGACTTCTTCGACGATGTCGGAATCGGCCTGGAGCTCTTCATATTTCGCGCGCATCGGCGCGAGATAGCGGTCGAGGTCCTCGACGAGCGTTTCCTTCAGCGCTTTGTAATTGCCTTTATGTTCCTCGTAGAGAGGATTCAGCGTTTGCTCGCTTCTGAAGAGCCGGTGTATCCGGTAGACGTTCTCGGGACGGTTGCCGGAGGAGTCGGTGACAATGCCCATCACCGCCTTCGCGAGCTCATCGCGCGAAGCAAAAAGAGGGATGACGTTCCCGTAGCTCTTACTCATCTTCTGTCCATCGGTGCCGGGCACCACGGCGACCTCCGGCATGATATACGGCTCCGGGAGCTTGAAAATATCAGTCTTGAACACTCTATTAAATTTCTCGGCCGTGTCGCGTGCTATCTCGATGTGCTGCTTCTGGTCGGCGCCGACGGGCACGATTGAAGCGTCGTAGAGTAGGATATCGGCGGCCATCAGCATCGGGTAGTTGAAGGTCCCGACATTGAGCTCTTTATTCTTGGCCTCGGCGTCCTTATAGGCGTGCGCGCGCATGAGGTACGGCATCGTGGTAATGGTGTCGAATATCCAACAGAGCTCGGTGTGTGCCGGTATCTCCGACTGCTTGAAGAAGACGACCTCCTTGGGGTCGAGGCCGACGGCCAGATAGGCCATTACTATCTCGCGCGTGCGACGCCTCATCTCCTCGGCGTCCTGCATCGAGTTCAGCGCGTGGTAGTCGGCGACGAAGATGAAGGGGCGATATTTCCCCTCCTTTGTCAGCTCGACGAACTGGCGCATAGCGCCGAAGTAGTTGCCGATATGCAGGTCGCCGGTCGGCTTCACGCCGGAGACGAGAACTGGCTTCTCATTACTCATGAGAGCATAGTATCACGAACATCGGCGACGGCGGGCTAACGACCCTTGCGCTTGGCGGAAGCCTTCTTCGCTATCTTTTTGACCGTCTTTTTGCCGCGGACGAGTGCGCGCTTCCCCGCCACCTTCGCGCGCGAGGCGCCCGCGCGGCCCGCTTTCTGCATCTCGCCTTGTACGATGTCCCAATTCTTTTTTATTTCTTTTACAACAGTCTTCCGATGTTTCTTCGCGTTCGAGCTGCCGTAGAGGTAATAGCCCGCCGCTGCCGCCGCTCCGGCTGCTGCGAGCCCCGCCCCAATCCCTGTCGCGATCTTCCTTCCCGAAGTCCTTTTTGCTTTTGTCATAGAAGTAAGATAAGTGGTTAAGGTTTCTTTGATGTCCGCTTTCCGAACGTACCCAAAAAGGTGAACAACGACTTCAGGCGGCCCTTGCCGCGTTTGATATCGCTCCGCAGCTCGGCGAGGTCCGCTCGGACAGCGTCGCTCTCGAGCGCGACTTGTTCCGAGATATGCTCGATATTCTTCAGCACCCGCTCGAGCCGCCACAGGACGAACGCGATGAAGAAGGCGAGCACGATGACCGCCACCGTCGTCACGAAAAAGAAAATGTCCATCTTCAGGAATTCGTCCATAGCATCAGTATACTCCTAATCGCTTGAATTTCTATCTGTGCGCCGTCATTTTACCGAATACATTCCCGCATGACCAGGAATAATGAAATCGGCGAGTTGCAGAACTTTTTGACGGCTTTCTTGAAGTTTTTCAGGGTCAGAAGCATAGATATCATTTTCAGGATAATTTTCTTTCCAAAAGACATCGCCGCAAATGGCAATGATACCTTTCTCTGTTTTTACGAGAAGAGTCAGGCCGTCGTAATTATGGCCTGGAGTTTTAACGATTTTAATATCCTCTGTGAAATTTTCTTTCCAGTCCTCAACTCTTCCGCCATCCCAGATGCCAAAGTATTCCAATGTCTTGGCATTGGGAAACATTCCGATATTTCTATAGTGATCAATGTGAGAATGAGTTATAAAAACATAATTGACGTTGTCTATTGTCAGCCCTTCTTTTTTTAAAGCGTCGATTAAGATTTGTTGATTGTCCAATACGCCCGGATCGCAAACCATTACCGTATTCTTATCTCGAACGAGAGTAATTGTCGCACAGGTTTTTTCATCGCCTTCAGTGGCGGAATCAGCGTTTGTATAGCCCGAAACTAAGATTTTGACTTCCGCCATAATCCCTCTATTATTCCACTTCTCGGTGTGTCTGGCAAATTGAAATTAAGGATCTCTACTATGGTGCGCCGGGAAGGATTCGAACCTTCGTAGGGCTATGCCCGACAGGTTTACAGCCTGTTGCGATTGACCACTCCGCCACCGACGCAATATGGCAACTATAGCCGATTATCGCTCTTATTTCAAAACGATGTTTAGCTCTAGCAGGTGATATCATAAATTGTGTGGATTTTCCCTACCAGACCATAGGTGTTATTGCAGGTATTTTCAGTGCACTCGGATATGTTTTTTATATCCGGGCGCTCTCAACTCATGCAAAAAACATACGGCCAAATATAACAAGCTGGATTCTTTGGACCGTTTCGTACATTCTTATCGTTTTCAGCTATTATTTTTCTGGTGCACGCGAGACTATTTGGGTTCCGCTTATATACGCACTAGCAAATATCGTCATCCTGTTCCTTATATACAAGCATGGCCAATTTAGATTTAGCACTTTAGATATTGTGTTGCTACTCGCTACCGTCGTCAGCGTTGCGGTCTGGATTACTTTTCAGTCGCCATTTTACGCTTTGCTCATAAACATGGCTATTGATGGAATGGCAATTTTGCCAACAGCATTAAAAGTGTATAAGAAACCATTGTCAGAAGATAAGACCTCATGGCTTTTCTGGGGCCTCGCAGGTCTTACAAATCTTTTTGCAATACGGGCTTGGACTCCGCAGATCGCACTGTATCCGATTCTAGCTGCAGTATTCTGCTTAGTGACCTTCGCCTTTCTATACCGCAAACCGCAGAATTTTAAACTCTAGAAAACGTAACGAGCACCCCAGCGTGATCAGAGATAGTTATTTTCCCTCCCCCAACCACCCTGATCGTCGGCTTATCCAAAATGATCTCCGCCTTAACGATTTTCAGCTTCGTCACGTCACTCTCACGCAGAAATATGTGGTCAATCCTTTGCGGCGGGCTTTTTGAGTAGTGGCCTTCCCTGTTTAAGACATTTCTCGGATCCCATGTCTTCTTTTTAGTGTACGGATGCTTGAGTGCAACGACATCAATATAGCCTCGATTCAGAAGCATGTCATAATTTTCTTTTGCAACTTCGGGTCCGGTGTTCATATCACCGACGATGATCTTGATGTCGTGACCCTTGGAATTCTCGACACCCCGAATCATTTCTTCGATCTGCATGGCCCGGACATCTTCTACTGTCCTATTCTCTTGATCTCTGATCCCGCCAGTGACGGTGTGCGTATTGAAGACCGATATGGATCCAAATACGTCGGAATGAATCTTCGCAACGAGAACCCCCTTGTATGTCAGTATCCGTTCATCAAATACGGAATTCGTGTACGCGATGACCTTCCTTCGAACAATGGGGTATTTCGAAAAAATAATAAGACTATCCTCCAGTCTAAATAGACGCCTTTGACGGCTGTAGAAATGATGCGGATATTTTCCGCGCAGTTCTTTTATGAGGAACGATCTGTGTGATTGTTCGTAAACCTCCTGTAGCGCTATGATATCCGCGTCGGTTCCTAGAAGCTCTGTTGGCAACGCGGCCAATCTCTCTTTCTCAAACGGTGCAGATTCCAATACTTTATGTCCGAGTATCTCTACATCCAGCAAGCCGGCATTGAGGGTCAGTATAGTGATAGCCTTCATTTCAAAACGAGGATGAGGACGCCCTGCCTGCCCTTACGCACGAGCGCGTAGCCGCTTGTGAGGTCGCCCAGATACACCTTCAGGTCCGGGTCCTCGATGGTCTGGCCGGAGAGCGTGATGCCCTTCCCCGTTATGAGGCGACGCGCGTCGCCCTTGGAGGATGCGAGACCGCCCGCGACGAGTGCGTCGGCGAGCGGCGAGCCGTCGGCAACGTCTTTTTTCGACAGATTTACCGACGGGGCTTCGGCGAGCGCGACCTGGAGCGCCTCGCGCGAGAGCTGGTGAAAGGGGGTATCGCCAAAAAGGGCGTCGCTTGTTGCGGCAGCCTGCGCGGTGGCTGCCGGTCCGTGCACGACTTCCGTCACAAGCCGCGCGAGGGTCTCCTGCGCCTGCCGCTCCTGCGGGCTCCGGCGGTGTAGCTCCATCAGCGCGTCGATCTCTCCGAGCGGCAGGAGCGTATAGACCTTCAGGTAATTCTCGATACCCGCGTCCGGCAGGTTTATCCAGAACTGATAGAAGCGGAAGGGCGACGTCTTCTTCGCGTCGAGCCAGACGGCATTGCCTTCTGATTTGCCGAATTTTCTGCCGGTCGCATCGGTCATGAGCGGGAAGCCGAGCGCGTAGACCTCCTTCCCCAGGCGCTTATGAATGAGGTCGACGCCGGAGAGCACGTTCGTCCATTGGTCGGAGCCGCCGATCTGCAGGTCGACGCCGTACTTCTCATAGAGCGTGAAATAATCGAGCCCTTGGAGGAGCGAGTAAGAAAATTCGGTGTACGAGATGCTCTCGTCAGGATTGTCGAGGCGGCGCTTGATGACCTCGCGCTTCACCAGGTCGTTCACGGTGAAATATTTACCGACGTCACGCAGGAACGGCAGCAGCCGCACCTTCGCGAGCCAGTCGGCGTTGTCGACCATCTTGAAGGAAGTACGGCCGAGGATGCTCTTCAGCTGCCGCTCGAGCGAGCGCGTATTTGAAGCGACCGTCTTTTCGTCGAGCATCACGCGCTCGCCCTTCTCCTTCGGGTCGCCGATCTGGCCCGTGCCGCCGCCGACGAGGAATATGAGCTTATGGCCCGCATCGCCGAGCCGCTTCATCAGGAGCACCCAGGTAAGGTGGCCGACGTGGAGCGAGTCGGCGGTTGGGTCGACGCCGACATACACCGTCCGCGACGTAGCGAGAATCTTCTCCGGCGCGGCGGAGGAGTGCTCAATAAGCCCCCGCGCTTTGAGTTCGTCGGCGAGATTCATAGAAAAGATAATATCACGGTATCTGGCGGCGAGACACCCAAGCAACTTGGGTGTCTCGCCGCCAAGTTCAGCGGGCGAGGAAGAAGAGGCCGATGGCGGGGCCGACGAACCACCACCAGAAGTAGGCCTTGGCCGCGAAGAGGGCGTCGACGGCGGGGGTGAAGTTATAGACCGAGGCGACCGGGAATATGTGGTAGGCGAGCGCGAGGAGGAAGGTCGCGGCGAGGAACGCGAGAATGATGGTCCCGAATATCCCGACGTAGAGGAAGTCGGAGACGACGACGCGGCGCAGGATGATGTAGAACGCGAGCGTCAGGCCTGCGTAGAGGCCGATGTTCGCGAGGAGCGCCGTGAGCGCCGGCGCTGTAGGGAGCAGCGAGTCGTACGGGAAGGCGACGAAAATCGCATACGCGGCATAGAACGCGATAAGGACGGAGACGAGCGTGGCGCGCCCGATGTACCAGGCGAAGAGGAAGAAGACGCTGAAGAGAATGAGGATGATGAGGAAGTCGCTCGCGGCGTTCCACACCGTGAACGCATAGTTCGTCGCGAGCGTGTTCACCTGTGCTATCCCTTCAGCGGCGGTCATATGAGTAGTATGCAGTATTCAGTAGGCAGTAGGCAGTGTAGCTGGTGATAACTTTGGATTTTCTGCGTACTGCTTTCTGCCAACTGCTTACTATTTATAGTCCTTCGGATTTCAAGTCTTCAACAGTCTTACGGGCTTTGCCGGAGAGCTTGTGCGGGAGGGCGACCTCGAGGCGGATGATGAGGTCGCCGCGGCTGCCCTCGGCGGGGATGCCCTTACCGGCCACGCGCAGCAGTTCCTCCGCGCGCTTCATCGGAGGGATTTTTACCTCCAGTGTCTTCCCTTCCAGACTTTCTATCGAGACGACAGTGCCGAGGAGAGCGTCGGTAAGCTTGACCGGTAGCGTCATTATCAAATTTGCGCCGTCGCGGCGGAAGGTCGCGTGCGGCTTCACATGCACTTTCACATACAGGTCGCCCGCGGTGCCTGCCTTGATGGCCTCGCCCTGCCCCGAGAGGCGTATCATCTCGCCGTTGTCGATGCCGGCGGGGATATGTACCTTAATCTCTTCCTGTCTGCGGTGGACGCCGTGACCCTTACACTCCGGACATTTCTCCTTCGGGAGCTTACCGCTGCCGTCGCAGACGGTGCAGGGACGCACGCTGGAGAATTGTCCGAGGATGGAGTTGCGCGTCTCGTGTATCTTGCCGCTGCCGTTGCAGGTCGAACAAGTCTCGAGCTCGGTGCCGGGCTTCGCGCCCGAGCCGTGACAGAGCGTACATTTAGAAACTTTTGCGATGAGCACCGCGCGCGAGGTGCCGAAGGCGGCATCCTTGAACGGGACTTCGAGGTCAATGGAGATGTCGCGGCCGCGCGGCGTGCGGGAGTGGCCGCGACCGCCGAAGATGTCGCCGAAGATGTCGCCGAAGTCGAACTCAAACTGCTGCCCGCCGGAGGCGGGTCCGCCTCCGGCGGAGAACTGCGAGAAGTCGAACCCGCCAAACGGATTCTGCCCGGTGCCTCCGGCGCCGTGGTGTCCGCCAGGGAACGCCTGGCCATATGCATCATATTCCCGGCGCTTCTTGTCGTCGCTCAATACCGAGTACGCCTCGGTAATCTCCTTAAACTTCGACTCGTCGGTGCCGCCCTTGTCGGGGTGGTACTTGTGCGCGAGCTTACGGAACGCCTTCTTGATGTCGTCCTTGGTCGCGTTCTTACTCACCCCGAGCACGCTGTAGTAATCCTTTGTCGTTGCCATTCCCGGTTAGGATAACTTCGGATTGCGTCTTTGGCAATAGTCACGCAAATGTTGCGTAAGTGAGCGGCGACCTCCCGTTGTTTTGTAGTACTTCTCTTTGTTTGCTGCGTCACGATACGATAAAAACGCTTCGTAATATATAAGTGTGAAAGGTCGCCGCGGTGCAGTGGCAAAACTTTTCCCATCGGCATGTTCCTGAAATCGCCGACGCAGATCCGATGTCATCCCGATGTACCGCTTTCCATCGAGAGCACTTTCCAAAACGTACACATAGTAGAACCTATTTCGATCCGAAGTTATCCTACCGGGCATTGTTTTCTTGATTATACGCTTCTTGCTTTTTGTATGCAAAATGGGAACGGCGTAGCATGAGCTACGCCGTTGACTCCGTCCCGTCTTCTTACCACAGCGGCAAATCCGAGAATACATAGACGAGTGCCAGGGCAATGATGATGGCAGGAATCAGAACTTTCGGGTCGAAATAGAACACAATTGCCTCCTAGGACGTGACTGACACGGGATGAGAGCGTATCACCAGTAGCCGATGGCAACAGCGAGGGCCGCGCAGGCGATCAGGGCCATCATTCCCCGGACCAATCCGTTCTTGTGCCATACGCAGACACAGAAACTGATAATCAGGACCAGCAGGGCGATCAAGGCGATTATCGAACTTGGCATGGTACACCTCGCATATCGAATGCGGCATCTCCTGCCGCAGGAGCTCCGTCTAAGGAGAATCTAACAGATTATTCGTGGATAGTCAACCTTCCCGCGATGCTCCGCATCGCGGGGGCTGGTACCGAAGTCTGACTTCCGTACTTAGGGCTTCTCTTTAAATTCAGCGTCCGTTGGCCCGCCCGCAGCCTCTGGCGGAGGCGGCGGTGGATTATCGCCTGCGGGAGGTGGGGTCTGATTCTTCATCATCGCCTCGCCGATTTTCATCATGGCCTGCGAGAGAGCGTCGGTCGCCGACTTGATAGTGCCTGCGTCCTCGCTCGCTCGCGCGGTCTTCAATGCGTCAACTTTGTCCTGTACTTCTTTTACCACCTCGGCACCAGCCTTCTCTCCATTTTCCTTCACTGCCTTCTCGGCGGCGTAGACGGCCTGGTCGGCGATATTGCGTGCCTCCACAAGCTCCTTGCGCTTCTCGTCGTCGGCCGCGTGCGCCTCGGCGTCGGCCGCCATCTTCTCGATGTCGGCCTTGGAGAGGCCGGTCGAGCCCTCGATGCGAATCGACTGTTCCTTGCCGGTGGTCTTCTCCTTGGCCTTCACGGTCAGGATGCCGGAGGCGTCCACGTCGAAGGTGACCTCCACCTGCGGCATGCCGCGCGGAGCCGGCGGGATGCCGTCGAGCATAAACTTACCCAAGGATTTATTGTCGGCACTCATCGCGCGCTCGCCCTGGGTGATGTGTATCTCCACCGAGGGCTGATTGTCGGAGGCGGTCGAGAAGGTCTGCGAGCGGCTGGTCGGTATCGCGGTGTTGCGCTCGATGAGCTTGGTCGCGACGCCGCCCATCGTCTCGATGGCGAGCGAGAGCGGAATGACGTCCACGAGCAGGATGTCCTTCACGTCGCCCTGGAGGATGCCGGCCTGGATAGCCGCGCCGATGGCGACGACCTCGTCTGGGTTCACCGTCATATTCGGCGACTTCCCGAAGAACTTTGCGACCTCCGCCTGTATGCGCGGCATGCGCGTCTGGCCGCCGACGAGGATGACCTCGTGTATCTCGGGAACCTTGAAGGGCGAGGCCTCCATCGCGCGCTTGGTGATAGCCATCGCGCGCTCGATAAACTCGCCCGAGAGCTCCTCGAGCTTCGCGCGGGTCATTTTTATCAACAGGTGTCGGGGGCCGGAGGCGTCCGAGGTGAGGAACGGGATGTTAATCTCCGTCTCCATCGCGCTCGAGAGTTCTATCTTGGCCTTCTCGGCGGCCTCGTCGAGGCGCTGGCGCGCGAGCGCGTCCTTCAAGACGTCAATGCCGCTCTCCTTCCTGAACTCCTCCGCGAGCCAGGTAATTATCTTCTGGTCGATGTCCTTGCCTCCCAGGTGCGCGTCGCCGTCGGTGCTCTTCACCTCGATAACGTCGCCGCCCACTTCGAGGATGGAGATGTCGAAGGTCCCGCCGCCGAAGTCGAAGACCGCTATCTTCTCATCCTTCTTTTTATTAAATCCGTAGGCGAGCGCGGCCGCCGTCGGCTCGTTGATGATGCGCAGCACCTCGAGACCGGCGATCTGGCCCGCCGCCTTGGTCGCGCTCCGCTGGTCATCGTTGAAGTAGGCGGGGACGGTGATGACCGCCTGGGTGACCTTCTCGCCGAGCTTGGCCTCCGCGTCGGCCTTCAACTTACCGAGTATCATCGCGGAGAGCTCCTCCGGGCGGTACCACTTCTCATTCATCTTGACCTCGATGCCGCCCTTTTCGGCCTTACGCATCTCAAAGGGGACGGAGGCCTTATCCTTCTGCACCGCCGGCTCGTCGAAGGAGTGGCCGATGAAGCGCTTGATCTGGAAGATGGTGTTGAGCGGGTTGGTGACCGACTGGCGCTTGGCGAGCGTGCCGACGATGCGCTCACCGGTCTTGCCCACCGCGACGATAGAAGGAGTGGTGCGCGCACCCTCTGCGTTCTCGAGAACGCGCGGCTCGCCGCCCTCCACGATAGCCATCGCCGAGTTCGTGGTGCCCAGGTCGATACCGAGGATTTTTGCCATAGTTAAAGAGTTACGCTTATAACGCTACGAAAAATGCGCTACCCTGACCTTCGCCGGGCGGATGACGGAGTCGCCCACTCTCCACCCTTTCTCTAATACTACCGTAATAGTGTCGTCTGTTTCAAGTGAATCGGCGACATCCTGGCCGAGTGCCTCATGAAATGCCGGGTCAAATGTTTCGCCAACCTTCCCGAGCTCCTCGAGCCCGAGCGTAGCGAAGGCGCTCTCGAGCTGCTTCGCTATCGCCAGGAAGCCCGCAGGAATCTCTCCGTGTTCCTTCGCGCGCTCGAGGGCGTCGAAGGCCGGCAAGAGCGTCTCCACCGCCCTTACCTTACCTCTAAACTCCGACGCTTTAGCGTCGGTTTCAATCCTCTTGAGCAGGTTCACATAATCCGCCTTGGCCCTCTGCCAGCCGTCCATATATTCCTGCTTCTCCTTCCGGCAGGCACTCAACTCCTCGCGCATCTTGGCGATCTTATCTTCGGCGCGCTCCTCGCCGCCATCGTCATCCTTGACGACATCCTCCGGTTCTATGTCATCTCCGACCCACTTCGCGTTCATATCTCTCCACTATGCCCGAAATCATCTCCGCAGTCAAAAATGAAAAGGCCGCTGCGCGCACTCCGCGCAGCGGCCTTCGGGTTAGTCGTCTCTATGAACGACGGCTAACGAGGGCCCCCAAGAGGAAGAGGACCGCGAGGATGGCGAGTGCCAACGAGACCCGGTCGCGAGCAGCCTCGTGCTCCAAGACTGCTGCACCGGCCAAGAGGACGGCGCAAACCAAATTTCTTAGAATGTTCACTTGAACCTCCTACGGGAATGGGCCTAGTTCTTGTGTATGCTGAAACGGCACTTGTGTCAACCTGTCCGCCTCCCCTCCGCCTGACCGGGGCGGGGTCAAAAATTATTCCGTAAGGTGTCACCTCGTGGGCTAACCCCGCCGATTCTGTCAATCTCCGACATGGCGCGGGTTCAAAAAGAAAGGGCGCCGTATCAGGGCGCCTCTCGGGCACGACGGGGCCTTATCAGGAGAGTCGTGCTACAGGAGCGCGAGTCTCTGCCGGACGGAATCGGAGACTCCGTCGATGAACACGACGTACCCGCCGTCTCGGTTCAGCCGGAGGAACTCCCGCGCTGCGCCGACGAAGGTCTTGAACGGCATGTCGAAGTCTTCGCATAGGGCGTCGTAACCGAAGACCCGGAACGACGCTTCGGGCTTCACGGACTGCGGTTCGCATCCGCATTCCTCGCCTGTGACATGCAGTGCATCGAGGAATCCTTCTTCGCCGCGCTTCTTGGCGCGCCACCAGAGCGGACTCTGCGCGGGCGGATTGAAGACGCTCCCGCACGCAATGCATTCGACGTTGAACACGTCTTTGTTTCCGATGTTTCCGGTCATGGGACCCTCCTTGGGTCAGTGGTTAGTCTATATCTCGTATATCACGATACGTCCGTCCTGTCAATACCCCCAGTCTCCCCTCCGCCTGACAGGGGGCGGGGTCAAAAAGAAAAAACGAAGCCCCTCCGGAGAGGGGCTTGAGTCAGTCCGATTGCAGGTTACTTCGTCAGCTTTTCGATTGTCCGGTCTGCGTCCTGCCTCTTCCATTCCGCACTCCGGATCGCATTGAGCCGCTTGTGTTCACGGGTCATGAGTTCATGCTTCTTGAGGAGCCATCCTGCCGGCGAGCCGAGATAGCAGGCCTCGTCGATCGTGACCACCCTCCGATCCTTGGTAACCGGGTGAATGTGGGTGCCGAACTGGTTGCGCAAGGCAATCTTCTTGAGCATGGCCAAGCACGATCCGTCGAGTTCCAGTATCCACTTCTCGAGCAAATCCAGTTCGCGTAGCACCGCCAAGACTTCAATCATCCAGGGCTTGGCTCCGTCGACGACGGTTCGCATTGCAAGAACCCCATCTTTTTCCTTTTCCTGCCTGGCCACGTCCTCCGGAGATTTGCCCCAGTAGCTGATCTCGGGGTCCTTCCAGCTCCAGAGAAACTTCGGGAGCTTGAGCAAGAAATTGACAACTACCTTCTCGTTCTGAAGGCGCTGCTCGCCGTGCAAGGACAGGTTACGAACGTACGCATGGCCCTCCTTCTCGTAGTTGTGAATCCTGAAGAAATTCTGGACGACCGGGAAGAGTGGGCCGAACACGAAGTCCTTTATCCAGCGAGCCTCCATATTCCCGCGGTCGAACTCATCTCCGCGAATTTCCGGCATCTTGAAGAAGTTGACGACGAGCATGTCGAAGGCCTTGCGCGCGAGCTGTTGGCGCTGCTCGCTCTCCGTCCTCTCCAACTGGTTTCGACTGTCGCGGCCGATTCGACACCTCGGCTCGTCCGACCAACGGACCCCCTCGGTTCTGAGCAGATCTTTGTCTGCCCACCCGTCTGCGATCTCGAAGAAGGTCTCGATACGGCCGGAATCGCTGTACTCTCGGAATGCTTTCGCGGCATGATCCCAGTCGCCTCGACCCAATTCCACTTCAAATGCTCCGTGGAGCAAGCCGAGCTTCTCGTGGATGGTCTCGGCGGCTCGTGCCCGCTCAAGCCACTCACCCCAATTCCGCGGCGGTCGCGCTACTTGCATGAATTGCTTGTGGAAGGGTACTTCAACCGGCTGTGCTACTGGTTCGGCGTCGGTGCTCTGCTTTGCTGACATGACAAGGTCCTTTCAATCGGGTTATGCCCCGCACTATGGCGAGACGGTGTACAGCCAAAATGACTTTACGCCTCCCACTATGCATGTCAAACCCTTCCACGCCTCCCCTCCGCCTGACAGGGGCGGGTCAAAAATAAAAATGGAAAGACCGCTGCACAGAGTTCATCTGCGAGCGGCCTTTGGATTCCTGGGAAACCAGGTCAGAACGGAAAGTCACCGACCTTGAGCCCATTCGCTTCGTCGTTGGCGGCGCCGATGCCTAGCGCTATGCCCACGAGGCCGGTGAGAAAAGTCGTAACCCCGAGGGTTCCGAAGAACCCTAGCAGCCCGAACGGCTTCACCCACAGGAACTGAGCGGTATCTGCGGGAGAAAAGAACTCCAGCAGTCCGATGAGGATGGCGCCGAGGACTCCGAGGGCGATGCACTTTCCGAACGTGATCCAAAACCTGTCTGATTTTTTCACGGGCCCTCCTTGAGCCAAGAGTGGATGGGAATGCGTTTAAACGAGCCCGAACGGTTCGTCCGCTTCCCTGTATATCACGACGATGTCATTACGTCAAATTCCCTCTCCGCCTGTGACAGTAGGTAGCAAGGGTAGCCCTTGCCAAAATCAAAGCCGCCACAACGAGTGTTGCGGCGGCCCTCTCTGGTACCGATATCCCCGTCGGGTGCGTTCGGTCATAGTCTACCCTTTGTTGCGCGAACCATTCTGGCTCCCAGAGAAGAATGCCCAGATTCGCTTCCGGATACAGGCTAGCACGAGACATCATTCCTGTCAATCACCCCTCCCCTCCCTCCGCCTGACTGGGGTGGGGTCAAAAAGAAAACCGGCGCGGAGCGCCGGCTTGAGAAAGTATTGGTCGAGATCTCACCCCTTCCAGTGGAGCGGTGAATGCACAAAGGACATTCTCTGGATGGTTCCGCGATGGCTCTCGTAAGGATCGTGTGGCGTCAGCCTCTCCGTCCCGTCCGGATGCCTTAACCCCTGGCGGATCTCGCGATTGAGCTTCTCCCGCTCTTGGTAGAACTTTCTCCGAGCCGCCCGTGTCGGGTACCGCTTGAAGAATTCTTCGCTATGCTGCCAGCCTCTTGGTTCGTCTGACTTCTTCACACTCTTCTCCTTGAAAGAACGAAAAACGAGCCTCGTTGAGGGCTCGTTTTTATGTTTCTATTGGAAGAAAGACAAAGACCAGCCCTCACCTAGGACTCGTCCGCGGATGAACGTTCAAAACGGCGGTTTTCATAGTCGCCAGCATATCACAAGTCTTTGCTGAAACGTATCCCCTCCGCCTGACGGGGGGCAGGGTCAAAGCAAAAGCCTGCTGGGACAGGCTTTTGTCCAGCAGGCTCCTTCACTTCACCGACGGGATCCGGCCCTCCCGCCGCTCGATGATTTCATAGGAGACGGCGTTCATCACCAGGTACCGTATCTCATGGTCGGCATGTCGCGTGCTGTGCGGCAAGGGACGCGGGTTTGCCCATCCGGCGGCAAAGAGATTGCGGTAGAGATTGTCCAACCTCTCGTCCGTGACCTGCTTCATGTACTGCCCGAGGCTCCAGCCCAGGTGTGCCCAGGGGTCACGGGGTGAATCATTCCGCAATACGAGGGCGATACCAGGGCCGGGAAGTAAGTCCTTGCCGGCATAAGGTTGAAGCACCCCGTTTTCCAGCAAGAAATACTTGACCTCCTCCTATGCAAAGCCATCGGCTTCGGGGAGACTTCCCCCGCAAAGCGCGGTAACCTGCGCCACGGTGAACCTGACTTTCTTCACGTTCGTCTCCTTCGGGAATTGGTCCCGTTCCGATGCAACCTTACTGCAGCAAGGCCTAAAGTCAATTCCCTCCCCGCCTCCCCTCCGCCCGACCGGGGCGGGGTCAAAAATTATTCCGTAAGGTGTCACCTCGCGGACTCATTTGCAAAAACTTGAATAAAATGTACAATCCGGCCAGAACTGGTGCGCCGCACTGGGATAGAAGAAGGGGGTAATGGCCATGGACGGAAGTACAGTAACGCTAAAACCGTTGGAGGAGATGGTTAGTCCCATCGCGAAAATGCTACAGACCACGTTCAGACCTGGAGAACTGAGCACCATGCCCGACTGGATCGCACAGGATCCGATCGTCCACCGGGAGAAATTCGAACAAGCCATCACCATCGTGCTCGGGCAGCCCTGGCTCTTGTTCCGAAACGCAGCATTGTGGCATCAGATAGCGACGACCGACGCGACCAAGAAGAAGCAGGTCATCAAGCTGGTCTGCGATGAATTGCTGAAACCGGAAACAGCGGCAGGCTAACGAGACCACGCCACAGAAGCTTCAAAATGAATTTCATCGCATGAAAACGGGCGCGCCTATCACTAGGCGCGCTTTTTCTTTCCTGCCCTACCGCGGGTGAGGCAAACACTGCGAGGTGTCACCTCGCGGGCTCAAAACTATCTAATGATTCCCGCAAGAATTAAGAGTTCATCTATAAGTCTACGTGCGGCTGCCTTTATATCGTCTATATCGACTTTTTGCGTGAGATAGGTTCTCCCGTGTGCGGCGTTGTCACCTAACTCCTTAATGTCCAGCATAGTTCGAGTGGCATTCCGGCTGAGATGAAAGTTGCCATATCCGCTAATTCGCGTAATGAGAATATCTAGTCCCATAAACTGATTGCCGTTCTTAATGTGATTCGCATCTCCTGCATGGACGAAGGCCTCAATAATAAGCATCTCCAACAATCTGCGGAGAAGAACGGCCGATCCATCATAAAACTGATAATCGTAGCAACCATTGATTTCGTCAAAAATCTTCTCGAGATATCGCCTGGTACCTCTTACTGCGTCAGCATTGAGCACTGATGACGTAATTGCTACGTGGTGCGTATTGAGAAGCGGTTCATAGGTTCTGTTCAATTGATCTACATAACGCACATTAATTTGAAATGTCCCCGGCCGTCGACCACGCACTGTCTCCCTGCTCCGCTGTAACGTGGCTCTTAGTGATGTGACGTTTGGTCGACCAAGCCCGGCGGCTTGCAAATCGGATGCCAAGTCAGACACGCTTCTTTCGTCGAATAGTTGATTATGTCGATAAAACCACAGCAACGCGATGGCCTGACCGGCTCGCGTAAGATTCAGTGCGGCGGCTCTTTCGACGAATTCCTGTTGATTCATCGCAGGAATCCACCCTAGCTGCGCTCTTTGATTACGCTTTGGATGTATTGGAGCCCTTTACGCGAAAGGCGATATCGGACAGCATGTTCGTTTTTTTGCCCCTTCTTGCGTGCCTTGTCCCCCATCACGTAATTGCGAGCAGGGCCCGCAACGGTGTGCGAAACGTTACTGCTCGCAATTTTGACACCAAGATTTGTAAGCACGTTACAAATTTCGGTAGTCGTAAGACCGATGTCGTGGCCGAGATGGGTGTGATTAATATAGAGAGGTAGTAAGACTCGATCGACCTGACTGGAACGATCAAGCACATTCCTTTCAATTCCATCCGCATCATCACTCTCCTTAGCGGCGTTAACAATTGCAATAATACGATCTTCTGCATCGTGGCCAGCCGCCTTCGATGCCACAGTATTTTTGCTTGTCCTGGACGTTTTGGGCACAAAACCTGTACTAACTCCCGCAGTGTTCTCTGAATATAATTTCAACAGTCGAGCAATCTCCTCCGCGGTACCTTCAATTGATACGGTGGTGCCATTGGGCAGATGAATTTGTGATTTTGCCATGTACCCAATCATAGTCCTATAAATGTGCTTGTAAAGGCATCTTTTTAAATGCACAGAAAATAACAAAAACCGCCGTGCGGCGGTTTTTGCTTTGTAAAATGCTTAGCGTTTAGACCACTGCCCGACACACGAGGACGTGTGAACGGGTAAACTTGCGCTTTCTTGTCCCTCACAAGAAATGGCATGGCGGCTGCTCACCTTCCGGTGGCCGCACATGCAGGATGCCATTTCATGTGTTTGGACTTCGAAAAAGCTGACGGCATAAGAAAACCCCTCGGTTATCGAGAGGTTTTCTGCTTTCCTAACGCTTACTCCATTGTTTCCTTTTTCTCGCTTTCACCAGGCCCGGCTTCTTGCGCTCCTTGACGCGCGGGTCGCGCATGAGGAACTTGGCGGCCTTCAAGACCTTGCGGGTGCCTGGCTCCGCCTTGATGAGTGCGCGGGCGATCGCGTGGCGGAGCGCGTCGGCCTGGGCCGCGATGCCGCCGCCCTCTACATGGGCGGTGACCGCGTAGTGCTCCGCGCTCTCGGCGGTGGCGAGCGCCTCCTCGGCGACCTTGGCGCGCAGGTCGGTCTTGAAGTAGTCCTTCACGCTCTTGCCGTTGACCATGACGCTCGACTTGGGCGCGGCGCTCATCCGCACGCTCGCGATGGCGGTCTTACGGCGTCCGACGGCTGTAATAAATTGTGTGGCCATGCTATTCCTTTACGATTAAATTCTTCATCCGCGGCGCGCGGAGCTTGTTGCGCGGGAGCATGCCGTCCACCGTCTTCTTCACCACTTCGGCGATGCCCTTCTTGGCGAGCATCTCCTGCATGGTCATCTTATAGAGCCCGCCCGGGTAGCCGGTGTAGCGGGTGTAGACCTTCCCCTCCGTGCGGCGCTTGGGCAGGTGGAGCTTGCCCGCGTTCAGGACGATGACCTGCATCGGCAACGCCTGATTCTTGGCGAAGTGAACCGACTTCTTACCGAGCAGGGCGCTCGCCGCCTCGCTACAGACGCGCCCGAGGGTGCGGTCGGTCGCGTCGATGGTGTAGGTGAGAGGAGTCATAGGCATGAGGCTCTAGGCGTTAGCAGGAAATCACACGAAGGCGATGTACGCAAGCTTGCGGGCGTCGTTGTAGCCGCGCTTAGAGCGCTTCACGATGCGGGTGTACCCGCCCTTACGCTCCGCATAGCGCGGACCGATGGTAGCGAAGAGCTTCTTCACCGCATCCTTGTCGCCGAGCTTGGTCTGTGCAAGCCGGCGGCTCGCGAGCGTATTTTTCTTTGCATACGTGACGAGGCGCTCGACGACGGGGCGCAGCGCCTTGGCCTTGGCCTCGGTGGTCGAGATGCGCTCCTCGAGCACCAGCGAGCGCGCGAGCGACTTCAGAAGCGCGCGGCGCTGGCCGCTCTCTCGGTGGAAGGTCTGTGCTTTTGTCGTGTGAGCCATACCCCGTATGATTATTTGCCGCAATCGCGGTGACTGATAATTCGCACGGTATTCGACCCACTGCAACTATGTTGAGTAATCATACGGGGCATACTGCTTATTCGCCCTTGAGGGTGAGACCGTGGCCGGCGAGCGCCTCCGAGATCTCCTCGATAGCCTTTTCGCCGATGCCGTCGAGCTCTTTCAAAGCGCTCGCAGTCTTACGCGCGAGCCCGGCAGCACTCTTGATACCCGCGTCCTCCAAGGCCGAAGCGACGCGCGCAGAGAGGCCGAGGTCGGCTATCTTCACCTTGGCGGCGGCCGTGGTGCCCGTCTCGCTCTCGGCAGCCTTGCCGGCGGGCGTCTCCATCGCCTCTTCCTGGAAGCCGATAACGGACTTTAGCTGGTGGATCATCGTCTCGATGGACTTCTCCAGCGCCTCGCGCGGAGAAATAGTGCCGTTGGTCTCGATGAGGATGCGGAGGCGATTGAAGTCGGTGCGGTCGCCGACGCGCATGTTCTCCACCTCGTAGTTCACGCGGCGGATGGGGGTGAAGGTCGCGTCGAGCGCAATGGTGCCGATGTCGACCTTGTCCTTGGTCAGCACCTCGCGCGGCACGTAGCCGAGGCCGCGCTCGATGGTGGCCTCGAGCTCGAGGACGGCCTTGCCCGAGAGGTCGCAGAGGTGCTGCTCGGGATTCTTGATTTCGACCTGGCTCGGGAGCTTGAAGTCCTTCGCGGTGACCTCGCCCGCGCCCTTCGCGACAAGCGAGATGGTCTGCGGCTCGTCGCCATGCAGGACGAAGTGGACGCGCTTCAAGTTCAGGAGCAGTTCCATCACCGTCTCGCGCATACCGTCGATGGTGGCGAACTCGTGCGGGACGCCCTCGACCTTGACCTGGGTCACGGCCGCGCCGGGGAGCGAGGAGAGGATGATGCGGCGCAGCGAGTTCCCGAGCGTGTGGCCGTAACCCGGGTAGAGCGAATCTATTTCATAAACGCCCTGCAGTCCCTCTTCGGAGACGATGCGGGGCTTACTCGGAAGCGTAATGTGGTATTCCATAACTCAATCGTAATTACCGGTAAATAATAAAAACTAACGCGTGTAGAACGAGAGCACCGAGACCAGGTCTCCCGCCGGGTCCGCCGACGCGGCGGTCGGGCGCTCCTTCACTGACCCCTCCATCGCCTTGGGGTTCCAGGAGAGCCAGGACGGGAGCGGGCGCTCGAGGAATCGTTCGTTGAAGCCGACAAGGACGCCGTGCGCCTTCGAGCCCTCGCGTACGGCGATAGTGTCGCCGACCGCGAGCGCCTGCGACGGGACGCGGCTCTTCTTGCCGTTCACTACCACGTGGCCGTGCGCGACCATCTGGCGCGCGCCGCGCCGCGTCGAGGCCAGCCCGAGCCGCCACACGACGTTGTCGAGCCGGAGCTCGAGGAGCTCGTGGAGGCGGTCGGCGGGCTGCGCGCTATGCGCCGCGAGCGCCTTGTTCACGTAGTTGCGGAACTGCTTCTCGGGGAGTCCGTACGTGATACGCACCTTCTGCTTCTCGAGCATCTGCTTACCGTACTCGCTCTGGCGCCCGCGCCCGCGGCGCTTATTCTTCGCGCTGCGGTCGGCGGAGAGCGCGAACTTCTGCGTCTGCGCCTTCTCGAAGACGGACGCGCCGAGGCGCTTGGCTATCTTATATCGTGGTCCTGTTTTCATAGTGTTAGACGCGGCGCGCCTTCGGCGGGCGCGGACCGTTGTGCGGGACCGGCGTGACATCCTTGATGGAGCGTATCTGGATGCCCTTACCCGAGAAGGCGCGCAGCACCGACTCGCGGCCGGCGCCGACACCCTTGATGATGACCGAGGCCTCCTTGAGCCCGATCATCGCGCCCTTCTCGCCGAGGAACTCGCCGACCTTGGCCGCCGCGTAGGGGGTCGACTTCCTCGCGCCGGAGAAGCCGAGCGCGCCCGCGCTCGAGGAGACGACCGCATTCCCCTTCTCGTCGGTAAGGATGGCCTTCGTGTTGTTGAAGGTCGCCTCGATATGCAGGATGCCCTTCTCGAGGTGGCGCTTGGTCGCCTTCGACATCGCGCGCTCCTTGCGCCCTGCGTCGAGGCCCCTCCCGCTCTTCTTGATGATTCGTTTCTTTCCCATATTAGTTAGGTCTTTTCGAGCGTACGGCGGCCGGAGGTCATCGTCTTACGGACGTTGCCGCGGCGCGTACGCGAATTGGTCTTGGTGCGCTGACCGCGCACCGGGAGCCCGCGGCTGTGGCGCTCGCCGCGCGCTGACTTGATATCCTTCAGGCGCTTGATGTTCTGTCCGACCTCGCGGCGCAGCTCGCCCTCGATGGTGAACCCTTCCGCAAGCGAGCGGATTTTCTGCTCCTCGTCACTCGTGAGCTCGCTGCCCTTCTTATTCGCGCTGACGCCGACCTTCGCGAGGATGTCGCGTGCGCGCGTCGGCCCGATGCCGAAGATGAGCGGCAGCGAATACGCGAGTTGCTTATTATCGGGAATGGTGACGCCGGCGATACGCATATGAAAAAGGATTACCCCTGACGCGCCTTCCGGCGCGGGTTCTTCTTGTTAATACGATACAGGCGCCCGCCCCTGCGGACGAGCTGGTCTCCTGGCTGCTGGACTTTGATAGACGCACGAACTTTCATCGTAAAATCTTTTTAGTATTAGGTTAATCGGCGCACGATACGGGCACGGCCCCCGTAGGGGTCAAGCACCATCTCCACCTGGTCGCCCATCAAGACGCGGATACGGTGCAGGCGCATCTTCCCTGCAAGGTACGCGAGTAGTAATGGACGCTCTACTGCTTGACCGTCCTCCTTCGCCGAGGCTTCGGAGGGCGCGTCCGCCTGTTCAGACAGGCGGACGCGAAAAAGCGAGTTCGGCAACACTTCTTCAACGGTACCGGTTACCGTCGCTTTTGTTTCTTCGCCGTCACTCATTATTCGGTCATGCAAGTACTCTCGTAATCTAGCAGGTATCAAGAAAGCCGTCAACCGGGCTATGGATTCTTGACCGTGACCGAGACCGAGGCCGGGTCCTGGGGGAAGGTCTGCCGCCAGAAGGGCCGGAGGATGATGACCGCCCGCTTGACCTCCGGATAATTCGTGAGCGCCACCTCGGCAGCCGAACGGGTCTTGCCGCTTATCGCCGCAGCGATGCGGGTCGGGTCGACGGTGTACACGAGCGGGGCGGTGCCGGCGAGGGTAAAGGAGAAGGAGGTCGCGCTCGGGGCCGGCAGGCCGCCCGGCGACGCGAGCAGGAGATTGCCGACAGAGACGAACGAGAGCGCCTCTCCCTGGTAGCCGAGGCCGGCGACCGAGGCGGCGACCGCCTTGGCGAGCGCGGCGTTCGGGAAGACGACCGCCGTGATAGTGCCCTGCTCCTTCACCTCGACCTGACCGCTGGTCGACGAGGGCGCGGAGGCAAGCTCCTGATAGGTGGTCGTCGCGGCGCCGTTGAGGAGGACGTAACCCTCGGGCACCTGCGCCTGAATGCTCGCGGCGAGGTCCGGAGCGAGCGCGGTCCGGAGCGCGGTACGGGCCTTGGCCTCGAGCGCGGCGTCCACGACCGGCACGCTCCCCGAAGCGCCGCCGGTCATCGCGGAGGTCGAGCGCGCATAGACCTGTTTAGCCTGCGGCGTCCCGGCGAATCCGGGGATGGTGAAGGAAGTTGCGCCGATATTGTACGAGGCGCCGGGCTGGTCGGCGTAGACCTTCACATTGATGCTGCCGGGCTTCGCAGTGCTCCCGCCCGGGACCGTTACCGGAGAGTGGATGCGGAAGACGAGCCCGGCGGTGGTCGCGAAGCGCGTGTTGGTAACGAGCGGCTGCGATTTGGTCTGCGTGTTGTAGATGGTAATGGTGCCGGAGGCCGAGGAGTTCACGGTCTTCGTACCGCTGCCTTTCACGCTCTGCGAGGCTATCTTCTGGGCCGTGATGATCTCGTAAGGCAGGGTGCCGGAGCTCTCCGTCGCGGTGAAGGAGCTCTGGACCGCCGCCGAGACGGTATTCGGCGTTATCTCCACCTTGGCGGCAGAGAAGTAGAAGAGCGCAGCAACCGAGACGAGGATGACCGCGACAATGGCGGTCAAGGTCACGTAGGGGAACCTCGACGACCGTCCAGAAGACCGGAGTGGCTCCCGGCCACCCGGTCTCATCGGCGGCTCACTCTCCTTACGGCGGGACGGCGGAATAATATCGTTGAGTGTGCGCATATGCCCGCCAGTATACCACCTCGCTTCCGTAAGCAAATGTCGCACCGTGTGCATTAACAAAGACAAACCCCAGCCGCGGCTGGGGTTTGGTATCAAGTTACTTCCGAAGAATGCGGCCGAGCTTGGCGAGTTCCAACTCGATCTCGTTCACAGACCTCCTACTGAAGTTCGGGATCATCAAGAGATCCTTCTTCGATCGCTTTTCGAGTTCGCTAATCGTAGTAATACCTTCTTCTTTGAGACAGTAGAGCGCACGACTGCTGAGTTCGAGACACTCGATAAGTTCAATACTTTCGGCTCGGTGCTCATTGCGTATTTCCATTGCCTCCTTGAAGTATCGCTCCTTCTTCCCATCGCTCAAGCCGAACTCCACGGCTCGCGCGAGCACTTGGTTGAAGAACGCGCGGCGTTGGGACGAAAGACGACAGGCCATTTCGACCTCCGCTTCCGATAACCGGTCTGCCCTGCATACGCGAATAAAATGTTCTTCGGCGGCAAAGACGCTCTGTGCATCCTGCACGAGACGCATGTGCACGAGTTCGTCGATGCGCTTCAAATCGAAACCCTCTTCGACATAGGCCATCAGACCGAGTTTCTCGTCCTTAACGGCGGTCTCAAGCGACTGAAGGATCGAACCCCATTCTCCTCGATGGCTGACGAATTCAGTCAGAAGTATACCTCCAAAGCCCAGAAAGAGACTGGCGAAGGCGATAAAATCACCCCACTCGCCTCCAATATGTTTACCGATCTTGAGTCCCAAAAACACAAACAAGAAAAGCCACGCGACAAAGAGACCGAGCGAAAGCCATACGCGTTTTCGATAGTTCTTCGTGATGTAACGGATGTTCCATTTTTCGTCCGCTCCGCGATGCATCTTTTCCCATGCCGTCAACATTTCAGGAGGCATGCCGGCCAACAACTTCAGGGTTTGCTTGTTCATGCTGCACCTCTTACAAAGGACCATGGGGCTTCCGGCCCATCCACACGAGCTTCCGACCCGCGAGGACACTTCATGTAATCCGGAATCTTTATATCACAGAATACGAAAATCGCAATCACGATGCCTGCGCCGATGTCGATTGTTGTAATGGGAATACAAAAGGGCGTGCGTAAAGTGACTTGATAATCACTTTACCCACGCCCTCTCTCTGCGCCCCCGCCTTCATTTCTTCGTCTTGCCCAGCGCGGCGTCGTAAGCTTCGATCGCCGCGAGCCGCGCCAGCATGAGCTTTCTCACCCCTTGATGCTTCGGCTGAAACATGATTGCGGCCCCGACATACTTCTTAAGCCTGGCCTGCTCTTCTCCTCGAAGGAGGTCGTCGGGCTGGATAGGGAAGTTGCCTTCTCGCCATTCCTTGCTGAAAAAGACGGAAGGAACAGGGATATCGAGTCCCTGGACCGGTGCGTCGTAAGACTCTATCGCCGCAATCCGCTCGAGGATGATTTTTCTGACGTGCTCTTTGCCAGGCACCCACATGATGCAGTAGTTGGAATACCGCTCGAGCCGAAGGCGCTGGATCGCGCGGGCACCTTTGGTCTTGCGAACCTTGAACTCTTTCTCCAGCCAGCGTGTGCTGAAAATGTAGGAGGGTACCGGAGATTTTTGCTTCTTTATCTTTTTCATCGTCTCCCCTTTCGGTGAGGTTTCGGTTATACAGCAGAAAGAACCACGAACGGATACTACAACAAAGCGAATTTATTGCAACACCGCCTTGATGCGGCGGATGCCGGCGGACGAGGCTTCTTCTTTCAGTATTTTGAAAGTGCCGGCCAACTCGCTTGTGTTGGCGACGTGCGGGCCGCCGCAGAATTCTATGGAGAAGGCTCTATCAAGTGGCCCAACCGAATATACCGACACGACGTCGGGATAGGTGGCGCCGAACTCGTGCTCCGCCCCAAGCTTCTCCGCTTCTTCTTTCTTCATATCGGTACGGACGACCGGCAGCCCGGTCGCTATCTGCTCGTTCACTATCTTCTCCACCTCTTGTATCTGTTCCTTGGTCATCTTCTGTCCATAGGAGAAGTCGATGCGCAGGCGCTCGCTCGTGATGTTAGAGCCGCGCTGATGCACGTCTTTACCAAGCACCTTCCGGAGCGCCGCGAGGAGGAGATGGTGGGCGGTGTGATACCGGACGGTCTGCTCCGCATGGTCGGCCAGCCCGCCCGCGAACTTCTGTGCCGCCCCCGCCCGCGATTTTGTCTGGTGTTCTACAAGAAGCTCATTAACAAGCTCCCAATCAATTGTGAGGCCCCTTTCCAAGGCCATCTCTTTTATGAGTTCTTTCGGAAACCCATCGGTCGTTATCAGCATGAACACCTCATTCGGAGGAAGGTAAAGGGTGGGTTTCTCGTTCCATTTGAGGGGGTTTTTGGTGTTTCCGTGTCCTTCCGTAAATCTTATGTATTTTTCAAATTTCTTCATACCTTGCGCGAGTGTCTTCCTGAACTGCTCTTCCTCTTGTCCGAACTCAAGAGTGTATCCGCCCGCAGTCTCAGCAAGAATTGGATCCTTGATTCCGAGACGGTCCGCCTCGCGGATAGCGCGCCTGATGAGGCGGCGAAGCACATAGCCCTGTTCGGTGTTGGAAGGGCGCACGCCGGCTTCAAATATCCGGGATGCGGCACGAATGTGGTCAAGAATGATGCGAAACGAACGAGTTGCTTCGGCATCGTCATACTTCTTACCCGATCGCTTCTCAAGAAGCTCACGAGGGGCATTAAATACATCTGTCAAGAATACATCCGGATTGTCGAGTGTGGCGGCGGCGAGGCGCTCAAGTCCGCCGCCGAAGTCCACATTCTGCTTCGGCAACTTACCGAACGAGCCATCAGCATTCTTGATGTACTCCATAAAGACCGAGTTGCCGATCTCCATAAAGCGCCCACAGTCGCAGTTCGGGTGACACTTCTCCCCGAACGCTGGGTCGTGTTCAACACCGGTGAATTCATAAAAAATCTCCGAGTCCGGGCCGCCCGGCTCCCCTGCCGGCATTTTTTCTGGCGTGCCCGAACGGCTCCACCAATTCTTCTTTGCATCGTAAAAAAGGATGCGTTCTTCGGGCATACCGATCTGCTTCCAAATCTCCGCTGATTCAGTGTCTTTAGGCAGACCGAATGCTTCATCACCTGCAAAGCACGTTACCCAAAGTCGCTCTCGAGGGAGTTTCAGTTCTTCGGTCAGGAACTCGTAGACCCAAGGCAGCTGCTCTTTTTTGAAATAGTCACCCAAGGACCAGTTACCGAGCATCTCGAAGAACGTCGTGTGACGATTGTCCCCCACCTCTTCTATGTCGCCCGCGCGGAAAGAGAGTTGGGAGTTAGCGAGCCGAGAGCCCTCCGGATGTGGCTGGCCCAAGAGATACGGGATAAGCGGCTGCATCCCGCTACTGGTAAAGAGCGTGGTCGGGTCGTTCTCGGGCACGATAGGCGCCGAGGGAATGATGGTATGTCCCCGCTTCGCGAAGAAATCCAAGTAGCGCCTGCGTACCTCCGAGATGTTCATGTATTGAGAGTAACGTATCTATGTAAAAAGAAGAAGCCCTGCACGCAGTGGCAGGGCTGGTCGAAGCAGTTCTATGTTGGTTCCTCGCACTGCGGTACATCGGGGAGTTTCTTCCAGCCCGGTTCGTCCCAGCGCGTGTCCAATTCCCACACTGTTCCGTCGTCGCATAGGCCGCAGATCAAGTAATCGCCACTTCCCTCACTGATCTTCAGAGAAGACGCGGTCGCGATTTGGACGATTTTTCTTGATTGTGGTACGTCGGGGTATCTTTTCCAGTGCAGTCTTTCCTCCCTCCCTATGTACAGCTCCCACACTGTTCCGTCATCGCATAGGCCGTAGGCCCTAAAACCACATGACCCATCGCTGTAGTGTAGCGAAGTTCCAGCCGTGATTTGAATGATCTTCCGCGCCATGTTCGCTCTCCTTAGCGAAAAAAGGACTGTATTATCGTATCAGATATTTTATTTACATCAATACTTCGTGGCACGAGATAAAAAATTCATATACTATGCATGAATGCAGAAAAAGGATTGGGGATTCGATACGCGGGATATGGACAAGAAGGTCCGGCCGCAGGACGACTTCTATCGGTATGCGAACGGCGGATGGTTGAGGAGGAATAAAATTCCGCCGCATGAGTCGCGCTGGGGCGCCTTCATCATGCTCCGCTACGACACGGAGAAGAAGCTCCATAAGCTCGTGAGGAAGGTACAGAAAATGAGGAGACTTACGACCGGCAGCCCCGAACAGATGGTCCGCGACTTTTATCTCTCCGGCTTGGATATGAAGCGCCGGAATACACTCGGCTTGAAGCCGCTCCGAGAATGGCTCGACCGCATCGCGGCGGTGAAGGACGTACGTTCGCTCGTCTCGACCATCGCGCATCTTGAGACCATCGGCGGGGGCGGCCCCTGGGGTGTGATGGTCGACCAGGATATGAAAGACAGTGAGCGATACATCATTTACCTCCATCAGAGTGGTCTTAGCTTGCCGGACCGCGACTATTACTTGAAGAACGATGCCGAGTCGAGGCGGGTACGGAACGCCTACGAGAAGCATCTGGAAGCGATGTTCGCGCTTATGGGTAAGTCGAGAGAGGAGGCGAAAAAGGACCGTGAGACGGTGATGCGTCTCGAGACGAAGCTCGCGCGGATATCGATGAAAAAGGAGGACCTGCGCGATGTCGACAAGACGTACCACAAGATGCGTATCCCCACGCTCGCGCGCCTCACGCGCGAGATAGACTGGAATTCTTATTTCAAGCTCATCGGCGCGAAGAAGACGCGCGAGGTCGTCGTGATGCAGCCGAAGTTCCTGAAGGCGATGAGTGCGATGCTCGCCGCGGAGCCGCTTGAGGACTGGAAGACATATCTCACCTGGCACTTGGTCGGCGGCGCTGCGAGCTATCTCACGGCCGCGTTCGAGAAGCAGAACTTCGCCTTCTACGGCACGGTACTTTCCGGTAATAAGAAGATGAAGCCCCGGTGGCGTCGCGTCCTCGGCGCGGTGAACGGCAGCCTGGGCGAACTCCTCGGTAAGCTCTATGTGCAGGCGTACTTCGGCCCGGAGGCGAAGCAGAAGGCCAAGACACTTGTCGCCGACCTCTTCTGCGCCTATGAAGCGCGCATCAAGGCTCTCGACTGGATGACCGCGGCGACGAAGAAGGAGGCGATTAAGAAGCTTCATACGATAGACCGCAAGCTCGGCTACCCGGACAAGTGGCGAAGCTACCGGGGGCTCGTCGTGAGGCCCGACGACTACTTCGGTAACGCTATCCGCGCATCGCTCTTCGAGTACGCGCGCGTGATGCGCCGGCTCGATAGGCCGGTAGACCGGAGTGAGTGGTTCATGAACCCGCAGACCGTGAACGCCTATTACAGCTTCGGCCTCAATGACATCGTCTTCCCTGCCGCCATCCTGCAGCCGCCCTTCTTCTCGCCGGGAGCTGATGATGCGCTCAACTACGGCGCGATGGGCGCGGTCATCGGCCACGAGATTACCCACGGCTTCGACGACCAAGGCTCGAAGTTCGATAGCAAGGGGAACCGAAAAACGTGGTGGACGAAGCGTGACCGCGCCCGCTTCGAGAAGAAGGCGAAGGTGCTCGTGAAGCAATTCAACGAATACACGGTCGCGGATGGGATTAAAGTGAACGGGCAGCTGACGCTCGGTGAGAACATCGCCGACCTCGGCGGCGTCTCCATCGCCCATGACGCCTACCAGCTCCGTCTCGCGAAGGCGGGGCGCACAACTATCGGCGGCTTCACTCCCGAACAGCGCTTCTTCCTCGGTTTTGCCCTTTTCGAACGGGAGAATGTGCGGCCGGAATTTGAAAAAATGGTCACCATCAGCGACCCGCATGCGCCCAATATGCACCGTATCAACGGGTCTGCTTCAAATCTTCCCGAATTCTATGCGGCCTTCGGGGTGAAAAGGGGCGACAAGCTCTACCGCGCGCCCGCCGCCCGCGCAAAAGTCTGGTAATCTTTTGACTATAATGGATACGCCGAAAAAGCCCTGCATCATCGCCTTCGACTTCGACGGCGTACTCGCCACCTACAACGGATTCGTTTCCAAAGAGGATATCAAGGAACCCAATACCGAGGTGGTAAGAGCGATTACTATGCTCAAGGAGCAGGGGTACCAGATCCTCATCCACTCCACACGCGGTGACGGATTTATAAAGAAGTATTGCGAACAATTCTCCATACCATTCGACTACATCAACCGCCAGCCGCACCGAGAAGGAGAGAATCCGGGTAAGCCCATCGCCTTCGTCTATGTGGACGACCGCGCCATTTGTTACAAAGGAGAATCCGCAGAGACGTTAGTCTCCGAGGTAGTCAACTTTAAGCCGTATTGGCAGAAGTAGTCAGAGCCAGTCTATTGGAGTTTCGTTGTGAGAGGTGAGATAGTCGTTCGCCTTGCTGAAGTGCTTGCAGCCGAAGAAGCCGGAAGCGGCGGAGAAGGGTGAAGGGTGCGAGGCTTCCAATACCAAATGTTTGCTGCGGTCGATGTGCGCACTCTCTGATTTTCCTTTGGCCTTCGCATAATTGCCCCAGAGCATAAAGACCAGGTGCTCGCGCTCCTCGGAGAGCGCTTTGATGGCGGCATCGGTAAATTGTTCCCATCCTTTTTCTTGGTGTGAACCAGCGTTATGCGCACGGACCGTCAGCGTCGCATTCAAGAGCAACACGCCCTGCTCTGCCCAGCGCGTGAGGTCACCATCGGTATGCACGAGCTGCTTCCCAAAGTCGCTCGCGATTTCTTTAAAAATATTCTGAAGCGAAGGCGGAATGGCTTCCCTACTCTCGACGGCGAAGGCGAGGCCGTTCGCCTGTCGCTCGCCATGATAGGGGTCCTGGCCGAGAATGACGACTTTTACCTTCTCGAACGGGCAGAGGTCGAACGAGCGGAAAATATTCTTCGGATGCGGATACACCTTCCCTTCCTGATACTCCTTCTTCACGAACGCCGTGAGCTCGGTAAAGTATGGCTTCTCGAATTCCTCGACAAGATGCTTCTTCCACGACGGGTCTATCTTCACTTCCATACATCAGGTGATGAGCGGGACGAACGCGAACCCTTCGTGACAGACGGTCTTGAAGTCATCGCCGGTGCGGTCGACGACGCAGATGGCGTTCCGTACCGAAATAACCATCCGCCCGCCGTCTTTGAGCTGCCGCTTGAGCGTTTCCGGGACTTCCTCGGCGGCGGCCGAGACGAGGATGCGGTCGAAGGGCGCGGCTCCCGGCTTCCCCAGTTCACTGCCTGCCTGTTCGATATGCGCCTGTGGGAACGAGTAGATTGCGAGGTTCTTCGAACCGAACGAGACGAGTTCAGACACTCGTTCGACGCCCGTGACCGAGCCAGTCTCTCCGACGATGTGCGCGAGGAGCGCGGTGGTCCAGCCCGAACCGCTTCCGACGTCGAGCACCCGGTCGCCCGGCCGCGCCCCGAGGAGCTCGAGGCAGAAGGCGACGACGGTCGGCTGCGAAATGGTCTGTCCTTCCCCTATGGGGAGCGCGGTATCCACATACGCGACCGGTAGTGATTCTTCCCGCACGAACCGTGCGCGGTCGACGGCGCGCAATGCCTCCTCGACGGCCTTCGTCTTGAGCGTGCCGCCGTCCTTCAATTCCCGTATGAGTTCTTCGTTCGTCATAGCGCTCCTTCTTCGCGGAGCAGTTGCCGCTTACGCGCTTCCCCGCGGTTGTAGCCACCGAGCGAGCCATCGGCGCGGATAACGCGATGACAGGGCACCGTCGGGTCATAATTACTCTTCATTACCGTGCCGACCGCGCGAGCCGCACATGGATTTCCTGCAAGCCGGGCCACTTCCATATATGGAAGTGTTTTCCCTTTCGGGATTTGGCGCACCACAGCTCGGACACGCGCGGCAAATGAACCCTTTTCCATAGGAGCATTCTACCGCTTCTCTTTATTTTTGGTATGCAGTTTTTGAAGCGCTTTCCCGGCGTTCTCCCGGTACGTACAGTAGTCGCAGGGGCCGCCGCCGAAGGCCGTTCCCACCTTCGGGATTTCGTCGCTTACGAGCATCTGCTTCAGGTCGAAGACGGCCGGCTCGACCCAGGCGTCACTGCCGGTATAGGGGATAAGTTCGACATCGAACTCAAGTTTTCCGTCGAACGCGTCCGCATCTGATTTCCCATTGACGTATACGAAATAGCCGGTCGGCGAGACCGGGAAGCCGTTGCGGCGAAAGAGCCACTGATAGATCTCCAGCTGGCGTTTATACGAGTCGTACAGGTCGTCTTCCGTGCTCGGACCGACCTTCTTACTGGTCGCCTTGTAATCGACAATGATGAATTCCCCTTCGGGATTGACCCACACGTCGTCGACGCCGCCGCGAATGAGCAGGTTCGTCGGCACGTGGAGGTAGCTGATGCCGCGACGGAGCGCGTCGCGCCACTCCTCCATCCGTTCATCGACGAGCGGCACCGCATCAAGGCCGTATTTCTCCACGAGCGGATGCTTGCTGCCCCGGGCGCGATGGATATCGAACTCACGTTTGAGGAGCTCGTCAACCGCGTTGTTGAGCGTGAACGCGGGCATCGACGGACGCTTCACGCCGAGCTTCATATCAAGGTAAGCGCAGCGGGGACATTCTGAAAAAAGGTCAATCTTCGAACGGCTCACCTTGAACGGTTCCGGCGACGACGGGTCGAACGGACCGCGGCCATTTCTCATACCGGAGGAGCGCAGTGCCATATCAGTTCGTCGTTGTGAAATACGCGACGACGCGCGCACCGGTATCGAAATCGACATACACGCTGTTCAGCGACGGGTCGAACGCGCCGTTATTGTCGTCGCGATACAGCTGGACCGCATACGGACGACTCGGCTCGGTCGCGCGCAGGAGCGGGACGACGACGTTGCTTCGCGGACCGCCGACGCGCGCCGCGCCGAGCACATTCCCTAAATCGTTGCCGCTCATCTCGCGCACGGCGACCCAGACACCCGGCGGCGGCACGGTCACCGACTCGACGACGACGCTATCGCCCGCGGGTTGGTCAGCGACAGCGACAGCGCCGCTTACCGGCGACGGGCTCGCAGTACCGGTGATGAGGGTTGAAGATGGTGAAAGCGGCGCGAAGCTAAAATCGCCTCTGAAGAGCCACGCGCCCGCGAGCAGAAGGCCGAACATAAGGCCGATGATAAAAGAGCTTGCAGAGAAGCGCGCCATCATGGGGATACCATAGCATGCGGCGAAGCAGGCAGCGCGAGCAGGCCCTCGGCTTCAGCCCGGAGCTCGCCGACCTGCTCGCTCGGGAGGTGGAGCACGTCGAGCGAACGGCGATCTTGAATAATCTGGTCAACGGCAATGGTGCCCTGTCCGATAAGAAGGCTCTTCTCGGCGCGCGAGAGGCCGGTGAGCGTCGTGACCGGGTAGACACGCGCGCGGCTCATGCGCATAAAGAGATTGTCGTTCACCGGATAGCCCCACCCCAGGAGTTCGACGCCCGCGCACTCGGCATACGCGATAGCCTCGGACGTGAATTTGGTATTCGTGATGAGGAGACCGCGGTCGATGGGACACGCGCGAATGGAGGGGTCGCAGGCGAAGATGTCGTCGAACCGGCTTTTCACATACAACGCTATCTTCAGGTCGGTCTTGTAACCGGGGTCATTGTGATATTTGAGTTCGGCGGCAAGATGAGCATTCTCTCCCGGATGCGAGGCGTAGAGGTCAACCTCGTGTGAGACGCATTTGCCTTTTATCATTTTGCGCGTCTCGACCTGCCAGCCCTCCGCCTGGTAGAGATGCGAGATGAAATCCTCGAATGGATGGCCGGTGGGGCCGAGCTCGAGAAGCGCGCGGCGGAGCGCGTAGCGAGCCGCGACCGGACGCGCCTCCTTCCGCAGGAGTGCGAAGGCGCGCGCGTATATCTCCTTCGACGAGACGCCCGGCACAAGCGTATTCGTTATTGTGTCAGCGATACGCTCGGCGGTGTGTACGCCGGCTCCCGAACGCTCGAGTGATTGAACAAGGCGCGCCGGATCGAAGACTTCGGTCGACCCGTCCGCTTTAACGATAGCCGGTAGGGCCGCGCCCTCTCGTAGCCTTGGCGAAGAAGGGGTCGTCATGACTCGGTCGTTGTCGCCACCTCCCCATTCACGGTCACCGAGAGCGGCAGGCCCGCCGGCGCATTCACCGTTGTCGAAAAGGTAACGCGTGTGGGCACCTGGAGACAAACGCCCGTATCGAGCGGCATCGCGATAGCCACGAGGATGCTTTCTGTACCCGATGCGTCCGTCGTGAGGGACGCTTGGGCCGTGGCAGCGGTACAGGCGTTCGGCGCTTCGAGGGAGCCGGAGATAGTGTGCGTTCCTTTCTTAAACACATCACGCAGGGTCACGGCCGGCACCGGCGCCGCTCCTTCCTGCGACAGCGATGTCCGGGCGACATCGCCGGCGCGCGGCACCGAGAGTACGAAGCCGACGATGACGACGAGCGCGATAATGCCGGCCGCGGTCCAGAGGCGCGTATGGTTCATGCCGTTATGATACCACCACCCGCGAGTTCGTTACCAACATAAAAAACGACGGACTGGCCGGGCGCGGGAATGTCCGGAAGAGGCTTGTCCGGAATGAAGCGGTCCCCCTCAACGCGGCCCGCGCAGCGCGGGCCGCGGTAGCGATACTGCGCCTCGGTCACCATGCTCGCCTCGCCGAACCAATTTTGGTCCCTGAATTTTATTTCTCTAACTGCCTCCTGGCTCCTGCTCCTGCTCACGGTCAGTTTTTTCTTCCCGACATCCTTACCGACGACGTATCCCCCTTCAACTCTTTGGCCGATGGTATACAGCACTGCCGGATTGTCGGCACCCAACTCTTGTTCCAAAAATTCTTTTACCGAAACGCTGCCGAGGAAGCAGACCCCCTGGCTGTCCTTCTTCTTGGCCACCGGCAGGTCAAATTTCGAAGCTAGCGCGCGCACCTCCTCCTTCCGCATTTTCCCTACCGGAAAGAGGGCTGCGTCCAAAATATCCTTCGGCACGGCCCAGAGGAAATAGCTCTGGTCTTTTTCTCCCGCGCGGTAATGCCCGGTCGCGATGGCGTCGGCTCCCCGTCCTTTTGCAAAACGATAAAACGCGCCGAACTTCACCTCTTTATTGCACATTACGTCCGGATTCGGCGTGCGGCCTGCGCGATACTCGGCAATCAAATAGTCGATGACGCTCCTCTTGTATTCGGCGCTCGCATCAAGCGTCAAGAACGGGATATGCAACCGGGCTGCGACCCGCATCGCGTCGCGGCGCTCGGAGGCCCAGGTGCAGGACATGCCCGGCGGGTACCAGCCCTTGATGAACACACCGGTCACCTGCGCCCCCGCCTCCTTCAGAAGCGCAGCCGACACAGCCGAGTCCACCCCACCCGACAGCCCCACAAATATCCTCTTTCCGGCTACGTTATGCATTACCAGCAGAGTATCAAAATAATCGCTTCTCTTACAATGTGAGATATCACCGAATCATCACGGTCGTACAAGTTAGGTGATATCTATTTCAGACTAAAATGCGCGCGTAAGTGCTTGTCGTTCTCGATGTGTTCCACAATCATGTACAAAACCGCCATGCCGATCTTGAGATCCGCTTTCAGGAGCGCCATCAGGTCCTCGCAGTCATAGGGGTAGACCCATACACTGTCCTGCAAACGGGCGAAGCCGAGCTCGCGCATAGTGATGCGTAAACGATCGCGAATCTTTCTACGCCGTTCCGGGATGTCGAAAATAATAACTCTCCATCGCTGGTCCCATCGACGTTTCTTTTTGTTTTGAAGGACAGCTTTCTGCTCTTCAAATGCGAGAACTTTCCTGCCTGCAGGAGTAATACGAGCGTACCTCTTCCCTCCTCTTTCTTCAAACGCAATTAATCCTTGCATAGCCAAGCGCCCGAGCGTGGTCTTAGCGCGGTAACGAAGCTGGGCGCGCTTCATCGCAGGCAGGTAACGTAATTGCGCGAGCGCGTTCGGCGCTATGGACGCGACGAGAACTATCCCGGACAGCGCTATTGAAGCTAAAAGTGCGTCGCGCAAATATTTCCGCCGACGTTTCTCTCGTGCCTCTGCTTCTCCCTTCCCCATATCACTAAATTATCACGGTCGTATAAGTTAAGGGATATTCTTTTGTGGATTTCTTCTACTTTAAATACTTCCGCTGATTCGCCAAATGTTGCGCGTAGGTGGTGGCGTAGTGCATGACGCCGTTTTTGTCGGTGAGGTAATACAGATAATCGGTCTTGGCGGGATGCAACGCAGTGTCGAGGGCGGCGAGGCCGGGATTATTGATGGGGCCGGGCGGGAGGCCGGTGTGCGTATAGGTGTTGTAGGGCGAATCGACCTTCAGGTCGGCGAACGAAGGTGAATACGTATCGCGACCGAAGATATAGCCGAAGACGGCATCGACCTGGAGCGGCATCCCCCGCTCGAGGCGATTCCAAAGAATGCCGGCCACCGTGCGTCTCACGGTATCCGAACGTGCTTCTTTCTCGATGAGCGACGCCATGACGACGATATCGGAAAGTGAATGTCCGGATGCGGTAATATCGTTCGACAGAGACAATATTTTTGCATTAAAATTCGCCCGCATAAGAGCAATGATCGAGTCGGCATCGGAGGAAGGCGAAAAAAGATACGTGTCGGGGAATAAGTACCCTTCATACTGTTTCCCCGCCGTAAGGAAATCTTCCGCGGATATGTCGGGAAAGGCCTCCGCGACACGCTCCGCGATGTCGCGCACGGTTGCTCCTTCGGGGAAGGTCATACGCACGGGCGGAAAGCCGTACGCTCCCGTAACGAGTCGGTACGCCACGACGAACAGGTTTTGGGGGGCAGTGAAAAGATAGGCACCCGCCTGAATATGGTCGCTCTCTCCCGACACGCGCAAGACGGCTCGCAGAAGGCCCGCATGCGCGATGATATGTGCATCGGCGAGCTGGACCGCGACACTGGGTGCGGACGCGCCGCGCGCGACGCTCACGATGCTCCCTGCGGGGAAATCCGCGGGCGGCGAGAACAGGACCTGATACCCGCCGACCAGAAGCATCGCGAGCGCAAACGAGAAGAACCACGCGATATGCCGCTTGAAAAAGTCCATAGGATTTATACCGGCAGATTGGACGGCGCTTCGCTCGTGGCCGAGCTGATGCGCGTGAGGCCCGGCGACTGCACGGACTGCGAGGGGATATGGTACACGGTCGCCAGTTCCTCGATGCTCAATATCATTGTCTCATTCCCGAACAGGCCGTCGTGGAAGAACGGGTCATAGAAGAATTGCCGACGCCGATATCGATTGACGAGCTCTCTGCGATACTGGTCCTTCCGCTTGGCGACGCCGATCTCCCAGGGATAATCGTCGAACCTCTTCATCCAGTTCGTCGAATTGATACCGTTCCAGCCGGTGTTGGTGAAGGGCTTGAAGAGGGCGATCAGATGCGTGATGACGGCAACATTAAACTTCTCCGGCTTGACGATGTAGATGCCACGTATGCCGACATCGTATGCCAGCTTCGTGGTGTTGCGGTCGATAGCTCCCATCAGTTCCGATTCTCCTTTGGTCGGATTCGGGAACCCCGGCCGTTCTTCTTTGGTGACCGGGTCGACGTACGGGTTGCGGGCCTTCTTGCGTATCTCCTCGATAAGTTCCTTGCCCTCGTCCCTCCAGGTGTAGGGTTGTCCTTCGGCATTCTTCCTTGTGGCCTCTTTCTTGCCCGGGCTCGGGCCATAGCGTTCACCGTTATGCGAACGAATGACGAACTGGAGCCAGATATTCTCACCCTTCCCGATGGAACTCAAGAATTCTATAAGATTCGATAAGGGATCAACCTGTTCAGGCTCCTTCTGCACCGAGTCGAGTTGATATTCGACGTAGGTCTTGATCGGCAACGGGTTCTTGCCGGTAGATTTAAAGTCACACCCCCAAATAACCCAGTCTTCAGGTTTCGCGGATATGAGCCGTGTATAATCGGGCGCTTCGACTATCTGTACGCCCGGGTATTGCGCGTACATCTGCCCTTCAACGATTCTGCGGAGATTCGCGCGGGTCCATATGTAGAAATGCACTTTCCCCTCGAAGGAAGCCATCTCGAGAGAATAAAAGGGCCGGATGTTGCCCTTGAAGCGCGCCCACCAGGTCGACTCGCCCCCCGTGAGATGGATGCCTGCGAGAAAGGCCTCCATCGCGAGCGGTGTCTTTACCAGATTGCGCGGCGGCTTTATCTCGAGAAGGACGTATTTCTGTTTTGCAATGAACTCCGACCGCTTCAGCACATACCATAACTTCATCGCACTGCTGCGCAGCAGGAACGGCAGCCAGACCGGTGAGAGGAACAGCGCGAGCGAGAGGGCGATGGTGGTCGGCCCCGGCATAATGAGGTAGGAGAGGACGAGCATGATAAGCCCGGGTGCGAGCAGCGTCCACGGGTCAAAACGGATACCGAAAGTATTCGTGACGTACTTCTTGAATTCAGCGAGTTGCTTGAGGAACGGTAACGAGGCCATAACCGGAGTATAGCAAAAAACAAGCGGCGTCCGTCACGAGACGGACGCCGCTTGTTTATAGATGCTACACCGCCGCGTAGCGACCGTCCTTCAGCCGCTTGAAATAACGGGAATCGTTGAGGTTCACGAGGATAGTGTTGTCCTTGACGAACCGCGCCTTCTTCACATGCCTGATGATATCGTCCTTCTTCAGGGGTCCCGTCCGCTCCAGGGTCTCGCGGATAACATCGCGCACGACGCCGGGCGTATATCCCCATTCGGTAAGTGCGTAGAGGCCGCGGCCGACCAGGACGAAGCGAGGGTCCTTGATGAGCTCGTTGTGCGTCGTTGCAATATGCGCCTTCTTCGAAAAGAGTGTGCCGATCGCTTTCGCGACTTCGGAGAAGTGCATCGGCGCGCCGTGACGCTTCACCGCGAGATAGGCATAGTCGCGGACGCCTTTGATGCGGATGGCAGGAGCGCTCACGCGGCCCCACTCGGCGAGCGGATTGCTCGCAATGTGCTTTGAGAGCGAGAGCCAGCGTTTCAGAACCTCCTCGTTTTTGTACGCATCATTGACTTCCTTGAGCTCGTCGAGGAAGCGGTCGAGCATATCGCCCTCGGAGACAACCTCGGTGTCGGAGAGAGACGAATAGAGCCGTGAAAGTGCGTTATGAATATGCTTCGCGGTCGCGGCATCTACGTGCCAGCGTGCGAGGAAGTCGTTCGTCTCGCGTTCGCGGAAGAAAGCCGAATTGACCATAAGGAAAAAGCGGAACCGATTGCGGCTCTTCTCGTCCTTGCCGAGTGAGGAAAGGAGCGTCTCTTCGGGAACGATGGCGCCGAGAGAGTGGATATACTGCGCGACTTCCTCGAACGCGGAGGCCGCCTCCTTGAACGCCTTGCTCGCGCGGATGGCATCGAGCCCGGCCGCCTCGATCTGCCGTACGCGCTCGCGGGTGATGCCGGACCGGTCCCCGATCGCTTCAAGCGTCTCGTGCTCCGCGTTCGTACCGAGACCGAACCGGCGAACGAGGACCTCCCGGGCACGCTCCGGTGCCGCAGAGAGGAGCCGCTTCGCGAGTGCGACGCTGTCAAAGGAAAACGAGGCGGAGCGTGTGACTACCATCCCCGCCTTCCCGTGTTTCTTCGCTTTTACGGCCTTCTTCATGTGGTCTAATGTATAACAAACGCCTTATAATAAGTCAACCCTGGCCCAATGTGTGGGACTATACCACAAGATTTAATATCTTGCCCGGCACGTAAACCACCCGTGCGGGCTCCTTCCCGCCGAGCGCCGTAACCACGGTGGGGAGTACACGCGCTGCACTGGTCGCGTCTGCTTCAGAAGCGTCTGGAGCGAGTGAGACAAAGCCACGACGTTTGCCGTTCACCTGGATTACGACTTGTACTGAATGTTCCGCGAGGATACTTGCGTCGAAGGCGGGCCACGGCTGCGTATGCACGCTTCCCTCCCCGTCCAACTGCTCCCACAAGTGCTCGGTAAGATGCGGGGCAAAAGACGAAAGCATTCTGACGAAAGCTCTTGCCGCTTCTTTCGGTATTGTTGATTCTGTCTCGAATGTATTGAGGAGCGTCATAAGTGCGGCAATCGCCGTATTGAACTTAAAACGGTCGGCGTCTTCAGCCACCTTGAAACTCGCGCGAGCGATGCTCTGTTCGAGTCCAACGGGAATCTCCCTGTCCGTCGACTTTTCCACCATACGCACAACGCGCTCGAGGAACTTCCGCATCGCGGCGACGCCGTCGAGATTCCAGGGATAGCTTCCCGTCTCGTTGTAGGGGCCGATGAAGGCGAGGTAGAGACGTACGGCGTCGGCGCCGTACGTCTGTACGAACTCGTCCGGATTCACGACGTTTCCCTTCGACTTGCTCATTTTCTGTCCGTCGGGACCGAGGATGATGCCGCGGTTGAAGCGCTCGGCATACGGCTCGTCGACCGGCACGAGCGCGAGGTCGTAGAGCGCCTTCATAAAGAAGCGCGAATACAGGAGGTGCATCGTCGTATGTTCGGCACCGCCCGAGTAGCGGTTCACCGGCAGCCACTTCTTCATCAGTGCCGCATCGGAAAAGTCGTGCGCATCTTTCGGGTCGAGATAGCGGAGGAAGTACCAGGAGGAGTCAACGAACGTATCGAGTGTGTCGTACTCCGGTGTCCAACCTTCGCCGAAGAGCTTGGTCACGCGCTCCTTGAGCTCCTTCGACGAGGCGAGCGGCGCCTTCCCGGTCGGCTTGAAGTCGACATCGGTCGGCAAGAGCCATGGCAGGTGCTCGGCGGGAATGCTGTGCGGCTTCCCATCGGGGTCGTAGACGATGGGTATCGGACAGCCCCAGTAGCGCTGGCGGCTCACGAGCCAGTCGCGCAGGCGATACTGCGTCGCCTTCTCGCCACCCACGGCTTTTACGATGTCCCCCATCGCTTCTTTGCTCTCCATCCGATTGAATGGACCGGAGTTAGCGAGCGTCCCATAGCCGGTGTAAGCACCTTGTTCGCCGAGGAGCCAGCGGAGCGCATGTTGGTGTGTGTCGGGGGTGAGAAACCGCTTGAGTTCGTCAGCAGTGAGCCAGAGCACTTCATGGATTGCCTGCTCATGCGCCGCGATCGGCCTTCTAGCGTCGCTTGTAAGTTCAAGATAAACCACGTGGGCATGTGCGTTCCGATTGGTTTTCTTAGGCACATGATAAAACTTCCCGTGCACGACACCGAAATCTTTGATGAATACCGCATCCGTGTAGCCGACTTCCTCCTCGAGTTCGGCCTTGGCCGCCGTCTCGGGTGTCTGACCCTTCTCGATGCCGCCGGTGATGAATGTCCCCCACGCAACCTCGCGCCACTTGAGAGCAATGTACTTATCCTCGGCCCAGTGCTTCACGATGGCAATGATGGCCTCACGGTGGTCGAAAGGCTCATTCGCGCGTATCTTGCCTGGCTCGGTCGTTTGTTCGTAGGTCGGCTCGATGACCGTACGGATGGGCAGACCGAACTTCTTCGCGAACTCGAAGTCGCGCTCGTCGTGGGCGGGGACGGCCATCACCGCGCCGGTGCCGTAGGAGGCGAGGACGTAGTCGGCGACGTAGATAGGAATCTCTTCTTTCGTCGCGGGATTGATAGCCATGACGCCCTCAAGCTTTACTCCTGTCTTTTCCTTGTTCTCACTGCGTTCGCGCTCGGTCTTCTGCGCCGTCGCTCGTACGTAGTCCTCGACATGTTTTCTGTTTGAAACGGTCGGTAACAGCGCTGAAACGAGCGTGTGCTCGGGCGCGAGCACGACATACGTCGCGCCGAACACCGTGTCGGGGCGCGTTGTGAATACTTTTATCTTTTCTTCGCGGCCGAAAATCGGAAATTCTAAGTATGCACCTTCCGACTTCCCTATCCACGCGCGCTGCGCCTCCTTTATCTCTTCGCGCCACGGGAGTTTCTCCAGACCTTCAAGCAGGCGTTCAGCGTAGCCGGTAATCTTGAGGAACCATTGCGTGAGCCGTTTCTCCTCGACCGGCGTACCGCAACGGTCGCAGCAGCCGTCCTGTACCTGCTCGTTCGCAAGTACGGTCTGGTCCTTGGGGCACCACTTCACCGCCGCCTCGCGGCGCTCGGCGAGGTTGTGCTCGAAGAGCTTCGAGAAGAGCCACTGCGTCCACTGGTAGTAGCCCGGGTCGCAGGCGACGACCTCCTTCGACCAGTCGAACGAGGGTCCCATACTCGCGAGCTGCTCCTTCATCCGCGCGATGTTCGCGTAGGTCCACTCCTTCGGGTCGAGGCCGTGCTTGATGGCTGCGTTCTCGGCCGGCAGGCCGAAGGCGTCGAAGCCGATAGGAAAAAGGACATTCTTCCCGCGCGCGCGCAGCATCCGCGCGTAGATGTCGGTGACCGCGAAGGCGTACCAGTGGCCGATATGCAGGTCTCCCGAAGGGTACGGGAATTCGACGAGGAGATAATAGGGTTCCTTGGATTCGTCGGCGAGGTCGGCCGTGTAGAGGTCGAGGCCGGCCCATTTCTCTTGGGCTTTTTTCTCTATCTCATGATGGTCGTACGCCATCGAACCCTACTTTAGCGGCGGGTAGAAGCTCGGGTCGATAATTCGCTCGAAGCACACCTCGCCCGCGTCATGCTGCCAATTGTCCGGTGCGCCGACCTTCCCTCCGACCGGTAGAGGCATGACCGCGCGCGTTTCGATGGACAGACCCTGATTCCCGCGACTCTTCGTGTTGAATACCGCGCAGAGCTTGAAGGAGAGCCCCTCGCCCGGCTGATACACATACGGCTCGCTCAACTGCGGGTCGATTGGCACAGGACCGTACGAGAGCGAGTTGTTGAGGTCGGCAAGTACGCCGGGCAGCTTCTGCTTGGCCTGGTAGTAGCCGATGACCTGGTATTGGATGCTCTGGAGATCGCTCACCTTCTGCGCATCGAAGCGCGCGAGGCGCGCCTGCGCGGGCGTGCCGACGATAAAGAAGCCCGCCACTATCGTCAGAGCCGCGAGGATACTCACCCCTACGCCCACCGCGCGCTTTCGGGACGGGAACATCTCCCAGTAGCCGCGCAGGTCGCTGATGAAGTGCATGAAGACCCCCGCCGCGACGAGGAAGACGACGAGCACTTTGAGCAAGAAGGCCGTCGTCAACGCCTCGCCGTTGAGGAAGGTGGTGAGTAGCATGATGAGGTCGACGGCAATAGCGATGCCCGCGACAAAGAGCGTGAGGATGAGCGCCCAGCGCCGCACCCACACCTCCTTACGGGAAGGGTCGCGGGAGATATCGGCGCGGATAAGACGCATCAGGAAGAGGTAGAGCGGCAGGAGCACGATGATGGAGGCCATCTGGTAGCTGATGCCGCTCTGGTACGGGTCGGCGGGATAATACGCGAGCGGATTCGGGAACGTATAGTCGATATAATTAAAAACAAGGAAGATGTACGCGATGACGCTCCAATAGAACGTAACCATCGCCCCAGCCCATAGAAAGAAATCTTTTGCGGTTATTTTTGGTTTGTCCATACCCCGTATGACTACTGTATGTAGTCTTGATTATGAATAAAAAGTGCACGGCCCCGCCTTACTGCGATACTCTGTTCGTTCACGAGTGTAGTCATACGGGGCATATGCGCCGCATTATACCACGCCCGTATAAAACAAAATCCCCGCCCTGCGCGGGGATTGAGGAGGAAACGTCAAACGGCAGAGGGTCTTCATGAGTTGAGATCAACATTACCATCGTCCCAGTCAGCGAAAAAACTGAAGCAGCGTTGCGGATCTTTTTCGAGCTCCCGAATAAGGCCGCTCAATCGCGTTCCTTCCGGAAGTTCCCCAGTAAAGCAATCCACATCCGTGTTGAGCAACGGTGCGACGCCCGTATTTCTTGCACGTGGGCAGGGACCTACGACACGAAGCGCGATCCAACAGTCGGTTCCGAAAATCATTTTCTTTCTGAAAAATCGCTCAACGTATTGCCGCAGTGCAATCGGGGCTCTGAGAACGGTTTGGTCCGTAAACGCAATAAATTCAGTACGTTGATTCATTTCGCTCTCCAATTGTGCAAATTCTCTGTTTTATAGTATACAGATATTTATCGACTCGTCAATGTATACCACTAACTATGTCGCTATAGAGACAAACTTGGGATAGCTGCTAGCCGTGGAGGAATTCGATGACGTCGCCGTCGCGGACGATGTAGTCCTTCCCTTCGGTGCGCACCATACCCTTCTCGCGCGCAGCGGCGTACGAGCCGAGTTCTAAAAGTTTTTGCCATTCAATAACTTCAGCCCGGATAAACTTCTCCAGAAAATCGTTATGGATGGCGGCGCCCGCTGCGGGCGCCGCGCTGCCGCGCGGTATCGTCCACGCGCGCGTCTCGTCCTCTCCGGTGGTGAAAAATGAAATGAGTCCGAGCGTCTCGTACGCGCCGCGAATGAGGTCGGCAAGCCCGTCTTCCTGCACGCCGAGCTCCGCGCGGAACCCGGTACGGTCGGCGTCGGCGACGTCATTCAATTCATGCTCGGTCGCGGCATCCACGTGCACAGAGCGCCCGCCGAGCGCCGTGATGAGCTCATACGCGCGCTCCGCGCGCCCGTCGTCGAGCGCCTGCCCGCCGCTCTTTTTATTCAGCGCGTATAAAATAGGCTTCATCGTGAGCAGGTTCAGGTGCGCGACAGACCTCTTCTCATCCTCCGAGAGCCCCGCGTGAAGCGCGAGCTTCCCCGCCGCAAATCCTTCTCCGAGCTTCGCGAGCGCGGCGTCCTCGGCGATGAATTCCTTGCGTCCCGCCTTGATATCGCCTGCGATCTTGTCGCGGCGCTTCCTGACCTGCTCCGCGTCGGCAAGCACGAGTTCGAGGTTGATGACCTCGATGTCCTTGTAGGGCTCGATGGTCCCTTCCACATGGAGCACGTTCGGGTCGTCGAAGAAGCGTACGACCTCTAGGATGGCGTCGGTCTCGCGGATGTTCGCGAGGAACTGGTTCCCGAGCCCCTCGCCCTCCGAGGCACCCTTCACGAGCCCCGCGATGTCCACGAACTCGATGGCCGCCGGGACGACCTTCGCGCTCTTCGAGAATGCCGCGAGCGCGCCGACCCGCTCGTCGGGCACACCGACCACGCCGACCGAGGGGTCGATGGTACAGAAGGGATAATTCTCGGCCGGCACGCTCGCCTTCGTAAGTGCATTAAAAAGCGTGGATTTCCCCACGTTCGGCAGACCCACAATACCTATCTTGAGCATTATCCTACCCTACGGGCAGTTCACTTTTTACGCAAGGAGAGGAGGCGCGCGTAGTGGAACACGGCGTAGAAGATACCGGTGAGCACCACATAGAGCGCGACTGCGGTGCCGAAGGAGAGTATGGGCAGCCACCCGAAGGTGAGATAGACGAGGAACCACCAGGCGGTGAAGAGAGCGGCGGTGCCGATACTGAAGGAGAGCCGACGCCGCGCGAGCGCCCACGAGAGGACGATGATGAGGAGTGCGAGCGCGATGAACGTCCAGTAGCTCGCGGTCAAGGCCGGCTGAAGCGGCGTTTGCAGAAGGTAGGCCTCAACGACCAGTCCGAGAGAGGAGAGCAGGAGGAGCGACATGCCGAAACGGAGGCCGTTGCCGATGACGCGCAGATGGGCGCGCTCGGCGGCGTCCAACTTCCCGTCCCGCATAGCGCGGATAAAGGAGAGCTCGCTCCAGACCGCCGCGAATGCGCCGGCTAAGGCGCCGAGCGCCTGTCCATACACGAAGAAAGAGACGAGCGGACTCATAGGTACTATTTCTTCTGCATCAGCACGGCGAGCTCGGCGCGGTACTTCTTCATCACCTCCATCGCCGCCTTCATCTCGCTCTCGCCTCCTTTCTTCCGCCGTTCGATCTCCTCGCCAATCTTCTTGAAGAGCTGCGGGTCCTTGGTGACGAGCGCGGTCATCTGTTCGCGCTGTTCCTTAGGAACATCCTTCATTTTCCACTTGGCGTATTGGTTCAGGAGAAAACTCTGAAAAGACATATGGCTAAAAGAAGTCGGGTCGCTGGTGGAGACCGCGAAGGGTCCGCGTCGTGAAGTAAAGCGCGATGAGGGAGAGGAGCGCGAGCGTCTCGGTATAGACAAACGAAGGGTCGAAGAAGCTTACCCCGGCGCGGTAATTCCCGATAGCCGTCATGCCGAAGAGAATGGTGCCATAAATGGAAAGTGCCGAGTTCAACCAGTGTATCCAGAATTGCGCTGGGTTCGTGATGCCCGCCGCCACCGCGAGGATGACGGCCGCGACGACCGTCCCGAAGGTCGAGAGGGGGAGGTCTGCGCCGGTGGACTTCGCGACGATGAGCACGACGGCGCTCACGACGAAGAGCACCCGGACGATGTCCCCGTGATAATGGGGTATCTCGCGGTGCGGCGGCACACTGCCGGTGTCAATCGCCGCGAAGTCTCCTCCTCCGTCGCTTTCTCCGTCGTCTGACATGCTCCCAGTATGGCGCGTCGACGGCGTTATGCAAGCGCTAGAGAAGGATAGTCGCCTGGTTACGGGATATCTCGGCGATGCCGCCCCGGGGGAGCTCGAAACGGTGGATACGGTCATCGGGCGCCTTGATACGCATCTCTCCCGGCATAAGTTCCGAGACGAATGCTTCATGGTCGGCGAGGACCTCGAACACACCTTCGCTCCCGGGCAACGATGCAGAGACGGCGTCGGCGTCGTAGAGATTCTCGCCGACTCTGGCAACCGTAAGATGGAAGGTCTTTTGCATACCGCTTTCTGCCTACTGCTTACTACACTTGGTCTATCGAACCTTTCATATAGAACGCCTGTTCCGGCTTATCGTCGTGCTTCCCTTCCACGATCTCCGCGAAACCGCGCACGGTCTCTTCCCGCGACACATACTGACCGGGATGTCCGGTAAACGGCTCGCCGACGAAGAAGGGCTGCGAGAGGAAGCGTTCGATCTTGCGCGCACGCGTGACCGAGAGCCGGTCTTCTTCCGACAGCTCCTCCATGCCGAGGATTGAAATGATATCTTGCAGGTCCTTATAGCGTTGGAGGACCCGCTTCACGCTGTTTGCGACGCGGTAATGCTCTTCGCCGACGATGTCCGGTGTGAGCGCGGCCGAGGACGATTCCAGAGGGTCGATGGCCGGATAGATGCCGAGCGAGGCGAGCGCGCGGGAGAGCACGACGGTACCGTCGAGGTGCGCGAAGGTCGTCGCCGGTGCCGGGTCAGTCAGGTCGTCCGCGGGGACATACACCGCCTGCACGCTTGTAATGGAGCCCTTCTTCGTCGAGGTGATGCGCTCTTGGAGCTTCCCCATCTCTTCAGCCAGGGTCGGCTGGTAACCCACGGCGCTCGGCACACGGCCGAGGAGCGACGAGACCTCGGAGCCCGCCTGGATGAAACGGAACACGTTGTCCATGAAGAAGAGTACGTCTTTACCACCTTCGTCGCGGAAGTATTCTGCCTGGGTGAGCCCCGAGAGCGCGACGCGCGCACGGGCTCCCGGTACCTCGTTCATCTGGCCGAAGACGAGCGCGGTCTTCTCGAGCACGCCGGACTCCCTCATCTCGTGATACAGGTCGTTGCCCTCGCGCACGCGCTCGCCGACGCCGGCGAACACCGAGTAGCCGCCGTGCTCGGTCGCGACGTTACGGATGAGCTCCTGGATGAGTACGGTCTTCCCCACCCCCGCACCGCCGAAGAGGCCGACCTTGCCGCCCTTCAGGAACGGGATGATAAGGTCGATGGCCTTGATGCCCGTCTCGAAGACCTCGGCCTTGGTCGTCTGCTCGTCGAAGGTCGGCGGCGCGCGGTGGATGGGCAGGCGTTGCACATCAGAGGCCATGGGCCCCTTCCCGTCCACCGGGTCGCCAAGCACGTTGAAGAGGCGGCCCAGGGTCGCTTCGCCCACCGGAACGGATATCGGCGCACCGGTCGCCCGCACCCCTTCGCCGCGCGCGAGACCGGCGGTCTCGTTCATCGAGATGGCGCGCACGCGGTCGAGACCAAGGTGCGAGGCGACCTCGAGCGTGAGGCGGGCATGCCCATCACTCTTCTCGATGATGAGTGCGTCGCCGATGTTCGGCCGCGAGCCCGTGCTCCCTTCCATCGGGAAATGCACGTCCACGACCGGTCCGATGATCTCTGTGATGATTCCGTTCATACGAATACCGTTATGTTGCTAATGCCTCGCGGCCGCCGACGATCTCGGACACCTCGCGCGTGATACCCGCCTGACGTATCTTATTGAAAAGTCGCGTGAGGTCATGCACGACTTCCTTCGACTTATCCGACGCATTCTTCATCGCTACCATGCGCGCGGAATGCTCGGAGGCTTTCGCCTCGAGCAGAAAGTGGTAGAGCGAGACGGCAACAAGACGCGGAATCAGATAGTTCAACACTTCCGCGCCGTCCGGCTCGACCGAATACGCCGCCGGCGACTCGAGAGGACCGAGCTCGCTCCACTTCCCCTTCACCGGTACGATATCTTTGACGAGTTGTTCGATAGCATCGAGCGAGAGCGGGAGCAGACGGCGGACCGCGGGCAACTGCTCGAACGTCGATTTGAAATTGCTGTACGCGACCAGGACTTCGTCATAGGTCTCCGTAACGAACTCGCGCGAGAGTTCCGCCGCGAGCTCTTCCATGACGGAAAGTTCGACGCTGTCTTTCTTATTTTCGAAAGCACGCGCGACAGCGTACCCGCGACGCGCGAAATATTCCTCGCCCTTCCGGCCGTAGGCATACACCGTGACCGCGTTTGCGGGATACGGCGCGAGCGCCGCGGCCGCGGCCTTGATGACGCCGCTGTTGAGCGCACCGGCGAGACCCTTATCGCTCGTGAGGATGACCAGCCCGACTTTTTGGGAAGGTCTGACCTTCCCAAGCGGGTGACGCGCAATGTCCGCACTTCCGGAAAGCCGTGCAAGAATGGCGAGCGCCGCGCGTGCGTACGGACGCCCCGCGAGTGCCGTTCCTTGCGTCTTGCGCATCTTGACCGCCGAGACGGCCTCCATCGCGCGCGTCACTTTATGAGTTCGCTCTGTGGCTTTTATTTTGCTTTTTATATCCTTTAATGCCATACGTTATTTGTGTGGAGCTCGGTCTGCCCGTCCACCATTCTGATGGTGTCGGGTCGCCTGTATCTTCGTCTTGATGTCTTTCAGCGCCATAGGTGCTATGCGACAGATGTGTGCCGGGCGACGAATGCGTCAAGTGTCTCGCGCAACGCTTTTTCCGACGTCTCGCTTATCTCTTTCGATTCTTTGATTGCCGCGAGCACTCCCCCCGCTTCCCGAGACAGGTGCTCCTGCAATTTCTTCTCGATGGCGCCGACCTCCTCCGGTGGGAAGGTGTCGAGGTAGCCGCTCACCGCCGCAAAGATGACCGCCGCCTCCATCTCGAACGGGAGCGGCACGCCGCGCCCCTGGTTCAATATCTCGGTCATGCGCCGTCCCGCGTCGATGCGCTTCTTCGTCTCCGCATCGAGGTCGGAGGAGAACTGCATGAACGCTTCGAGCTCGCGGAACTGCGCGAGCTCCAGCTTGATCTTTCCCGCGACTTTCTTCATCGCTTTCGTCTGCGCTGCGCTGCCTACGCGCGATACCGAGATGCCGACGTTGATGGCCGGTCGCTGGCCCTTATTGAAGAGGTTCGCCTCCAGATAGATCTGACCGTCGGTGATGGAGATGACGTTCGTCGGGATATAGGCGGAGACGTCGCCCTCCTGCGTCTCGATGATAGGGAGCGCGGTCAGCGACCCGCCGCCTTTCTCCGAGGAAAGTTTCGCTGCCCGCTCCAAGAGGCGTGAGTGCAGATAGAAAATGTCGCCCGGGTACGCTTCTCGGCCCGGCGGGCGACGAAGGAGCAAAGACATCTGGCGATACGCGACCGCCTGTTTGGAAAGGTCGTCATAGACGACGAGCGCGTCCCTCCCGGCCTCCATGAAATATTCGCCGATGGTGGCACCGGCGAAGGGTGCCAAAAATTGCAGCGCGGCGGGGGCAGAAGCGGGAGCGGTGACCACGATGGTATACGCGAGGGCTCCGCGCTCGGCGAGCTCGGCGACCAGCTTCGCCGTCTTGGACTCCTTCTGGCCGATGGCGACATAGATGCAGATGGGACGCGTCGCGGCGGGTTCGTTCTTCTGGTTGATGATGGTATCGATGGCGATACTGGTCTTGCCGGTGCCGCGGTCGCCGATGATGAGCTCGCGCTGGCCGCGGCCGATGGGTATCATCGCGTCGACCGCCTTCACGCCCGTGTGGATAGGCATATTCACGCCCGCACGGTCGATAACGCCGTACGCCTCGCGTTCGATGGGACGCATCTCCGTCGCTCGTGTCGGACCCTTCCCGTCGACCGGCTCACCGAGCGGGTTCACCACGCGGCCGACGAGCGAATCGCCGACGGGAATCGATAGAAGGCGGTGGAGGCGGCGCACGAGCATCCCCTCGTGTATCTTCGATGCGTCGCCCAAGATGACGGTACGCACGCCATCCTCCTCGAGGTTCAGCACGAGGCCGTAGAGCGGACGCGGGTCCTTCAGCGCTTCCTCAAGCGTACGGTCGAAGGTCGGGTCGAAGAGCACCATCTCGGACATCGCGGCCTTCGAGAGACCCTCGATCTCCGCGATGCCGTCGCCGGTCGCCCGTACGATGCCGACTTCTTCAGTTCCGCCTTTCGGGCTCCACGCGGCTATCTCTGCCTCTATTTTTTTAATAACTGATTCCATATCAGGTAATGATTTTTTTATACATATCTATGAGCGCGCCCTTTCCCGTGTTGTCCGTGAGCACGCCGTTCTCTATCGTGCGCCAGCCAGAGATGAGTGCCGGATTCTCGGCCGCGGTCTCTCTCCTCGGGGCGAATTTCCTGGCATATGCCTCGTCTCGGCGCAGTTCGCGGAGCACCTGCGGGAGGAGTTTCAGCCGCCCCGTGCGCCGCAGGTGTGCAACGAACTCTTCGTAATTCCGTATCATACCTTCGCGCGGAGCACCTTTTCTGCGGCGAGGATGGCGAGCCGCGCGATCTCCCCTTCGCTCTCGCGGAGAGCGCGCGCCGCCGCTTCGCTCGCGCGCGCCTCGGCATCCTTCGTCAGGGCCGCCGCACGTGTCTCCGCTTCCTTCAGCAACCGCGCCTTCTCGGCTTTCCCGGCTTCGCGGGCCGCGGCAACGATGCTGTCCGCCTGTTCGTCCGCCGCGTTTACCCGAGCGCGTACCTCGCCGTCCGCGCCCGCGAGCATCTCTCCCGCGCGCGCGGCATCCTCGACGCCCTTCGCGACGATATCCCGCCGCTTCGCGAGCATCGCGAGGACCGGTTTGTAGAGGAAATACCAGAGCGCGACGAGCACGATGGCGAAGTTCACCGCCTGCGCGATGAGCAGGCTCCAGTTGATGCCGAATGCGTCGAGAAGTTGGGACATAGGAAGTTAGGCTTTAGGCGCTAGGCTTTAGTGAATGCATTTTGTAATTGCTAGTGCCTAATGCCTAGAGCCTGTCATAATGCCTAGTTACACGAATTTGATGATGAAGGCGACTACCAAGGCGAGGATGCCAAGCGCCTCGGTGAACACTATCGCGAGGATCATATTCGAGACGATCTTTCCGGACGCTTCGGGATTCCTCCCGATGGCCTCCATAGCGCCGCCGCCGATGAGCCCGATGCCGATGCCAGGCCCGATGACGCCGAGGCCGGCGGCGAGCGCCATCCCGAGCATGCGTGTTGATTCTATATCCATGTCTCCAGTGTTATCCGCACGTGTTGATAAAAGGCTCGTATCCCGGAGCCGCATGAAGCGCCGCTAGTGCGCCTCATGCGGGTCCACGATCGCGAGTTTGATGAAGAACAGCGTCAGCATCGCAAAGACGAGCGCCTGCACGAGACCGATGAACATCTCGAACCCCATGAGCGGGGCCGGGAGCACGTACGGGAGGAAGAAGATGGCGACCAGCACCATCACTTCGCCTGCGAAAATGTTCCCGAAGAGACGGAACGAGAACGAGATGAGCCGACCGAGATTGCTCACGAGCTCGATGAGCCCGACAGCAAACCCGATCGGCGACTTCAGATTAACATACTTTCCCGCATATTTGAAAAAACCGAGCATCGCGATGCCCGTGATCTCGATGGTAAAGAAGGCGATGAGCGCGAGCGCGAGGGTGAAGTTGAGGTCAGTGGTCGGCGCCCGCAAGAGCGGCAGGAACTCGGACGCATGAAAGAAGCCCAGGGAGCCGACACCCGGGAAGAACTCCAACTCGTTGATAAAGGCGACGAAAATGAAGATGGACGCGACGAGCGGGAAGAACCGCCGGGCGAGTTTCTCGCTCTCGAGCACCTCGGCCATGTAGGCGAGGACACCCTCGACAGCCCACTCGACGCCCGCCTGGAGCCTGCCCGGAACCAGCGAGAGCGAACGGCCGAAGAAGAATGCGAGGCCGATAAGGAGCGCCATCACGAGCCAGGCCATGAGAAGCGAGTTGGTGATGGGGAAACCGAAAACGGAGCCCAACTGCTCCGCTTTGAGGACAACCGTGATGCCTTCGTGCATTATCCTCATTGTAGAGAACAAGCGCGAAAAAAGGAAGTGTATGGTATATACTGGGGTGGTATAGCTTTATGAAATAACTTCATCTATGGCACGAGCATTAAATCCAGCATTATCAAAGCCGCTCAACCTCTCTCCTGAATTGGAGGCGGTCGTCGGTAAGGGCCCGCTCCCGCGGACCGAAGTAGTCAAGCAGCTCTGGGTCTACATCAAGAAGCACGACCTTCAGAATCCGGCGAACAAGCGCAATATCCTCGCCGACGACAAGCTGAAGGCCATCTTCGCCGGCAAGGGCGAAGTCACGATGTTCGAGATGACGAAGCTCGTCTCGGCGCACATGAGCTAACCGGTAATCAACGATGCGCAATGTAAAACCCGCCTTCAAGGCGGGTTTTACGCTTTGGTGGACCTATCGGGAATCGGACCCGAGACTCGACTATGCCATAGTCGCGCGTTACCACTACGCCATAGGCCCATTAGTTAAAACTCTTTAACATTTGTTGAGCTACTCGTTTCAACTCCAAATCAACAGCTGAAGAAAAGTAATCAATGCGACAGACTCCTTTGTAACTCTGTTTTTTCGAGATTTGCCCCAAGGTTCGTTTATCGACTCGTGCCCTATAGAACTGATTCAAAGGGATTTTCGTCGTCTTCGACCAGAATTTCTCCAATTTCTGGATATCTTGGTCTGCCCTGCACTGCAGGGTACAGCGAAACTTTCGCTCGTCTAATTTGTAGCATTCTCTCATTAGGTTTACAAACATAAGCACTATCGCTGGGTCAGAATTACCGAACATTAGTGAGCCGCGAGCCGATTTAGATCCCTCAGCTAAGTAAAGAATAGACAAGGTAATCTTTCTAGAATAATCATTATTCGCAAAGAACCTCAATAAACCCTTGTTTCTTGAATCCATATCTTTGAAAAATGCCTCCCGTCGTTCCCCCCTGTTTCTTGAGGAGACTTCTCGGGCTTTGGCGAAGTTTAATTTATTTAGTCTCTGAACTTTGGCGTTATAGCTTTTTGGCAACGTGATATTGCGGCACCAGTAAGATAGCGTGCTTTTCGGGGTATTTGTTTTCAGTAAGCTCTTTATCTCTGAATACGTCTTGCCTTTCCGACGAAGCTGCTCTGCTTGCTGTCGTAATGATATTGGCAACATGTGTATATTGTACCACTGAACACCTCCATCAATACTTGTCGTCTGTGTACAACTTTTGTGGTCATTGTACCAAAAAGTTCGGACTCATTTCCAGCAGAACCCGGACTGACATCTCGCACCTCGCAGAGCCTCGGTGCTCGCCCCGCTCGCAGACTCGCGGGGCCGCCCTTCGCCCTGCCGCTTCCTATGCATTTTTGTTTTGGCGGGGGAATGCATTGAAGAATGGCATGAAGCGGCAGGGCTTGGGCGGGAACGGCTCAACTTCTTCCCTCAAAGGGCTCACATGGGAAGAAATGAGCCGTTCGCAAATACAACAAGGTGCCTCGCCAAACCAATTTTCAAAAGGAATGGCGAGGCTCAAATCTGTATGTGCTTGACCCAGAGCCCGCGCGAGTACACGCGGGCTCTCCCCACCCATTCGCGCACAAATCCCCGCCGTTTTGAAGAGAAATTATAAAACGGCGGGGAGGACTCCCTAAAAACAAAAAAGACCGAAGCATATGCTCCAGTCTTTTGTGTGTAGGTTAATAGTGACTTTATAAATCAGTATTAATCTAGACACTTGAAAGAACAAATTAGAAATGAAAATCGGGAGGTCGGTTCCTTTCGGAACGTCCTAGAGGGATTCAGAATCAAATCCGACCGATCATCATTAATTACTTCCGAACTTTAAAAACCAGAAAAAATAGAGCCGAACCGATTATGATGGCTATGAACCACGGCACCCACACAGTAACAACGAATGTCGCGAAGATGTTGACGACGCTAGCCAATATCCAGGTCCGAATTCGCCTGCTACCGACAAAACGCGAAACAAGAAAATTACCGACTACGGCTACAAGCACACCTGCAGCGCAACCGATTAGCAAATTATTCATGCCATTCTCCTTTCGAGGATTTCGTGTACCTGAATTTCTGCCAACTTAAGCGCACGATACGCTTCAGCGGGTATGCTTTCAGGGTGATACTTGTCGCGAAGTTCAGAAATATCATCTGCCAAATTCTGCAGACTTTCTGCGACGTCTTGGTCGCTGATATTCTTAAGAACCTTCGGTTTGTTTCCGGTAATCCTGTTTGATACCAGGATCCAGAATGGTATGGACACGATCATGATAAGCCAGATGATCCCATCAGCTTTCATGCCGAATTCCATCTGCGTTAATGCGAATCCCACAATCCATGTGCAGAAAATAATCCACATGGGCCATTTAGGCTCGTCTCGGTCCGGGTCAAGCTTAACTTCTAACCATTGTTCCATGATTTCTCCTTGTCAACGACAAAACAGGAAGGATTCCCGTCTGTCTTACTTACCAGAAGTAGCCTAGCACGGCACAGGTATTATGTCAAGGGGGGTCGCGTAAATTCGGCAAAAATCGTATACTGAAAATATGAGTATTGAAGACAGAAAACAGGCGATACCCCAGAATCAATCCCGCCGTGGTATTGAGGGGGTTGAAGGGAGACTAATTCATGAAGCACAACATTTTGTACGATCACAAATACACGAACTCTTACAACGTGCAGTAAATGAGCCGGACAAGAAGCGTTTTGTAGTGGATCATATAGCACAATCTGGAAGAAAATATTTTCCGGGGAAAGAGAATCTTCTTGATGGAGCGTTGGCAAAAATAGACGCGACCTCTAACGACACAGACGAAGAATTTGAAGAAAATATTGTTAAAGAAATGATGAACGCCATTGCAACATTTGTGGCAAGCTCAGGTTTTTCTCCAGAAGAAGCACGACAACATTTTCAACGTACACAGCAAGAACAAGATAGTTCTATCACTACATTAGATAAGGACGGCGTTATTTACTGTACAAGATTTGAGGATACAATTGATCTGCACATCACAAGCGGACTGAAAAGTCACACCTTGCAAGAGGCATTTTCTGCGCTTGCACAAATTGTTCAAAACGACGAGAGCATAGGAGCTATCGAAATGACTTCGTGGGTTGTTGCGAAATATAGGAATGCAATGAGAAAATACCATTTCCCTGTAACTGAGATACTTGATCAAAAAGTACTTGCAGACATACGAGCAGATCTTTCCACAGATATGCGTGATAAACCGATTGCAAAAGTGCATTTTACGCGAGACGATTTTTTTGAGATGCTTGCCAAGAACGGCTGGACGAACTGATTAATTTTACGAGTGCAAATCCCTGTTTTATAGCCCTTCGGCCCTGCCGCTCCATTCCATTCTTCAATGCATTCCCCCGCCAAAACAAAAATGCATAGGAAGCGGCAGGGCGAAGGGCGGCCCCGCGAGGCTCTGCGAGCGGGGCGAGCGCCGAGTCAGCGAGGCGCGAGATGTCAGTCCGGGTTCTGCTGGAAATGAGTCCGAACTTTTTGGTACAATGACCACATTATCGAATTCGTTTCCGAATTCACCCCGCCCGCGCCAAAGGCGCGGGCGTGAGCTGGGATTCCCGCCAAGAATTGCCAAGGCATTTTGAAATCCGAGGAGAGCACGCCCGCCGCGAGGCGGCGGTTCGGTGTGCAGTGGGGGAGATTGCGC
>Ga0082335_1000537_pt1 | contig 94619 bp, 65 predicted proteins | sample Subgrocontami58m_FD_72375 | JGI IMG/M metagenome (GOLD analysis project Ga0082335, IMG submission 72375) | Subsurface groundwater microbial communities from S. Glens Falls, New York, USA - GMW37 contaminated, 5.8 m (SPADES assembly) (version 2) ...
CCGTTTTAGGTGATATATTTGTCACACTCACAGGGGATGTCCACGTGATAAGGGCAGAACATTTTAAACTAATGAAGGACGGAGCAATTGTCTGTAACTCAGGACATTTCAATGTGGAATTGGAAATACCATCCCTTCAGCGTATGGCTAAATCTAAGAGACTGATACGTGAATTCGTGGAGGAATATACACTGAAGGATGGGAGAAGGATAAACCTGCTTGGCGATGGAAGGCTGATAAATTTAGCTGCTGCTGAAGGGCACCCTGCCAGTGTAATGGATATGAGTTTTGCAAACCAGGCACTATCTGCAGAGTTTGTAACGAAGAATGGCAATAGTCTGGAGAAGAGGGTATATAAGGTGCCAGAGGCAATAGATAAGAATATAGCATATCTCAAACTAAAAGTCATCGGTATCAAGATAGATTTATTGACTAATGAGCAAAAGAGATACTTATCTTCGTGGGAATTAGGGACGTGAATAATGTAGGGGCGACATTTATGACGCCCGTTTTGAGGTGAATATGTCTGATATTTTAAAGGAGTTAAAGGAAAAGGAAAACCGTGTCAGGAATTTTATGAAAAGGGAGAAGTTAGGTGCAGTCCTCTTGACAAAACAGAACAATTTTGCATGGTTTACAGGAGGGAAGGATAACCATGTCCTTACTGCATCTGAGATGGGGGTTGCCTCTATACTTATACTTAAGAATGAGAAATTTCTTATCACCAGTAACATAGAAGCGCCACGTATAATGGATGAAGAACTAAAAGGTCTGGGGTTTACGCTGAAGTATTATCCCTGGCAGGAAAAGAAAGATAAGATAAAAATTATATCTTCATTGACTCGTGGTATAGAGGTGGGTTCTGATGATAGTCATCCCGATACGAGGAATATAGACAGTATCTTGAGCCAGGAACGTTATTCACTCACGAATTCTGAGATAGTCAGGTATAAGGCACTTGGCCGTAGTGCCTCTCGCAGGGTGGGAGAACTCTGTAAAAAAATAAAACCGGGGAATACTGAACATGAGGTAGCAGGCATGATAGCAGAATCACTCTTGCCAGAAGGCATTACCCCTATTGTAATACTTATAGCAGCAGATGAAAGGATTAAGAAGTATCGCCATCCAATACCTACAGATAAGAAGATAAAGAAGTGTGTAATGGTCGTGGTATGCGCCAGGAAATGGGGTCTTATAGCCTCATTTACAAGGCTCATTCATTTTGGCAAGGTATCTCGTGATTTGAGGAAAAAACATAATGCCGTGGTTAATGTTGATGCCGCCTTTATCCTTAACACAAGACCAGGAAAAATTGTAAGCGAGATATTTGAAGAGGGGTTAAAAGCATATAGGTTGAATGGTTTTGCTGATGAATGGAGACTCCACCATCAGGGAGGTGCTACAGGTTATGGAGCGAGGGACTATGTAGGGACGAGCGGCGAGAGGCAGAAGGTGTTACCCAATCAGGCGTTTGCATGGAACCCATCTATAACAGGCACAAAGAGTGAAGACACGATTATCGCATCAGAGGATAAGACAGAAATCATCACTGCTGCCCCAGATTGGCCCATGGTGCATACTGTCTGGAACGGCAAGTCAATCACCAGACCTGATATATTGGAAAGGTAACACAGATTTTAGATATTAGTGATAAAAGGCAAGAGTCTGTCATATAGATGTCATAATATATTGAAACAAAATGAGTTATAATAATGAATGCTGACGGAAAAGTTGTCAGTTATAACTCTATTATTTTCAATAAGATACAACTCCAACTGTCAATCAATTGTCACAATGCGGGTAGATGAGTGTCTGAAAAATGATGGTGGAAATTGATTTTAAAATATTTTTTAAAATTTTTTCTATTAGAAAATAAAAGAGTTATGAAAAAATATCAGTAAAAATTAGAAAAAAGTTTTAATCGTGGCATGATTCTTGCTATATAATAAGATGAAAGAAGCAAAAGAAAAGAGTTTAGCCATAAAAGATAACTATGACCGTATGAATAAATCTAAAATAGATATTAAAGAGTTCAAAATATAATAAAGATAGTTATGTTATAATGAATTTGAGGGAGGGATTATTAAATAATGGTTACTGGGACAACTCTTAGCCCAAAGTATCATCATATAAAAGATACATTGATAAATAGGATTAAGCAAGGTGAATTCTTACCTGGGACACAAATTCCAACAGAAGAAGACTTAATCAAAGAATTTAATGTAAGTAAAACTACAGTAAGGAAGGCAATATCTGACCTTGTATATGCAGGTAGATTGAGTCGTGAACAAGGCCGTGGGACATTTGTTATTGATAGTAGAATAGAGAGAAGTGAATCGGCAAGAAAGAGGAAAGACATTGGTATTGTATTCATGGATATCTATAACCCACATCATCCTTACCTTGCCAAGATACTTCGTGGGGCTACGTTGGAGTGTAATAACCTCAAGAATAATCTGCAAATCCTTGCTACCCCAGCAGGAGATTTAAACCATAAGGATAGTTCGTTCTTGATGCATACAATAGTTGAGAGACATATTGATGGATTAGTATTAGCAAGTAGGATGTCTCTTGAAGACATATTAATTCTAAAGAAAGAACATATCCCGTTTGTCTATGTAGGGAACGATGTTCCGGACCCAGATGTTCACTGTATATTTACAGACCCTTTTATTTCTACTTATTTAGAAACAGAACATTTGATTAAATTAGGGCATAAGAGAATATCTATTATAACAAGCCCTCTTAATGCTGGGAGTGGTCTATCTATTCTTTCTACTTTTAGATTTGTCCAAGAGAATCATAATTTACAGATTAATGAGGAATTCATCAAACAAGGTGAGTTAGGGCGAGAAACAGGCAAAAGGATTATGAATGAATTACTATCATTATCAGAAAGGCCAACTGCATTGATTGCTGGAGATGACTTAACTGCTATAGGGGCTATTGAGGCAATATGGAATGCAGATTTAAGAGTCCCAGAAGATATAGCAGTCATTGGTGGGGGTAATATGGAATCCCCGGTAGGTATTTCACTTACAACCGTTGACCATAGTCTTGAGGAGGCAGGCAAATTAGCAGTTCAGATGTTGGGGAAACTTCTTAATAAAGAATACATTGGTCCTTCAAAGGTTATAATGAAGCCAGAGTTAATTATCAGGGAGTCTACTGAAAGGAAGAATTAAAGGTAAGAAAATTGGGTATTCCACGGAAGAGCCGAAAATGATGAAAGGAGGTGAAAAAGTTCAACGGACGATGGCCAGAATGGTAAAAGGTACTTCTGTGTTGATATAGATTACTCATGCTAATGATGGCATGAGAAAAATAGGAGGAAAGGAAAATGGAAAAGTTTAAGAAATTAAGTATGTTGGTTATAGGCTTGGCGTTATTAACATTAACGTCAATGTCGGTAGGATACAGTGCAGTTACTGTTACACCTGATGCATCAAGCAGTCCTGACTATTATGTCAGTAAATTTGATAGTATTAAGGAGGCGATAAATTGGTTTGGGAATTGGTCTCCTTCTAATCCTGATAATACGATTATTGTCAGGGAAGGCACCTATAACGAGGGGCTGATGAATATATTCAGCGACAAGAGTGGACTAACCATCCAGGCAGAACCGGGTGAGACCGCAATCGTCAACGGAGGATTTCGCATAGGGAACATAAATGATGTTACGATTGAAGGACTCAGGGTCAATGGAGGGGCGATTCCAGCATTTCAACTAACCGCAGGTGTTGCCCATGACTGTTCAATACTCAACAATTATGCAACCTCAACAAGTATCTATGGTGTTATTTCGCTATTTGCCACGAATGTAAATGGAACGGTGATTGATGGTAACGTCATATACAGCAGCCCGGGGTTCGAAGACAGAAATGGTGTTTACTATCTCGGGGCTTCCGGGTCTATCTCTATTAACAATAACACCGTTCATGGATTTACATCATGGGAAGTTTACTTTGGCGGAGCCAGCGGAACAATTACGAATAACCTGATTACAAATGCAGGATTAAATAACTTAGGCATTGGTGGGTATGGTAGTGCATCTGCTGCGTATAATGCTGTGCCTCCTGATTTCTACATCGCAGCCACCTTGGGACCGGGTAACTTTGCGATAGATGTAGATGACGTAAAATATTCTTCTACCAATCCGGCGGCCCCAGATTTCCTGTACCTATCATGTGATACGCCAGACTCAGTGCTCTTGGGGGCAAGTGATGGGGGATTCATTGGTGCTCTGCCAATATATGGCAGTTGCTGTATAGAAGGCGACGAGGCACTTCTGGCTGCCTGTATAGATGGACGAGAGCTGGTTATGGCAACACCTGGTTGGGACCAACCACGTAATAGCGGTAAAGGCAAGGGGCAGGGAGTACTGCTGAACATGCCTCTTATAGCACATACAGCGACCGCTTATGTGGATAGTCTTGAGATATGTAATGAGGAAGATGCTGAAGAATTGCATTCTTGCATCGTCAGTTATTTTGCCAGCGGTGGGAAGTCATCCCATTTCGGCGAGTAATAGTTTATTACTGAGGAATAAAGGGAAAGGGCTGGTTCCGAATGAGGGCCAGCCCTTAATCCTGATTTGATTATTGATAAGATAATAAAATATTGCTGAAAATTTGGTAATAGAAGAAAAGACATGTCACTTTATGGGGTACACATTATTTGGTTAATGAAATGAACGAGGAGGGATTAGACCATGAAAATTAAAAAAAATATGAAATGGTTAACTGTATTTATTGTGAGCGTTTTGGCAAATGTAACACAAACTGCATTTTGTGCCGACATTATTGTGAATAGTGCTGCCAAAGCTAATCTCCCAGCCGTTGGTACAGCTGGGCGCCTCTACCGTGTCACAGATGATGTGCGTGGGTTGTGGATGGACCAGGGGAGTCAATGGTTTGCACTAACCCGCGAAGTTATTAATGTTAAGGAATTCGGAGCGAAAGGCGATGGCACCACCAATGATTCCTCTGCAATTCAATCGGCTATTGATGCTGTGTCGTCAAGCGGGGGAGCAGTATTTTTCCCTCCAGGCACATACCTTCTCAATACAGGACTAACGGTAGATAAGAACAAACTGACTATTTTCGGATATGGATGGGGGTCAGCTACCCTTAAGGCAAATGCAGCCATAACTATACTTTTAATCCGTGATGCTGAGCGGGTGAATATCCATGGCCTCAAGTTAGATGGAAACTCTAAGACGGCTACCGCAGGTTTGAGTTTCCTCCCGACCACAGGAGGCGCCCGCAACCAGTATAGCAGTGTCCGCGACGTAACTGTAACGTCTTGTCAGACAGGGATGGTCATTGGCGCTACGAATAACTATTCTGTAGTCGGGCTCAGCATAAGCGGTTTTACGGTTACTAGTAATAACATAGGAATACAGCTCAACGGGACAAATACCGGCGACATTTTCTTTTCTGATGGTGCAGTTACCGATAATTCAACTGTTGGTGTGGACCTGGGTACTTCAATGGGCGCCGCCTTCCGCGGTGTGAGCACGAATGGTCTGAATGGCGCCGCAGATTTCAGAGCCGGGGACACGGCTAACACATTGCTGACCATAGAGGACCACATCGGAAATCCATCCCAGGGTCCGTTTGTTCTTGTAAACGGCGTATATGGTCAGCAGATGGCATTGTCGGTTATACTGAAGAATTGTTCCATTTCATGGAACGGGACCGCAGGCAATGACATCATCAAGTATCTCGGACAGGGAACTGTGACCATTATTGGTGGAAATATTAATGGGAACGGGGTAATCCGCGTCAGCCCTACCCAGGCATTAAGTTATAGCGGACCAACACTCATAGACATAAATTTGACACTCCGTGGCAGTCCCGAACCAAGTTTTGTCGTGACAAATGGACGTAGATTTTCTATCGGCGCTTTGAGTCTAAATGCCGGTACTCTATCTGGTGTGCAGACCACGAATATGCCGAATATAGAGAGTGTTCAAACATTCTCTAACGGTGATGCGACGCCAAGCGTAGAGTTGGGAAATGTATTTAAAACAAATGGAACGACGACAATCACGAACTTTGACAATGGGTTCGTTGGACAGCGGATTACCATTCTGGCGATTTCAAGCATTACCATCCAAAACAATACCAATATTCTTTTAAGCGGAGCGGCAAACTTCGCCATGACGAGTAACGATACGCTGACGCTTGTGCAGGTCAATTCCGGCGTGTGGGTTGAAGTAGCCAGGAGCGTAAATTGATTCTTTGTTACTTTTAACACATGGCTGGTCTCTGTGGAATAACAGGGCCAGCCATGTGTTACGTAAGAGCCGCACATTTTAAGGATTGACTGATTGAATATGTAAAAATTTGGGAGAAAAAAATGATAAGAAAAATTAACATAAACTCTTTCGGTTTACTGAAAACAGGCATTATTGGATGCACAGTATTCTTTCTATCGTTTTTCTGGTCTTGTTCTTATGCAGAGGAAACTTTGCTCCCGGTGATGAGTATTACAAAGACAAAGGTTGCGCCTGTGATAGATGGAGAAATCAAGGAAGAGGAATGGAAATATGCAAGTGCGTCAACAGGGTTTGTTGATTTATCAGGAAATATTACGGAAGATGATACAATTGTTTATCTTACTTACGATGAAGAGAATTTATATTTTGCATTCAAATCAACATGCACAAAAAATATAAAAGCAGGGATAACTGAACGGGACGGACCGATATCTAACGATGATGCTATAGAAATATTCTTACAGCCGGACCCCGATGTTTATTATCAATTTGTAGGGAATTCAATAGGTGCAATTTTTGATTGTAAGGTTGATAAGGGTTCATTGATACCTTCCTGGGATACTAACTGGAGATTCAAGAATCAGGTTAAGGATAGTGGAGAGACAATAGGAACAATTCTGACATTTGCGAAGAAGATATGGACAGCAGAAGTTGCCATATCATTCAAGGAATTAGGGGTATCTGCACCAGACGATGTCCAAAACTGGAGAGTAAATTTCTGCAGAGACTGGAATATGGAAGAAAAGAATGATGAAGTAGAATCAGGAAAACGGATAACCAGATGGACAAGCTGGTCTGCTGCTTATGGAGGGAATTTTCATGAGACAAAAGGATTTGGTTATCTTTATTTCAGGGAGGAAGCTCCGGTAATAAAAGTAGAATCATGGGGAGACTTGATAGGAGGAGATATAAATATAAAAGGGAATATCTTAAATTCAACTCCTAAAGAGGTTAATCTTTCCAGCGATATTTTAGTTTCTTTATCCAAAACAAAAAAAGAGATAAAAAGGAAGGGAGTTCCATTAAATATATCTCCATCAAAGGAACTGCCTATTGAAATAAAGGAAACTGTAGAATTGTCCCGTTCAATACCTGTTGATTTTGTATTTACAGTTACAGATTCTTCTAAAGAGATATTGTATAAGAATAAATTTACTTTTACACCTTTACCTGGATTTAGAATTGTATCAACTCTTATTTATTCTAGGGGATTATTAGAGATAGAGTGTGATATTAAACGGCTTGCAAATTTACCTTCGGGATTCTCTGCTTTAGCAGAAGTTTATAATACAAAGGATAAGAGACTTGTAATATCTGTTCCTTTTGAAGGATTGAGTATGGAAAATCGCACAGGAACTTATCCCCTGGATATAAGCAAGTTTGTTTCTGGAGAGTATGTAATTAAAGCATATATTAAGGATGGAGAGAACATTATTGCACAGAAGAATGTGGAATTTATTATTCAAAAACCAGAATGGTTCGGCAACCAACTCGGGATATCAGATAAAGTTCCAATTCCGTGGACACCGGTTGGTATAAAAGAGAATTCTGTATCTGTATTAGGCAGGGAGTATCAATTTAATAAATTTCCCTTTCCATCGCAGATAACAACAAAAGAGAAAACAATTTTAAATTCGCCTGTAGAATTTGAAGTAATTACAGACCAGGGAATGGTGAAATGGGAAAGAAGTAAGATGGAATACATTGATAAGACAGATACAAAAGTAAAGATAAAAACCATTAACAATTCAGAATTAGTGAAGATGGAAGGAAAAGTAGAGATAGAATTTGATGGGTTCATAAGGATAGATATAACACTTATACCCCTAAAACCGGTAACCATAGAGAGTCTTGTTCTCAGAGTGCCACTAAAAAAGGAATGTGCTTTGTATATGAAAGGTCTGGGTATTGTTGAGTCTGCTAATATTTATGCTGGCAAGTGGTATGCCGCTGGTCTTTATGAGGTGGCAGAAGGAAAAGTATTTGCCCACGACATGCCTAACTGGTTTTTTTCATCAAAAGGCTGGGTGTGGGAAAATAATTTCATGAATTCAATATGGGTGGGAGACGATAATGGTGGATTAGCAGTATTGTTTGATTCGGATAGGAACTGGCAGACTAAAAAATATGTTGAAGTAGAAGATAAGATAGGAACAAAGGAGATAAGATTCAACTTTATAGATTCATCATATCCTTTGAAAGAATCTTTGGATTACACAATAGTGATGCAGGCAACACCGGTTAAGCCATTACCAAAAGACCCTCAGAGATGGCACTTTGGATATGTTTGTGGAAATATGCCGCCGGATGAAGATATGGAGGCAATGTGTAATTATGGAATGGGCGTTGGCCTTGGCTATCCTCAATTGATTGATTCGGCGCCGCAGACGATTAAACCATTTAATGATGCGCAAATCAAGATTTTTCCTGCTTATTTTTCTCATTTTACAACTGTTGAGAGGCCTGAATTTCAGATGTTTGGTAAAGAATGGGAGACTATACCACGGTACAGGTTGCCGTTTGCGTCTGATGGAACAGCAGCAACTGTATGTTTGAGAGGCAGTTATACGGATTTCTTCTTATGGGGAATAAATAAAATGATAGATGCGGGAATAGGAGGAATATATTTTGACTCTCCGCCAATTCTTCAGTGCAATAGCCAGTACCATGGTTGTGGATATATTGATAAAGAAGGTAAACGTAGAATATCTATAAATTTGTTTGAAGCACGTGAAGCATACAAGAGACTCTATATTCTGTTTAAAACAAGAGACCCCAGGGCATTTACTTTCCTTCATACAATGCCGGTAGTTCCATTAGCCTCTTTTGTAGATGGAGTAACAGAAGGTGAGGAGTGGAGTGGTGTTCATAAAATGTTTCCGGATTTAAATCCTGATTTTTTCAGATTTGGTTTTGGTTGTTATCAGCAGTATGGAATACCTTTTACGTTTTATCCTTCTTCATCTGTTTATAAGCAAGGTGAGAACGTGATTCCGTTTACAGACTATTACTCGCTTACGCTTATACACAATATATATCCCACATCCTGGTGTGAGACATTTTATGATTTAAAACTAATCTGGAAGATTATGGACGAATGGTACACGAGTTCCGAATGGGTTCCTTACTGGAGGAGTAAGGATTTAGTAGAATCGTTTAAGAAAGAAGTAAAGGTATGCGTTTATAGAAAAGATGAAAATAAGAAATATTTAATACTTGCGGGTAACCCTTACGAAGAAGAAGCGCGTGGAGAATTAAGGATTAACTTTTCAAATTTTAATTTGAAGGAAGGAGGAACAAAAGTTACGGATTTGTTAGAGAAGAAAGAAGTTGACCTAAAAATTGATAAGATTATCGTTTCAATCCCAAAACATGGGGTGAAATTCTTTCTTCTTGAAGAACGATAAGGAGGATAACTGAAATGAAGAAATATTTGACAGAACCCAAAACCAGGAAAGGAGTGGAAATGAAAAAGATAATGTTTGTATTGGTAGCAGTGAATTTGTGTTTTCTTATGACATATCATGTAGTAACAGCGGCTGAAACTAAGAAGGTAGGGGGACCTGAAAACCTGCTTAAAAACTCTGATTTTGAAGAAGTTGTGAAATATGTAATATCTGAACCAGAGTTTAAAGACTCACTTCCAGGAGTAACTGAGATACCGAAAGGTTATGGAATAAATTATGCTTCATATCCTGGAAAACTTACAGTTATATATGACGCGGAGACATCTCATAGTGGTGACAAATACATTAGATTGGAGCAAGAAGCTGCTGCAGGAATAGGTTTTATGTGTCATACTCATTCAACTCGTCATATAGTTAAACCCGGTGAGAAGTATTCTGTTTCTTGCTGGGCAAAGGGGACAGGTAAAATGCACATATTAGCCTATGCATATACTGATGTAGGAGGGAGTTTCCCCACATTGGACGGCGGAGAGATAGAGGTATTCCCAGAATGGAAAGAATATAAATGGGAGTTCACAGTTAAAGAAGGTATGGCTGGTTTTATATTGGCTTTTCATGCAACAGGTGTGGTTGATCTTGATGACGTAGGTCTTTTCATGCTTAAGAATTAACTGATTAAATATGTAAAAATCCGGAGGAAAAAAATGGGACAGTTCGTTGTTAAAAATTATACAGTTCGGAGAAGCAGTGCCTTTTGTAGTGGCAAGGTTGGGATTTTACAGGATAAATTACCCGGCATCTCTATCCCTCTGACAGAATACATTGGAAATATCTTTAGGAAAGAAAAATTTAATGTTTCTTTTCTGAACGCAGAAGATTTGTTCAGTCTGTGCAGGAAGAACATTGATATGCTCATTCTTCCTAATTGTGCCATGCCTATCGGGACAAAAAAAAGCATTGTCAATTTTCTTGAGGAAGGTGGTAGACTTTTACTTTGCGGCGGAAGATTGTTTGAGGAAATAGCATGGAATCATGAGGGAAAGTGGGTTAACCAGAAAACCCGGCAACAAATTTTAGAAGAAATTCCTATTCAAAAGGTCTTGTTGGGTTTTAAAGGACAAAATCTTTCTTCATGGAAATGGGACTTAAAAACTCCTTCAGGAGAAATCTTTCTTGGCGGGAAAGGCAAAATTTCCCGGTATGGTTCCGGCACAAACAGGGAAAAGGGAGCAATTCAGATAGAAGGGAAATTTGATAAAGAGTGTTTTTCCATTACATTTGGAAAGAATTTTCACCAGCCTTTCAAACCAGGAAGTAAGTTAACCTGTTTTTGGGCAAAAGGGAGTAAAGAAACAACAGAAGTGGCTGTTATATGGAAAGAGAGAGACGGCTCAAATTGGGTATCAGTAATACCTCTTACTTCTTCATGGAAATACTATGTCCTTCCTCACGGTGTATTTGTATATTGCGGCGGTAAAAGGCCAGGAACCAGCGGCAAATCTAAAGATGCGTTTCAACCCGAACAGGCAATCCGGCTGAGTTTCGGCCTGGATATGGGATACTGTTACAGTTTAAATTTCGGAAATCATAAATTCTGGATAAAAGAAGCAGGGACAGGTTCGCATCCGTTGCAGGAGCCGTCTGATTTACCTAACTATCCTGAATTACCGCTGCTACTCCCGCCGTATAAACTATATTCAATTAAAGATGTCCGTAAAGTAATGACTTCCAAAAATCAGAAGATAACGGATGAATTTTCCGAACCTCTAACAATTAAAAATGGGCTTGCCCCTGTCCCAACCAACCGGGGATTAGGATTTGACAGGCAGTATCCTTTTCGATGGATACCGATTCTGGAAGCCTGCGATAGGCACGGCAGAAACAGGGGGAGTCTGCTTTCCCTTTTAGTTCATCATGCTAATCCTTATCAAAAGGCAATGTGGGCTTATCTCGGAACAGACGACCTCACCCTTATTAAGAAACCGGCAATCACGAAGGCATTGATTGATTTAACCAAAAGAATGTTTGAAGGTATTTTCATCATTGAAGGAGGTTCAGAACATTTTGCTTATAAGAATGGAGAACCGGTAAGATTAGGGGCTAAAATATCTAACTTTGGTTGCCAATCAGCGAACATTAGAGTTTGTTTCCGGATTAAAAATAAAGGGGACAATACTGTTATATTTAATAAAACAATTGACACATCAGTTCCTTCTGGTAAAATAAGGAATATAGAGTATGACTATTGCCCGGCGGAATTAAAGAAGGATGTTTATGAAGTAGAAACAGCGTTATACAGGAAGAACCTGGTTATTGATACGATTTCACATGAAATTCAGAGGATACCGGTCTGGAAAGAGGAGATAAAAGAAGATTTTGTCAGAGTGAAGGATGGAGATTTCTGGATAAAGGATGAAAAATGGCATCCGATAGGGACAAACTATTGGCCAAGAAATATTATAGTTCTACAACCTGCAGAAAAAAAATGGCTTGATGTGAACAAATATGACCCTGATATAGTAGAAGCAGACCTCAAGATTCAAAAATCATTAGGTTTTACAATGGTAAGTGTATGGTTAGGGTTTTCCATGTGGGATTGGGATGATTACGATTATAATCTCAAGTTTTATAGAAACGTTGAAGATTTTATTTTACGATGTTACCGTAATAATCTGCGGGTGAACCTGTTTCTCCCGGGGTTAAATCCGGTAGAAGAAGATAGAAAAGGTTTAAAACTTCTAAAGGCGCTTTCATTACAAGATAATCCAACAGTCTTTGCGTATGACATCGCATGGGAGCCAAATTATTCCAGTTATGACAGAGGTACACTCCGCAGTCAATACAAAAGGTTTGATGATGCATGGCGCAATTGGATTTTAGAAAGATACGGAAGTATAGCGGCTGCCGAAAAAGACTGGGGCTATAGATGCAGGAGAGTGAACGGTAAAGTTGTCTCTCCTGCTACAAGGGAGATTAAACATGATGGGCACTGGCGGAAAATGGTATGTGCATATTACAGGTTTTTTACCGATTACATGAGCAAAAAATACAGGGAGGTTATTACAAAAATCCGGCAAATAGATTCAAACCATTTGGTATCTTTCAGAGGGTCTTCCCCGTGGATTGCTTTTGAAGGAGTTTCATTCTGGCCGATTTCTTCGCCGGGAGTTGCAAGGCAGGTTGACTTTATCTGTCCGGAAGGGTATGGTGTAGTTGGTGAAGGGCTGGGATGCCTGGGAAGGGTTTCCAGAATAGAAGATGTGCTGAAAGGCGGCATAACTACAATCTATCATAAATTCCAGAGTAAAAATAAACCGGTATTCTGGGCGGAATATGGAGTAACCATATTTTCATCAATATCAGGATGGGACAGGACTATTTTAGAGCCTTCTTCAGAGAAACTGAGGTTCCAGGCAGAAGAGACCGGCAACTTTTATAAAATGTTTGCTGAATCAGGCGCTAATGGAGCGTGTTCCTGGTGTTTTCCCGGCGGATACAGGCCGGAAGAAAGAAGCGATTTCGGACTTCTAAACCTGGATGGAACCCCGAGACCGGCAGCGGACGCTATAAGAAAAACCATTTCCTTATTCGGCAAGAAAGACATTCCGCCAAATCATTGGATTACTATAGACTTAGATGCCCATCCTTATGACGCTTTTAAATTCTATGGCAGGAAATATGTAGAAACTGTAAAGCGCGGGAGGATACCGGGCGTGAGGACAAAGGGGACGGGGACAACATCGTTGAATACCCCTTTAATTGCTGTGGGGAATACTAAGTATAACGGCCATAATCCGTTGAAATATTTGAATTCAGAATTCGTAAAAGTTTCGGTTTATTCCGGTAAGAAAAAATGGATAGAGATAGTAAACGAAGAAATAGTAAAAGTCAGAAGAGACGTTCCAGTTAAAATGCACGCTGTTGTAGCAAACCTTGGAGAAGCATCATGGATTTCTCCACTTAGAATCGGTAAGAAAACCGGTTCTGTTTACTTGAGAATAAGTTGTGGTGACAGGATTATAAAAAGAGTTCCAATTCCAGATGATACTCCTTATTTAGAGGAAGTTATATTGCCTGAATTTGAGTTTTCTATCCCCCTAAAAAAAAGAAGCCATTTAACATTAGAAATAGAGGCTTTTGAAAGGGCATGTTTTGGCGAAAAAAGAAAAATCATTTTGGAAGGGTCGTAAATCCTTACCTGGGTTAAAGGAGAAAGAAAATGAGCGAAACGTACGAAACTCATGCCAAAGGGATCCGTATTTGCCCGGGCCAATGGCGTCCCCATTATCCTTTTGAGCAAATTGCATGGGTAAGCCCCCCATGGCCGAGTCAGGATTACATTTGGCTGGATTTCCCCGAAGCGATATTCACAGACATTGGACTTCTCTATTTGAGCCACGTGAATCCCAGTTGTTCTGTGATGTTTCCGGATTTACCGAGAGTAGATTGGGAAACGACAGATAACGGAATCCGTTTCAATCGCGTTCTTCCAAATGGAATTTGCTTTGGTGGCTCTGTATATTCAGACAATCCTTGTTTAGTTTCACTTAAGTTATACATAGAGAATGGTAGCCGGCAACAATTACGAGATATTCGTCTGCAAACATGTGCATATTTAAGAGGTATTAAGGAATTCTCTGATTTTACCAGGTCAAATAAATATGTTCATTTACCAAACTCTGGGTGGGTACCCTTTGATGAAGCACTCGAGTCTGGTGAAAGAGGAAAATTCCATCTAGGTTTTCATGGGTACGGCCCAGCTGCATCAGATCTTCCCGTTATGGTAACTATTTCCAATATTGAAAAGCGTTTGGTTGCTATGACATGGCATGAATATTCCATTTCTATGGTATCTAATTCTAATCATCCTTGTATGCATGTAGATCCCGTTTTTCCAGATTTAGATACTGGCGCACGCAAAGAAATTCAAGGCGAACTGCTATTTTTCGAAGGGGGTCTTGAGCAATTTAATGACTGGTTTCTGGATAAATACAATAGCGGCTAACAACGCTCTTGATCGGAACGATATTTCATTGCGTTCCATATCGTCCGCTCAGCTTTTCCGTTTAGCCTCTAAGGAGATAAATGAAAGGTAAAGCAATAGTTTTTATAAAACCGCATGAAGTATTGCTCAAAGAAATATTTATTCCGGAAATAAAGGACGATGAGGTTCTAATAGAGGCATTATTTACCGGCATCAGTCCCGGGACCGAACTCAGAACGCTGAACGGCCAGGAACCAAATGCTTTGACGTTTCCTCTTATACCCGGATATTCTATAGTCGGAAGAGTTATTAAAAGAGGCAAGAAACTTGAGAATTTAGGCAGTGGTACACTTGTTTTGTTAAACGGCAGTTGTTTTGTGAAACAATTTTCTTCAAAATGGGGAGGCCATGTAAGTCATGCGGTCTGCAAGAGTAAAGACCTCATCGTTATCCCGGACGGAATCAATCCTTCTGATGCGACGATAATACCTATGTTTGCCGTATCATGTCACGGGGTTAAAAGAATAATGCCCAGGAAGGAAGAATCGGCAATAATTATAGGACAGGGTATAATAGGACAACTTGCAGGGTATTTGCTCAAAAGAATCGGGTTAAAGGTTGCGGCGGTTGATTTGGTAAAGGAAAGGCTTGAAATATCAAAGAAGTGGGGGGCGGATTGGACAATAAACATGGCTGATGGAAAAGACAAGATAAAAGAGATAATGCCCGAAGGGGCAGATATCGTGGTAGAGGCAAGCGGGGTTGCGGCAAATGTTGAACTGGCAGGAGATATGCTCAAAGGGAGACCGTATTCGTGCGAGGACTTCTCAATGCCCAGATTATTATTACTCGCGAGTTATTCGGAAAAAGTCTGTTTTAACTATTCAAAATTCCTGCTTGAGAAAGAACCTGACATAATAACCAGCCGCGGTATGGGCTATACAGACCAGCATAAAGCAATAGAAATACTGGCAAACAATGACCTGTCCTATTTCATAACAAAAAAATTTAATTGCGAAAATGCCAGAGATGCTTACGGGCAAATGGCAAGTAACAAATCCAGTTATCTGGGGGCAGTATTTGAATGGGCGATGCGATAAATAAAAAGAGGTGATAAAAATGACTTTTCAGGAAGTTGTGTTAATGGTAGTTTTTGGATTATCTTTGCTGGTTGGTTCTGTTTCGGCTGAGGCCGATACGTTATTCCTGGCACATTACAACAAGAGCCTAAATGCAGACTACTCAGCAGTGGTAGATGGAAAAGCAGAAGTTATCAGTGGCGCAAGACTGACCGAAGGTAGCAAAGGTTATCCTTTCAAGGACAGTCAGCCTGCACCGGAAGCAGCAGACATTGGATATAGTGAAAAAGTGCCAGCTGGAATCCACCATTCATTCAGTCCGAAGATTGATCTCAGACAAGGTACAATTGAGCTGTTTGTGAAGCCTAACTGGGACTTGTATGAACCCCAGAAAAATACAGGCGGACACGAACATACTTTTCTATACATTCCGCTTCAGGCAGGAGGAGCCGCCAGGATAGAGTTATATGTTGGAAGCAAAAATTGGGGAGATTTTCCTCGTTTAGTATTCTTGATTCACGATGGAAAAACCTCTATTATTGCACATACGAAGATAGAGAAGTTAGAATGGAAGAAGGATACATGGCACTATCTTGTTGCTACCTGGACGTCTACAAAAATTAACCTATTTTACGACGGAAAACTTGTGGCCGAAACAGAAGGAACAGAAAGCAATGAGCCTTTGGTAGATATGAGAGCAACCGGAGTCATTGAAATTGGAAACTCCAGTCTCTGGGAGAATTCTGTTCCTATCTATGCCTTGATAGATGAAGTAAGAATAAGTAGCGACGTGCTTTATGCCGATAAGGATGAAATTCCTCTACCTACTCTCGAATTTACTACTGGAGCGTCCCCAAAAAAAATGGAAGAGAGGGCAGGAGAGGGGTCCGGAAAGAGCATAACAGCCTATTACATAAATGAAACACCTTCAATAAATGGTAAGTTGGATGATCTTTTATGGAAAAAACTTCCAGTTGCATGTGGTTTCACGGATATAAGTCCAAAACATCAGTTTGTTCCTTATCAGACCTATTTCTCCGCAGCCTATGACAAGAAGAATCTCTACTTTGGAATCTTCTGTGAGGAGAGTCTTTTAGAGCATATAAAGGCAACTGCAAAAGATAGAGACGGAAATGTGTTCAGTGATGACTCGGTAGAAGTGTACATAGACGCTGATCGGACGGGAGAAAGGTATGTGCAACTGGCGTTAAATCCGTTGGGGACTCAATATGATGGTCTTAAAGTAGATTCCTCCTGGAATGGAGACTGGACATCTGCTGTAAAAATTGGTAAGAATGGCTGGGCCATGGAGATTGCAATGCCTTTCTCAACACTTGGAATGGTTTTTCCAAAGCCAGGTGAAACCTATAGAATAAATATAACCAGAAACCGCAATACGGAAAAAATGGACCCTTACTCTTCCTGGAGTGTGCTTACGAGTGGTTTTCATTCTCCCAAAGACTTTGGAGCTTTGGTCTTTGCTGCCCCAGATATTACTCCTAACAAAGAAGAGGAGATTAGATGGAACCGGGATTTCTTAGAAACAGTTAATACGGAGGTTAATACTGCCATAAGGAAGGGAGAACAAGGGTTGAGACGTGCTTCCAAAATTCCAAAAGAAGACCGGACAGAAATAGTAGAGCAAAAATCTAATCTTATTGGTATGATGATAGAAACGTTAAAAAAGAGAGCTAAAGTTGGACTATCTTTAGAAGAAGGGTCCTCTGTTTTTCGCCAGGCAAAAGAACTTACAAAAGAATCAGATATCATGGCAAATGAACTGTTTGGGATAGGTATTGGTCTGGTTAACCCTCCGGAAGATTTAAAGATTGGAATAAACAGAGAAGGACGTTTCTGGTTTCTTTCAAGCAAAGAAGCAATATTTGCAATTGATGCCGAGAGCGGCGTAGTTGTAGGAATCTGGGATGGGAATAAATCTTGCTACATACGGAATAGTTATGATTTATACACAATAGAAACAATTACTCAGGTAAAAAGAACTGATGAACGGATGGATGAAGTATTGGAAATCAAAAGGACGGATGAACTTTTGACATTTGTGTGTAAGAATGAAGACCTGCCCGGCGCTTTAATTCATAAGGAGTATTCTTTGGAATTAAACGGAAGGATACTGGCAAAGAAAATAAAGATTAAGGGGAAAGAGAAGGAGAGAACCCTTCTTTCTATCTCTTCTCGGACATTCTTTGATGAGTCCTTCCGAAAATTATCTTATTACCATCGGGTTCTTCCTGTAGGAGCCACCGGTGGCGCTGACAAGTCTTCTACTCTCGCAGCATCAAAGGTTACCTCTAACCAGATTCAGAGGGCAGGTTGGTTATCTTCCTCCGGCTGGAGTCAATTTGTTCTTCTCAATCCGGAGTTAAACTGTGGAGTTGCCCAGTATCTCTATAAACTTAACGAACAGTTTGTATGGATACCTTTCTCTCTTGACTCGTCCTTCTGGACTCCATTCGGTTGGGATATGGCCTGGGCAGCAACTTTTCTTGATGGAGAAGATTTCAGCGCTGAACTACGTTACCATCTTTTCAAGGGAGACAGACTTACCTTCCATAAGGAATATAGGGAACTTCCTGAATATACCGCTGTCAGAAAATCCTATAAAATTCACCCTTTCATTTCAAAAATGAAAGAGGAAGGTCAGGGAAGCGATATAATGTCTGCCTTGGCCCCCGGTTTTCCGGAAACAGTAGGAGTTGGAGCCAGACTCTCAAGACCATATAGTCTCTTGAGGTCCGATGAGGTGATGGTTATGTTGTACGTTTATCCGGGCCATCAACTTTTTGGTTACTTCCCTGCCTCAGATGACAGCGTTCTTACTTGGACGGCAAGCGGGCCCAGAACAACCCAGCCTGCGGTGAATGTTAGAAATGCCATTTCTATTCTCAAGAAGAAGTACCCAAGGTTCCTTACCGGCATGTATTGGATAGACTATGAGATACACCCGGAGGCGCCAGTACACAAGGAACACCCGGAATGGCTTGTCCGGGACAAAAACGGAAAGCCAGTTCCTGCATGTTTGGCATCATACGGCGGTGACCAGGCGAACTTTTCCCCGGAGTATCGCCGCTGGTGGATTGACCAGTGTGTCCGATTTATGGACTATTACGGCTTTGACTTTATCTACTCGGACAACGGCGGCGGTTTCGCCTACGCCGATTGGGGCAGGGGAAAAGTCGTCCAGCCAACAGACTGGATGGTTTTCCTCAAGGAACTACACGAGGCATTATCCGAAAAGGGGAAGTTTCTATTTCTCAATGCCGACACCGGGCATCTTTTTACAGACCTATCCTATGTAGAGTTTCTGGCTGACTGGGAGAAGAGTGTGTTGCCATGGTTTCCTAACTGGAGGGATAGGGCAGAAGTTTTAATGATGTACAAACTTTATCAGCCCGAAAACTCTGCTGTAATACTGCTCTATTGGATGGATTACAGAATTAATAAGGAGGGTGGAAACAACAATAGAGAATATACAAACGCTGTGTTAAAACTGGGGTTGCGTAGCAAGACTTGCTACTATGACTATAATGCGGAACTTAAGACTGAGCCTGGAAAGGGCTCAGGTGGAAGTGATGTGGACTGGGGGGCCGAGTATTATTATGAGGAAGCCTACCATCAGGCAACACTTGAGATGGCAGGAACAACTCTGGTTGACCCTGGTCTGAATCCTTCCTGGTTGAGGGACTATGAAACACAGATAGAGGCTTATGCCCTTAAGCAAGGAAGCGCTCATATTTTTACGACCACAAGTCATCTTTTGGAAAAAAAGGATATAACCATCACTGCAGAATCAGAAAAGGCCGGACTTATTATTGGGAAACCCGCCTTTCTTTATAGGTATAAGAGAAGAGATGACTCCAAGTTTCCAAGAAGGGCAGGACCTCCACCTGAAGGTTGGGAAAAGCTTTTTAATGAGATAAAATGTGAAACCTTTAACCCTGAAGAGGGAAAGTTTAAAGTAACGTTCCCATCTGTGGAACCCGAATTTACAGAGATTGTTTCTATCACCCAGATTCCTGCTGTCATCTACTCTGTAGAAGGAAAAAGGACACAGTTTCTTCTCCCGGAGACCTTGGGATGCAGAATAGATGGCTCTTTGGATGAGAAAAAGAAGACAGTATTCCTGAATGTTATTGCCGATAAGCCTCTCCAGATTGCAGTATGGCGGCCAAAAAATTGGGGAGATGCAAGGGTGGCAGTGAAACCTGATGGCAAAGAGGTGATGGCAATTTCCCCTGATAAACTTCAAACTATTAAATTGGGGGATGAAGATTTTCTGGTCATGGACATTCCTCCCGGGAGAAGTGATGTAGAGATTATGGGGGATTAAGAGACGGGGTTTATATGAATATAGATGAGTTTAAAAATCCGGGAAGTGAATACAGGGGCGCTCCGTTCTGGAGCTGGAATGACGACCTGGATGAAGATGAATTAAAAAGGCAGGTCCGGTTAATGAAGGAAGCAGGACTTGGCGGATTTTTTATGCACAGCAGAACCGGACTCATTACACCTTATATGTCTCCTGATAAAAAGACATTGTCAGAAGAATGGATGAAATGCATTAAAGCCGCTGTTGATGAAGCAAAAACTACGGGTATGCTCGCATATTTATACGATGAGGATAGATGGCCGAGCGGATTTGCCGGAGGCATTGTTCCGGCAAAAGGCATGAAATACAAAATAAAAGTTCTTGAATGCAGAGAAGTTAATGGTAAACCGGGATTTAGAGTAAGGACAGAGAATAAGATAGCATGGTATAACAATTACAGTTATATTGATGTCTTAGACAAAGATGCAGCAAGAGAGTTCTTGAAATCAACATATCAGGCATACTATAAAGAAGTCGGAAAAGAATTCGGAAAGACCGTTCCTGCTATATTTACAGACGAGCCGAATTATTCGTTATTCTACAATCAAGACCCAAAGTGTTATTATGTCCCCTGGACAGAAAAGTTGCCTGATTATTTCAGGAGAAAGAACGGATATGATATAAAAAGGCATCTTATTTCCTTGTTCTACGAAAAGGGGGACTGGAAGAAAATAAGGCATGATTACTGGAAGGCAGTTTCCGGACTTTTTCTTGAAAGTTGGACAAGGACGATTTACGAATGGTGTGATAAGCATAATATTGCTTATACAGGCCATTATTTGTATGAACATACATTGATGTTACAGATATATGCCGTGGGGGCTGTTATGCCGCATTATGAATATATGCATATTCCGGGAATAGACCATCTTGCAAGGCAGATAAACGATATAATTACCGTGAAGCAGGCAAGCAGTGTTGCGCACCAGTTCGGCAGAAAAAGAGTTTTATCGGAGACGTATGGGGGGAGCGGATGGAATCTGACGTTTGAATCTCAGAAATTGATAGGAGACTGGCAATACGTTCTGGGAGTAAATTTACTCAATCAGCATCTGGCATTGTATTCAATGAAGGGGTGCAGAAAGAGAGACCACCCGCCGTCCTTATATTACCAGCAGCCGTGGTGGAAGTACCATAATGTGATAGCGGATTATTTTGCAAGGTTGAGTTACATGCTTGTGCAGGGGAGGTTTTTTGCAAAAATTCTTGTTATTCATCCTATTGAAAGCGCATGGTGCGTATATTCTCCGGATGACAGGTCAAAAAGGGATTATGATTCAAAAGTTGAAGATTTAAATAAGTCGTTTGTAACTTTATCGGAATTATTATGCGGGTTGCACAGGGATTATGATTTCGGAGACGAAGGCATAATAGAGAAATATGCAAAAGTAGAAAAAGGAAAATTAAAAATAAAAAACATGGAATATGAACTTATTATCCTGCCGCCGTTGATTACCCTCAGGAAAAGCACGGTAAGAGTTTTAAGGAAGTTTTTAAAAGAAAACGGCAAAATTATAGCGGTCAGGCCATTGCCTTATCTAATAGATGCGGAAACATCCGAAGAAATTGGAGAAATCTTTAAGAATGAGAATGTGTATATCCTTGATAAAATCGTGCTTTCTACCTTCCACTATTTTATTTTTTCCAATGACTTGGAGAAAAACAGATTGAAAGAAACGCTTGATATGGTATTAAAGAGTGACGTTAAGGTTAGAGACAGTGAAAATGAAGAAATAAGTTCAATATATTATCAGCACAGGATTGACGGTAAAAATCATATTTATTTTTTTGCAAATACCAATCAGCTCAAAGGGTATAATAATGTCAGGATTTATTTAGAAAGCAAAGGAAGGGCATTCAACTTAAATTTATTAAATGGGAATATATCGGAAATTCCGTCCGGGTTTGAGGACGGTTACACGGTAGTCCATCTTAATTTCCCTCCTGCTGGCTCGCATCTGATTATGGTTGATGCATCTTCCCCATCGACAGTTCTTCAGGCAGGCAGGCAAATTTTAGAATCTCATAAAATTGGCGCAGAGGTTGTATTAAAAAACAAATGGGATATAAGAAGATTATCCCACAACGCTTTAACCATAGACTATTGCAAGTTTAAAATAGAGGACAGAAAATTCAGCGATAAAATATACGTGCTTAATGCACAGAAAGAACTTGAGAAGGAAGGGGAAGGCGGAAGATTTACCATAAGGTATGCTTTCCAATCAAAACTTAAAACGATGCCTCACGGCAGGCACAATGATAAAAAAGAGATATATTTAGTTCTTGAACAACCTGAGATGTATAAAATAAGGGTAAATGGAAAAGAGATAGATTACAGGGATATAGGATGGTGGACTGATATAAGTTTTAAGAAGATAGACATGAAAGAATTTTTGAGATACGGAGAGAATACAATAGAAATATCAGGTATTTTCAAAAATCCTGTAAAACAAAATACATTAATATTTAAAAAAGCAGGGACAGAGATAGAGTCCTGCTATATAATAGGAGATTTTGCTGTGCGGCATAATGTAGAAACAGGATACTACCTTGATGAAGAAAATACGGAAATTGAAACCGGTGATTTAGTGAACCAGGGTTACCCGTTTTTTGCAGGAAGCATTATTTTAAGTCAGGATGTTGAGATTAGAAAAGCGGATAACTGCAAAACAATACTTGAGTTATGTAACCTTGGAGCAGTAGTTTGCAGAGTAATTATAAATAATAAGGAAAAGGGGCTTATCGCATGGAGGCCATATACATTAGATATAAGTGAATTCGTAAGGGTTGGGAAGAATAAAATGGAGGTAGAACTAACCAATAGTAACAGAAACCTATTAGGACCGCATCATAATCCTGAAGGCGAGTTATATGCTATAGGACCAGGTTCATTTTCCGGCGATAGCAGCGCTAACTGGACAGACGAATATTCATTTGTCCAATTTGGACTTTCATCTATTCCCAGACTGCTTAATATTGCATCCGATAGTTTAAAAGGAGATTAAATGGGAAATCCTAAGATTGGTATAGCGGTCATCGGGATTGGCGGAAATATGGGTAGCCATAAGGCCGTAATATTGCGGCAGATAGATAAAGTGAATTTAGTCGGGGTTGAAAAAGACAAAAAAAACCGTAAATTAATGGAACGGAAGTTGAATGTGCCTGTTTACGAAGATGCTGCAGAGATATGGCGAAGGAAAGATATTGTCGGCGTGACTATTGATACACCTAATTATACGCATGCCTCACTTACTATTCAGGCATTAAGGGAAGGCAAAGCAGTCCTGTGTGAAAAGCCAATGGCTACTAATATGACTGATTGCAAAGCGATGGTAAAGGCAGCAAAAACCACAGGCGGGTTTTTACAATTTGGTTTTGAACTGAGATACTCTAAACTTTATGCCCGGATGAAAGAGATAGTTGACAGCGGAGAAATAGGTAAGGTAGTAAATGTATCCTGTGTCTATACGCCGGGAGCAGGCGTTGACGGCAGGAAATGGAAATCAGATTTAAAATCATCGGGCGGAATATTCTGCGAGAAATTATGCCACTATATAGACTTTGGACGCTGGATAACCGGAAGCGATATTGATGAAATTATTTGTCTTGCGGGAAATAATGTAATACCGTATTACAAAATTATAGATAATTGCCACACGGGATACCGGTTAAAGAACGGCGCGGTAGGGAACCTTAGTTTTAATCTGACAAAGGCGGCTGAGCCGATGGTATTCAACACTAATGCGTGCATAGAGGCAGGGCATCAATTGGACCATTGGATACTGGGCAGTAAAGGAAGTATATTCTGTAACCTATGGGAGAAATGGATTAAAGTGGTCAGACATTATAAAGAAAAGAAATTCCGTCCCAGATTGGACAGAAAAGAGAATTATAGTAATACCGATGACGAAATTTTCTGCCACAACGTCACGGATGAGGTCAAAGATTTTGTGAACAGGATTGCCAAAGGGAAAGAACCTTTTATCCCTCCAGAGGATTCCCTGAAAACAATGATAGCATGTTTCGCAGCAGAGGAATCGGCAAAAGACAGGAAAGTTGTCAAGTGCAGGTATTCAAGGAAATGACTTGCAGAGAACGTTTTGTTAATACGATGAATTTTGACGCTGTTGATAAATTACCTGTGATTGAATGGGCTGATTGGTGGGGGCAAACTATTTCCCGGTGGAAGAAAGAAGGATTGCCGGAAGATATGGATGATGCCGGAGAAATCCGCGAATATCTTGGGTTAGATAGATATATACACTGTGGCATATCCCCTTTCAAGTCAACATTTCCAAGTTCTGGGGAACATGGCAGGGGTGTGATTACTGATATTGAAAGTTATAATAAAATCAAGGAACATCTGTATCCGGAAACACCCTTTTATACAATTGATAAAAAGTTGGCAGAAAAATGGGCTATTGAGCAGAAACAGGGCAATATGGTGGTTTGGATAACATTAGAAGGTTTTTTCTGGTTTCCACGCATCCTTCTGGGAATAGAAAAACACCTTTACGCCTTTTATGACTCTCCGGATTTGATGCATATTATTAACAAGGATTTACTTAAATATAACCTGCAAATGATTGATAAGTTTTGCGGAGTGTGCAAACCGGATTTTATGACCTTTGCAGAAGATATGTCATATAACAACGGCCCAATGATTTCAAAGGAACTTTTTGATGAATTTATAAAACCATATTATAAAAAGATTGTTCCAAAGATTAAAGAAAATAATATTGTTGCATTTGTTGATACGGATGGAAATATAGAAGATTTGCTTCCATGGTTTCTTGATACAGGTATAGAAGGTTTTTTACCGCTTGAAAAACAGGCAGGGGTTGATATTGTAAAATTGCGCAGCATATATCCTAATCTTAAATTAATAGGCGGCTATGACAAAATGGTAATGAATAAGAATGAGGAAGAAATGAGGGCTGAATTTGAGCGGATATTTCCCGTTATGAGACAGGGAGGGTATATCCCTTCGGTAGATCACCAGACTCCCCCGGGAGTCTCGTTCGGTAATTATAAGATATATCTTAATTTATTAAATGAATATTGCCTGAAAGCCGGGCAAGATAAATAAGGTTAGAATTTAAAGGAATAATTACAAGTATGACGTCTAAAGAGAGATTTTTAATTGCATTAAAGAGAGGAAAACCCGACCATGTACCGGCGTCGCCGGATACTTCAAATATGATTCCATGCAAACTTACAGGGAAACCTTTCTGGGAGATATACCTTTATAATAATCCCCCGATACATAAGGCGTATTTAGAAGTATTAAAAAAATTCGGCTTTGACGGCGGTTGGGAATCAACCCCAGGACTGGGAAATAGTAGAGACGATAAACGAGAGATTCGTACGGAAATTATTGAAAAGACCGATGAAAAAATTGTTGTCCGTGAACATGTATATACTCCTGATGGTGAATTATGGCAGGAGATGGTTTACTGGCGTGATAATCCACCTGTAGAAACGAGGAAATATGTTAAAAATACAGAAAAGGATTTTCCAATATACATAAAGTATTTTTTCCCTGACCCAATGTCCTGTGATGATAAAGAATTTCAACAGTGGAAATATGAACTTGGAGATTCGGGAGTTAGCCAGTTACCAATTGGTTTGCCCGGTTTAAATCATTTAATAGCTATATTTGATGGAAAACAAGAACAAATTACTTACGCTTATTACGATAATCCCGGATTATTTGAAAAATATAAAGAAACATACCATGATTGGGTAATAAAAATGACAAACAGGATAGTTCAGGCAAGACCGGATGTTGTACATATAGGTAGTTCTGGCACATTAATATTTCAGACTCCGGAGATATTTCGAAAGTTTGGATTACCGACTTTAAAGGAAATCACAAAAATAGCAAAACAAGCAAATATTCCGACATTATTGCATTCCTGCGGTAGAGCAAAAGAATTGGTAAAGATATGTGCAGAAGAGACTGAATTATCAGGAATAAATCCATTAGAGATACCTCCGATGGGTGATTGTGATTTAAAAGAACTAAAACAAAAATATGGTGATAAGTTATGCCTTATGGGTAACTTACATACTACAGATGTAATGTTAAGAGGGATCCCTGAAGATGTGGAAAGAGCAGCTAAAAAGGCAATAGATGATGCCGGAGAAAACGGGGGATTCATTTTATCTACAGGAGACCAGTGTCCGAGGGATACACCCGAAGAGAATATCTATAAATTTGTTGAAACAGCAAAAACCTACGGAAAATATTGAACTATTAAAATGTAAAATGAATGCAAGAGAGAGGTTTGTAGAAACATTAAGATTTGGTAGTCCAGACAGGATATATTATGAACCTGAGGGGCTGTTTCCGGAAACAATTAAAAGATGGCAGAAGGAAGGTATGCCCGTAGATTGCCACGTTGAGGATTTCTTCGGATTTGATAGATTTGAGTGTGTACCTGTAAGTTTGGGGTTATTACCTCTGTTTGAGGAAGTTGTTATTGAAGAGACAAAAGATTATATAATAGCCGTAGGAGTTGACGGTGTTAAAGCGAAGAATTTTAAAGTTAAGCCAGCAATGGCACATTATATAGAGTTCCCTATTAAGAACAGGTCTGACTGGGAAAGTTATAAAGAAAGGTTAAATCCTAATTCTCCTGCAAGGTATCCAAGATTCTGGGACGATTTAAAGAGATGCTGGAAAGACAGGGATTATCCGCTTGGGATTGATGTAGGCTCTTTCTACGGATGGCCAAGAAATTGGATAGGGGTTGAAAATTTTTCATTGATGTTTCATGATGACCCTAAATTGGTAAGAGATATATGTGATTACATAGGAAATTTTGTAATAAAAGTGATTGAAAAAACTGTTGAGGAAGTTGAACTTGACTTTGCCCGTATATGGGAAGACCTTGGTTTTAAGACAGGCCCATTAATTTCACCAGCGCATTTTAAAGAATTTATGTTGCCAAACTATAAAAAATTAACAAAAATTCTGAAAGCCCACAACATAGACATAATCCTGGTTGATAGTGATGGCAACAATGATGTTATAATCCCATTATGGTTAGAAGGCGGGGTAAGCGGAATCTACCCATTAGAAGTAGCAGCTGATTCAAACCCGATTGCTTTAAGAAAGCAATACGGCAGGAATCTTCAGCTTATAGGAGGGATAGACAAAAGGCTATTAGCAAAGGGTAAGAGAGATATAGAAAAAGAGGTAATGTCAAAAGTCCCATGGCTACTTGAGCAAGGCGGGTATATACCGTTGGCAGACCATGTAATTCCTCCTGATGTGCCATTAGAAAATTATCTTTATTACAGGGAATTACTTAAAGAAATATCCATCAAGATATTTGGTTCTGCTTGAAAAAAGCCCTGTATATTATTGGAAACATTTTTGAATTTGGCTCGTTTTGGTCTATTTTGGGAATAAATAGTGAGTGATTTAATGATGGATTCTAAGGGGTGTGACTAAAGATGAAATTCGGAATTCAGGCAGGCATATTTAAGAATTTAGAGGAAGGATTGAAAAGAATAAAAGAAGCAGGTTTTGAAGGAGTAGAATGGGAATGGGGAACGGTTGGGGGGTTATTGAAAGCTAAAAGGATATCTGAATTAAGTAAGGAATTTGGGTTGGAGCCTATTTCTATAACACCTGGAATCCTTCCAAACTATGCTGAGGAGCCTGAAATTGTTAAGAAACATTTTGAAGCGGTTAGAGAAACAGGGACAAGATTTGTAAGGATGTTCGGACCGCTTTATATCGGTTTTTTAAATCCAAAAGATAAGTTCCAGGCGTATTATAACGGGCGTAAAGATTATCATACGTTAGCAAATGATTTTAAAAGACATTTAGAAGTCCTGGTTGAATTAGCAAAAAAATATGGATTGCGTGTTCTATTTGAACCACATGACGGATATCTCTTATCAAGTTTTAGCGGTAGTTATCTTTTTTTGAAAGATTTTCCAAAAGAATATGTTGGCGTTGTTTTAGATCCTGAAAGTATGATTCGTGAAGGGGTTGAGAACTGGCGTATGGGAATAGAAATGATTAGAGATTACATTGGATATATACATGTGAAAAATATGTGCTGGTCAAAAGAGGAAGGCGGGTTTCAGCCGCCTCAATACATGAAGGACTGGAAAGTTGTGCGAACAGGCATTGAAGATGGATTGGTAGATTGGGAACAGATAATTTTCTTTCTTAAAAAATACGGATTTTCCGGTTATTTAGTTAATGAGGATGAGAATTTTTCTAAAAAGCCAGAAGAAAAACTTAAGAATATTATAAATATAAAGAAACTTTTAGACAACAAGGTAGATCCATATGAAAAATGGTTTAATTGGAAGGAGTGAATTACATGATTAAGACTGGAATAATAGGTGCCGGAAACATTGCTATTAATTTTCATGTTCCAGAATTAAAGAAATACCCGGATAAATTTCAACTCGTCGCCTTTGCTGATATTGATAAAGATAAACTTCAAAAAGTAGGTGAACTTTTTCAAACAAAGACTTATCAGAAAGCAGAAGATTTGCTTGCGGATAAGGGTATAGATTTAATAATAATTTGCACCAGACCGCATTCTACCCATGCCTATCTTGCAATTGAATCTCTAAAAGCAGGGAAAAATGTTATTGTAGAAAAGCCAATGTGTATTACATCTTCTGAAGCAAAAGAAATGATAAAAGCAAGAGATAAAAGTAAAAAAGTTTTAACCACTCACCAGAGTCGGCGCTGGGACATTGACTTTTTGGATTGTAAACAGGTTGTTGAACAGAAATTACTGGGAGAATTAAAGGTTATAAAAAATATCTATTTAGCTGAACTTGGTAAAATAGATAGTCTTTATGAATTAGGCAGTCATATGATTGACCAGACTTTAAAATTGGCTGGAGGACTACCTGAAAAGATTGTCGGAACATTAGCATATCCTGAAGAATCCTGGGATAAACAAGGTTTTGTCAGTGCACATTTTCTTTACAAAAACGGGCTTATAGCAGAGATGAGCCTTCTTCCGGTCCCTGTTGCCCATATATTCCCGCATTTATATTTAGCAGGAATAAAAGGGACTTTAGTACATGAATGGGTTCAGAGAAGGGAAGATAGCCTTTTGAAACACATGAAGTTTCTCGGAATTAATGAGGAATTCAGGCCGGCACATATTGAACTTTATCAGTGGAAGATTCCAACGTTTTACGAGAATGTCTATGATGCTATAACAAAGGGGAAAGAATTACTTGTGAAACCGGAAGAAGGACTGGAAGTTGTTTTATGCATGGAAGCAATCATTGAAAGTTCACGGTTAAAAAAAGTAATAGATGTGATTTAATCTCATTTCTTTCCAGTTCATGAAGGTTGAATATGAAAATGACTGCATATGAAAATACAAAGAGAATGATAGAATTTAAATTGCCTGAGTATTTGCCGATATGTGCAAATGCTTTCGCGACTGATATATCCGGAGATGTTGTATTTATATTTCCCAAACAGGAAGGGAGTGATTACTGGACAGGAGCAGGGGGAATGGATGAATGGGGATGTTTCTGGGAAAAGACAGAAGTACAAAGTATGGGTTATGTTAGAGAACATCCATTGAAAGATTGGAAAGACTTACAACAGTTAGAAAAAACCTTTCCAGACTCATTAAATAAAAATAGATATATCCACCTTAAAAGCATTTTAAATAAAGCAAGAGATAAATACTTGGTTTTTTGTAATGGGTGTGCCCTGTTTGAAAGAATGTACTTATTAAGAGGGTTTGATGCTATACTTGAAGATTTTTATTCTAACCGTAGAGAAACAGAACTGTTAGCTGATAAACTTTTAGCATTTCAACTTAAATCAGTAGATATGCTTGAGGATTTATTTCCAGGAAGAATACATGGGTTTAGATTAACTGATGATTGGGGAACACAGAGTGGTTTAATTATATCCCCGGAACTATGGAGAGAAATTTTTAAGCCAAGATATAAAAAGTTATTTGATAGGGTGCATCAAGGTAATTTACATGTATGGCTTCATTCCTGCGGCAGAATTAATGAAATTTTAGGAGATTTAATAGAAATAGGACTTGATGTTATCAATATTTCTTCTCCAAATCAAGTAGGAATAGAAGAGGTTGGGGGAAAATATGCAGGAAAGATATGTTTTGAGTCTCACTGCGATATTCAGACTACACTTCCGAAAAATGACATTGATGCAATATCTGAAGAAGCCAATTTAATTTTAAAGCATTGGGCAACGCCTTACGGGGGATTTATTCTTGGGGATATTGATGCCAAATCTATCGGAGCAGCCGACAATACAAAGAAAGAAATGATAAATATTTTTCAAGGATTAGATATCTGGAGGAAGAAATGGAAGAAGTGATCGGCGAAATAAATAAAATGAAGGATAAATAAATGCCCGCTATTAAGTTGATGAGCGGTTTGCGAAGCAGGAAATCGTTTACCCTCATAGAGCTTTTGGTGGTAATAGCCATCATTAGCATATTAGCTGCTATGTTATTACCGGCTTTAAAAGGGGCAAGGGCACAGGCTAAAAAAACTATCTGTTTCAATAATCTCAGACAGATTAGTATGGGCATTATGTTTTATGCTCAAGACTATGATGAATGGATTATGAGGCCTTACCCAATTAACGTAAATGGCACAGATTGGACTTGGGCTCCAGGACTTGTAGGTTTAGGGTATGTAAATACCAAAACTGATGCTGGCTATCCAAGGCTTGGGTCTGTTTTTGCCTGTCCGGAGGAAAGATATACAATAGACGGTATCAGGGCTGGTCTTGAAGGGACGCATTATGGTATGAATTACTATCTCGGTTATTACGCTAATCTTCCATCACGTAGGTTAACATCCTTGAATAATCCAGGAAAAACTATGATCGTCATGGATATGTTTATGGATCCATTAAGTTCAAACTATTTTGTGCCTATGTATGGTCAGCCTGAACCCAATGGTGACCCTGATTACAGCATGGCTCAATACCGCCATCTTGAGGGTCTCAATGTGATATTTTTAGATGGGCATGTAGCATGGATGAAGAGAGTGCCTAACGTACCACAGGCATGGCTCTCCAGTAATGGCACGGCAGAAGAAAGAGCTTTCTGGTGCGGAGATCAGTGATAATGGTTATCCCGGAACCCAAATTTGAAAGGGTAAGAGAAACTTTATTACTGGAAAAGGTGCCTGATAGAGTTCCATTGGCTGAACTTCTCATTAACCAGCCGGTAAAAGAGGCATTCTTAGGAAAACCAATTGCAAATGTACAGGATGATATTGAATTCTGGTATAATGCATGTTATGATTATATTTCGCTTTGCCCAGGGTATAATTTTAATCCGAAAGGTGATATCCCAAAAGAAGGGAAACGTGAAGTATGGGACAGACGGAACATTTATTCTAAGAATGATAACTATCAGAAATGGGGTTCAGAAGGACAGGGAATTATAACTACATTGGAAGAATTTGAAAAACATTACTGGCCGGCTATAGATGAAGTGGATTTTTCTCAATTGGAAGAGGCCTCTCATTTTTTGCCAGATGGTATGAAGATAATTGTCCGTGCCGGGGATATATTTACTCATACCTGGGAATTTATGGGATTTGAAACGTTTTCCTTTGCCTTAGTGGAAAATGAAGAATTAGTAGCGAGACTATTTGAAAAGATTGGTTCATCTATTTATGAAATCTTTTGCCGTGTAGTAGAATTTGATAATATAGGTGCACTTTGGTATTGTGATGATATTGCCTATACAGAGGGATTAATGGTTAGTCCAAGAATTTTAAGAAATCATCTTTTCCCTTGGATTAAAAAGATTGGTGATTTAGCGAAGAGTTATCGCCTCCCATTACTTTATCATTCAGATGGTAAATTATGGGAGGTAATGGATGACCTCATTGGTTGCGGCATCAATGCATTGCACCCTATAGAGCCTAAGGGGATGGATGCCGTTGAACTTAAACACCAATATGGAGATAAAATTTGTTTGATAGGGAATGTAGAAGTGGACCGTTTAGCAAGAGGAACTCCTGAAGAGATTGACTCATTGGTTAAAGACCGTATAGAACGTCTTGCTCCAGGGGGAGGTTATTGTGTAGGGTCAAGTAATACCATTCCAGAATACGTATCATTAGAGAATTACAAGGCTATGCTCAATGCTGCATTGAAATATGGAAATTACCCCAATAAAACGGTGAAATTTAAGGAATGAGAAGAATGAAGACGGCCGAAAGGTTTTGTTGGATATGGTTGGCGGCAACAATGGTTATGGGATTATGGATAACGGGTTGTGGCAATAAAGAAGATGTAGAAGAAGAAGGGACAGTAACCACTATTACTTTTAGTACCATAGAGTCTCTGCCTGTCCAGAGGGAGTTTCAAAAGGAATTATTAGATGCTTTTTACAGGAAACATCCAGAAATTAAAGTTAAGATTGACTATTCCCTTGACCAGAAGGTAAAAATCCAAATGGCTGGAGGAACTGCTCCTGACGTATTTTACTGGGTTAGTGTTAATCTGCCTCCTATTGTCAATAAAGGCCAGGTACTTAATCTGGAACCTTTAATATCCACAGAGAACCGAAAGGATTTTGAAGATTTTTTCCCCCAGGGACTTGAATCCTGTAGGTATGAGGGAAAACTTTATGCCTTGCCTATACAACTTGGACCACCAGTACTCTTTTACAACAAGGATATATTTGATAAGAGTGGTATGCCTTATCCTGATGAGACTTGGACATGGGATAGTTATTTAGGAACAGCACAGAAATTGACCCGGGATTTAGATGGGGATGGAAGGATTGAGCAATATGGAGCTTCCCGTCCTAATCTGGGAGATATAATGAAGTGTAATGGGGTAGAGTTGTTTAATGAAAATATGACAGAGATACTGTTTGATACTCAGGAATTCAGGAGTTCGTTACAATACCTGGTAGATTTGAAACTCAAATATAACGTTATACCGAGTGAATCTATGTCTGAAGAGATGGGTGGGGATGTGCCACTTTTTAGCACAGGTAAGTTAGCCATGTTCTGCGGGAGTTCATGGATGCTATCCGAATTTTCCAAAATCAAAAATTTTCAGTGGGATATTGCTCTCATACCCCGTGGTAAATTTCGTGCTACTGGTATTGGTATAGGTGTCCTTTGTATCTCGTCCTACACTAAACATCCTGATGCGGCATGGAAATTCGTGAACTTCTACGCCAGTAAAGAGGGGCTGACCATGCAGGCCAAGATTAAGCAGTGTGTGCCATCCAGAATGTCTGTAGCTACCTCGCCAGTATTTAATACTCCTCCGCCGGAACATATGCAGGTTTTTATAGATGCGGTGCGATATGCGAGCATGAAAGATTGGGTTAGGTTTGACAAAATATCAAAACTTGATGAGTGGGATGTAACTATCAAAAATTATGAATTAAAATTGGCTTATTTAGGCAAGCAAAGTGTGGAAGAAACAGTAAGGAATATAGTTAGTAAGACAAAGCAGTTTATAAAATCAGAATAAGATATGAAACCCAAAATCATCACACCGAAATTCTGGCCTGTTAGTGAAGAGAGAATTTTGGAACAGATAAATAGAATTAAAAAGGGAAGGGTAGAAAAGATTGGGCGTTCTGCCGGGGGAAGACCTTTATACGGCGTAGTTTATGAGCCCGATTCTTTTTCCCATGTGTTTGGAATTATCGCAGGGATGCACGGGCACGAACCGGGTGGTGTTGCCGCAGCACTCAACCTTATAAATGTATTGGAAGAAGGAAGGGATCTCAAAAATACAAAATGGGATGGCCTGTTTAATAAAATCAAATTTGTAATTATTCCTCTCCTCAACCCTGATGCCAGGTGTAGGTGCCCTGATAGCTTTGTAGGATTGAGCCATAAGGATGTCCAGATATACTGTGATGGATTAGATTTGCAAAGAAGAATCGTAAAAAGGAAGAAATCCATCATTATCAAAAAGACATTTATTCTTGGCGGTCTTTACAATGATAAAGGAATTGATATTTTAAACTATGGAAATGGGAAAAAGAAAGATTATAAATATTGTCCGGAGATGGCATATTCTGTTGATTTTTTTCTGAGAGAAGGTGTGGAATATTTTATTAATCTTCATGCACATTGTTTTAACATCATGTTTTATGCTCCACATAACTGCATTAAAGAAGAAGAGATGAGAAAAGAGTTGTATATTACTCAGGCGGTTAGACGGAAAGGAGAAAAAGCAGGGTACCATTTTGCTATGACGGAATATGAGAATAACCCCCGTGATGAATACAGGGTAAAAATACCCTGTGACCTGCTTGTCTATAATCATTGTGGGGCGGTACCATTTTTGGTAGAATGTCCCCAGGGAACACTGGATTCATATAGATGTTTCTATAAAGGGAAAGAAAGGGAGATAAGGGACCCTGGATACAATCATGAAAAGATAGTCAGTTCCTATTTGTTTGTGGTTCAAGAAATCAACCGTATAATTTTAAATCCAGAAAGAAACATATGTAAGTCACGCAAACGCAGCAAGGTAGATCCGATTCTAAGAAGGGGTTAGACAAAGCGTTTAAAATGTTTATAATAATACTAGAAAGGTATGGTTCGGATGTACATATCCGTTAGAGATTTTGTGGTACGTGAAGTCGCCAAGGCTTTAGGCAATGAGAATAGGTTGGCAAAGACTTTAAAGTATTTAGGAGTAAATGCCATAGAATTAGAATACTTCTCTGATGGTAGATATTATCTCTTAGAGCCGGAGGAAGGACAAGACAATCGGGGTTTAATAAAGAAAGAGAGATGTGAGCTTTTAAGGACACAGTTGTTGAGACACGGCATAAGAATCTCTGCATTTTTGATGCATAATAATTTTGGTGATACAAATATGACCAGACAGATAGAATGGATAATAAGGTGTATAGAGGCAGCTGAATACTTTAAGGTAAAAGCAGTAAGAATAGACCCCATCATAAAAACTGATAGAGATGTATCTATAGAAGAAGCAGCCCACATGTCTGCGAAAGCATTAAGAGAAGTGTTCAGCCAAATTTCTATGGATAAAAAGGTATCCCTTGCAATAGAGAATCATGGGAAATATGGGAATAATCCAGAATTTTTAAGAAAAGTGATAGCGAATGTAAATGATGATAGATTGGGATTAACTTTGGACTCGGGTAACTTTTACTGGTATGGATTTTCTCTAGAAGAAGTATATAATATTTTTGAAGAGTTTGCACCACTGGTTAGACATACTCATCTAAAGAACATAAAATATCCTGATGAGATTAAAAGCAAGAGAAGGGATATAGGTTATAAGTATGAGAAGTATGTTTACCCAATATATGGAGGTGATATAGATCACAGTAGATTTGTAGAAATCCTGAAGAAAGTAGGATATGAAGAAGATCTCTGTATAGAAGACGAAAGTTTAGGTAAATATTCACCGGAAGAGGTATTAGATATTATGAAAAAAGATGTGGAGTATTTGAAAGGCTTAATAGTGAAATATCAAGATAATGACGACTCGTGAGCGGTTCAACAAAGTATTGCATTGGCAAAAACCAGACCGTGTACCTAATATGGATTTTGGTTATTGGGGAGAAACCATAATCGCCTGGCATGACCAGGGTTTGCCTGCTGATATAAAAACAGGACAAGATGTGGAACGATACCTGGGTCTGGAAGGAGTTGAGATTATCCCTTCTATTCCAGTGATTGCCGGTCTCTATCCATATTTTGAACACAAGGTCCTCCAAGACAAGGGAGAACACCAGATTATCCAGGATAATGCAGGGAATATATGCGAAGTTTTTAAAAGCGGTTCATCTATCCCCCGTTATATCAAATTTGGCATGGAAACATACCGGGACTGGGAAATATATAAAATGGAGCGGTTGGATTACACCCGGGAAGACCGTATCGGAGATGTTAAAAAAGTTGTTGAGGAAGCGCATGCAGCCGGTCTCCCCGTCCGTTTTAATGCCGGTTCCTTGTACGGCTGGCTGAGAGACTGGATGGGTGTGGAAAACTTTTCAATTGTCGTAATGACTGAAACAGAATGGGTTGAAGAGATGATGGAACATTTGACCGATATGACTATCTATTTTATTGAAAAGGTTTTGCCAGGCGTGGATGTGGACGTTGCCTGGTGGTGGGAAGATATGTGTTACAACCACGGCCCCCTCATATCGCCTAAACTTTTTGAAGAGTTGATGGTGCCTCGCTATAAACGCATTACAGACGCTCTAAAGATGCATAACATAGATATCAATATCTTGGATTGCGACGGGCGAATTTATGAACTGGTTCCCGGCTGGTTAAGAGGCGGCATCAACTGCATGTTTCCCATTGAGGCGACCCATACAGACCCGGTGAGATTACGTGAAAAGTATGGCAAGGATATTCTTTTGATAGGCGGCGTAAATAAGATAGAGTTAGCAAAAGGCAAAGAAGCCATTGACCGGGAGATAGAACGCCTGCATCCTCTGGTAGAAAAAGGAGGATACATTCCGTCTATTGACCACCGGGTGCCCCCTGATGTTTCTTTTGAAAATTATCTCTATTACATAGAAAAGAAGAAAAAAATTCTGTGACATGATTCGCTTATGGTTTGGGAAACATTTGAAATAGGATAGTCGTATGCATGTTTTTGAAGATGTATTGGCTAAATTTGGCTCAAGGTTAAGTATCAACTTCAGGCCGAGGGAAAAGCGCGTCTATTTCTCAGGATTAGGGATGGGGTATAACCGTCCGCTGGATTTATTATTAGGTATTAGGACAGGGAATAAGGAAAGGGTCCTGCCATTTACCAGGACAGGGCCTGTATTCGAGTCAATAGAGCAGGAGATAACCCCGAATACGATAACCTTCCGCTGCCGTTCGTTAAGACTCAAGACGGTTGCCGAGTTTAAGTTTACCGCGCCTTTCTATCCCGGTGATGTGAAACTCTCTACCGCGCCATTTTTCTATATAGACGTTAAAATATCCAAATGCGTCCCTTCTCATTACGACAGGGATTACAGCCTATTAGCGGGAGAGGTGTTATTACTTTTCCCGGATAAAAAATTAACAAAGAATAAAAATGGGATGTTATGGACAGAGAATTGCACAATGGTTAAGAACTTCTATCTGCCATACCCGTATGAACGGAATATGAAACTTGCCAGGGAGTATAACGAGACAGGTGAAATAATAGCAGAAAAGGCAGGTTACGATTTTTCCATCAAAGCGAAGATTCCTGCAGAGTATATGATTTCATCTGGAAACAAAAAAGCGATAATCTCTGAACACGGCTACACCATACCTTTTAAGATAGAGCGGGGTAAATATTTTCAGGCATATTTCGTATGGTCAGGTTTCATAAAGCATAAAGTGATGGAGGTAAAAGACAACCCTTATCGTTTTAAATACCTTGATTATTTTAAAAATATCAGAGAGGTAAAAGACTATGCAGTAAATGAGCAGGAAGGGATTGTAGCAAAGAGCAATTTTTTTGATTCACTCTTTACAGAGTCATCCTTAGGCAAAACGAAAACGGATTTGATGGCTTATGCAATCCACAGTTACATCCATAATACATGGTGGACTAAATCAATTAAAGGGAGTGAAGATTGGTTTAGTGTATGGGAAGGCAATTGCTTCATGCATTCCACATTAGATGTTGAATATAACACCAGTTTCTTCTTGCTTATGTTCTGGCCAGAACTCCTAGAGAGGATATTAGAACAGCATGTGCATTATAAGAAGAATGGCTTTATGTCCCATGACATGGGGGCATTTCTGCAGGCTAATCAGTCCTATTATCCGCATGAGATGGAGATAGAAGAGAATTGTAACTTTATACTTTTAAACTATGCCTTATGGAAATTCACGGGAAAATTTAAGCATATAAAAAGACATTATTCTATAATTAAAGAACTTTTACAGTTTAATATGGACAGTGATACAACAGGCGACGGCATACCGGATAAAGGAACAGCCAATACCGTTGATGACGCCTCTCCTGCAGTCCAGTATTCCAAAGAACAGGTCTATTTGGCTATTAAGGCGCTTGGCGCATATATTGCGGCGGAAGAAATGGCACGAAAACTTAAAGACAATAAAACAGCCTCTTCATGCCTGCGGTATATCCGACTTATAAGTAAAACTGTGGAAGATGCTTGGTTAGGTGACCATTTCCCAGTATGCCTTGATAAAAGCACAAAGGGTCTGACAGATTCATGGACCGGGAAGCCGTTAAAAGGCAAATCCTTAAGAGGTTGGGATGCTTATACGCTTTATGCCGCTAACGGTCTGTTATTTCCTTTAATGGCGGGCGCCAAAACCCGTGTAGATTTAGATAAATTCAGGATTGATTTAATGAATTCTGCCAAACATTCCCTTACAGAATATGGCTGCACTCACTCCAGCAGTGATAAGAGTAATCTATGGATTTCACAGAACATGTGGCGGGATATTATTGGCGGGTATTTAGGAATTGACCTGTTTGAAATGTCTGATAGATACTGGGCATTTGAGGTATTTGAGAATACGTCAGGCAGGGGTGGATGTTTTGTTGATACATATGGGAATAACTGGCTTGCATATTACCCTCGGGGGGTTGCAATACTTGGTTATTTTTATGCAATGGCAGGCATAAAAATAGATAAAGGGAGAAATATATTTTCCAAAAATCCGGTAAGACGACCGTTGCAGATACCTCTTTTTACATTTGCTGACTGGAGAAGAAAGAAAATTCCATGGTTAGTAGTAAATACAAAGAATTTTCAAGTCAGAGTTGAAGGTAAGAATATTAGGATTAGAGAATTTCTTAAGAGATTCTAATAGCGATGAGTTCATTTAAACGGCTTATGGGAGTAATTCTATTATGTGAAGAGATTTCAGTTATGGCGCCTATGGAGAATGTCATGATAGTCTCACGGATTATCTATGAGGAATTTTCAGATTTCTATCAGGTATGAACTCATGCTTATCCCGTTTTGAAGTTATATCGGGTAGTCATCACATAGGGATTTCATGGAAAAGGGGAATAAGAGTATGGGGTTGACATCTCGTGAGAGGGTAGTACTTGCCTTAAATCATAAAGAACCTGATAGAGTGCCCATTGACCTTGGTGGTATGGCTGCAACTGGGATTATGGTTCAAGCGTATGATAAACTCAAAAAGCTTCTGGGAGTTAATACAGGGACTAATTATGTTTATGATATGGGGCAGATGCTTGCCATGGTTGAAGAGCCCATATTAAAAAGGTTTGGTATAGATATTATACCTCTTGGCAGGAAATCATATTATATAAATGAATGGAAAGACTGGCAATTATTTGATGGGACAAAGGTAAAGATTCCATTAAATTATAATCCTAAAGAGGATGAAAATGGTGATATAGTCCTATTTGATAATAAGGGCAATATAGCAGGCAAGATGCCCAAGGGAGGATATTACTTTGAGGGACTTCCAGGGCCTGATACACATCCAATGTATGAGAGTCAATATAAGAAACCGAGTATTGAGGAATATGAGCCATATAATCAATTTTCTGAAGATGAGTTAAAATATCTTCATGAAAAAGCAGATTATCTTTTTAAGAATACAGACTATGCCATATTGGGTAATACTGGATTTGGTGTATTGAGTGGTTTGGCACTTGGAGGATTTAATGAATGGTGGACAATGCTAATAACTGACCAGAAATACGTCCGTGCAATTTATGAAAAGACAGTGAATGCCTGGATTGAAAACCTAAAACTTTACTATCAGGCAGTTGGAGATAAAGTATGTGCTGTAGTATTTAATGATGACCTGGGAACCCAGAAAGGGGAGTGGATGAAGCCTGAGATGTTTAAAGAACTTATCGCCCCTCATTATAAGATGGTATGGAAATGGGTGCATGAGAATACAAAATGGAAGATCTTTCTACATTCTTGTGGTTCCATATACTATGTGATTAATACTTTGATAGATTGTGGATTAGATATACTGAACCCTGTCCAGTGTTCAGCCGCTAATATGGAACCCGAAAGGTTAAAAAAAGAATTTGGTAATAGATTAGTATTCTGGGGAGGAGGATGTAACACTCAATGGACTTTGCCATTTGGGAAACCGGAAGAAGTTAGAGAAGAGGTAAAGGAAAGGATAAGGATTTTTGCCCCAGGTGGCGGATTTATTTTTAATCAGGTTCATAATATTCAACATGGAACTCCACCAGAGAATACAGTAGCGATGTTTGATACGGTCCTGGAATCTGGCAAATATCCGATTTTTGAATAGATCTGGTCATAAGATGAGAAAAATAAAGGTTAGTTAAAGATGAAAATAATTATGAAGAATCTATATTCTTCTGAACGAATAGGACGCACCAAAGAATTCTTGAGGCGGTTCTGGAACTTGGAAGATGTGGGTAGATATGCCCATGTGAAATGGAATACCAAAGCCAATCTCCAGGATATTGCTTCTCCAGAAGTAATGTTAACACAATTATTAACGCATATTAAGGAACAATCCCAAATAGAAGATGATTATCTTCCCGCACTCTGGCCATGGCTGGGAACAGGCATATTGGCGAGTGCTTTTGGTTGTGAGATTCTCCGGTTTGAAGGAGGGCAGCCCTGGGCCAAACCCGTAATTATCAATCCTGAAGAGGTCTATGAGTTAAAAGTCCCTTCTGTTAGAGATGGTTTATTGGGTAAAACGCTGGAGTATATTGCATATTTTCAGGAAGAGACAAATTATTCTTATCCTATCCGGACAGGCGATATCCAGGGCCCGTTAGGAGTTGCAGGCCAGGTCTGGCAGGATGAGCAGTTATTTATAGCCATGCATACTAACCCAAAAGATGTGCATTACATATTAAATCTTACAACAAATTTAATCATTGAGTTTATCAAGACACAAAAAGATTCAAGCAAAGAATTCTATAGCATACATTGGCCGCTCGTATGGATGCCTGAGGAAATGGGTGTGGGCATATCAGAAGATTATGCCCCGTTGCTTTCTCCTTCGCAGTATGAGGAATTTGGTCTGCCTTATGTGAATCGCATATCGGACGAATTTGGCGGCATATACATCCACTGCTGCGGCAATTTTGAACATAATTTTGATAATTTCCTGAAGATTAGAAAGTTACGAGGACTGAACGTGGGGATAAATTCTGTTTCCTGGGAGAGACTACAGGAAAAATTCAGTGAAAGATGCGTTTTGATACCCGGCCCCACTGAACAAGGGATAGTGGAATTTGGCGGTATTGAAAAGTTCTATCAGTATATTATTGAACATACTTTTTCAAATACCCGTTTATTTCTGATGGATTAAAAACATAGCATTGACTTTATAACAAAAAAAGGAGATAATACTGGCAATGGATGAAATAAAGATAGCATGTATTGGATGTGGTGGGGTTGCAGGTGGCTATGGCCAGGAGCCGGGAGGTCATCTCAATAACCTGAAAAAGATTGAAGGAGTTTCAGTCAGAGGTTTAGTTGACATTAATATAGAAGCGGCAAGGAGAAGATTTACCCAGTTTGGAGGAGAGTATTATACAGATGATGTCCAGAAGGTTATGAAAGATACTGATGTAGATGCAGTGCTTATTTGCACACATCACGATTCCCATGCTTCATTGATAATTCAGGCGGCACAGGCAAGCAAGCACGTCTTTGTAGAAAAGCCAATGGCAATGACTATTGAGGAATGCGAGGAGATAGAAAGGGTTGTTAAGAAGGCGGGAATAAAACTTCAGGTAGGTTTCAGGCTTAGATTTGCCCCTATTGTTAGGGAGGTAAAGAAGAGGATAGAGCATCCATTAGTTATCGTAGGACAGGTGATGGAATCCCCGTGGGAAGACCATCTATGGGCACAGCATCCTGTTAAGGGAGGCGGCAATGTCCTGTCACAAGGATGCCATAATTTTGATTTAGTATGCTGGCTAAGCGGCAGTCAACCTGAATCGATTTTTGCTCATGGAGGGACATTGACTCATAAGGATACGGATATAATAGATAATATTGTTGCCACTATCAGGTTCAAGAATGGTTCCATAGGGTGCGTTATTCAGGGAGATGCAGGGCCGAGTGGGTATACTTCTAAATTTTTCTTTGAGGTATTTGGCGGGGATAAGACTGCGACATTATATGACAGGTGCACCAAGGCAAATTTAAGGGGGTTAGATAAAGAGAGACTAATTATAGATGAGCTCTCAGAGGCAGACCAGGTAGACCCCGAAGGTAATCTTGAAGAGTTGAGGGCATTTATAAAGATGATCCGGGAAGATTTGTCCTCTCCATGCGGGGTGGAAGATGGAAAACTTGCCACTGTGCTGATACACAAGGCATTTGAATCTATTGCTACTGGAAAGGTGCAGAAGATATAATAATCCTTTTGTCAGGATTTGTTCGTTTGATTTGAGAAAATTATTTGAGAAAATTATTGTAGAGATTCAGATAGCATGATATAATGAATATATGGGGAAGAACATGAGCCGGAAAGTAATAATAAGCACTGTTCAACTGCCAACGCCAAGTTATTCTAAGAATGTATCTGTTAAAAGAATGCGGGAAGAAAATCTAAAAGCCGCCTGCAGTTGGCTGGAGGTGGCAGGGAAGAGAATGTCTGATATTGTATCTTTGGGAGAGACATTTACGACCATAGGAGCTCCTGGTAAATATGATTATCAAGAATTGGCAGAGAAAGTGCCTGGGCAAACTGTGGATAGATGTTCTATGATAGCCAGGAAATACAAAATGAACATCATCGCACCGATACTTGGACTATGTGAGAGAAGATTAAGAAATGTTGCATTGGTTATTGACAGAAAAGGGAAACTTATGGGAGAATATTATAAAGTACATTGCACAATGGGTGAGAGGAAGAATGGGGTTGTCCCAGGGGATGAGTTTAAGGTTTTTGACATGGATTTTGGAAGGATTGGGGTTATGATTTGCCATGATAACAGTTTTCCAGAGAGTGCAAGGGTATTGGCTTTGAAAGGTGCTGAGGTCATATTCTGGCCACATGTGCAGGGAGGATGGGGTGAGGTTGCGTGGGAGGCTGTTTTAAGGTCAAGGGCAATTGATAACAGTGTCCATCTTGTATCTTCTGCATATGGTGTGCCAGATGATAGGGCATGGCGGCCTGGAATGATAACTGGAAGAAGTGGCATAGTCGCTCCTGACGGTTTAATTATTGCTGAGATGGGCAGAAAGATAGGCGTCGTTACAGCAGAGGTTGACTTAGACAAGCCCAGAATCGCACATTGTTTTACTATGGAAGGGGAACATGAGTTTAAGAAGGATATGTTAAGGGACCGCCGCCCTGATACCTATAGAGTAATTACTGAAAGAAAAAATTGAGGTTGAGGAATATGATTCGCATTGGAATTGTAGACCCTGACACGTCACATCCAGATGGGTTCATTCCGATTCTAAATGGGTCAGGGAAGGCATGTGTTGTAGCAGTGCAAAATGACTATGCAGTTAAAGATGCTGAGGAGACCAGGGAGTTTGTCAAGCAGCATAATATCCAATATTTATGCAAAACTGTGGAAGATATGCTGGATAAGGTAGACGTGGGTTTTATTCAGGGTGCCAATTGGGATACACATCTTCCAAAGGCACGTCCATTTCTTAAGGCAGGAAAGCCTGTATTTATAGATAAGCCGATTGCAGGTTCTTTGAGTGATTGTCTTGAGATTGAGGAATGGGAGCGGAAAGGTGCGATTATTTTAGGTTCATCATCGCTTCGTTATTGCTATGAAGTGAGGCAGTTTTTATCAGAGCCTGTAGGAGACAGGGGTGAAATCCGCTCAGTTCATGGGATAGTTGGGACAGATGAGTTTAGCTATGGTGTGCATATAGTGGAGATGATACAAGGGCTTATTGGACCGGGTGCAAAGGCAGTGCGGTGGTTAGGTAAGAATAGCGGAGGTGGCGAACTATTTCAGATAATATATCAAAATGGTATATTAGTAACATATCAGGTTGGGGGAGAGGCGTGGTATCCTTTTGTCTTGACAGTGACTACGAGTAAAAAGGTTACTTGTATACAACCTGATACAGGAAAACTCTATAAGGCATTGCTTGAGAGGGTGTTAGATACATTAGAGGGGAAAGGAGGCATTGCCCCTGTCACTGAACTGACTGAGGCGATAAAGGTCTGTTTAGCTGGGCGCATATCACGACAAGAGAATGGGCTAACAGTCAACCTTTCTCAAATTCCCCTAAATGACCCTGGTTATGACGGCGCATCATTTGTTAAGTCTTATGCGATGCAACGTCTTAAATCAAAGAAATAATTTCAATGATGAGAAATGTAGGGTATAAATTTATCTATAGTGCTGGGAGGCTTGCGGCGGCAATGGCTTGGCCTACACGGCGGCTGGATTCATCTGGGAGATGAAGGATTATGCGCTCAAATAGGGTGGGGAATTCTTTTTGTAGGACTTCTTTAGATTTTTTAAGGATGATATTCCCTCCATCTCCTGACGTGACACGCCCAAGGATGAGGACATGTTCAAGGTCATAAAAATCAGCATAGTGTGCTACAGCATATCCCATATAACAGCCTATCGTCTCAAAGATTTCTATCGCCCTTGTGTCTTGCGTGGCAAGGAGGCTCTGGATAGATTTGAGTTTTTCAGCAGGGGTATGGGAATTATCAAGAGTTATACCGGCTGAGGCTGCGAGTCTGATTGCTGCCACTTGAGAGAAATACTGGACTCCACACCCTCTGTCACCAGACCATTCGTCAAGAGGGGCATCTGGATTGTAATCAACAGGGGCAAATGCAAGCTCATTTAGCCACCCGGTTATGTTACCATCTTTATTGACGTATCCTCCAGCCTGACTTGACCCTAATGCGATTCCAAGCACCCGGTTTACATTTAAAGACATAGAGCCGGCAAGTGCTGTAACCTCTCCGTCGTTTATTACCTCAAGAGGGATATTCCCCCATTCTTTCTTAATATCAAGAAATATATTTTTTATCCTCTTCTCAAATACGTCATGAGGAACTCCCCTGAAGAGAGATGCCACCATTACCCTGTTATTGATATATATTCCTGCAGAACTTATACCGATGGCATTAACGCGCGGCAGGTGTTTTGCTGCACTGTGTAATGCATCCTGGATATGGCTATAATGATAATCAGGGTCACTCTGGCTTTTAGGGTCCCATACCACCTCTTCGGTAAAGACCTCTTTCCCGTCTATTACAGCTGCAACCTTTCTGTCACTTGCACCTGCATCAAACCCTATGCGGCACCCATTTAAGTGTCGGCCGAGTGGTGTCGTTTCTTCGCGAGGTGGTGGGACATTCTCAGGGCGAGTTACCTCTACAGTAAATTCCCTTTCGTATACCCGCTCCATCAATTCTACATCAAACTTGCGCTCTCCATTGGGAGAATATACCTTCTTTATATGTTCCCCTATATCCTCTGTGCCACCGATGATAACCTTCCAGCCTCCTCGCTGCCATAAGAGCATCTTTACTAAGCGTTCTACATAGGCGAGATTATCTTGTGCCATCTTTACATCTTTCTGAAAGACCCGGGTATTATAGACAGAGATAAAGCCATTATTTCTTTCAAGCCCAATCACAAGGGGAGTGGATTTTACTGAGGCACGAACTGCATCAAGGAATGTATGGTTTGCCAGCACAGCAGGTCTAAAATTTTTATCAAGCGGAGGAACAATTTTGGGTCTAATAAGGAAGTTTTTCATACAACTTTATATTTGATAAGGGTTGCCATTATGGCAAATCCATCTTTCCATGTAATCTTCTTCCCTTCATGATATGAGCGGCCTCTATAGGATATGGGGACTTCCTGTATCTTTATTCCTCGTTTCAAGAGTTTTGCAGTTATCTCTGCATCTATCGTAAATCCATTGGAACTTAATTTCAGGTTCTTGAGGAGTTCTGCGTTGAACAACTTATAACACGTTGGCATATCAGTGAGGTTTGAGCCATAGAGTATATTCGTGAGGAATGTTAAGACCCAGTTTGCAAACCTGTGTAACCTTGAGGTGACATGCCTTTTACCTAAGAAGCGTGAACCATAGATTACATCAGCACCTTTAGTCTTAATCGCATCTATTAACCTTATGTATTCGGCTGGCTCATATTCTAAGTCAGCATCCTGAATTATTGCCAAATCTCCTTTAATATAGTCAAGGGCAGTCCTCACAGCTCTGCCTTTACCCATGTTTGTCTCGTGAGTAATGATACTTATCTGACCCGCTTTATCTTCTGCAAACTCAAGGAGCCTTTCCTTGGTTTTATCTGTTGACCCATCATCTACTATGATTATCTCTTTGTCAACATCTACCCTTAGTATCTTATCCAGAATTTCCCTGACAGTCTTTTCCTCATTATATACAGGCACTATAACTGAAAGCTTCATGGAATGAAATTATACATTAAATTTAATTGATAAGCAAGGGAAATTCTTGACGAATTCCTGGAGTTGCTTGACAAACCACAGTCAATGAGATAGAATTGTATTGTTATGAATAAGCCTATCTTAAATATACGGCAGGTGACAAATTCTTCTATATGCCTTTCTTGTGATGTCTGCTGTAGATTCCCGGAAAAGGATAGTTTCCTCAGGCCTGTATTTACCCCTGAAGAAGCGAGGGAAGGGGCTAAAGAGGGACGCGTAGATTTAGTCCCACTGGAAGAGGGCTACATCTGTCCTTTCTTTACACCATCTAACAATAGATGTAAGATTTATGATGTCAGGCCTTTTGATTGCAGATTATATCCTTTTGCCTTAATGAAAAGCCGTGAGGGTAAAGAAATAATCTTAGGTATAGATACTAAATGTCCAATAGTAAGTGGTGTTTTGCCAAATAGTGAGATAGGGAATTATATAAATTATCTCATCTCATTTATTGAGTCAGATAGTGTCAAGACTTTTATCCTTAAAAATCCTTCTCTAATAGGACCATTCCAGGAGGATGTGATACCCTTATACAATCTTACCACATCATGTAAAGTAGGAAGTTATAAAGAGGCGTATCAAAGAGAAGGGTTAATTCCTCTAAAATCAGAGGATAGAAAGTTGGTTAGAGAGTATCTCCAGTTAAAAGGGCACTATTTATCAAGTTATTCTTTTGAAGCACTATTCATATGGGAAGGACTGTTTAATCTATTTTATAAACTCATTGATAATAATCTGTGTATCTTTTACGAACAGGATGGTAACTACTTTATGCCCATACTGCCCTTGGGTGAGGATTATAGCAGGATGGCATGCCTTGAAGCATTTGATATTATGAAAAGGCTAAACTCATGTGAGGCTGTGGCAAGGATTGAAAATGTTGAGGAAGAAGCATTGGATTATTTCCATTCACTCGGCTTTACTTCTTATCTGAAGGATGTAGAATATATATGCAGTCAAAAAGACTTGAGCCTGCTTAGTGGAAATAGATTTGCCAGTAAACGTTCTGCCTGTAATTATTTCGCGAAGCACTATAATTATAGCTATTTGCCTTATGAATCACAGATGAGAGATGAATGCCTTAATTTATATAGAGTTTGGAGCAATGAACGTTCCATAAAGTATAAAGATACTTTTTTTAATGCTCTACTTGAAGATTCATACCATGTTCATAAAGAGGCTATGACCGATAGACTTGGGCTTACAGGAAGGGTGGTCTTAATGAATGGCATATTAAAGGCTTACACCTTTGGCTACAGGCTTAATAATGACGTCTTCTGTATATTATTTGAAGTAGCAGACCTTAAGATAAAAGGTCTTGCCCAGTTTATATTCAGAGAATTTTCTAAGGAACTCTCATCATACAGGCATATTAACATAATGGACTCATCTGGATTAGATAACCTGAAAAGGGTAAAACTATCTTACCATCCTTGCATGACGGTTCCTTCGTTTACAGTAACGGGCGGCATAAATGTCGCCCCTACATTTTAAAGGCAAGCAAGCCTAACTTATTGATTTCTCTGCGGTGATAATCGTGCCATTGTTGGGAAGGGAGATATTTAGCCTCTTGACATTCCTGAATCCAGCCTCTTTTAGCCAACCAGTGACTTCATTGAATGTATATGTCCTGCCTTTATCTGTATTGAGGAGCATATTGATTGCAAATATTGAGGCTTGAGAAGGTATCGTCCTGTCCTCATTTAATATAAAATCCTGCAGGATTATTTTACCTTTAGGATTTAGCACATTGAAAAGTTTTCTAAGGATAGCCGTATTTTCATCAAATCCCTCAGCATGGATTATGTTTGATATCAATGCTGCATCAAATCTACCGTCAATTTCATGGACGTTATAATCACCAGCCACAAGTCTTATCCTGTCTTCCATTCGGTACCTTGAAATGACCTCTTTGGCAATAGGCAGTGTCTCAGGCAGGTCAAAAACAGTTGCTACCAGTCCAGGATTCGTCTTACAAAAATAAATAGAATAGGTCCCTGGCCCTCCCCCAAGGTCAAGGAGCGTCTTGCAGCCGGATAATCTTAGCTTCCTGGCTAATATAGGGGCACAGGCAGATGCGATATTGTGCATACCTAATATGAATGGGCGCAGTGAATCTTCTTCTCCTGCTGGTTCTTCAGGGGGATTGCCAGTCCGGACAGTCTCTTCCAATTTTCCCCATGTATCCCACATACCGCCGAGGTGTCTTATTATGTAAAGATAATCATCTCTACCCTCCACCAGGAACCGATTGGAAATTTTAGTGTTTGCATATCTGTCTTTATTCTTCTTCAGCAGTTTTAAACCTACCAGGGCATTTAGCAAAAGCTCTGCTGCACGAGGGTTTAGAGATAATTTGGATGCGATTTCATTCGCAGTCATCTCATCCTTAGAAAGTGCTGTGAATATACCCAGTGATAAAGATGCATGTAATATTCGTGCATGCCAATAAAAACTTAACTCTACCAATGAACGTGCTGTAAGCATATAATTTAGCCCTTCTTAATAGATTCTAACATGTTATTCAGAGAAAGAGTATTCAGAATATCGTCCTTCTCAATCCACCCTCTGCGTGCGACACTTATACCGAAGAAGATGTTGTCAAGTTGGTCCTTGGTGTGGGCATCTGTAGATATTACCATCTTTACACCTACCTCTTTTGCCCTGTGGCAATTGATATCATTCAGGTCCATTCTCTCTGGATATGCATTTATCTCAATCGCAGTATTTGTATCACGTGCCACCTTAAATATTTCTTCAAAATCAATCTCATAGGCATCCCTTACACCCATCAACCTTCCTGTAGGATGGGCAATGCTGTGCACGAATTTGTTTTGCATCGCCTTGATGAGCCTTTTGGTAATGGCATCTTTAGTCTGTTTAAACCCTGAATGTATAGCAGCTACAGTAAAGTCAAGCATTGAAAGGAGTTCATTACTAAACGCTAATTTCCCACCGCTCAATATATCCACCTCAGTACCTGTGAGGAGTCTGAATCCTTTGAATGTCTTGTTTAACTTTTCTATCTCCTTTATCTGCTTTATAATCTCCTCTTCTTTTAAACCGCCTGCAACTGGCAGTGATTTGGAATGGTCAGAGATAACGATATATTCATAGCCGCGCCTTTGTGCTTCCTCTGCCAATACCTCCAGACTCTCGGAGCCATCACTCCATTTAGAATGGACGTGTAAATCACCTTTAATATCTTTCAGTTCTATTAAGTTTGGGAGTCTATTCTTAATGGCAGCCTCAATCTCACCAGCGTCCTCTCTCAATTCAGGTGGTATATAAGGCAATCCGAGAACTTTATAAATCTCCTCCTCTTCTTTACCTGCGATTCTTTTTTTAATCCTTTCATTGAATACGCCATATTCATTAATCTTAAATCCCTTCTTTACAGCCATCTCTCTTAAGCGGATATTGTGGGACTGGGAACCTGTAAAGTATGCTAATGCCGCACCGAAACTATCCGGCTCAACCACTCTCAAATCCACCTGAAATCCTTCATTAGTAAGGACACTGGATTTGGTTGAACCATGTGCCAAGACGTCCATTACCTGTGGCAGTTTTATAAATTCTGACATGACCTTTTCAGGGTCTTTTGATGTAACCAATATATCTATATCCTTTACAGTTTCCTTCATCCTTCTTACGCTACCTGCAATTGAAATGCGCTGTGTCTCTGGCAATTCCTTCAGGTGAGAGATAATATCATTGGCTATTGGCAATGCAAAACCTAAAGGCACACGCTCTTTACCCTTCTTGATAAACTCTATTCCCCTGAGTATATTCTCTTCTGTCTTCTCTTTCAAACCAGGAAGGACTGCGAGCTTGTGTGAGCGTGCCATCTCCTCAAGGTCCTGGATACTCTTGAATTTAAGATTCTTATAAAGGAGATTGGCTGTCTTTGGACCTATACCAGGGATTGTAGTCAATTCAAGGAGCATAGGCGGGGTTTCTTTTTTAAGCCTCTCGTAAAATTCTATATGGCCGGTTGAAAGGAACTTCTGAATCTTTTCTTCAAGGTCCTTGCCGATGCCAGGTATACGGGTGAGTTCGTTACGTTTTGCTATATCTTCAATGTCTTCTGTGAGGCCCTCAAGGTTGAGGGCTGCCCTGCGGTATGCCCTGATGCGGAATGGATTTTCTTCTTTTAATTCTAATATGCTCGCGATCTCATTAAATATATTTGCAATCTCTATATTCTTCATTTAGCCAAGTTTAATACACACTAATTTTCTCTCAGTCATCTCCTCAACTGCATAACGCAGGCCCTCTCTACCAGTGCCGCTGTCCTTTACACCTCCATAAGGCATGTGGTCTGCACGATAGGTGGGCACCTCATTCACCATTACGCCACCAACCTCTAAACGCCGAGCCGCATAGAATGCCTTATTCAAATCCTTTGTGTAGATACCTGCCTGTAATCCGTATCTTGAATTATTGACTAAACTAATGGCCTCATCTATTGTGTTGTATTCTCCTACTACAATCGCTGGCCCGAATAGTTCCATACAGGATACCTTCATATCAGGCTTCACAGATGTGAGGACAGTCGGCTTAACAGTATTGCCCTTTGCCTCGCCCCCTGTTAGAACCTTCGCCCCGCCTCGCTTTGCCTCTTCTATCCAGTCCATAACCCTTACGGCATCCTTATGGGAAATCATAGAGGAGATATCTGTATCATCACTGAGAGGATGTCCGAGTTTTAACTTCTCTACCGCAGGTATAAGTTTAGACAGGAAATCCTTAATGATATTCTTATGGACATATACCCTCTGGACAGAGATACACGTCTGCCCTGAATTGCCAAACCCACCTGCGATAATCCTTGGCACAGCCTGGTTCACATCACCGTCTTCATCCACAATTACAGCGGAATTAGACCCTAATTCCAAAGTTACCCTCTTCATCCCTGCCAATTGTTTAATCCTCTTACCAACCTCAACACTTCCTGTAAATGTGACCATGGCTATCCGTTCATCAGTAACCAATAGGTCACCTATCGTTGCGCCACTTCCAGTAATAACATTAACCACACCAGGGGGTATCCCTGCTTCCTCTAAGACACGAGCTAATTTCAATGAGGTTATGGGGGTTGCTGATGCAGGTTTCAGGACCAGACTATTTCCAGCAGCAATTGCAGGTCCAACCTTATGTGCAACCAAATTGAGAGGGAAGTTGAATGGAGTTATACAGGCTATTACGCCCAAGGGCACCCTTTCCACATATGCAACCCTGCCCTCACCACCTATGGCAGCATCCATTGGGATAGTCTCACCATATATACGTTTTGCCTCTTCAGCAGCAAATTTAAATGTCTGGACAGAACGTGTGACCTCTGACCTGGACTCTTTTATGGGTTTACCACTCTCTTCACTTATGGTCCTGGCAAACTCTTCCATTTGGGTATAGAGAAGGCATGAGGTCTTCTCCAATATCTCTGAACGCCTGTGGGCAGGCATACCTGAAATTACAGGGAATGCCTTTTTGGCAGCCTCAATCGCCTCACTGAGTTCTTCAGGTGCAGCCTGAGGGACCTCTCCTACCAAAGAATTGTCATAAGGCGACCTCACTTCCATATAGGACTTTCCATCAACCCACTTCCCACCGATAAACATCTGATATCTATTAGCCATGCTCCATATATTATCACATATGTCCATTTTTGGCAAGAATTTTCTTGCCTAAAATCTTTTATAGTGATATAATTTTAATATGGATAAAGCAGGGAATAAATCCAAAAGAAATATATATGATTGTATCTATACGAATCAGCCAATTAAGGTTGATGGATTACTAAATGAGCCATCTTGGGGAAAGGCTAAAGTATTAAGCTTCATAGAACCTGTAACGAACAAGAAAACCTTGAGTCCAACAGAGGCAAGGCTCCTCTGGGATGATAAGTATCTTTATGTAGGGTTTAAGGCATATGACAAGGATATATGGAGTTATTACAAGAGGCGGGATGACCCTACATGCACAGAGGATGTCCTTGAGATATTCTTCAAAACAGACCCTAAAAAAGAACCCTATTACAACTTTGAGATTAATGCCATTAACACTGTCTATGACGCCTTTAATGTGAAAAGGAATTCTGCTGGCAGTGACCACAGATGGAGTAAATGGAACTGCAAGGGACTTAAATCTGCAGTCAGTATTAAAGGGACACTAAACAACTGGGAGGACATAGATGAGTGGTGGTGCCTTGAGGTAGCGATTCCATTCTCTTCTCTGCCAACTTTAGATGGGAATATACCTAAAATAGGAGATAGGTGGCTCTTTCATTTAGCACGGTATGATTATTCAGTCTATCTTCCAAAAGGAGTAGAACTGAGTTCCTGTACCCGCCTTTCAAAGGTCAATTTTCATTTGCATGAAGATTGGATGACCTTAAGGTTTGTAGGCTAAAAGACAAAACACTGTCATAGGTTTTATATAATGCATTGAAATAAAATAAGTTACAATAATAAAACATGACGGAGAAGTTGTCACTTACATAACTCTAATATTTTCAATATATTATAACAAAATTGAGACAGATAATTGTCATAATGCTGGTAGATGAGTGCCTTAAAAATGAAGGTGGAAAATTGATTTTAAAAAATTTTTAAAATTTTTTCTCTTAGAAAATAAATAAGTTACGAGAAAATATTAGTAAGAATTAAAAATTTTTTTCAATCGTGGCACGATTCTTGCTATATAATAAGATGAAAGCAAGTAAGAATAGATTAAATTTTTGAGATAACTTGTATAACATCATACAAGCAAGAAGGAGACAAAGATGGAAGTAATGGACCTTTCTACTAAACCAAAGCACATAATCATCCGTGAATCTATAAGAGAGGCGATAAAAAAGGGTGATTTTGAAGAAGGTAAGAAATTCCATTCTGAAAATGAGATCTGTAAACTTTACAATGTCAATAGAGGGACTGTTAGAGAGGCAATAGCTGCATTGGTCCATGAAGGGCTTTTAACACGGAGGCATGGTGCAGGGACGTTTGTGGCGAGTACTGAGTTTAAAGAGGAGAAGATAAAATCATTTGCAGTATTAGCCCCTGACCTTAACAGCCCATTTATATCTTCTATATACAATGGTATTGAATCCACACTCAGTGAACACGGGTTTCATGTAATCCTATCTAATAGCAATGAAAATGTAGCAAAAGAACTTAAGAATCTACAGAAATTCCACAAATCAGGGATAGGAGGCATTGTTACCACACCTGTCCTTGGAGAGGCAGAGGATTATTTTAACAATTATATATCTTGCTGTAAGAAATTAATGGATGACGATATAACCTTGGTGTTGGTAGATATGTATATCCCTGGGTTAGAAACCGATTATGTAGTAACAGATAACTATAAGGGAGGACTTATAGCCATGAGGTATCTGGTAGAACTTGGCCACAGGAGAATCGCCCATATAGCGTTAGAACGGTTTAGTTCTACAAAGGAACGTTACCTTGGATATAAGAAAGGATTGGAGGAGGCTGGCATTGTTTTTGAAGAGAAGATGGTTCGCACTGTTCATTTGAGGGGGACAGACCTAAGTGATAAAAGAGAGGGATATACAGCGATGAAGGATTTACTTAAGGGACAGCCACAACCAACAGCAGTATTTGCAGTGACTGACGTAGTAGCAGCAGGGGCATACAGGGCAGTTCGTGAAGCAGGGCTCAAAGTTCCTGATGATTTTTCTATAATAGGTTTTAATGATGAACCGGCTGCAATTATGAATGAAGTCCCTCTTACTACTATAGCTCAGCCCACTTATGAGATGGGAACAGAGGCTGCACAGATTTTAATTAAAAGATTAAATGCCAAGAAGGGAGAAAAGTCCAGAATTAGATTAGAGCCTAAATTGGTGATACGTGCCTCAACCGGGACAAACTTGCGAGGTTGACACACACACATTACATATTGATTCTTCCTGAAATCTTGAGTAGAAAGGAGGTGGAAAATTAGATACTCTATCAGGGATTTATATAATATGGTAAGGGTAAGTACGCAAAAGGAAAGATAGAAAAAAGGAGGGTAAAAAGATGTTTAAGAAATTGGGTTTAATGGCAGTAGTGATGATTGGTTTGATGTTTGTAACGCCTATTGCCTCATATGCAGAGACTGTGTATGTTGAGGCAGAGGCAGGCGCGGTTAGTGTGTGGCCTGGTGACGGCGCTACTATCGGTGCCAGCAATGAGTCAAATACTGAAGCGTTCGGGGGGACTTTCACCTTCGATTTCACATTGGAAACCTTGCACAACCAGGTCCAGGGGGTCAATCACAAGATATGGTTGAGACAGGACTCCTACCATTGGTTTGATCAGGCTAACATTACGCCTCACGGGATTCCGCATTTTATCACGATTGAAGGCGTGGTCACAAACGATTGGTTCCAGTATAACACCACCGGGTCGTATGCGACGAATGGCTGGGTCTGGATTGATGTGACCGCTGGTATGACCTCGATACCAGGGGGTGAGATTGCTTTAAAGCCTGGACATCACAGGATAACGATCCAGTGCCTGGACGGCTGGATTGTTCGCAGGTATGACTCAATGCTGGTTACTTCGGACACAAGCCTTGTCCCAAGCGGCATGGCGCATCTTGAACCGAAGCCGGATGGGAACCTGTTGTTGGAGGCGGAGGATAATTACAACGGCGACCACGCTACTACTGGGGGTCACGGGATTATAGATGAAACCTCCCACGGTCCGAATAAGAGCGGCGGCTACGCTGTCATAAAAGTCTGGGGTCCCTCGAATACTATGTGGAGTTACAGCCTTTCGCAGGCCGGCCTTTACGACATATGGGTCAGGATGGCTGCCTGGGTCGGCGCCCCGTCAAATAACAACGTCTATGTCGATGGGGTAGGATACAACCTGCAGTTCACAGGAAGCTACCCAGATTATCTCGCAGGGCTCTGGACATGGCGTAATCTGGGGACATATAACCAGTCAGCGGGTGAACATACTGTCAGAATACAGAAGCTCCTCGGATATGACTATCACGTCTATGATGTCCTGCTTGTGACGGCGAATGAAGGGAGCACGTCCGCGGTCCTGGAGGCAGAGGATGTCTATGAGAATGCCCCGTTGTGGTTAGATGCCAATGCGAGCGGCGGCAAGGCGGTCGGGGTCGTTGTCGGCTACGAGGCGAAGTTCGTCTTTGTTGCATCTGAGGCAGGTACGTATGATATCTCATTGAGACACGCCTGGCTGTGGTTTTCGGGACCTGTCGCCGGTGAGATATTCATAGATGAAGTAAGTTATAACTGGCAGCATACACCGAACACCTCGTTCAACTCATACAGCCTGGGTAGTTATGCTCTTTCGGCCGGTCCTCATATAATCAGGATCGTTACTCAGCCGAACTACTTCGTGCTTCTTGACGCATTGGTGGTATCGCTGCCTAATGAAGCACCTGTGGCGATCTGTCAGGACATCACGGTCACTCTGGATGAGAATGGTGAAGCCGCAATAGCCGCTGATGATGTTGATGGCGGTTCCTACGATCCTGACGGTGATGACATTACGCTTAGCGTAGATGTCAACAGCTTTGACTGTGATGATCTCGGCGACAACACCGTCACACTCACGGTGGATGACGGTGAGCTTACCGATTCGTGCCAGGCAACTGTGACTGTGGTGGACGATACAGCACCCACCATAACCAGCTTTAGTGTAAGTCCGTCGGTTATATGGCCACCGAATCACAAGATGGTCATGATAACACCGGCCTTGATAGCGTCAGATAACTGTGATGCTTCAGTTATCTATAGTGTCATGAGCAACGAAGCGGAGGATGGACTTGGCGATGGTAATACTGCACCTGACTGGACGGTTGATGGTTCTAACATCCAGGTAAGGGCTGAGAGGTCCGGTAAGGGGACTGGTAGAGTTTATACCATTACTGCGATTGTTACAGATTCATCTGGCAATAGCAGTAGTGCAGCTGTAACAGTAACCGTGCCACATGACAGCAGGAAGTAGCAATTAGATGTAATGGACTGGGGGGAGGGTTGTCTCTCCCCCCAGTTTTATGAGAATGTGCAGAAGAACACTTTTGTTGCATATCCTCAAAATACCAGAACTCATGGCAGTTGTCGAGAGAAAAATTGACGCAACACATTGGAATGACGTAAGTTATGATTTCTAAAAATTTACGTCATTAAAGAATTTTAATAAAGTAATGTAAGGATTAGAAATGCGAAAAGGATTTACGCTCATAGAGTTATTGGTTGTTATTACCATCATTGCCATATTGGCCGCGATGCTCCTGCCGGCACTAAGGGAGTCTAGAGAGAAATCTAAGCGGGCAAACTGTATTAGTAACCTGAGGCAGTTGAGCATGGTTGGACTTATGTTTATGCAAGACAACGAGGATTACTATCCTGGGGCAGGCTATCCTGATTTTACTCCTCCCTCTAACCCTAATGGCTACCACTGGATCTCACAACTGCTTCCGTACCTTGGGAAGAGTAATTCGGGTAGCTGGGATAATATAGCGTCAGCAATTGACAATTCCCCAATGTTCTGGTGCCCTTCGTACAATAAAGGTTTGATTAACAGAACTCTTGGAGGCACTACTTACATTAATAGTGTTATGAATAATTTGCCTTATGGACAGAATGAGGCCCTTGGATTCTGGACGGCAACTCCGGTAGCTGTGAAGCAAAATAAAGTGCAGAATCTCTCATCAACGATCTGGATAGCAGATAATGGTGGTGCTACTGGGGTAGGATGGGTTTGGCCGCGTCTTGATGTTGTAGCTTCACCTCCGGGGAGTTTGGCAGGTGTTGGCATAAGACATAGTGGCGGAGCAAATGTGCTTTTTGCGGATGGCCATGTGGAGTATGTTGCTTCTCAAAAGGCAGTTACACTAAATACAACGGCTTACCCGTATTGGAAACAGTGGTAAGGTTGGTCATTAATCAGAGAACAGGCTATTCTTGAAGGCATGCTTTTGGCGTGCCTTGGTTTAGATAAAGTTAGGGGGGTGTATTAAAATGAAAAAGATATACTTATGTTTAGCTTTGTTTGTAATGTTTGCAATTTTTACTGTAGATGAGGTTCTTGCTCAAGGTTGGACTGATGATGGGACAGTTGTAAGGCTTACAACAAGCAGTGATAATGTAGGTATTGGGACAACCAGTCCTGGGCAAAAACTTCATGTCTTGGGAAAAATTCGGACAAGCGACCCTACAGATCCGACTCTGCGAGGCGACTTCTATACGGCATCGGATGGACACGTGTACCTTGATGCTTATCGGGACAGTTTCCCTCAGTATACTCCACTGCACTTGCGCTTCTCAACGCTTGATTTATCCGCAAATGGTGTAGGCAGTATCAATATTGATTCATCAGGCAAGGTCGGCATCGGGACAACAAGTCCGAGTGTATTACTCCACAATAACGGAGATTTCATCACCAAGGGCCCCTGGGTTGATGTAAGGGCGTATAGTTCATTTCCCACTGCTCTTGCTGCTATCGGGACAAGTAAAAAAGCATTGCTCATTCCTGATGCGCAGGCTGTAAGTTCTAATCAAACTGTCCCTTCTAATGTAACCTTGCTATTTCTTCAAGGGGGAACTTTAAATATCTCCACAGGTGTTACAATAACAATCAACGGTCATGTGGATGCTGGTCTATATCAGATATTTGAAGGCAGTGGTTCTGTTAGCTTTGGTTCTGGTTCAGTAAAAGAGGTTTATCCACAATGGTGGGGGGCGGATCCAACTGGTTCCACAATTTCAGATTTGCCCATAAAAAAAGCATCTACTGCTGCAGCAAATGGTAATATAAATTTATTTTTCTCACCTGGTACATATTTATTAGATGGTTCTCAAGGTACAAACGGGGCTATAGAGATTTCATCTAAAATTACAATAATGGGAGCAGGAATCAACGAGGTTACCATAAAAGCATCTTCTTCCTTAAATAAGCATCTCTTTTATGTGACGGCAAACGGGGTGAAATTTTCAGGACTTTCTTTGGACGGTACGCTTAATGCTACCGGAACTTTGGCTGCTATATATTTCAACGAAACGAATGATACAGTCGTAACAGATTGTTATGTTAAAGGAAAATGGCACTGGGCTTTAAAATACAGAGCCAATGTGGGAACATATGGAAATAATGTTGTTGAGAGGGTTGAATCAGATTCTATTATAGATCCAGTTTCAGGGATCGGCACGCCAATAGAATTCGATGGTGGTGTTACAGATGGTGTTTATCATTTTGAATCTAATAGAATTTACAATTCTTATATTCATGGTAGTATAGGAGGGATATTCTTTGCCGGCAATAAGAAATCTTTAGCAATAGGGAACTATCTTATAGGCAAAGTGGGTAGTGATATTGGAATTGATTGTAGTTTTACAGAGGAATGTAAAATTATAGGAAATATTGTAAAAGATTATACCAATTGGGGCATTGCCCCTTATTTGAAAGCCTACAGAACTATAGTTGATGGAAATACAATAAAAAACTGTGGCGCTGCTTCTATAGTCGTAGGACGTTCAGCGACCGACATAGCGGACGGAAGCGTCATTTCCAACAATGTGATGGATAATGGAATCCAAGCCCAAGGAAGCTATATAGTTATACAAGGTAACACTATCACTGATTCACCTACCTATGGTATACAAGCTGTGTTAACTCATTCTAGTATTACAGATAATATCATAAAAAATTCTACTCTTGCAGGGATTAGGCTTGGAGATACAACATATACCAATGTTATTGGAAATAACATTTTTGATGCGGGGGTGGCCGCTGGGGTATCCGGAATAGATATTAATGGCCCTACTGCTTCACACTACAATAACATTATTGGAAATGTTTTACGTGCCAACTCAGGTTATGGAATAACAGAAAATAATGGAGTTCTTGGGTCACAAACAGATAAAAACTATTATGAATTAAATGTATTGGAAGGGAATAGTAGTGGAAATCGAATTGCCGATATTGCAGCTAATAGTCGAAAAGTTCTAAATGTTGAAGGGGTTAATTCCGTTGGATTTTCAGCTTCCGTAACGCTTACAGCCAATCAAGCCACTACTGTAGTTTCTAATTCAGATGTCAGGTCGGGGAGTAGAATTATATTATTCCCAACTACAGCCAATGCGGCTTCAGAGATAGGCAATGGGACCATTTATATATCAGCAAAAACAACAGGGACATCTTTTACAATTACCCATGCTAATAATGGCCAGGCTGATAGAACCTTTGATTATATTATTATGAATTAAAAAAGTTGATTTATATGACGATTACAATAGAGTTGACAAAAACTAAGGACTGGAGGTCCACAATTCCCCTAACTTTTGTGCTCTTTCTCTTGTTACTGACTTTCTTATCCGGCTGTGGTATGGATCAAAAAGTGTCCACGGATACTGTAACTTTGGTCTTCTTTGGCGAAGCGAGAAGATGGGAACCCATAACGGATAGATTTATGAAGGAGACCCCAGGGGTGGAAATTAAACTGTTAGGATTCCCGGGTGAAGGTTACATCACGAAGATAAATACTATGTATGCAGGAGGAACCCCTCCAGATGTACTCTGGACTAACGAAAAAGCGGCAGAATTTGTCTCGCGAGGGTTAATTCTCGACCTCACTCCGTATGTAGAGCGGGATAAGGAAGAAATGGATCTCTTAGACATCTATCCTCAACTCCTAGAAAATTGTAAATACAAAGGGAAATATTATTGGTTTCCTACGAACTTTAACGCTGACGTAATATTCTACAATAAAAAACTCTTTGATGAGGATGGACTGCCTTATCCGGATGAAGACCTGACTTATGACCAGTTCCTTACCCTTGCAAAGAAACTGACTAAGGATATCGATGGTGATGGCAAAATAGACCAATACGGCGCCTACATATTCTGGGTACCGGATTGGATACTAGGACACGTCTTGAAATTCGGGGGAGAGATATTCAATCCAGATATGAGTAAATGTCTGATTGATAAACCCGAGAATATTGCAGCCATACAATGGTACATTGACTTGATAAAAAAGCACAAAGTTGTTCCTACCACGGTCACCTTATCAGCCCAATCTGATATTGACATGTTCATGACCGGGAAGATAGCCATGTTCAACTGCGCATGGTACGTGAGTGGGCTCTTCAAAAACATCAAGGGATTTGAGTGGGACGTAGCACCTGTGCCGAAACGACCTGGGGAACTAAGAATCACTTATGGTGGTATAAACATGTTCATGATCTCAAAGAAAGTAAAGAACCCAGAGTCTGCATGGAAGCTGGTGAAGTATTTAAATAGTGTAGCTGGACAGAAATATTTCCTGGAAGGTGGATTCGATATGCCGATTAGAAAGTCGGTAGCCGCTCTAATACCCACCCTGGTAAATTATCCGGAGCATCGAAAGGTGTTTGCCGATGCTATGCAATACGCTCGTCTCATTCCGGAGTTCCCTCGTAAAACTGAAGTAATGGATGTATTAAAGCAAGAGTTCGATGACATATATTACAAAGATGCCCCAGTGACAGAGACCTGCAAGAGAATTACCGAGCGTGTGAATAGACTTCTCAACAATACAGACTATTTAGTTCCAGCAAAAAGTCTGCATAATTGATCCATAAATTTGATAAAATCAAATGAGGAGGGGAAATATGTTCAAAGAAAGATTATTGGTTGTTTTGATTATAGGTATGAGTGTATATGCGCATGAGGATATTCTTACTGTCAGGGACTGTGCTGCCGCGACAATGACATTTGATGCGGAGAGCAATCTAAGCGTTAAACTGCCGGTCGTGTCACTTGATGGAGCCAGTGCAATGCTGGCAGTGGGTCCTATTTCGGTAGGAGAAGATGCATCTTGGAACTTTTTTGTGCCTGCAGAAGGTGATTACAGGATATATTTAAGACAGTCCTCATGGCCTTATGACGGAACTGCCGGAGCGAACAATGAATCTGTCAATAACGTGTATGTGGATAGCACCAAACACGTATTACGGTATTCCCGAACTGGAGAAATTGAACTTGCCGGCTGGAAGTGGATTGAACTTACCGGTGAAATATCCAAAATCGGTCCAATTCACCTGAAGCAGGGGAATCACAAGTTGCAGATAATAAAACAGTCCACGGATTTTTCCTATTATGATTTATTCCGTTTGGAAACTTCATCTGCGGAGACTTCTTCTACCACAAGCACGACAAAGATATTGGAGGAGGATATTACAGTAGAATTGAAGAAAGACTATGCACGGAAGGGACTATCAGGACAAGGCATGTATCTGCCAGGAGAAACGGTGAATTGTCTAATTAATATAAAAAGCCAGGGAACAGGAGAAAACAGGCTGACATTCTCATACAGGATTATTGATTTCTGGGACAATGTTCTAAAGGAAGCAAAAGAGGTGATAAAAATTTCATCTGGTTTGGAATCTGTAACTGAGATAAATTATCATCCGCTTAAGAATGGAACTTATACGTTTTCATACGCCTTGATTGACACTGATAAAACAGTAAAGGTGGGTAATGTATTTTTCTGTGTGGTTCCAAAAGAAGAGAAATCAGTTTTACCTGCAAATGATTCTCCATTTGGTGTTGTCCACGGCATAATCTGTGGGGTGGGAGACATGTTTTCGGTATCTGGGGTCAGATGGGACCGCAACAGCACATACTGGCATCTGATAGAACCAGTAAAGGGGACGCGCGATTGGACGAGTGTGGACAGTATAGTTAATCAGGCAGAGAAATACAATGCCGAACTTCTTATTATATGCTCATCTTCGACACCATGGGCTACAAGTGCGAAGGACAAGAATGACCCGATGGCTATCTTCCGTGCGCCTGACATTAGTGAATGGAAGACATACATAACCGCTATTTCGAACAAATACAAGGGTAAGATAAAATATTGGGACCTGTGGGGAGAACCAGAATGGACTTTTGAGGGTAATACAAGGGCTGAAAAAGCAGAGAAATACGTGCAGATGCTCAAGGTCTCATGGGAAGCGATAAAATCTGCTGATCCTGAAAGCAAGATTATCGCTGTTGGCACATCACCATCTTCATTCGACCTGGCTGAGAGTATTTTCAAGGCAGGCGGTTTAAAGTATATGGATATATACTCCCTTCACCCGTACAGGCCGGGCGGAGGCAGTCCTGAGGCGACAAATGCTGTGGGTGAAATAACCAGGATGAGGGAACTCATGATTAAGTATGGTGGTGCCGATAAGAGAATCTGGATGACGGAATTCGGATGGACTGGAGATGATTTTGATCCTCTGGCATCCGAATATCAAAAGAAAAGGTTGGTTTTGACAGAAAAGCAACAGGCAAGCTATCTTGTTCGCATGTACACACTCTGCATGGGGTTGGGATACGTGGATAAATTTTTCTGGTTTGTCCTCAGCCACCCAGCTCGTGGGCTGGCAGAGTCTGCTGATGCTGGTGAAGGAATGATAGATTACAATAAAAGAGTAAAACCGGTACTCATAGCACATAGAACTCTCTGTGATGAGCTGGAGGGTGCCAGATTCATTGAGAAAAAGGTAATCGGTGATTCTCTATATTTTTATACTTTCACAAAAGGTGATAACAAAGTAACAGTAGCATGGAGTTCAAAAGGCAACGAACTCTTGCTTCTGGATGGTGGAGGGGAAAATATAAGTATAATGGATATAATGCACAATCGTATTGAAATGGCTGGAACAGAAGGACAGTTTTTATTTACGGCTGATTCTGTCCCCGTTTTCATAGAAAGTAATAAGTTCAAAATCGTCGGGAGAGTTGTGGAACCTGTTATTGGAGAAGATATGATACAGGTAAATCCAATGATGAAGACAACACCTTTTAGAATTGTTGTTCCTATCCATAATATTACTTCTGGAAGGTTTAAAGGAGAAATCATGGTAGATAAGGCTTTATCTAATATGATGTCTGAAACTGTCTTGTTTGACCTTGAACCGGGCCAGTCAAGAGACTGCGAGTTGTGGGTAAATATACCTTCCGATGCTATTGGTCCTCAGGAAATTTCCCTATATATGAACTATACCGGACTTGTAAAAGGCAGGTTGGTTCTCGAAAAAGAATTTACTGTTTTAGGGCAGCAGTTAGCGGTCATTGAGGACTTTGAAAAAGATATTTCTGGGTGGGTAACTAACAGTAACGAGAAACATGTGGAATACAATACTATTGAGAAATCGGATAAATATGTCCAAAGTGGTACATATTCCCTCCACTGGAAATGCAAGTCCAATATGTGGAATACTATCAGCAGAGATGTTTCAGATATAGATTTTAAGAACGCCAGACAACTTATTCTTTGGGTATATATACCTGAATTGCCTGATGGGAATAGTACATTAAGTGTTGAGCTTTATAGAAAAAGTGGCATGAAGTACGGTTTCTATGGTAAAATGCCTTTATCTAGAACCGGCGAATGGATAAAGTATGCGATAAACATAGATGATTTCCAATCTACTGAAACAAGGGTTGACCCGGAGGGTAAATTAACATCGGGTGTTATAGGCACTCTCCTCATCAATTATACCGGCGGTACGTTGGAATGTTATATTGACAATATATCCATAACGAAATAGAACTTTTCCACTGAAGAGGTCCTCTGAATATGTTCATTAAGAGAAGGGTGGGATACGGGTTAACTGTCCTGGTGGCATGGTCATTCCTGCAGGAAATGTTATACCGGATGTGATTCAGGTAGGAATCAGTGATGAAATGAGTTTTGGTTCAAGAGGTTTGTTGACTGACCTGAATTCATTCATCCAGATTGACAAAACGTTTAACGAAACGGATTTCATAAGTCCGGTATCCATTGTGGGGGAAATTAACATGCAAGGATTAACAAACTCAAGACGTCTGATTCTCGTGTTCTCTATACTACTTTTCCCGGTAATGGTGTTTGTCTCCGGATGTGGCAAGAGCCAGGACACGGGCAAGTCAACTGTGACGCTTGTCGTTTTTGGCGACACGAAGCACTGGAAACCGTTGACAGATAGTTTCATGAAGAAGACCCCGGGCATTGACGTCAGGCTGTTGGGATTTCCTGGTGAGGGTTACTACGAGAAGATCAGCGCGATGTACGCGGGAGGGACGCCGCCGGATGTCTTGTGGATCAATACAAAAGCCGCGGAATTCGCCTCCCGCGGCCTACTCCTTGACCTGACACCGTACGTTGAAAGGGATAAAGAAGAGATGGTCCTCTCGGATATCTATCCTCAACTCCTGGAGGCCTGTAAATACAAGGGGAGATATTACTGGTTTCCTGTGAATGTCAATGCCGATATCATGTTCTACAACAAAACGCTTTTTGATGAGGCGAAGGTACCTTATCTAGATGAAAACACGACTTATGACGATTTTGTTGATATCGCGAAGAAGCTGACCAGGGATACTGACGGGGACGGCAGGATAGACCAATATGGCGTGTGGGTGTACAAGGTCGCGGACTGGATACTGGGTCATGTCTTACGATGGGGAGGGGATGTGTTCGATTCTGAGGTGTCCAGATGCCTGATCGACAGCCCGGAGAATATCGAAGCAATACAATGGTACGTCGACCTTTTGAAGACACACAAGGTTGTCCCTTCGGCCGCGACCCTGGAAAGCCAGTCTGATATCAGTATGTTCATGAGCGGGCGGCTTGGCATGTTCCACTGTGGATGGTACGTGAGCAGTCTGTTCAAAAAGGGCAAGGCCCTTGATTGGGATGTAGCACCTGTGCCTAAACATCCCGGAAGGCCGAGGATCACCTACGGAGGCATGAACTATTTCCTGATCTCAAAAACGACAAAGGCTCCTGAAGCGGCGTGGGCACTGGTAAAGCATGTGACCAGCGTGGAAGGACAGACCTATTTCATGGAAAACGGGTTCGACATGGCAGTTAGAAAACAGGTGACAGAGAGGATGTCCGAAATAGTGACTTTCCCCGAGCACCGGCAGGTAGTTGCCGATGCTATACAGTCGTGCCGGCTCATTCCGGAGTTTCCGCTTAGATCTGAGGCAATGGAGATATTCAAACAGGAGTTCGACAACATCTATTACAAGGACACTCCTGTGGCCAAGGCTTGCAAGAGGGCTGCCGAACGTGTAAATAAACTTCTCGGTAACGAGGCCGGGAAGAACAGCATCGCGAATGATTAAGGAGGAAATTAAAGTGATGAAGACAATAAGGGCGGCGTGTATTGTTCTGGGTGCATGTTTTGTGTCGGCAGGTCTGTGTCTTTTTTCAGATGGAGAAGCCCGGGCGGTCAAGAACCTGGCAGCGAACAATAGCTTTGAATTGTTCAAGGACAGTGAAGTCGAAGGCGCGAGAAACGATGACGAGCCTGATAAATTCCTGAATTGGGACACTGTGGCGGTGGAACACAGGGTTATTAATCTCTATGCTGAAAGAAACGACAAGACCGAATATGGAAAAACATATGTGAAAGTCAAAGGGCTCGCCGGCGCCGGCGCGCGGGTGGAACAGATCGTGGACCTTGATGAGCCGATCGGCAACAAGAGTTACACATTCTCTGTCTGGGCAAAGGCCGGCTCAGGCGCCGAAGGCGCGCACATCTACTTCAGCGACGGTGTATCTCAAGGGGCCGACCCCGAGTACCTGAAATTATCTGCAGAGTGGCAGAGATACAGCGTTTCGAAGACATTCGCCAGCTCGGCCAGCAGGAAGATATGTCTCTATTTCGGACCTTCTCCACATGCGGTTCAGACCTTCTATATCGACGCGGTACAGCTTGAGGAAGGCACGGAGGCAAGCCCCGTGGTTGAAGTATCGTCTGATGACGATGCTGACGGCCAGGCGGAGAAAACGGTCGTAAAGCTCAAGTTCCGGCAGGGGGACCTTGGGAAGAGGCTTAGCGGCAAGAATATGTACCTGTTGGATGAAACGGTTGTTATGAAGGTTTTAAGGGGGACAACAAGCGCGAAGAAGACAGTCTCAATTGAATATCGAATTACCGACTGGCACGGGAGAACATTGGAAAAGGGAAGCAAGGGCGTGGAGCTGGCTCCCGACTACTCCTCTTCCCCGCAGCCTGAGATCAGATATCGCCCGTCCCTGAACGGAGTGTTCTACGTCAGCTATTGTGTGAATGATAACGGGAAGCGCGGTGTTGACAGCAAGGTGAGTTTCAGCGTTGTTCCCCCGGAGCCGGCAGTAGAGGCAAGGCCGGAGGAGTCGCCGTTTGGGATCGTTTACAGTCTCCCTGATATGATGCCGCTCGTCGGCTCGAAATGGCATCGCGTGGATTTTCCGTGGTTCAGCGTGGAGCCCACGGAGGGAAATTTAAACTGGGGATCACTGGACGGGCACGTTGCCGCGGCAGACAAGTATCATTATCGTGTCTTCCCGGTCCTTGATTATCCGCCGCCGTGGGCTTCCACGGCACCTGATGATGTTCCTGAGGGTGAGAAGTGGAGGCATGTTCCGAAGCTGGAGGATTATTCGCGGTATGTGACGAATGTTGTTTCCCGGTACAAGGATAAGATCAAGTACTGGGAGATATACGGAGAGACTGATTGCCCTGCCGTGTTTAGGGGGGGATCTCCCGGGTATTACGCGAACATGTTGAAGACAGCCAAGACGGCTGCAATGACAGCCGATCCTGACTCCAAGATCGTCGGTTTCGGCTCGAGCCCAAAGAGCCTGGCGTATCTCGAAGAAACCTTTAAACTCGGCGGGCTCAAGTATATTGATGTCTTCTCCATCCATCCTTACCGGATTCCGCTTGTTGGAAGCCTGGAAGAAACCGATTTTTGGGGGGAGACACTGACCCTGAGGAAGCTGGTTGACCGGTACGGGGGAAAACATATCCCGTTCTGGTTTACTGAGTATGTCTGGCAGGCCGATGACCTGGACCCGAACTCCGCTAAATTCCTGCGTAAGGATGAGATCGTGACTGAGAGGGAACAGGCCGATTACCTTGCGCAGATACATATCGAGGGGTTGAGCCTGGGTGGCGAGCGGTTCTTCTGGTTCACTATGAGGCATCCGAATAACTCCCTGGCGGAAATTCCTGATGCCGGGGCAGGCCTTTTGCGCCCTGATTACACAGCGAAGCCGTCGTTTCTCGCCTACAGGACATTGTCGGATTTGCTTACTGGTGTGGTGCCGGTCAGGCACAAACGGATCGGGTCTCTGAAGGCGCACACTTTCTTGCGTAACGGTAAAGAGATAACCGCAGTATGGGATGCCGACGGCCCGCAGGTAGCCGCTTTGAAGATACCCGGAAAGCAGATCACTCGTATTGACCTGATGGGCAACAGTAAAAGTATATCGGTGGATAAAGACCCATATGTGATGGCCGTGGATGGGTCGCCCGTATTCCTGGAGGGCGCGGACATCACGCTGTTAGGCGGTGTGGCAACTGTTGAGTGGGGAAAGGAGGATATCCTTTCGCTTAAGGAAACGGAACGTGTCAAGGTCTCTCTTTCCAATCCCACGGGCAGGAAGTTGTCCGGGACTGTTTCGATAAATTCACCGGACTTTGTGGCGAAACCGGGGGAAATAGGCTTCTCTCTTGAGAAGAACGACACGCGAGAAGTGGAGATCCGCGTGTCTGTGAAGGATAGACAGACCGCCGGAAGAAAGACACTCAGACTGGCCGTGGATCTCGGACAGCCTTATCCGGCGATACTCAGGGAAAAGATAATTCTCATCTCACCATACAGCGAAGCAGTATTCGCCGAGAGTTTTGAAAAGGATGTATCCTCATGGGGCACCAATGCCAACGAGAAACATGTTGAGTATAACACCATTGAGAAGTCTGATAAATACGCCCGCGATGGGCGATACTCTCTGAAATGGCGATGCAAGAGCTTTCTCTGGAATAACGCTTTCTATGATATGGGAGACGCGGTGTTCAAGGATGCAAAGGCAATAGAGTTCTGGGTTTACCTTGAGAAGCCCTATATAGGCCAATCGCAGGTCAGCATTGAGATACTGCAGAAGAGCGGCGTGAAATTCGGTTACTGGGGCAAACTGCGGCTTCCCGCGCCGGGCAAGTGGCAGAGGTACATTGTATTTACGGAGGATTTCTCTAGGGCTATGGCGTCGGCGCCTGATCCGACTGCCACATTGACATTGGATACGCCGTTCGCTATCTGGTTTAACTACACAAACGGTGAGATGGAAGCCTATGTTGATAATGTCCGATTGTTGAAATAGCGGGAATGGGGACTAATGCTGATGAGACCATTTACATACAAGGGGGACAAACTTAGGCAGATCAGTTTCCCGTTGGGCGGCATGGGCACCGGGTGCATCGGTCTGGCCGGCGACGGGCGGCTGATTGACTGGGAGATATTCAACCGGCCCAACAAGAACAGTCTTAACGGGTTTTCCCACTTTGCTGTTCGCGCTGAATCTAAAGGCCGTGTTATCGATGCGCGGATACTGCACGGCGACCTGCATCCGCCGTATACCGGTACCGGCGCAACGCAATTCGGGTTCGGGCCCGCCCGGGAATTAATGGCCGGGATTCCCCATTTCAGGGAAACAGTTTTTACAGGGGAATACCCGTTCGCGACCGTGAGCTTCAAGGAACGCGGGTTCCCGGGTCATATTAAACTCACGGCTTTCAATCCATTCATCCCTTTAAATGACAAGGATTCCGGGATACCCGCGGCTTTTTTCGAGTTTGAGCTCAGCAACACAACAGGCAGGACAATTAACTACACCATCGCGGCTACCATGGGCAATCCCCTTCCGGCCCATCAGGTTCACCGCTTCCGCCATAACGGTCTGTTTTCACTTCTGTATATGAGGACCAACGGCCTGCCGGATACCGATCCGCGATACAGCGACCTCACAGTCGCGACTGACGCCCGGCGTGTCAGCTGTCAGCGGTACTGGTTCAGGGGCGCCTGGTGCGACGCCCTGGAGGTCTACTGGCGCAACCTGACCACGCCCGGCCCTCTGCTCAGCCGGGGCTATCCAGAGGGAAAGGCAGGGGACGGGAACCACGGGACACTAGCGGGACATATCCGCCTGCGTCCCGGACAGACAAAGCGTCTCCGCTTTATAATCTCTTGGAATTTCCCGACTTGTGAAAATTACTGGAGCCGGGAGGGGAAAGATCTCGCGGAAAACTCCGGCATCTTTCCATACTGGAAGAACTACTACGCCTCGATATGGAGGACTTCCTGCGAGAGCGCCGTGTATGCGCTCACCAACTGGAACCGGCTGCACCGTGAGACCATGACGTTTCATGACGCGGTCTTCTCTTCCAGCCTGCCCACAGAGGTTATCGATGCTGTTTCGGCCAATATCTCGACGCTCAAGACACCCACTGTCCTGCGCCTTGAGGACGGCACATTCTACGGCTTTGAAGGCTGCCATGCGAATTCCGGCTGCTGTGAAGGTACGTGCACGCACGTGTGGAACTACGCGCAGGCGCTGCCGTTCCTTTTTCCGGCGCTGGAGCGCACAGTCCGCGAAGCAGACTATCGGTACAACCAGCAGGCCGACGGGGGGATGGTCTTCCGCCTGCATCTCCCTCTCGGGACGAAACATCCCGCCGGCCGTTCATGTGCTGACGGACTGTTCGGAAATGTAATGATGGTCTACAGGGATTGGAAGATATCGGGAGATACGGAATGGCTGAGGGCGCTGTGGCCTTCGGTCAAGAGATCCATCGGATTCGCGTGGGATCCCGGCAACAAAGACAGGTGGGACCCGGAAAAGACGGGTGTGCTCCGGGGCCGGCAGCATCATACGCTCGACACGGAGCTGTTCGGCCCAAGTTCCTGGCTTTGCGGATTCTATCTTGGTGCCCTGAAAGCTGCCGGGGAGATGGCCGCGCATCTTGGCGAAAGCGAGGCTGCGGAGGAATACAGCGCACTTTTTTCACGGGGCAAGAGATGGGTGCATGAAAACTTGTTCAACGGCCGATACTACTGCCAGAGAATAGACATAAAAAAACGGAATATCCTTAAGGAATATGACGCTGTTCCGGCTTACTGGGATGATGAGCACGGAGAAATAAAATACCAGATCGATGAAGGCTGTCTGATCGATCAGGTCCTTGCGCAGTACCATGCCGATCTCTATGGGCTTGGAGAGATCTTCGACGCGAAGCGTGTAAGAAGATCACTTAAATCGATCTTCCGTTACAACTTCGTGAGGTCGATGCGCGGCGTATATAATCCTTGTCGTGTATACGCCCTGAACGACGAAAGAGGCCTGGTCATTTGTTCGTGGCCCCAGGGGACCTCCAGGCCGGTCATTCCTGTCACTTATGCCCAGGAGGCGATGCACGGATTCGAATATGCTGCAGCTGTTCAGATGGTTCAGAACGGTTTACTTAAGGAAGGCCTCGCTGTCGTAAAGGCGGTGCGGGACCGTCATGATGGAGAAAAGCGCAATCCATGGAACGAAATGGAATGCGGAAGCAACTACGCGCGCTCAATGGCCAGCTACGCCCTGCTGAACGCTTTCAGCGGTTTTGAATTCGACATGGTGCGCGGAATGGTCGGTTTCCACCCGGTTTCCACTCACAACGGACGCTTCCGCTGTTTCTGGTCGTTGGCTTCAGCCTGGGGAGAGGTGGAGATCACTCCTGCCGCGACCGTCCTCCGTGTGTTCTACGGAACGCTGGGCTTGAACAGCATAGCGCTGGACATCGGCGCGGGACATGACAGGATCGCAGTCACGCTCTCCGGCCGGCGCGTTTCCTGCCGGCAGTCCAATGGTCTCATCGTGTTTGACAGGAAAGTGACAGTCAGGAAAGGCGCATCGCTCAGGGTGAAGCCGAATTGAAACAGGCTTGCCACTCCCTAGGGATAGACACAGGGCTGCCCGGCAGACAGGGTGTAGAAGTCGGATAAGGAGTAATTTAAAGGATGTTAGAAAGAAATGAAAAGATTAATAGTTGGTTTGGTGGCGGCAGTATTTTTTTTGTGTAGTTTTGTAGACAGTTATGTTTATGCTATAAATGCATCAGACATTGATGAGCGCACTGCAATCCGACATGCTCAGCCAGCTTTTGAGCGACCCATTCGCGCGGATTTTGAGTTTCGCGGGTTCGTTGGGGAGCGCATCAAGGCTAATCTGGAGAACTGGCTGCTGGCCGCGCCTGAAGCCAATCCCGCGATGATAGAGATGTACCGTGATCGCGACCGCACGCCGCGCCGTGGTGGACAGGGTCAAGGGTATCTGTGCGCGAATGCGGGCGAGTTTTCAGGCAAGTATCTAATATCCGCTGTGCAAGGCCTCCGCATAACTAAAGACCGTCGATTGAGAGCGACACTCGAGAATTTCGTCACTGACCTCATAGGGTGCCAGGATGAAGACGGCTACTTGGGTCCTTGGTGGCGAGAGGTGCGATTGATGGGTGCCGGGCCGCATGTACCGTGGGACCTCTGGGGGCATTACCACAATATGCTGGGACTATATCTGTGGTATCAAGGGACCGGTGACCGGGCAGCACTCGCCTCTTGCCGCCGTGCTGCCGACCTATTCTGCCGAACGTTCCTGGATGGCGATAAGCGTGTGGTGCAAGCCAGAGCAGAGGAGATGAACGAGTCTTTGATCCATATTTTTACCCTGCTCTATGAGGAGACTGGGGAACCTCGGTACCTGCAGATGGCGCGCGAAATCCTGAAGGATTGGGAAACACCGCCCTCTGGTGACTACTACCGCTACGCGCTTGCCGGTAAAGAGTTCTATGAATGTCCGAAACCACGGTGGGAAAGCCTGCACGGCCTACAGTCCATGCCTGAACTCTACTTTATCACCGGTGACGAACAGTATAAACAGGCTTTCGAGCATCTCTGGTGGAGCATTGTGAAGTTAGACCGTCACAACACTGGTGGCTTTTCTTCAGGTGAGCAGGCGATAGGCAATCCTTACAACCAGAGCGGTTTGAATGCCTATATAGAGACCTGTTGCACAATAGCCTGGACTGCGATGACTATAGACATGCTTCGCATGACCGGCGATTCTCGCGCGGCAGATGAGATAGAGCTTTCAACCTACAACGGTGTGCTCGGCGCGCAGCATCCGTCTGGTCGATGGTGGACCTATAATACTCCAATGGATGGTGAGCGGATTGCCTCGGCGGTACAGATCGTTGGCCAATCGCGGCCCGGGAGTCCTGAGATTAACTGCTGTGCGGTCAATGGTCCTCGTGGAATCGGCATCCTTTCCGAGTGGGCGGTGATGACGACGAAGGATGGAATCGCACTAAACTATTACGGTCCGTCTGAGTTTACCGTGCGGGTCCCGTTGGGGAAGAAGATACGTCTTGTGCAGGAGACGGATTACCCGGTTGGCAGCCATGTGCGGCTGACAATCATGCCTGAATCAGAAGAAGAGTTTGCCCTCCATTTGAGGATTCCCGGGTGGTCACGGCAGACGGAGGTCAATATCAACGGTAAGCAGGTCAATGGTGTCCAGCCCGGGAAGTATCTTGTGCTGAATCGGAAGTGGAAGGCAGGTGATGAGGTTAATCTAACGTTCGACATGTCCCCACGGCTGTGGGTAGGAGAGCGTGAATGTGAAGGTAAGGTATCTATCTATCACGGTCCGCTTCTTCTTGCTTATGACCCGAGGTATGACGTGTACGATCCGACGGGAAGTTTACCGATAGTGGATGTAACATACAAGCCGGTTGCACCTGTTATAGAAACGCACTCTCCGAAGCCAGTCATCCTGCTCCGGTTTGCCACAGAGGACGGAAAGGGGATAATGCTCTGTGACTTTGCAAGCGCGGGAGCGGCAGGTAATCGTTATGTTTCCTGGCTGCCGGCTCGCAACCTGAAGCCGTCACTGTTCAGCCGCGAGAATCCTATGCGCGTGGTGTGGCCGACCACGGTTGATTCAGCTCCTGTTTTTATTGAAAGCGGTGGATTGGATGTTAAGAAGGATGTTACAGTTTTGGGTTCGGAGTTGACAGGCATAGAGGACTTTGAAAAAGATATTTCCGGGTGGATAACCAATGCTGACGAAAAACACGTAGAATACAATACTGTCGAAAAATCGGACAAATATGTCCAAAGTGGTACATATTCCCTCCACTGGAAATGCAAGTCAAACCTGTGGAATACTATTAGTAGAGATGTTTCAGATATAGATTTTAAGAGCGCCAGACAACTTATTATCTGGGTATATATGACTGAGTTGCTGGATAAGCACAGCACATTGAACCTCGAACTTTATAGAAAGACCGGCATGAAGTATGGTTGCTACGGTAAAATGCCCTTGTCCATAACAGGGGAATGGGTAAAGCATGTGATAAACATGGACGATTTCCAAAACACTGAGACAAGGATTGACCCAGAAGGTAAATTAACATCGGGTGTTATAGGCACTCTCCTCATCAATTATACCGGCGGTACGTTAGAATGTTATATTGATAATATATCCATCGCGAAATAGAAGTAAGATAACATTAAAAGTAGCGAGCAAATTCTGAAAGTTATGATGTAGACAAACAGACCATGTCTGAATGCTGATTAACTCCATGGGAGGATAAGTATTGAAATACGCATTTTTTGATGACACTGGGATAAGAGTTTCAGGAGGCAGGAATACCCTTAATCACGCGATTGCGCGCGGCTCTACCATACTCATTACTGGGGACCTGCCTCAGGTAGTGATGAAAACGCCAATGATGTCTGATTCTTACAGTGCAAATCTCTGGAAGCTGGGAGAATTTAGATTCAGGGTTAATTCATCCGGGAGACCAACTTGGCTGGATACATTTGAGAGAATTACCACAACCTACTACCCTGGTATTACTAAGTGGGTATGCAAATCACGAAGGTTTCGTGGCATTGATTTTCTTGTATCAATCGGAATTGCCGGTGACTGGGGTGTGGCTGCCGAAATACAGATACATAACAAATCTTCTGAAACCATCATTCTTGACTTTGAAACGATATTCGGAAATTTATGCATAAGCCCATGCACGGGTGTCACGACAAGAAAAAGGGTAATTGAAAAACCAACGTTAGGGCGTACCAAGCATTCTCACAATTATAATAATACCATAACCAAGCAAGCAGAATATGCAATTATAGAAGGAGAGGGTATTACGGAGAAGGTTGCTGTTACATGTACAGGAAAGCACACTCTTGAAATAGTTGACATTGCCGGAATCTTGCCCGTGCAATCTAAAGAAAAACCTGTGCTACTTATCAGAAAACCGGTTTTACTAAAATCTGGGGAAACAATACAGTTTTCAGTTATAGTAGCACATTCAGTGGATGAAAAAATTGCAAAGGACACGGTTGCCGGATTTAGAAAAGCACGAGTTCTTGACAAGACACAACAGTATTATGCTGATATACTTTCGGGATGCACGATTGATACTCCGAGCGAACTCCTGAATATGGGATGGCGCACTGCAGTAGTTAATCTAGACTACGATTACCGTGAACCGGCTTGGCTGGAAGGTCTGAGCCAGTGGTATGCATACTGGACAAATAATTATCAGATATCAGCAGCTATCTGTATTGGACAAATGGAACGTGCTTGTAAGGCGCTCCGATTTTTTGCCCAGAAAAAGTACGGCGGTCCATGCCCTATTATGGCGGCTGGAGGTATGCCGGCTGAGTGGTCCAATCAAGAGATACAAAAGACAAGACCTGCTATAACATTTGATGATGGCATCCCTTATTATCTGCACTCGCTTGCGCAGTATTATCGCTGGTCAGGTGATTCGAGACTTGTTATGGAACTATGGCCGCAATTGGTTGGCGCTATCAACAGGTTGATAGGAAATCGCGATAGCGATAACGATTCAATGTTAGACTGGCACCATCACTGCAATGTATTTATGTACCAGGCAGATGGGGTTGTACTTCCCGGCGCTGCTCCGTCCCCGACTTTGATGATGGCAGGGAAGATGGAACAGTGGGCATGCATTGCCAGAGAACTAGGGAAAAAACGTGATGCAGAAAGATGGAGTTGCACTGCCCGGGTCATGTATGAGAACTCCATGAAATATCTCTGGAGTGAGAAAGACGGCGTTTTCTACGGAATTGCTGATAAGAAAAACAGATTGCTGCGGACTTCGCATTTCTATACGGACATGGTTTTCCCTGTCCTATACACCACACTCCCTGATATTATCAAGTGGCAGTCAATGGAACATCTGGTTATAGGTGGTTTTTGGTTGAAATCCGAATTGATAAAAGCAGGAGAGTATCTGCCTTATCCTATCAATTATCCGAAAGTCACAGGCATAGTTCAGATGGCGGAAACAGCACGCGCCTACTGCAGGATGGGAGATGCGCAACGCGCTTTAACTCTGTTAGAGTCCTGTGCCCTTGCCGCTACGCTACGCACCAGTACACCTGGAAATTTTCCTGAGAATGTTGATTATAAAGGCAGGGCCGCATTGAACTGGTTCTTTGGAAACCCTATAGGCTCATTTATATATGCTGTGGTTGATGGCATTTTTGGGCTTGAAAAAAATGAGCAGGGAAACCTCATCATGTGGCATCCCGTCTTTCCTGATTTGTGGGACCACGCTGAGTTTAAGATCCCTGGGATTCGGGTACACTACATCAAAACCGGTACCGAATTAGAATTTCAACTGTTCTGCGACTTTGCGCAGAAACTGGAATTTTCGACATTTATACCTCCGGGAGAAGTTGTCACTGTAAGGTTAAACGGGGAAAATGTCAGTTATGACCTTCAACCTGCTCTGATGAAAATGCGGCTGTCTATTAAAACAGATATAGCATCTAAAAGATTCGATGTCCTGATAAGATATAAACCTAAAAAATTATTCGTTAATGGGCCAAAGGTTTTATTTGCCAAAGGACGTGTTCAACTGAAAGCGTCATTTCCTATTGGAGAAATTCGTGACCCACAGGGCATATTTGAAGACAGAGAAGTCCGTGGCAGAGAATTGAATGCCAGAGTTAGTTCTAATATCGGTATGCACCAGTTCTTTATCTCCCCGAAAGGGATACGGACAGTAATACCTGTTTCTGTAAAGGTTGCACCATCGCTATCAATCTCTATTTCAAGCGCTGTCTATCATTGGGGTAAGAAAGAGGTGACGGTAAAAACCACTTTACAGACGCATACATCTTTGCCACAGCAAAGTAGATTGGTAGTGGCTTTCCTTAATAGAAAAGAAGCGGTACCCATTGATATACGCAAGAAGAAGCAAACTATTAGCGTTAAGTTTAAGCGAATACGAGGTCTTATAGATATTCCATATCAGGTTTGTTGTTCCGTTCTAGATAATGGCAGGAGAATATACTCATTCGATACCAGTGCCTGTTTCACTTTTAAGGGAAAGAATTGCAGGGATAGAGCTATAAGTCTCGCAGCCAGAGGCAGTATTGCGATGGACATGTCTTCATATCTTGATGGAGTTTGTATAGAAGCGCAATCAATACGGAATAACAATAACCATGGTTATTGTTATGTCAGAGGTATCCCACTATGGATAGAAGGTAATAGGTACGTATCCAGAAAAGTCTTAAGTAGTACTGGCATTATAGTCAATAAGAAGATTGGAGCACTGGCACTTTTATGCATTATGTTCCACAACAAGGCGGAAACAGGGATGTGTGTAGGGTACATAAATTTGTATTATAAGAGTCGGATGAAACAGCGAGTATCGCTTATTCCGGGAATTACAGTTTGTAATTTCCCTCTACATGGTTATGTTAACGATTATCATTATGCGAGTGGAACTATTAAAGTTGTTCCACGGTTTCTGCCACGTGGGAAACATTTCGACCTCCTGGTATTACAATGTGACGCAAGTCACCTGCTTACCAGGTTTAACATCAAATTCAACAAGCACACTGAGACATCGGTGGCTGTTGTTGGAGTAACTGCAATAAAACGATGGTGGTAATATGGCACCTGCTAGGACAGGAGTAAGAGGAGATTGTGAAGATGAAGGTAGTAATAAGATATATTGTTTTAGCTATGTATTTCTTGTTAACTAATTTATACCCTTCTTTCGCAGAAGGGAGTAAGGAGCCCAAAAACTTGGTATTAAACAGCAGTTTTGAATCATTTGAAGGGACTGAAAATGATGAAGGAGTTGATACATTCGGACATTGGGCTACTGTATCAGTGTCTGATAGAGTTATAAAAGTATATGCTATCGGAAATAGTGATAGTAAAGATGGGAAGAGATATATGAAGGTTGTAGGTCAGGCAGGTTTTGGCGCCAGGGTTGAACAAATAGTCAATCTTGATATCCCGATTGGCAATAAGACTTATACCTTTTCTGTCTGGGCAAAGGCTGACACAGCTATGGAAGGTCCGCAGATTTATCTTACTGACGGTATATCTCAGGGTGCTGAACCAAAGATGATGACGTTATCTACAGAATGGCAAAGATTTAATGCTACCAAGGCGTTCACTAACTCTGCCAGCAAGCAGATATGCCTCTATTTTGGCCCTTCTGCAAATGCCGTTCAAACTTTTTATATTGACGCAGTGCAAGTTGAAGAAGGTGATGCACCTACCACCTATATACCACCTTTAAGTGCAGTAGAAAGGATTGCTTTACCCAGGTTAAAATTTTATGTAAAACAGGATAGCAAAAGAAAAGGGTTAACCGGTGTAAATATTTATCTCCCTGGAGAGATAGTAACCTTTTCTGCAGAAGTGGCTAATCCAAAAGAGCAAGAAATGGATGCTGCTGTTGAATACGAAATAAAGGACTTCTTTGGTGAAGTAGCAGGTAAGAAATTAGAAGTTTTTAAGGTGCCATCTCAATCACATGTTAGAAAAGAATTTACATATCAGCCGCTAAAAAATGGGGTCTATTATATGACATCTCTACTGAAAGATAAAGAAGATGTTATCAAAGGAAATAGATTGAGTTTTAGCGTAATCCCACAGGAGGGGGAGCATAAGATTAGACCTGAAGATTCTCCTTTCGGGATAGTTGTAGGTCCCCCTACCGATATGCTGCCGGTTGCCGGAATCAAGTGGGTGCGTCATAATTCTTATTGGCATCTGATAGAATCCGAGAAGGAGAAATTTGATTGGAGCCGTGAAGATTCCATTATTAGTGATGCCCAGAAATATGGGTTTGAAGTAATGCCCATTATCTCTTATTCATCTGTCTGGGCGTCTACAGGTCCAAAAGATGACCCTAAAGCCATCTTTTATCCGCCTGATTTAAAAGAATGGGAGAGGCATGTCACTAATTTTGTAAGCCGATATAAAGGAAAGGTTAAATACTGGGAGGTCTGGAATGAACCTGACAGTGAACCTGCAGTTTTCATTGGTGGGTCACCGGAAGAATATGCCGAGTTGCTTAAAACCTCTTATATCGCTGCTAAAAAGATAGACCCAGAATGTAAAATCGTTGGTTGTGTAACAGGGGGATACAACTGGACATATATTGATAAGGTATTCAAGGCAGGAGGTTTTGCTTATCTGGATGTAGTCTCTACTCATCCTTACAGATCTGGCTGGAAGAGTCCTGAAGAGAGCGATTTTCTGGGAGAACTCAAGAAAGTGAAAGAGGTTATTGATAAATATGGAGGGGGGAAACCCGTCTGGTTGACAGAATTTGATTATCCTGCTGATGATGTGGATATTAAAAGTGATGAATTTATCAAGAGAGGTTTGATTATTACAGAGAAGGAACAGGCAGATTATTTAGTCAGGATGTATGTCCAGGCTTTAAGTACGGGATATGCAGAGAAACTATTCTGGTTTACCCTGAGACACCCTATTGGTAGTTTAACAGAAAGCCCGGATTCAGCCGCTGGTCTTATCCGTCAGGATAATACTCTAAAACCTTCCTTTCTTGCGCACCGGACATTAGTAGATAAACTTGAAGGGGCTGCATTTGTATCCAAATACATATCTGGTAGTTCTGTAAATGTCTATAATTTTAAGAGAGATGATGCTAAAATTACCGTTATCTGGGATAGTGAGGGTGAGTCTATAGGAATGGTGGATACAGGAGGGAAAGAGGTTCATTTAACAGATATAATGCATAACACTCAAAAACTTCCTGTTTCTAAAAAAATCTTTCCATTAAAATTAGGAGAAAGCCCGGTATTTATAGAAGGTGATGTAAAGATATTGGGAAATGTTTTTGATATAAAAGGGATACAGGATAAGATAATCTCATTTAAGAAACCGATAAACGTCACGCTCCTCTTCAATAATATTATGGATTATACTATTCCTATAGAATTAAAGGTAGAATCTACTGATTTAAAGGCAGAGCCTGATTCCAAATCTTTTGAGCTTGGCAGCAAGGGGACAACTAGTGCAAATTTTCAAATAGCAGTAAAGAATCCAGGCATTCCCGGGAAGAGGAAAATTAAATTTGTCGTATCATTGCCTGACAAATTAAAGGCTGAGAAGGAATTGGAATTTTTTGTAGTAGCCCCTGATGCAGTCTTAGTTGATAATTTTGAAAATGATATAAAATCGTGGACAACAAATATAGATGAAAAACATGTGAATTACAATATCATAGAGAAATCAACTGATATTGCTCAGGAAGGGAAATCCTCTCTCCATTGGAAATGCAAGTCTAATCTATGGAATAATCTAAGTATAGATACCTCTGGCATTGATACAGAAGGAATCAAACAGATAGAGTTCTGGGTCTATTTACCAAAGTTACCAGAAGGGAATAATACATTATCTATAGAAATGCTTGACCAGAACAATAACCGATTTGGATACTGGGGAAAGTTGTTTCTTAATGAAGCAGGTAAATGGAAGAGTTTTTTAATTGACGTAAATGACCTTGACACTCATGTAACAACCCCTAAAGATACAAAGATAAACTTGAGAAAGATAAGGATGCTCGTTTTTAACTACACAGGTGGTGAATTGGAGGTATATATAGATAACTTGCAGTTCAGGAAGTAGAGAAGCGTGCTTATATTGTGGGATAGGGCGTAGAAATGAGATTGATAGGGATCGTTTATAATTAGAGGATTGAAATGGAAGAAATTATTGAAGAGGCATATGAGAAAGCTATAGCCTTGATAAGGAAGAATACTACTCCTCATGGCTTAATGGCGGTGAGTTCGGCAAAAGAGTCTCTATACCCTGTATCTATATACATCAGGGATACGATGATAGCATCGCTGGGTGCCAGCCTGGGATTGGGTGACGAATACAGGATAACCTATCAAAGGACATTAACGGCACTTTCAAGATATCAATCCGAATTGGGACAGATTCCGCAGGCAGTTACACCTAAGGATGGAAGTTTTGTTCCGGAGTATGAATCTCAAGATTCTAATCTATGGTATCTTCTGGGGCACTGTTACTTATACAGGATATATAAGGATAAAAGATTCTTCAAAGATAATCTTGCATCTCTGGAGAGAGCTATCTTGTGGTTAAGATACCAGGACCCTAACAATGACGGATTGTTAGAATTCCCGGAGGGTGGAAACTGGATGGACTTTTTTGGCCAAAGAGGGGTTGTCCTGCTTGATAACGTCATGTGGTATGGGGGATTGAAATATTTTGCCGGGATTCTGAATGAATGCGGAAGGGATGGTTCTGAATACGATAAGATGGCAGATGACATAAAAAGGAAGATAAACATCCTGATGTGGATAGACAATACTTATGACCTGGAGAAAGAAAAAGAAATATTTAAGATGGGCAGAAGACGGGGATGGCAGTATAAGAGGTTTATTGCTGAGATAGCAGGCCGGCCATTTTATCTTCCCTATGTGGAATTTATGGATTTTGGAGAGTATCTTGACACATTTGCCAATCTTATGGCAATATTGCTGGGGGCGACTAACGGGGAGAAGACGGAAGGAGAAAACAGGGCAGACCTTATTTTAAATTATATAAGGGATGTGGGTGCAGACAGACCTTATCCGATAACCGCTGTCTATCCCCCTATTGAACCGGGAAACAAAAGCTGGAGAGACTATTATAGAATGGGACATGTCTTGAGAGAAAAGTCAAATACTCCGTATCAATATATTAATGGTGGCATCTGGCCGTTTATAGGGGGTTTTTATGTTGCAGCATTAGTAAAATGTGGCCGCATGGAAAAAGCAAAAGAGGAACTAAGCCTTCTTGCAGACGCAAATAAGAAGGGATATAAATGTAAATGGGGATTTCCAGAATATCTTCATGGCAAGACAGGTAATGTGATGGGCGGTGACTATTTCAGTTGGTCCGCTGGTATGTATATTTATGCATATGAGTGTGTAAAGAGAAAAAAAGTTATAGGACTTGAATAGAACTTTGTAGTATAATATGTCCCTGTGAATTGTAGTCTATATTCGCAGGGACAATATTTATGTATATTGGTAGATAGAGTATGGAAAGCAAGGAACGGGTAAGAAGAGCGGTAAAGTTTGAGACACCGGACATCATCCCTACAGATGTATGGTGTCTTCCTGCAATACACCTGAAATATAGAGACGAACTGTGGGAACTGTTTGACAGGTATCCGATAGACTTTGGTAACGGAAAAGTGGAGAGGATCGCTACTCTGGAAGACAGGTACAAGGCAGGAATCTATAAAGATGAATGGGGTTCTGTCTGGCGTAATGAGACTCCTGGCCTTATGGGTCAGGTGGTGGAATTCCCTCTGAATGATTGGGATAATCTGAAGCACTTTAAGCCACCTTTAGAGATGGTAGATAAAGAATTTGCAAAAGTAAATCCTAAGTCTATAGAGACACAGCCTGGATTCACCTTAGGATTCATTGGGACGATATACCACCAGATGAACTGGCTCAGGAATTCGGAAGATGTTATGATAGACTTAATGTCTGAAGATAAGAAGATTATCATTATGATGGACATGATACACGACTTCAATATGAAAAGGCTCAATAGGGTTCTTAGGCTTCCCTATGACGGAGTTGTTGTTGCAGATGATTGGGGTTCCCAGTCTCAATTACTTATACCACCTATGCTATGGAGAAAATTTTTTAAATCACGTTATAAGGAATATTTTGATATGGCTCATCGTGCAGGTAAGTTGGTATTTTTTCACAGTGATGGCTATATTGCAGAGATAATAGAGGACATGATAGAAATAGGGGTTGATGCACTCAACTCTCAGGTGTGGTGTATGGATGTAGAAGAACTACGGGACAGGTTCCGTGGGCGTATATGCTTCTGGGGCGAACTGGACCGCCAGTGGCTCTTGCCTCGGGGAACACCGGAAGAAATTGATAAGGCGATTGCAAAGGTTGTAAGATATTTTCATACAGGCACAGGTGGATACATCTGCCAGTGTGAATTTACACTGGAAACTCCGATGTCAAATATTGAAGCAGTTTTTGAGGCATGGGAGAAATATAGGAAACCGTCTTGGAAGTAACATAATCCAAAAGGAGCGCAGGGAATGGAGAAATTCATTAAAATCTTGAGTCAAGGAAAGATGTGTTTAGTAATAGGGTTGTTAGTCATTATCATTGGTATAAATATCTATGGCTGTGGAAGAAATCCAAAAGAAGAAGGTAGGAAAGTTACTGTTATAAAGTTCTTTACAGATACTAACCCTATAAGGAAGGAACAGATAGCACTTTTTGAGAAAACTTACCCAGAGATTGATATAAAAGAGGATTATCTTATTCCTGGGGCACACATGGAGAAGGTGCTTACTTCAGTAGCAGGGGGAACGGTTCCGGACTTGTTAGAGGTAGGTGTCAGCAATGCTTTGGTTTTTGGTGGACGTGGAATATTAACAGATTTACAGCCGTTTATAGAGAAGGATAAGGGATTTGACGTTAATGATATATTTCCAAAGGTATTGAGCCAATACAATTATCAAGGCAGGCAATATGCCCTGCCAGGTAACTGTGGCACATTTGTGCTGTTCTATAATAAACGCCTGTTTGATGAGGCAAAGGTAGAATATCCAAATGCCAATTGGACATGGAATGATTTTTTAGACGCCTCAAGAAAATTAACTAAGAGAGATGAATCTGGTAGAATAGTCCAATATGGTTCAAGCATGTCTTTCTGGGGGCCTGTGATAGAGATTCTGATAAAAGAAAAGGGCGGCAGGATATTTAATGAAGATGGAACAAAGTGTATAATCAACAGTCCCGAAGCAAGGGAGGCATTAGTATTCCTGCATGAACTGGCTTATAAATACGGGGTCAGTCCGAAGGGAGCGGAACTGAAAGAGACGAGTTTCTGGCAGTTGTTTCAGATGGAAAGGGCTGCTATGTTTATCTCTGGTAGATGGTTGATAATTCAATTCAGGCAAAACAAGAAATTAGATTTCAGGATTACACATCTTCCCAAATGGGATAAGAGAGCAACCTTATTGGCAAGTATGGGTTATGCTATTCCAGAGCAGAGTAATAAGAAAGATGCAGCATGGAAGTTTATGAAATTCTTAATTGGGAAAGAAGGACAGAAGTTTATAATAAGTTATGGTGATGCAGCACCAATGCTGAAGAGTATGTTCAATTGGGAGGGTTTCTTATACGACCCCAAATATCCAAATGAAGACAATAACAAGATTTACCTTGAGGCACTGGACTATGCGGAGCTGCCTGACATATCACCGTTTGTGACTGAAGACCAGCAATGGAAGATAATAGATGAGGAATTAGAGAAATACAATCTTGATAAGCAGACCATTGAAGAGGCACTAAATAATATTGAAAAACGCATGAATGAGGTAATCAAAGAGAATACAGAGAGGAAATGAATTGAAATGACTAAAGAAGAAGTAAAGAAGGCAATACATTTTGGTAAGCCAGAAAGGGTCCCGTTGAAGACCGAGGATTTTTCACCTGAGACTTTTAAAAAGTATGGTGACAAACTCTGGGATTTATTGAAGAAATATCCGAGTGACTTTCTTATACCAGTTCCTGACCCGCCTGAGGGTTGGAAACCGAAAAGAGAAGGAGAGGACGAATACGGGTGTGTATGGGGCCATGTTGAAGGACAGACAGGCTCATTGGTTAAAGAATCTCCGATAAAGGATTGGTCTGATTTGAAGGATTATAAATTCCCTGACCCTCATGCTCCAGGCAGGTTAGAATATATTAAGAAATGCCTGCGTGTCCCGATAGATTTTTATATGGTAGGAGGTATGTGGGGATATGATTTATTTACGAGGGCGCCGTATCTTAGAGGGGTTGAGAGGCTTCTTGAGGACCTTTATGCAGAGCCAGAGTATGTAAACGAATTGTTTGATAAACTTACAGAGTTTTATTTGGGATTAGTTGATGAATGGTTCAAAGTCGGAGCAGATTGCATACTGTATAGTGATGAACTCGGATTATCCAATAGTTTAATGCTCAGTCCTGCCTTGTTTAAATCTATGCTTAAAGGGCGATATAAGGATATATTTGACTTTTGTCACAAGAAAGGTATGGATGTGTGGTTTCATACATGCGGCCATATTGAACCATTAATACCAGATTTGATTGAATGCGGTGTGGATATATTGCATAACGTTCAGGATGTATGTAATGATAGGGTAAAGATTGCCAAAGAATACAGGGGCAAGGTTTGTTTTTCAACTTCACCCAGCGGACTTAAGACATTAAGAAATGGTACCCCAGAAGATGTGGCTCGTGAAACAAAATGGCTAATTGAGAATTTGGGGACAGAGGATGGCGGATTTATAGTATGTGATGAGTCCACAATATTCCCTGATATACCGTTTGAAAATATTGAGGCGATGTTTAAGACGGCGAAGGAATATAGATATTAGAGGTTAGGTATGAATTCCAGGGAGAGGATGATAACAGCATTTCTAAACCAAAAGCCGGATAGGGTGCCTGTGGCACCGGATATATCCTGTATGATTCCGGCCAGACTCACAGGGAAACCATTCTGGGATGTATTCTATTATAATGACCCTCCGCTATGGAAGGCTTATATAGAGGCCGTGAAGAAATTTGGTTTTGATGCATGGTTTATATATGCAGGGGATTTAAAGGATAGTAAAGAAGATAAGAGGGAGTTTGAAGACAAGATAATCCTTAAAAATGAAGATAGGATGGTAGTGCGTACCACCATTCATACCCCTCAGGGAGACCTCTGGTATGATACTACGTATTTAAAGTCTGATTCACCTACGGTTACTATAAAACCCATAAAAGATTTTGTAAAGGATTTTAAATACCTAAAATATTTTTATCCTGCACCGGAGACATGTAATGATAAAGAGTTTCAGATGATGAGGAGAGAATTAGGAGATTTAGGGGTTATTTCTTTAGGTGTGGAACTGCCTGGCTTGCAGAACTTACTTAATATTCTTGAAGGAGGTATGGAGGCAGTAAGTTCTGCCTATTATGACCATCATGATTTAGTGGTAGAATGGGCAAGGATGTATGAAGATTGGGCAGTCAGGATGGTAAGGGAGGAATTGAAATCCAAGCCTGATTTTATCTTTATCCACGCATCAGGGTTATTTACCTTACAGTCCCCTCAAATATTTCGTGAACTTGGATTAACTACTTTACAAAAGGTTGCCGGATTATGTAAAGAGGCTGGTATACCAAGTTTTCTACATGCATGCGGCAGGGAGAAAGAATTTGTAGAGATGGCTTATAATGAGACGGATTTGAACGTAGTAAATCCATTGGAATCCCCGCCCATGGGTGACTGTGAATTGATTGACATTAAGAAAAGATTCGGGGATAAGCTGGCATTGATGGGCAACATCCACACTACAGAGGTTATGTTAAGAGGCAGTCCCCGGGATGTAGAGAGGGTAGCGAAGAAGTGTATAGATGATACGGCAGAGAATGGTGGTTTTATATTATCAACGGGTGACCAGTGTGGACGGGATACGCCTGATGAGAATATATATAAGTTAGTAGAAGTAGCTGAAACATACGGGAGATATTAAAATGAATTCCTGCGAGCGGGTATTGCTGGCATTGAGCCATCAGCAACCTGATAGAGTGCCCATTGATTTTACGTGTACTCCCGAGACAGAATCTATTCTAAAACGACATTTTAGAACCAACGACACGGACGTCGTTCGTGAACATCTTGGTGTGGATATTGTTCATATCAAACCACGGTATATTGGACCGCCATTAGTCACGTATGATGATGGCAGTTTTGTGGATTTTTGGGGAGTGATACGAAAACCTGTCCCCCATGGATTTGGTCACTATGATGAGATTTGCCATTATCCTCTGTCATGGGTAAAATCTGTAAGCGATCTGAACCTGTGTACATGGCCTGGCCCAGACTGGTTTGATTATAATAGCCTGAATGAACTGATTGGTTCCCATCCTGGCAAGGCTTTCAGTATTTCCAACATGAACGTTTTTGAAAGCACGTGGTATATGCGTGGGTTAGACCAGATAATGATTGACATGGTTGAATCTCCTGAATTGGCTGACGAACTATTGGGCAGGACAGGGGACTTTTTATGCAAGTATATCCAGCGAAGTTTGGAAGCGGCCAAAGGACGCATTCATATTGGCCATTGTGCCGATGACCTGGCAACACAACGCGGTCTCTTAATATCTCCAGCAATGTATCGTCGTTTCTTACAGCCGCATCATAGCCGCCTTGCAAAAATTATACATGGCTTTGGGGCTAAAGTATTTTTTCATTCATGCGGGGCAGTTACTGACTTGATACCTGACTTAATAAATAGCGGTATAGATATTCTTAACCCCCTTCAATTCGATGCCGATGGGATGGACCCTGTTAATATGAAGACCATGTTCGGCCGGCAAATTTCGTTTTGGGGTGGTATTTCAGTGCAGAAAACCTTACCTTTCGGCAGTGTTAGGGATGTCCGTCAAGAGGTTAGGGAGCGCATCAATGTGCTGGGTAAAGATGGAGGTTACGTTTTATCGTCATCCCATGATATTCAGCACGACACACCTTTGGGAAACATTTTGGCTATGTATGATGAAGCAAGAAAGGGGAAGGGACTATGAAGATGGAGAATAAAGAGAGGTTTTGTATTATTACAGTTACACTTCGTAAAGACAAGTGGAATAGAGTTACGGATCTAAAAGAAATATGTAAAAAACTTCACAAGCATCCAGGTGTAAAGGTCTCATGGATGCCTGATATAGATTGCTTGAGAACGAGGGAAGACTTGATAAAGGAACTCATGTCATATCATGACAAATATGACGATGAGGTAACGATAGACCTGGCAGCAAGTACCATACTATATAATAAACAGGGGATACGAAAGGTAATAGATGAAGGGATGGACAAACTAAAGAATGGATTAGGCTCCTATCCCAGGGCTGTCGGAGCAGCACACCTGACTACCGATGCCTTGTATTATCTTAACCGTAAATATGGTGTAGAAATTGCAGAGGCCTTTCTATGGGAACAGATGGGTGTGGACGGTTATTCTACAGATGGAGGCATCAATGGTCCTTATTATCCTACCAGTCATCATACATTAGTGCCTGCCCAAAGTGATAGAGAGCTCATTAACGTCGTGGTCTTAGACGGTTGGAGCCGTGAATTTTTTGAAACCAAATATCCTTATACTTCTTGTATGGCACCCCATCCGTGGGATGCTAATTTGGTGGCATGTGACGGTGTGGCGTTTATGAAATACATTACTGACCTGTTTCTTAAAGATAATCTGATTCGCAACCCTTTTGGAATACTCTGCATGCGTGTTGAATTGGACTGGATTAATCAGACATTCTGGACATATAACAAACACCAGCAGATGAAGGCAAGGTTTTTTGAATGGGTAGATTATATGTTCAGTGCATATTCTGATATACATTATGCCAGCCTTACCGAATTTAACACTTTTTTCCGTTCCATTTGTCCAAATAATGAAAAACTACTCTACAGGTATTTAGAACGTTCAAAATACGAACCAAACAGGAAGATATATTGGTATTTTTGTAAAGGTTATAGAACAGCAGTAGAATGGCACTCACATGATGAGGCGTTACCTGAGACGATTATTCTACCTGCTTCTCATTTTCGCCTAAAGTCAGAAGATGCAGCTCGCCAGGGGCCAGCAGGCTGGATAGATGGCTATGACACTGCAGATTTCCCAAACATGATGCACCCTACGTTTCCAAAAGAAGAAGCGAGAAGCTGTGCAGTTGATGGCAGTAAGGACTCTACCTATTTTAATGCTAAAGGTGGAAAATACAGTGTCTGGGTTCTTTCTGATGGGACTGGTGCGTCTGATATAGAGGTATTGATAGATGGGAAGTCAGTAGGCGTAGCAAGTGGCACCCGTGGTGAAGATGATTGGTGTTATGTTAAAGAATTTAAAATTAGTAAAGGGAAACACCAAATAGAGATCTGCTGCCGCTATAACAAACAATCAGAATGGTGGGCTATTTATGCACAGGTCATACTTACACAAGAGCACGATTACAAACCTCCTCGTAAACGGCTATTGGGAACGAGCGACTATATTGCCATTGTCTCACACACACTCTATCATGCAGTCCCACATGAGCCGGCACCTCCTGTCAATGACTGGAGTGTTAAGAATTCAGGGACTCTCCTAAAACGGGATTTGCCATTGAAGGAAGTTTTGATTTCTGGCAATAAGCAGTTAAATTTAGTATCCCAGAAGGAATTACAACAGGTTGGTTTTCACAGTGTTGGCTTGGGGACTACCGTAACAGAGGAGAGGGATAAATTACAATCCATTCCTTTTAAAGTTAGATTGGATGGGATAGATGAAGTAGAAGAAACAGTTACTTTTAAGTTTTCAATATCAGATAGTAAAGGAGTGATACTTAAAAAGCGGATAGTGCTTACTGGTAAAGAGATGATTTATGAGTATGATTACCATAGGCCTTTTGACAAATTGATTATCACAGATGCCTTTTCTAAAGAACATGTTTTCCATCCAGTGCCAGAGAGAGTAGTGTTTAGAAAGGGGAATTTAAAATTCCATTGACAAGGGAAAGTTGTGCGGTATAATAGCCTTTATGGAGAATAAAATAGATAGCACGAGAGAGGGAAGGTTATTTAATAAATTAAGGCTTTTGATGAAGACTCTTCGGGGTCCAAAAGGCTGCCCATGGGATAGGGAACAGACCCGCATCAGCCTGAAGCCATATCTCGTTGAAGAGGCATATGAGGTTATAGAGGCTATAGATGCAAAAGATGATGAGAAACTGAAAGAGGAATTGGGAGACCTACTCTTCCAGATACTGTTCTATGTCCGGATTGCAGAAGAAGAGAATTCCTTCAGCATGAGTGAGGTTTTAAAGGATAGCCTTGATAAGATGAAGAGGAGGCACGACCACGTCTTTGGAAAGAAGAAGGCAAGAAATGCCCAGGAGGCACTTGCCATGTGGAATGCAATGAAGAAGAAGGAGAGAGCTAAAATGTGAGATTGCCACGCTCCTTTCAGTCGCTCGCAATGACAAAAATATTAAATCATTCTTTTTATTGCTGATTCTACATCATGGATGTCTACTACTGTATTCTTGCAAGGTCCTTCTGGCCGCTTGTTAGGTATCGCGATGATAGGAATAGACGCGACCTCTTGTAAGCCACTTATCAGTTCTCTCTCACACGCTATCGCTATAATACCTGTAGGTTTAAGGTTCTGAATCTCTGCCTTTGCCATCTCACCACCAGTTGCTACTGAAATCTCTACCCTGTATTTATTTTTAAGTTTTATTAAATCTGTTACAGGACACCTTCCACAATCTTTACAATTTAGTATGTCCTCTGAAATCTTCTGATTGCAGTTAGAGTACTGCAGGCAGCGTGGCAATAGAACCAATAGCCTCTTCTTTTCTAATCTACCTGATACGAGAGTGAAGAGTGCATTATTTACCTTGATAAATGAATTTGATATCCTGTCTTTAGATATGCCGAAGAGGATGCCCAATTTCAGGGTGAAGGGAAGTGTCCATGAAAACACCCTGTGTGCGATACTTACTTGAGAACAGAACCTCTTTTCTAATAGGAGTGAGGCTAATAATAGTAATATATATACTATAAATGCTGCGCATAAACTTGCAATGGAGATATTTAGAATAACTGGCAAGAGATGATTAAGTTGTGAGAGTCTTGGGCTAATGAGGAATAATAGGAAATAGAGGAAAAGTCCAAAGATAAGGCTCGCGAAAATGAAAAGCCCAAGAAATAGCCTTTTGCCTTCATTTATACTATCCCCGCAGGTATCTTTTTTGCGTGTCCAATTTTTCCATGCAGTCCCTAATTCTCTATCCTTCATCTTTTGTTTTCCTTATAAAGAATGTGTATGTTCCGTTCTTCTCTTCAAACCCTACAAGTTCGTTTCCACTTGCCTTACACCAGGCAGGCATATCCTGTAGTATCCCAGGGTCATCAGAGAGGACAGTCAGGGTCTTGCCCTGCTCCATATCCTTTATTCTCTTTGCAGTCAAATAAATCGGGGCAGGGCAGAATAGCCCCTTAGTGTCTAAGAGTTCTGTCATATCAAGTTAACGTCCGCCGCGGCGGACGACTACCGGGTTGAAAAAGGAAATTCCTATGCTATTCAATTATCCTCCAGATGAGATGTGGAATTAACGAGTGTTACACAATGGAATTTCTCATCCCCTTCTATAATGCTTATAGACCCTGGGTCAAGCCTTAACGAATAAAATGATTGTAGGGGTGATTTCAGGGTTGTAAGTAATGCAATCTTTATAGGGCCGCCGTGGCAGACTATTGCAAGAGTTGGGGAAGTGGCTTGATTTGAATACTCCTTAAAGAGATATTTTAGAAATGATACCACTCTCTTTTCCAATGACCTCTTGCTCTCTCCATGTGGTGGTGTCCAACTATCATTCTGTTCTAACCATAATTTGAATTCTACAGGATACTTGGATTCTACTTCAATGGAGGTGAGCCCTTCCCATATTCCAAAAGATACCTCGCTAATCCTTTCATCAACTATTATGGGCTTGATGTTACATTCCTCGCTAATAGCCAATGCAGTCTCATAAGCCCTTTTTAATGGCGAAGAATAGATATGCGTGGGCTTAATTTTCTTTAGATGTTTAGAGATAAGTATAACCTGCCTCTTTCCTTTTTCATTTAGTGGAATGTCACTTCTGCCCTGGTACCGCATCTGACTGGTCCACAGCGTCTCTCCATGTCTAATGAGTATGAGTTTCATCTTGCCATAATATGTTCGTCAATTGCCTGGGCTACGGATTTACCTGCGCCCATCGCCTCTATGACTGTAGCAGAGCCTGTAACTATGTCCCCACCTGCAAATACCCCTTCTTTAGATGTCTTTCCTGTCAGACTATCTACTATGATGTATCCATACTTATTAGTTGTAAGCCCTGGCGTAGCACTGGTGAGTAATGGATTGGCACTTGTGCCGATAGCTATTATCGCCGTATCTATCTTCAAGGTGAACTCAGAGCCTTTTATCGGAACAGGACGCCTCCTGCCAGATTCGTCTTCTTCTCCCAATTCCATCCTGACACATTCCATTTCAGTAAGGAGCCCTTCATCATTACCAATGAATCTGACAGGGAGGGTAAGGTGATAGAACTCAATGCCCTCTTCTTCACCGTGTCTGACTTCTTCTATTCTTGCAGGCATCTCGTGTTTTGAACGCCTGTATACGATATAGACCTTTTCAGGTCCAAGTCTTAATGCTGTGCGGGCTGCATCCATGGCGGTATTACCTCCACCTATTACCGCTACATTCTTTCCTGTTATAATAGGCGTATCATACCTCGGGAATAGATATGCCTTCATTAGATTTGCACGTGTGAGAAATTCATTTGCAGAGTAGACCCCGCTCAGATTCTCACCCGGTATATTCATGAATTGTGGCAGGCCTGCCCCAAGCCCTAAGAAGACCGCATCAAACCCCTGCTGGAATAGTTCGTCAATCGTTATCGTCTTGCCAATGACTATATTTGGTGTAATATTTACCCCCATCTTGATAAGCATATCTATCTCTGATTCTAGGACAGCCTTTGGCAATCTGAACTCAGGTATTCCATACATAAGGACCCCGCCTGACTTGTGCATCGCTTCAAATATCGTGACCTTATGTCCCTTCTTTATAAGGTAGCCTGCACAAGAAAGTCCTGCAGGGCCAGAACCAACTATAGCGACTGACTTACCCGAAGAACCTGATATATTTGGTATAGGGATATTTCCATGGGCCCTTTCAAAATCTGCAGCGAACCGCTCTAAATTTCCTATGGCTACAGGTTCTCCCTTATTACCCAAAATACACCCCTTTTCACACTGAACTTCTTGAGGACATACCCTCCCGCAAACAGCAGGGAGGCTGTTTGTCTCTTTTAGCCTCTCGGCTGATTTAAGGAAATTCTCTTCCTTGATAAATTTTATAAATCCGGGTATATCAACATAGACAGGACACATAGGGACACATTTGGGATTCTTGCATTCTAAGCATCTGGATGCCTCAAAGATTGCAGATTCTTTAGTATATCCAATTGCAACCTCATTGAAATTCTTACATCTTAAGGCCTGGTCCTGGGTAGGCATTTCCTGCCTATGTATAGTCCTTCTATTTTCTTCAAGTTTTGTTAACATTGCTTAATTCCTTCATAGATTCTTTCTCAAGGACTGTATATGTCTTCTGTCGTTTCATTAACAGGTCAAAGTCAACCTGATGTCCGTCAAAATCAGGTCCCTCTACACAGGCAAACTTGGTTTTGCCGCCTACATTTACCCTGCATCCGCCGCACATCCCTGTCCCGTCTATCATGATGGGGTTGAGACTTACTATGGTCTTGATATGATATGCATGAGTCATTTCAGATACAGCCTTCATCATAGGGACAGGCCCAACTGCTATTACAAGGTCAGGTTTTCTGTCTTGTTCAAGCAACCTTCTTAAGATATCTGTAACAAACCCTTTCTCGCCATAACTGCCGTCGTCAGTAGCTATCTTTAAAATAGAGGAGGCGTTTCTCATCTCATCTTCCATGATTAATAGATTCTTACTCCGTGCCCCAATGATAGAGATGACCTCATTACCAACTTCTCTTAATGTCTTCGCAATAAGATGTATAGCAGCTATCCCGAATCCGCCGCCTATACATACCACCTTGCCAAACTTATCAATATGGCTTGGAACACCTAATGGACCAACCAGGTCCTGAATAGATTCACCTTCTTTCATCCTGCCGAGCAGGGTAGTGGTCTTACCTGCCTCCTGGACAAGGAGCGTAATAGTCCCTTTGTCAGGGTCATTATCTGCGATGGTAAGAGGTATCCTTTCACCCGCTTCATTTAACCTGATTATCACAAATTGTCCGGGTTTTGCCTTATTTGCTATCAATGGTGCCCATACCTTAAGATAATGCATCTTTGGAGCCAGTTCCTTCTTTACCAATATCTTGCTATTCATAATAATATTTTACCATATATTGGCTATCCAAGTCAAAAGATTTTTTTATTGAATTTTGTTGATTTTTAGTTTGAAAGGTGTATAATTAGAATGTGGAGGAGGTGAAGAGAATGAAGAGATTAGTTTGTGTAATGGTTGCATTGAGCATCGCAGCACTCGCAGGGTGTACTACAACCCAGAAAGGGGCTGGGTTAGGGACCATATTAGGTGCAGGCGCTGGTGCGGTTATAGGACACCAGTCTGGCAATACAACGGAGGGGGCCCTTATCGGAGGTGCTGTTGGTGCAGTAGCAGGTGCCTTAACTGGCAGTGCAATGGAGACCAAGTATTGTCCCAAATGCGGCACAGGATATACCGACGACGTTCAGTATTGCACAAAGGATGGGAGACCTTTGAGGTTCAAGGGCGAAACTCAAGAAGTGTATGCCCCTGCCCCGCGACAAAATGCACCTCAACCCAAGTCAAGCGCACCATCCTATAGTGAGGATACTGTTACAGGCTATAGTATCAAGGAAGGTGTTTTCTGTCCCAAATGCGGCACTGTATATACTGGCGATGTAAATTATTGCCCAAAGGACGGCACCAAACTTGAGGTAAAAAAATAAGCCTTCCAAAAGAACGCTGTGGAAATAGTGTTGACCGTGACAGGTTTAGACTGCTAGTGTACTGCGTCCAACGCTTCTTTACATTAATTTCTATGCCGTCATTCCCGCGAAAGCGGGAATCCAGAGCGAAAATGGATTCCCCGGTCAAGCCGGGGAATGACAAATTAAGGTAAAGATATTTATGACGCACCACACTAATACAAACGCAATAACTAACTTTACAGTGACTGTCATTCCCGCAAAAGC
>Ga0082335_1000539_pt1 | contig 94248 bp, 88 predicted proteins | sample Subgrocontami58m_FD_72375 | JGI IMG/M metagenome (GOLD analysis project Ga0082335, IMG submission 72375) | Subsurface groundwater microbial communities from S. Glens Falls, New York, USA - GMW37 contaminated, 5.8 m (SPADES assembly) (version 2) ...
CCCTGGCGATGGTGTGGACGTCCAGCCCGGTCAGCTCGGCGATCCGGCTGTCCCCGCCATGTCCCAGGCGCAAAGACTCGAGCCCGGCATACAGCCGACGTTGCCGCTCGTCCAGCGTGCTGAAGAACAGGATGATGGCTGCCTTGGTCTCGTCCGACGTCTGCGCCAACGGATCGCGTAGGAAGGGCAACGTTTCCGCAGTCACGGGCATGTGGCGCTGATGTAGTTGTTCGGTGCGCTTCGCGGCGTCGGTCGCGCAATACACGTACTGACCAGCGACCTCCTTTCGGACGAGGCGCCGCGCGCTCACGAGCTTGAGCAGGGGCTCCTTGACCGGGACCTGGAGTTCACCCGCCAGCTCCGAGGCCAGGCACCCGCGATCGGAGCGCGTGACGAACTGCTCTGCCGTGTCAATGAGAGTGCCGAAGCGCGAAAAGCGAGCACCCCGGCAGCTCCATAGTCCCCGGTCGTCGAACTCGGCCAAGGCGTCCAGCGTGTAGAACTTGCCGCGGTGCGAATAGCTGGAGCGGTACGGAAATTCCTGCAATTTGCGAAAGACCGTTCGCTCAACGGCAGTGCCCAAGGCGGACATCATCTCCTCCATCGTCACAATCCGGCGGCGCCGGAACAGAGGAAGCAGGGCGTCAGCGACGAACTGGGGTGTGCGCATAATGTCTGAAATCGTCCTAAATAAGACGAATTATGACATTTAGCATACAAGACGTCAAACTCTAGAGTAGCCAGCAGAATGGCTTGTCGTCTACTTCTCAGGCACATTCGCGTTCGGCGTGGTCAGACTCGATATGTCGGAATTAGGCCCAGAATTGTGATTTTATTTATGCGCGAATCCTTAGTTCCGGGCGCAGGCCCCGCGAGTTCCCACTCGAGCGCGACAGTAACTAATTGCTTTAATGATTGCCCCCGCTGCGCCGTCGTCGTCTTGGCGCGGCGGAACAGTTCATCAGGCATTTCCAGGGTGGTTTTCATGGATCACCGGGCAGGGCTGACTGAACGAATCAGCGTCCCATAAATATGGGCTTCGGTCAATCCGGTGTCTAGACTTTCAGAAAGTTGTCGCGGTAATACTTGAGTTCATCGATCGATTCGTAGATGTCCGCGAGCGCCTCGTGCTTGCCGTGCTTGGTCAATCCCTTGGCGAGTTCCGGCTTCCAGCGTTTGACCAGTTCCTTCAGCGTGCTGACATCGAGGTTGCGGTAGTGGAAGTAGGCTTCCAGCCGAGGCATCAGCCGCGCGAGGAACCTGCGGTCCTGGCAGATGGAATTGCCGCAGATGGGCGACGTTCTCGACGGCACATGCTGGGCCAGGAAATCCAGGCAGCGCTGCTCCGCCTCGGCCTCGGTGAGCGTCGACGCCTTGACCTTGGCGATCAACCCCGAACGGGCGTGCGTGGATTTGTTCCAGTCGTCCATCGCATCGAGCACGCTGTCGGTCTGATGCACGACCAACACAGGCGCCTCGGCAACGGTGTTCAATTGCGCATCCGTGACCACGAGCGCGATCTCCAAAATGCCGTCGCGCTCGGGAACCAGCCCGGTCATTTCCATGTCCATCCAAACGAGATTGTTCTGATCTTGAGGCATGGCTCGCGTGCTTGCCGTTTTGATTGATAGAAGGGTTTAATTGTGTCATATTTCATCCAGATGCAGACTTTCACCGCCGTCTTTCTCGCAGCGCTCGCGCTCAGCCTAGGTCTGCGCCTGTGGCTCGCACGGCGCCACATCCGGCACATCGCGCGCTGCCGCGACGCGGTGCCTGCGGATTTCTCGAAGCAAATAGATCTGGCGGCGCACCAGAAGGCGGCCGATTACAGCACTGCCAAGACGCGTCTGGGAATGGTCGACCTTCTCATCGAGGCGGTGCTACTGCTCGCGCTCACACTGGGTGGCGGCCTGCAGGCGCTGCACGATGCATGGCTGCACGTGTTCGACAACGGTAGCCAAGCGCACGGCATGGCGCTCATCGCCAGCGTTGCCCTGGTCTCCGGCCTGATCGATCTGCCGCTGTCGCTGTACCGCACCTTCATCATCGAAGCGCGCTTCGGCTTTAACAAAATGACCCTGATGCTGTTCGTCACCGATCTCATCAAGCAGACCCTTATCGGCGCGGCACTGGGGCTGCCGCTACTGTTCTGCGTCCTATGGCTGATGCAGTGGATGGGCGAGCAGTGGTGGCTATATGTCTGGCTCACTTGGATGGCGTTCTCCTTGCTGGTGCTCACCGTCTATCCTATCCTGATCCTGCCGTTGTTCAACAAGTTCACCCCGATGGAGAATGGCGACCTGAAAAGCAGGATCGAGGCGCTGCTGGCGAAATGCGGCTTCAGGGCGAAGGGGCTCTACGTGATGGACAGTTCGAAGCGCTCCAGCCACGGCAACGCCTATTTCACCGGATTCGGCGCGGCCAAGCGCATCGTGCTGTTCGACACGCTGATCTCGCGTCTCGCCCCGGCGGAGATCGAGGCGGTGCTGGCGCATGAACTGGGGCACTTCACACACCATCATATGTGGAAGCGCGTGGCGGTCCAGTTCGCCATCAGCCTGGCTTTTCTTTGGCTGCTCGGTTATACCATGAAGCAGGATTGGTTCTATGCCGGTCTCAACGTGCGTGAGCACTCGACGGCGCTCGCCCTGTTGCTGTTCTTCCTGGTGGTGCCGGTGTTCACGTTTCTCCTGCATCCGCTTACGAGCCTATACTCGCGCAGGCACGAGTATGAAGCCGATTCCTATGCCGCCGGGCACGCAAGTTCCACAGATTTGATCCATGCGCTGGTAAAGCTATACCAGGACAATGCGGCAACGCTCACACCCGATCCGCTGTATTCAGCGTTCTACGATTCGCATCCACCGGCGCTCGCGCGCATTGCGCGGCTGCGGGATGCCGGAATGCAAGTAGCGCCGCAACCGGCATAAGCGCGCATGTCTGCCATCAAGCTTGAATTAAGAAGTTGCCGGCCTTCGCCTCGCGGGACCCCCCCTCTGGGGTCGGCAGAAATCGACGCCTATCTGACGCAGGTGCCGGGCTGGGAGCACAAGGATGGCGCCATCAGCAAGAGCTTTTCATTCAAGAATTATGCCGACACCATCGGGTTTGCAAACAGCGTGGCCTGGATTGCGCAGCGCGAGGACCACCACCCGCAAATGCTCGTCGACTATGATCGGTGCAAGATCGCATACAGCACGCATTGCGTCGGCGGCATCTCCGAAAACGATTTCATCTGCGCCGCGAAAATCGAGGCCCTTTGCAAGCTCTAGAGCTCGCCGGCACAGTGATCGCGGCCCATGGCCGTCACTACATGGTCGAAACCGGCGATGGCCGCCGCTATGCCTGCTTTCCGCGCGGAAAGAGTAGCGCGCTCGCCTGCGGCGACCAGGTCAGGTTCGCACAGACCGCGGACGAGCAAGGCGTGATAGAGGCGGTAGATCCGCGCTCAACGCTGTTTTCCCGCTCCGCCGCGCACCGGCAAAAGTTGATCGCCGCCAATGTCTCCCAGCTCGCCATTGTCGTCGCCGCAGAACCCAGCTTCAGCGAGGAATTGATCAACCGCTGCCTGGTGGCCGCGGAGCAGCAGCAGATGCGCTCGCTCATCCTGCTCAATAAATGCGATCTGGAGATAGCCGCCAAAGCGGCTTTCGCGCGACTTGCTCCCTATAGCCAGGCTGGTTACCGTGTGCTCCAGCTATCGGCGCTGCAGGGCGTCGCGGCGTTACGGCCACTGCTCGCGCACCAATCGACGGTGCTCATCGGGCAGTCGGGCATGGGCAAGTCCACCATCATCAACGCGCTCGTACCCGACGCGCGCATCGCGACCAGAACCATCTCCGTGTTTCTCGCTTCCGGCCGCCATACCACGACGCAGGCGACCCTATATCGCTTGGACACCGACAGCACCCTGATCGATTGCCCCGGCCTGCAGGAATTCGGCCTGCATCACCTGGCGCAGCAGGAATTGGAATCTGGTTTTGTCGAATTCCATCGCTTTCTCGGGCAGTGTCGTTTTCAAAACTGCCGCCACTTGAGCGAGCCGGGTTGCGCACTGGAAAAGGCTGTCGCGGACGGCGCCATCCATCCACGGCGGCTCGACATGTTCCGCCGCATTTACCGCGCCGAAATCGGCCAGAGATAGCAGTGCAGCCGCTGTACAGCTCACTCAACCTGCACGAAATCTATCACCTGAAGAACCTGCTCGAGGCGGAAGGTGTCCACTGCCAGATCAGGAACGAATTGCTCAGCCGGCTTGCGGGTGAAATTCCGTTTACCGAATGCGCGCCCCAGCTATGGCTACTGGATGAGCGCGACACCGAGCGGGCACGGCGCATCGTGAGCGACTTCAGACTCGGCCCTGTCGCCGGCCCGCCTTGGCAGTGTTCGAACTGCGGCGAAACGCTAGAGGGTCAGTTCAGTGCCTGTTGGCATTGTGGCGCGCAGCGTCCCTAAAGAACCGCGCGGGCTGCTACGCGCCCTCGCCCGCGCTGCTAGCTGAGCGCCCTCGCAATTGCCAGCAGCAGCAATACGAACAGGATTACAACCAGTGCGCGCCATATCAACCCGACGGTGCTGTCGAGAAAGCCGACGTCGGCTTCATCCCCCAAGCCGATCTCCGGCCGGTCGACAGGGTTCAGTTCCGAGAGTATAGGCATGCCCAGACGCACGCCCATGGCCCCGGCGCCGCTGGCGAGGACGACACCGAGCGAGGGATTGGACCATTTCCCCGCCTGCGTGCGCCAGCAGTAGGCCGCATCCTCAAAATCGCCGACCACGGCAAAGGCGATTCCGGTCAGCCGTGCTGGTACCCAATCGAGCCGCTTGAAGACGTGCGAGGCGAAACTGCCGAACGCCGCAAACTCCGCGTCGCTGCTGCCGCTCCAGCGACGGTACAGAAACGATGACAAACGGTAAAGGATGGCCCCGCTCGGGCCGGGCAACAGCACGAACCAAAACACCACCGCGAACACATACTGATACGAAGCGAGCAGCGCATCTTCGATGGTCAGGCGGGCCACCTCGTCGGCGCTGAGCCGCTCGCAGCTCGCGCCGCGCCACTGGCCCAGTATCGCGCGCGCCCTGTCCAAGTCGCCGCTCTTGAGTGCCCACTGGATGTCGGTGAAATAGTGTCCGACCTGGCGAAAGCCCATGGTCAGGTAAAGTATCAGCACATTGAAAGCCAGTGCCAGTACCCAAGACATGTGTAAAAGCAGGTAATAGACGCCGATTGACAGCAGCACCGCCGGCAACACGCCCAGTCCCCACGCGATCATTCCGTGCTGACGCTCGCCGGCATTGAAATGGTGCTGCAGGTAATCGGCGAAGCGCTCTAACGGCGACACCAAAGACTTGCGGTCGGCCAGCGGCCGCCACTGCTCGAGCAGCAGTGCAATAATCAGCGAGATGAGGCTCATGGCGAAAGCGGGAGTCTTTTGCGGCGGTGCCGGACCAGCAAGGGGGCATTATACGCAATCCACCGGTTCGCACGAATGGTGCGAGCGCAATGCCGCCTCGTTTCATTCACAAAAGACGTCGGGGAACGGCTACTCCGCGGTCAGAAAGGCGTAAAAATTCATCAGCATCCCTGCCGTCGCGCCCCAGATATAGTGGCGCTCGAAGGGCATGGCATAGTAGTGCCGCGTGCGGCCCTGGTACTGCAGCGTATTGCGCTGGTGGTTGCGGGGATCAAGAAAAAACGCCAACGGCACTTCGAACGCTTCCGCCACCTCGAATTCGTCCAGCCTGAGCGCCAAAGGAGGACTCACCAAGCCAACCACCGGGGTGACAACGTAGCCGGTGACCGTCGTGTATTCGGGGAGCACGCCCAGCAAATCCACCCGGGAGCGAAGCAGGCCGATTTCCTCGAAGGTTTCGCGTAAAGCGGTCGCGGCGGGAGAGTCGTCGTGCGCCTCGGTGCGCCCGCCCGGAAAGCTGATCTGGCCAGCGTGGTCATTCAGATGGTCGGTGCGCTGGGTAAACAGGATGGTAAGCCCGCGTTCGCGCCGCACCACCGGCACCAGCACCGCCGCCGGGCGCAAAGCCTTATCCTCCCGCCACAAATGTCCATCGCCCGTGACGATCGGCGCAACCGCACGCCTTGCGGCGAAGCGCTGGCGCAATCGGGCTTCGTTGGCGAGCTCGTTCACTTGCGGCAATTCAAAGAATGCTACTGGATTACCGACTTCGGCGTCGCCAGCAGTCGCGTCACCTGTATCTTTTCGCGGATGATCATGCCGTCATTGACCGGTTTGATCTCGTTCAGCCAAATCGGACTCTCGTACATCTCGGCATACAATCGCTGGCGCTCTTGGTCGTCCTCGAAACGCCGGATCCATACGTACACGTCCGGATCATCCTCGGCGATGAAGCTGCCCACTACCACCACCCCGAGCGACACCTGGTAAGGAATGATCTTTTCTTCCATCCATTTGACCCAGCGCTCGCGCTGACCGGGTTTCATTCGATACTGGCGCAATTCGAATATCATCGCCGCAACCTCCGTCCGGGCTCAGGGAATGAGCAGCGTCGAGCCGGTGGTCTTGCGCGCCTCCAGGTCGCGATGCGCCTGCACCGCGTCCTTGAGCGCATAGCGCTGCCGCACTTCGATCTTGACCTTGCCCGACAGGACGACGTCGAACAGGTCCTTGGCCGCGGCCACCAGGTCCTCGCGCTTGGCGGTGTAGGTGACGAGTGTGGGCCGCGTGAGAAAGAGCGAGCCCCTCGATACCAGCATGGACAAATCAACCGGCGGGACCGGGCCCGAGGCGTTGCCGAAACTCACCATGAGGCCAAGCGGGCGCAGGCAATCGAGAGATCCGATGAAGGTGTCCTTGCCGATCGAGTCGTACACCACTGGCAACCCGGCACCGGCCGTCAGATCTTTCACGCGCTGCGTGAAATTTTCGCGCGTATAGACGATCGCATGGTCGCAGCCGTGCGCCTTCGCCAGCGCCGCCTTCTCGTCGGAGCCAACGGTGCCAATGACCGTCGCGCCCAAGGCTTTGGCCCATTGGCACATGATCAGGCCCACGCCCCCCGCAGCCGCGTGCACGAGTATCGTGTCGCCACGCTGGACTTCGTAGGTGCGTTTGAGCAGGTACTGTGCGGTCATGCCCTGCAGCATCATCGCCGCGCCCTGCTCGAAGGAAAGCCCAGGGGGCAGATTCACCAAGCGATCGGCGCCCATGATACGCACGTCGGTATAGGCGCCGACCGCGCCCCCGGCATAGGCTACACGGTCGCCGGGTTTCACCTGGGTAACGCCCGCTCCCACCGCCTCGACCACACCGGCTGCCTCCTGGCCGATGCCGCTCGGCAGGGGCAGGGGGTACAGGCCGGAACGATGATAGGTGTCGATGTAATTCAGGCCGCAGGCGCTATGCCTCACGCGCGCTTGTCCCGGACCCGGTTCGCCTATCTCAACGTCCTCCATTACAAGGACTTCGGGGCCGCCGGGTTTGTGAAATCGGATTGCTTTCGTCATGTTCTGTCCCCAATAAGTGAGTTCGACTGCAGAAAGAAGACGGACGGGCTGCGTAAGCGCATCGAGCCCGACGTCTGCCGGACCGCCATGTTACAACAAGCCGCCATAGGCGCGAAGCCGCGGCGCATAGCTTAATAGCAGGCCGCGGCGCCAGCGCTTCGATTTCCTATCTTGGTTTGGCCTTGGTCGGCTCAGTGTGTGCAGGCTTCGCCTCTGGCGGACTAGCCGCGGCAGCTGCCGCCTGCATCATGCTCCACCAGGCAGTCGGATCGGCGAGCGGATTGTTCGCCGATTGACCCGTGCCTTCCGCTGTTGAACCAGTTTGCATCGCCTTCATGGCAGCCAGCGTGTTTCGCTGCATTTCCAGTCCCTGGATCGACAGCCGCAGCATGCTGAGATTCAGATTGAGCCAGTTCTCTACCGATTTCAGGTCGGCGATCTTCTTTTCTATGGCGTCCACGTCGAGCGTGGGCGCAATCATGCCCGGCATGGGCATGCCCATAGGATTCCACAGCTTTTTCAGGAACTCGAACGGATCCGGCAGCGGTTCAGACATCGCGGCACCTCGTCACTCAATAGGGATTTTGAGTTTAATCCAAAGTCATCGATGCGCGCCCAAGAACAGACTTATGGCATTGCGCTGGGCCAGGGTGTCCCTATAACCCATATCGATAAGGGCGCGGCAGAAACTCGCTTCAAATAGCAAATAGCTCGCAAGATTGGACCCCGCGTGATGCATCGCGCCGATGCCGCCGAGCACGAACTTAAGCATGCGCGGCAGTTCATGCACGTGCTGGCCGGCGAGGCGCTCGATCGATTCACTCGGTGAAATCACCAGCACATTGATCGGGCGCAAGTGCACACCGGCCTCTATGCGCTTGTCCTCGGGAATCAGGCTGACCGTGCGATTTATGCGCTTGAGCCGCTCCAGATCCACGGCCAGGCCATCGAGGAATATGCTGTTCAGCGCATGCCCCGCGATTTGCGCGATCGACGGGTAGGTACTCGAGCTTACCCGCGCCGATTCGACCTGCGCGCGGCCAGTGCCGACCACGAGTACGCGATCCGCGCCCAGATGCAAGGCCGGGCTGATCGGCGCAATCTGCCGAATGGAGCCGTCGCCGAAGTACTCGCGATTGAGCTTTACCGCGGGGAATAGAAAGGGTAATGCCGACGACGCCATGAGATGGTCAACGTTGAGCGTAGTGGCGGCGCCTAAGCGCTGCGTACGCTCCCATGCCTCTAGTCCCGGCCCGCCCTGATAAAAGGAAACGTTTTCCCCGGAGGCGTAGCCCGAAGCAGTGACCGACACCGCAAATAGCGCGCCCTTGTCGATGTTCTGCTGGATGCGCCCGAAATCGAGAGTCTTTTCCAGCATCTCGCGTATCGGCGTATTGTCAAATAGCGACGCCGGGCTGTTGCGTTTGATCCACAGCATGGAGGCGAACCAGCGCGTGCTGGTCTTCAGCATGGACCAGGGGTCTGCGCGATAGACGCGCTCGGCATGAAAGTTCTCCCACACTTCCAGCAGGTAGCCCACGCCGCGGCGGAAATCGTTGGCGTAGATGGCGAGAACCGCAGCGTTGATGGCGCCCGCCGACGTGCCGCACAGTATCGGAAAGGGGCTTTTCGCCTGCTCGGGCAACAGGTCGCGGATCGCCTTGAGTACGCCCACCTGGTAAGCCGCGCGCGCGCCGCCGCCCGTGAGTATCAGGCCTACTTTCGAATTATTCAGTTCCATCCCCGCATCCGGCACTCCCGCGCGCCTGCTTGGGCGCCACCACGGCGCCAAGCGATGCCGAGTTTCGCCTGGTTCGCGCGGCCGCGCAAGCGCGAAGCGCGCCCGGCCGCTATAGCGACAATTGCAGCTGGCTGCGCACCGCGTTTGCATCCACCACCGTCAGCGCCGCCATGTTGACGATGCGCCGCACCGTGGCCGATGGGGTGAGGACATGCACCGGCTTGGCAGCCCCGAGCAGGATCGGCCCGAGCGATATGCCGTCGCCGGCCGCCGTCTTGAGGAGATTGAATGCGATGTTGGCCGCGTCCACCGTGGGCATCAGCAGCAGGTTGGCTTCGCCTTTCAGGCGCGAATGCGGGAAGGCGGCTTGGCGCACCTCGTCGGAGAGCGCGGCATCGCCATGCATTTCGCCCTCTATTTCGAGCTCGGGCGCGCGCGCCTGGATCAGCGCCAGCGCATGACGCATCTTCACCGCGGTCGGCTGGTTGCTGGTGCCGAAACTTGAGTGCGACAGCAGGGCCGCCCTGGGCGTGATGCCGAAACGGCGTATTTCCTCCGCTGCCAGTACTGCCATTTCAGCCACCTGCTCGGCAGTCGGATCGAAATTGACGTAGGTGTCGCAGATGAAGACGGTGCGCTTGGGCAGGAGCAGCACGTTCATGGCATAAAAATTCCTTACGCCGGGCCGCAAACCGATGACCTGGTCGATGTATCGCAGATGCAGCGCGTGGGTGCCGAAGGTGCCGCACAGCATACCGTCGGCGTCGCCGCGGTGCATCATCATGACTCCGATCAGGGTGAGCCGCCGGCGCATCTCGATCTGCGCATAATGCTGCGACACGCCGCGGCGCTCGGTGAGTCGGTAGTACTCCTCCCAGTAGTCGCGATAGCGTGGATCGTTCTCCGGGTTGATCAGATCGAAATCCGCACCAGGCTTGATGCGCAGGCCGAAGCGCTCCAGGCGCCGCTCGATCACGGCTGGCCTGCCGACGAGGACGGGTCGCGCCAGCCGCTCATCCACGATCACTTGCGTCGCGCGTAGGACGCGCTCGTCCTCGCCTTCGGCCAGCACCACGCGATTCTTCAGGGCCGCCTTGGCCGCCGAGAACACCGGCTTCATCAGCAAGCCCGAGTGATACACGAATTCGTTCAACTGCTGAGCGTAGAGATCGAGGTCGGCGATCGGGCGCGTGGCCACGCCGGAGTCCATCGCGGCCTTGGCCACCGCCGGCGCGATTTTGATTATCAGGCGCGGATCGAACGGTTTGGGTATGAGATATTCAGGCCCGAACGCGACGTTCTGCTCGCCATAGGCCGAGGCGACGATATCGGACTGCTCCGCCATGGCGAGATCGGCGATGGCATGCACGCTGGCGAGTTTCATCGCCTCGTTGATGGTGGTCGCGCCGACATCGAGCGCGCCGCGGAAAATGAACGGGAAGCAGAGAACGTTGTTTACCTGATTCGGAAAATCCGAGCGGCCCGTGGCGATGACCGCGTCGGGCCGTGCAGCCTTGGCCAGCTCGGGCTGGATCTCCGGCTCCGGGTTGGCAAGCGCGAGGATGAGCGGCCTTGGCGCCATGCGCTTGACCATCTCGGGCTTGAGTACCCTGCCCGCCGAGAGGCCGAGGAACACGTCCGCGCCGCCGATGATTTCGTCGAGCACGCGCGCATCGGTCTGCTTGGCATAGCGCGCCTTGTTCGGGTCCATCTCCTCCTTGCGCCCGGCATATACCACGCCCTTGATGTCGGAAACCCAGATGTTCTCCATGTTCATGCCCAGGCTCACCAGCAGGTCGAGGCAGGCGAGCGCCGCAGCACCCGCGCCGGAAACCACGAGCTTCACCTTTGCGATGTCCTTGCCGACCACGCGCAGTCCGTTCAAGATTGCTGCGCCGACGATGATGGAGGTGCCGTGCTGGTCGTCGTGGAACACGGGAATCTTCATGCGCTCGCGCAGCATTTTCTCGACGTAGAAGCACTCCGGCGCCTTGATGTCTTCGAGGTTGATGCCGCCGAAGGTGGGCTCGAGTGCGGCGATCACTTCCACCAGCTTGACGGGGTCGAGTTCGTTCACCTCGATGTCAAAACAGTCGATGCCGGCGAATTTTTTGAACAGCACCGCCTTGCCTTCCATCACCGGTTTGGAGGCGAGCGGGCCGATCGCGCCCAACCCCAGTACCGCAGTGCCGTTGGTGATGACGCCGACCAGGTTGCCGCGCGCGGTCAGGTTGCGCGCCTCGGCCGGATCGCGCACGATCTCCTCGCACGCCGTCGCCACGCCCGGCGTATAGGCGAGAGCGAGGTCGCGCTGATTGATCAGGCCTTTGGTCGCGGTGACCGAAATCTTGCCCGGCTTGGGATAACGGTGATAGTCGAGAGCGGCTTTGCGCAGTTGGTCTTCCATTTCTTTTCCAGGGAATGAAACTTGCCGTAAGTGGGCGCAATTATAGTCCTGCGCCACCTCTAACGCTGATGCCCGCGGTCGCCTTGGCGTCGTGCGCTTTTGCCCGCCCGGCAGAACCGTGCGTGCAAGTTATGTCGGCGCGGTGCGCGTAAATTCATTCTGGACGCAAGGGGACCAATGTCATAATTCGACAACATGCCACAGATCTTCGGTGATAAAGGGCGACAAATGAGTAACGCAGCGCGTATTTCGGCGACCAAGCTAGCCGGCAGAATGTCCGAAATCCAACCATTCCAGGTAATGGAAATCTGGAACAGAGCCAGGGAATTGGAGGCGCAGGGCGAGCGCATCATCCAGATGCAGATCGGCGAGCCCGATTTCACCGCGCCCGACCCGGTGATTGCCGCATCTATCGAGGCATTGCAGCAGCACCCGATCCACTATACCGCGGCCGTCGGCATGCCGCGCCTGCGCCACGCGATCTCGCAGCATTACCGCGAGCGCTATGGACTGGAGGTGCCGGTCGGCCGCATCGCCGTCACGGCCGGCGCCTCGGCGGCATTATTGATTGCGGCCGGCGTGCTGATCGAGCCTGGCGATGAAATCCTGATGCCCGATCCAGCCTATCCATGCAACCGCCATTTCGTGCGCTTTTTCGAGGGCCGGGTGAAGAGCATAGCGGTCGGGCCGGAAACGCAGTACCAGATGACGCACGAACTCATCGAGGCCAACTGGTCGGAGAAGACACGCGGTGTGCTTATCGCCTCGCCATCCAATCCGACAGGAACGATGATAGCGCCAGCGGAAATGTGTGCCATCATCGAAACGGTGCAGCGCCGCGGCGGAGTGGCGATAGTGGACGAGATCTATCAGGGGCTCACCTATGCGAGCGAGTTCGCTAGCGCGCTTGCATACTCGGATCGCATCTTTGTGGTGAATAGCTTTTCCAAGTATTTCAGCATGACCGGATGGCGCCTGGGTTGGCTGGTGGTACCGGAGGACTGTACGCGCGAGATCGAGACGTTTGCGCAAAACGCATTCATCTGCCCCTCGGCGCCGGCGCAGTACGCCGGCATCGCAGCTTTTGCACCGGAGACGACCGCGATACTGGAACAGCGCCGCGCCGAATTCAGACGGCGGCGCGATTTTCTCGTACCGGCGCTACGCGAGCTGGGATTCTCCATCCCGGTGATCCCCGATGGCGCGTTCTACATCTACGCCGGGATTGAACGCTTTGGCGCGGATAGCGGAACGTTTGCGCTGGAGGCGCTGGAGCAGGCGGGCGTTGCCATCACGCCAGGCAAAGATTTCGGCACTAATCAAGCCGAGCGCTACGTGCGCTTCGCCTACACACGCTCCCTGCACGATTTGCGCGAAGGCGTTGAGCGGCTGCGCAGATTTCTGCGCCGCTGACGCTGTGCCAGCGCGCTGCGGCGGCCGAATCTAGTGGCCGGTCCCGTAGGTTCCGCTGGCTGACGGAACGACGACAATTGACAGTCAGGCAAGGCGCGACGCTTAGACAGTAGTCGGGCCGACCGCGGCCGCAGGCGACGTGCGTGCGGCCCACGTACGCTGCAAACCTGTCAAGCGAAGATCGCGAGACGCAACACTAGGCGTTGGCCGCGGGCTGGGCGCGCTTGCGCGCCTGCTGCAGGCGCTCCTTTTCGGCCACGACCTTTTGCGCGTACTGGAAGCCGTCGTCGCTGAGCGCACCGGCGTAAAGCTGCAAACCGGGCATCAGGCCGCCGCCGCGGCGCACGGCGTCCTTGAGAATGCGCGTACCCACCAGGACGTTGATCATGGGATCGAGCACCGAATCTTCGCCGCCGAGCTCGTCGAGCTTGTCTTGATGGAATTTGGGGATCACCTGCATCAGGCCTTTTGCACCCATGACGCTCTCGGCGACTGGATTGAAGCGCGATTCAACGGCCATTACCGCCAAGATGAGCAAAGGATCCATGTCGTGCCGGCCGCCGGCGTCGTGTGCGACCTCAACGAATTGTGCGGCCGCATCGAGTGCCACCCTGTACTTGCGCGACAGATAGACCGCCAGGGCGCGATGCTGCGGGTTTTCCGCCTCTGCCGCCGCAGCGGAAAGGGAAATCCCCTCGTGGCGAATGGTGCCGAAAACGGTTGGAGCGGATCCGGCCTGGGCTGCGCGGTCGAGCACCGGACGCGCCCCCATAATAAGCGCGATCACGGCCAGAGCGCCGAACATCGCCAAGCCATTGTGAACCAACGCCATCGTTAAACTGTAGGTGCGCACGGCAAGCTGTTTAAGATTGTCCATGTGTTTACCTCCTTACCAAGAAACCTTAGCAGTGTTCTGCGCCACGCGGTGTGCGCGGCGCAGTCGTTCAGGCGCTTTGGTCAGGCGCTGACTACTCTCATGGTTGGCACTCGCGCTCATTACGCGAGACGGTCGGCTTTTTGCCACGCGCGGCCACCTCAGCGCGCCTGCAACAAGCACGCCCTAAGAGCAAATCCCTAAAATCTAGTTACTTGGAACGGCCAAGCATTAATGCCGTTCAAACTATAAGGAACTACGACCAAAACCTAGCTGGAACTCAAGCCGGCTTCGCGGCGGATACTACAAGATGTGATCTAAAGAATCGGGGGCGGATGCTATCGAATCTACCAGCCATTGTCAAGCGCCGCCGAAACGCGTGCTGCTTTGCAGGAATTTGCCAAGATTTCCCAAATTGACGTTAGCCCAAATTTCAGGCAACCTGATTGGGAAGCTAGACCTGCACGAGAAACAATCCCAGCCACACTACCTGCGATCCCGTTAAAGAGGCGGGTAGCGCAGCCGGGCGCAATTCAGCTGAGTTCGAATGTCCGCGGTACGGCCTTGGCTTGCGCCTAGGCCGACCGCGAGACATCCTTTCCTACGCTAAGGCCTTGAGCCTGTTGGAAAAGGCCAAGCAGCTGCCGGATTCAGGGCGGTTTTCGCCCCTGGCGTTGCCGCAGTCGATGGAGCTGCTGGAGCCACCACCGATCGCGCTGCCGGCATTGCCGGTTTCACAGCAGGTTTAGCCTTTCTTTTCGCCGCTTTCTTTTTGGCGGCTGGCTTCTTGGCCTTTCTAGCTGGCTTTTTTTTTGCTGCTTTTTTTTTCGCAGGCTTTTTCTTCGCGGTCTTTTTCTTGGCCGCTTTCTTTTTCGCAGGCTTTTTAGTTAATGCCCTCTTTTTCTTGGCTTTTTTTGCCGGTTTTTTAGCTGCTTTTTTCGCTTTTTTCTTCGTTGCCATGGTAAAGCTCCTTCATCAGGTTAAAAAAAGACAACTACAGCAAACCCGGCTGGCTAAGCCCGGATTATCCGGCCCGCACGGGATGAACCCCGCGTAGGCCGAATCCCTTCGCCGCTCCTGCGCCAGGCCTTATGCAGCCTTACGCTCGAGCAGGTCACGATACAAAATGGCGGGGTCGAGTTCGATCCCGCCATCCCAAATCAGAGTTCTTGCTTCGGGGTCGATCGCCACACGGCGAAACTGATCCTGATTCCGCCAAAGTTTGAACGCTCCGATTTCGAGCAAGTTGCCGAGAAACACGCTGCCTTCCAAGCCGTCGTCGAAGCGCAGCCAAAGACTGTAATCGTTGTTTACCCGAAATTCCGTCAACCTACGCATGCTTGTCTCCGCTTGACGCCAACCGAGTGTATGTAGTCAATCGAACCTGAACGCGTCTCCCATCAGGCAGTCGATCACGCGGATTTCCCCGGTTGAAGAAAAAAGGCCCGGGCCTTTTGTATGCGCCCGAACACATCGATGTCATTCCGACTTGAATTTGGATAGGTTCAGTTTGGAAAACGCCACTGCCGCCTTGACGCCGCACTGGTAGCGCGACAACGCCCTCGGTGAACCGGGCAAACACTTCGCGGATGCGCACAGAAACGGCGGCCAGGCCTCCTAAAATCGCCGATAACACCTTGGCCGAGGCGACCGAGATCTCGCCCGGGCCGAAACTCATTACGCTGTCGTTGCGCCGAATGATCCGGCACGCAGGATAGGCTGACTGGTTCCCTGCACTTGCTTCAGCGACATTGACACCGTCCACAATTTGCGGCTGCTGTAGATCGGTGACAAGGTACATATGCGTTTTTTCCTTAGCGGTTTCTAGTGTGCCAATCGCTTCTTTTCTCGATGTCGCGCCGAAGAAACTTAGCCTACAACCACAATATATAGTACCCAATAACCGTCTCGCAACTAATTTTAGTGATGCGCTTTTGATTTTGCAAGAACTTTTTGAAAGAAATTGGTTCGCGCGCAAACGCGTCGCTGCATGCGCGGCAAAAACTTCCAGCTGAATTCGTTCGCGCCTTTCGAAAACGATAGCGCCGCAAATCGCGCTCATCGACATGCGGCGGCGCAATCCGAACATCGATTGCGCCGCCGCCCGAGTTGCGTTGAGAATCGCTATTCGATCGAGCGACGAAAGCGCGGCCAATCGAAGCTTGCGCCCGGGTCGGTCTTGCGCTCTGGAGCAATGTCGCAGTGCCCGGCGACATCTACTATCGGATAGGCCGACTGCAGCGCGCGCACGAGTTGCGCAAGCACACGATACTGTGGCTCGGCATAAGGGACGACGTCGGTACCCTCGAGTTCGATGCCGATGGAGAAATCGTTACAGCGGCTGCGGCCGCGCCAAGAGGACGCTCCCGCGTGCCAAGCGCGCTTGGTGCACGGCACGAACTGCAGCAACTCGCCCGTGCGGCGGATCAGGAAATGCGCCGACACCCGCTGCCCGGCCAAATTCCGGTAGTAAGGATGGGCAGCGCAATCCAACTCGTTGGCAAACAAGCGCAGAATGCCATCGCCGCCGAATTCGCCCGGAGGCAGGCTGATGTTATGGATTACGAGCAGCGTGATCGCCTCGCCCGGCGGCCGGTCGTCGCAGTTGGGAGAGGCGAGGTAGCGCGCCGCATCCACGCGCCCGGCGGCGTCGGCGATCATGGACGCGGTTCGTTGATCCCCAGCCGCTCCATGCGGTAACGCAACGCGCGAAACGTGATTCCGAGTACTTTGGCCGCCGCAGTGCGGTTGAAACGCGTCTGGGTTAGAGCTTCGAGTATGGCTTCGCGTTCTATCCGGTCGAGATAATCCTGCAACGGCCATTTGCCGCCGGGAGCGGACTCCTCTGCCTGGCGCGGCGGCGTCAATAGCAGGTCATCCGGCTCAATCTCGCCTCCGCCGCACAAAGCTACGGCGCGTTCCAGGATATTCTCCAGTTCGCGCACGTTGCCCGGAAAATCGTGCCCGGCGAGCAGGGCCTGCGCTTGCTTGGACAGGCGCGGCGCGCCGCCGCCGACTCCGCCAAGGCGCGCGAGGATGGAGTCGGCCAGCGATGGGATATCTTCGCGACACTCCTTCAAGGATGGCATTCTCAACTCGATCACGTTGAGGCGAAAATACAAGTCCTGGCGGAATTTACCTTGTTCCACCAGCGCTGATAGGCTTTGGTGCGTGGCGCATATCATGCGCACGTCGACCGGATCCTCGCTGGTTGCGCCGACCTTGCGCACCCGCTTCTCCTGGATCGCGCGCAGAAGCTTTACCTGCATCGACAACGGCAGGTCGGCGACTTCGTCCAGAAACAACGTGCCGCCATGCGCGACCTGGAAGAAGCCGTCGCGATCGGCCTCCGCCCCGGTAAACGCGCCTTTTTTGTAACCGAAGAACTCGCTCTCCATGAGATTCTCCGGGATAGCGCCGCAGTTCACCGGCACGAATGGCCGGTCATGGCGGGCGCCCTGTTCATGGATCAGGCGCGCGGCCAGTTCCTTGCCGCTGCCGGATTCACCGCTGACGTATACAGGGGCCTGGCTGCGGGCAAGCTTATGGATCATCTCGCGCGCGTGCTGCATCGCGGGCGATTCGCCCAAAAGAAGGTGGCCAGCGTCCTTTGCCGCGGAAGCCCGCTGCGGCAGCCTGAGCGCGGACTTGATCAAGCTGCGCAGATCCTCCAGGGAGACCGGCTTGGACAGGTAGTCGAAAGCGCCGGCCTTGAGCGCCGCGACCGCGTTGTCGGTACTGCCGAAAGCGGTGATCACCGCGACTGGAAGGTCACGGCAATTCGCCCCGATGAAACGCACCAGTTCCAGTCCCTCGCCGTCGGGCAAGCGCATGTCGGTAAGGCACAAGTCGAACGGCTTTGCCTTTAGCAGGGTTTGCGCTTCGGCGATGCTGGCCGCCGCTTCCACCGAAAGTCCCATGCGCTCCAGGGTGATCTCGAGCAGTTCGCGAATGTCGGCCTCGTCATCGACCACCAAAACATTGGCGCCGCTCGGTCCGCTTTTACGTTCGTCGCGCTTCATGCCGGTCTGCCGCCGCACAGTATGCGGAAATCCGCCCCGCCACCTTCGACCGGTGCCTCCACGTACTCCAGGATGGCACCGTTGGCGGCAGACATCTCGCGTGCGATATACAGTCCAAGGCCGGTGCCGCCGCTATAGGTAGTGAAAAAGGGCTCGAACAATTGCTGGCGCAGGTGCGTAGGCACGCCCTCGCCGTCATCGATCACGTGCAATTCTACCCGATTCGCTTGGCGCCGAACCACGATGCGCACGCTGCCATCGCGTTTACGCGAGTGCCGCCATGCATTGCGCAGCAGATTCCACAGCACCTGCTGCAGGTGCACTCGGTCGAACACGATCTCGCCCGCCTCGTGCAGTTCGAGCACGAAACTCTGCGCCGGTAGTTTCTCGTTTTGCGCGAACTCGTCGACGAAGGAGGGGAGGAAAGCCGTGAGCCGGATAGGCTCCGGATGAACCTGGTCGCGCCGCGTCAATTCCAGCACGTCGCGCACCATGCGATCCAGGCGCTTGGCGTTGTCCTGAATGATGCGCAGCAGGCGATCCTGCGACGGCGCGCGCTCGTCCTCCAGCAATAGTTCGCTCGCATGGCTGATCGCCGACAGGGGGTTGCGGATCTCGTGCGCGATATTGGCGGTAAGTCTCCCCAGAGCCGCCAGTTTCAGCTGCTGCGCCTGCTCCTGCAGACGCGACAGATCCTCGAGGAATACCAGGGAAATTCTGTCCTCTTCGGCGCCCGCTTCGACAAATCGCGCGCGCACCAGCTTGCCGCTGCCAGGCATAAGTAGAGTTTCCAGCGAATTAGCCCCCCGGCTGCGCCAGCGCGCCAACTGGCGCGCAATCTCAGGCGAGTAGTTCGCGATCTGGTCAAGCTCCGGCGCCGGAAAACCGAGGAGCAGCGACACTTGCCGATTATGCTGGCGCACCAATCCGTTGCTGTCCACCACCAGCACGGCGTCCTGCATGTCCTGGATAACCAGTTGGTTGATGCGCAACTGATTGCTCAAGTCGACCGAGCGCTGGCGCATCACGCGTTCCTGGCGGATGACGCGCTGCGCCAACTGATTGGTGATCACTGCCGTGGCAAAATAGCCGATCGAAAGCAACCCCGGCTGCACGTAGTTGGCCGTGCTGTGATCAAGAACCAGGATCCAATAGGTCTGCTCGAGCAAGATCGCGATCGAGGCGAGTGCGGCATAGAACAGCATCAGCGCACCGCGGCTCACCAGCGCGGCGGCCGCGAGCGAGATCAGAAGCATCACACCCAGCCCGCTCTTAAAACCGCCGCTCGCGTACATCAGCAACACCGACGCGACGATGTCGGTAATGACGTGCAGACTCAACTGGATATCGAAGAATCTGCGCATTCGCTCCAGCAGCACCTGATAAACGACTGCCAGCAGCAGGTAGGTGCTGCTGACATACTTGAACCGCGCGAGATCGTGACTGCCGAAGTTGAGGCCGTCGCCAAATATCAGCACTGCCGTCAGGAACACCGCGGCGAGGACCATGCGGTAAATATTGAAATAGCGAAGCGAGACCCAGAACGTATCGGGTTGCGTATCCGGCGCGAACTGCCAGGTAGTCATCTCAGAGTCGGTTTCGAAATGAGGGGGCGATCTTCCCTCATGCTCCCCTAAATCGGCGCGCTGCAAAATTCATTTTGCAGCGGTTTCTAAGATTGACGCGAACCCGCCAAGCGGCGGTGCTCGACGCAGCAGTAGAATTTGTCGCCGTCTGCGACGGCCTCGTTCTGCGGAAGATACAGACCGCAATGGCTGCAATTCACCATCTTTTGAGAGACAGCGTCTGGCGCATCCTTGTGCGCGTCATTGCGGCGAAAGCCCTTGGCCAGCCACCACACGACGATTATGGCCAGGATCAGCAGCAGGAATTTGCTCAAAATGCACCGTGATTAGGCAATTAGACTCGGCGCGCCGGCGAAGCGTGTCTGCGCCGCAACCTATTTCGCGGCCGTGGCGGCCACCCGCTCGAGGCGGTAGCCGTGTTGATAGACCGCGCTTAGCCGCCAACCGTTCTCCGGCGTAAGTTGGAGCTTACCGCGGATGCGACTGACATGCGTATCGACCGTGCGCGTATTCAATTCGGCGGACTGTCCCCATACCGCTTCCAGGATATGCCCACGCGAGAGCAGCCGGCCGAGATTTCGCAGCAGAAACACTGCCAGTTCGTAGTCCTTCTGCGTCATCGCCACGTTCACCCCGTCCAGCGCCACTTGGCGGCTGCGGCTATCCACCCGCAACCGCCCGTATTCGAGCACCTCCGGTTCGTGACTCGGGCGCACGCGCCGTGCTAACGCCCCAATGCGTGCCAGGAGCTCGAGTTTGCCCAAGGGCTTAACCATGTAGTCGTCAGCGCCGTTGGAAAGTGCGTGCACGATGTCTTGCTCACGCTGGCGCGCAGTCACAAACAGCACCGGCACCGGCTCCCCAATATTGGCCCTGATCCAGACCAGCACCTGCGCGCCGGACATCTCCGGAACCTCCCAGTCGAGGAGAAACATGTCGAATGTCTCGCGCTGTGCCGCGCGTATCAAATCCTTGCCAAGCGCGTAGCTGTGACAGCTATGGCCCGCGGCTTGCAGCCATGCCAGGATCAGGTCTGACTGGTCCAGGTCATCCTCCAGCAAGGCAATGCGCATGGCAGGTCAGTCCGCTATCACTAGCGGTAGGTGATCCACCAAGGACCACCGGCGACGGTCGAGTGCGTCCCGGTATCGTCCGTCACGCTTGAATCCGGCATTACTCATATTTCACTTCGACGCGTCCAAGATAATCTTCAAGGCGCGCCACCAACCCGGATATTGCGGCCGCGTCGCGCTCGCGCGCGCGCTCCTCCAAAGCGGCACCGAGCCGAGAAATCTCGGGAAAACCGTAGGCACCGCCCGCCCCCTTCATGCGGTGAGCCGCGACGCGTATCGTCTCGAAATCGCCGTCTGCCAATGCCGCACGCAGACTTTGCACGTCGGCGGCCCGATGCGCCAGGAAACGCGGCACCAGCGCGGAAATCTGCCGCTCGACAGCTACGACCAGCTTTTCGGACACACTCCCCTCCTGCGAATATATTACCAGACGCACGCGGTACTGAGCCCTGCAACTTTCGGAATTGACGCTTTCGCAAAAAAGTACGATGCTTTGGCGCACATGAGATTTTCGTCCCAATCCGGCACCAATGTGGCGCTCGGCGCCGGCATCGCCGTGGTGACGGCGATTACCCTCATCCAGTATGGCGAGCAGCGGGCGGTCGCGCGCTCTACGGCACGTGCAGCATCCAGGACATAACCGAGCGTATGCACGACGACAAGGAACTCGCGCACATGCAGCAGCAGCTGGAGACAGCCATGCGCGCGTCCAAGCTGTCCATGTGGGAGATCGATTTCAACAGCCAAACCTATGCAGGTGATGGCGAATCTGCTGTCCAACGCGGCAAAATACTCGCCGCGCGGCGCCTGTGTCGAAGTGCGCATGGAGCGCAGGCGCAATACCGTACGTGTCAGCGTTTTCAACCCCGGCCCGGGCATCCCGGAAGAGTTCAAGCCGCGCGTTTTCGACAGGTTTGCCCAGGCCGACAGCTCGAATTCCCGTCAGCGCGGCGGTACCGGTCTGGGACTCGCAATCTGCAAAATGATCATAGACAGGCTCGGGGGGCAGATAGGGTTCGTAAGCACCCCCGGCGCAGGCGCCACTTTTTATTTTGATCTGCAAGCTCAGGCGCAGGCAATTGCGCAGCGCGCGGAGAGACGCCGCGCACTGCGCACGACGTAGACCGGACGAGGCGGGACCAGGCAAAGTGCCTACGGCTGGGGAAAAGCCCGTATGCCACGAACAAGGGGGGTGCACCTCCCTTGTAAATCCCCCGGCACGCAGACTTGCCCTTTGCCGAAACCTTGGCCATTTTTCGTTGATCGAGACGCATAAGTGAATACTGAGGTACCAGTATGGGAAGCGCGCTGAATAGAATCATGGTGGTGGAGGATGATCCGGATATTCAACTCATCACCCGACTCGGTCTGGAGATCTGCGGCAGCTATGACGTGCGGGTTTGCGGATCCGGTCCCGAAGCCGTGCAAGCGGCCGCGGCGTACGCGCCTGACCTGATATTGCTGGACATGATGATGCCGGGGATGGACGGACTTGCCACCATGGACGCCTTGCGCAATCTGCCTGGGCTGGCGGCTACCCCGACGATCTTCCTCACTGCCAACGCGCAGGACCGGTTGCGCCAAGACCTGCTGCAGCGCGGCGCGCTCGGCGTCATACTCAAGCCGATCGAACCGCAGGGGCTGGTGGATCAGATCCGCGCGATCTGGCAGCGTTTCAGCTCAAGCGCTCCGACTTGACCTGCCGCGTGGCAGGGCGCTACGGGGCCGCACCGGATGTGAGCGGCAAATGCGGCAGCGTCTGACGCAGCGGCTCCCCGATGGCATCCCAGTAGGGCAACGCCACCCCGAGCACCACCAGGAAGGCGATGAGCGTCATCCAGACACCGAAGCGGAATATTTCCGGCGCGCTCAAGTAGCCGCGTTCGTACACGACGAGCGACGAAGCGCTCTGCGCAGGGTAGTACAGTACGGCATCCCCGGCGATCATGACCGCGAGCCCGCAGATCATCGGATTGAGTCCGGTGGCGCTTCCGATCGACATCGCGATGGGAATGGTGGTGGCGAGAAAGCCGGTGATGTTCGGGATCAGCAGACGCACGGGCACCGCGCCGGCGAGCAGCGTCGCGACCAGTAGGACAGGGTGCTCCTGAAATGCCGGAACGGCGCGCACGATCAGCCCGGCAATCCACGCGCTCGCGCCGCTGCCGGCAAGCGCGCGCGCGAGGGACAGTGACGAGGCGAGCACGAAGAAGTTGGTCCAGCCGATGGTGCGCTCGAACTCGTTCCAGCTGAGCACCCCGATGCGCGGCATCAGCAGGAAGATCCATGCCAGCAGAGCGGGCACCACCGGATGCCAGTGGTGGAGGGCGTCCGTCAGCCAGAGCAATGAGGCGCCCAGCGTGATGATGACGGTGCGGACTTCCTTGCCCGAGAGTGCCTTGGGCAAGCGCGGCGGCAACACCGGCAGAGGCGCGTCGAACCCCCGCCGGTAGCGAAAGTAGATCAGCGCAGACCCGATCACCAGCAGCGCACAATAGGGCACGCTCATGAGCAGCAGCCACTGGCTCCAATAAATGCCGCCGATCAGCGAGGCGGCAACCATCGGCGTGATGCCGCCGGTGAGCAGCACAGTGGAGGCCAGCCGGTTGATCGAGTTGAGCGCCATCATGATTGCGCTTGCCAGCGGTGCGCGGCGCGGCACCTGGCCGAGTTCTAAAGCCTGCTCGTAGACGTGCACAAGAATACCGGTGCGCGTCGTCGCCGAGGGCAGCATCAAGGTGAGCACAGGGAAAGCTAGCAGCAACTGCAGGTACAGCGAGCGTGCGTTGCCGCGCGAGCGGCGCAGGAAGACCAGCGCAACCCGCTCGGCCAGGCCGCTGTGCGAGACGGCGAGTCCGATCGTTAGCACACCGAGGAGAAAATAGGCGACCGGTTCGGAAAACCCCACCAGCGCTTCGGCAAATCCCGGAACACCGCCCGATAGCACGAGGGCGAGGACCAGCACCAGGCTGGTTACGCCGGCCGGCAGCGCCTCGCTGCACCACAGGCCGATCGCGAGGACCGCTACCGCGATCACGCGTTTTCCGGCTTCGGGCAGTCCGACGGGCGCGGGCATCGCAATCAGCGCAGCACACAGGACGACGAGCGTTGCGACCGTCGCCGCAGGCCGCCACGCCGGAGACCGTGCCCGCGCATGGGCAGCGGAAACGCGGTCGATATCTTCGAGCTGACGAACCATCACGGTGACAGCGTGACACAGCAGCGCTGCCTTATCAACGTGCAACTACAATATACTGATCGAATCCCGAAAGGCAGGCCCACTGCGCGCCAGCCTATCCTGCTGTAGCCCCAGCGCCGCGGCGACCTCTGCGAGCATGCGCCATGCACGCGCGCCCGACATTCACGTATCATCCCGTATCAGGCATCGCCTGGAACAAGTATTTCGAATCCTTTTTGTTCACCACAGCTCCGGAGGGGACAGCGCATGATCTACGAAATCAGGACCTACGACATCAAACCCGGTTCGCTCGCCGAGGTCGAAAAACGCTTCGGCGAAGGCTACGAAAAGCGCAAGACCTACTCACCCATGGCCGCGTTCTGGCACACCGAAATCGGCCCGCTGAACCAGATCATCCACGTCTGGCCATACAAGGACCTCGAAGAGCGTGCGCGCATCCGCGCCGCCGCGGTCAAGGACAAGGCATGGCCGCCGGTCATCGCCGAGTTCATCGTGGCTATGCGCTCCGACATCATGCAGACGTTTCCATTCTCGCCGGAAATGAAACCCGGCAAGATGGGACCGTACTTCGAAATGCGCACCTATACCTATCCGGCCGGCAGCCTGCCGACACTCACCGATAACTGGCAAAGAGCCCTGCCAGGCCGGCTGAAGTTCGGGCCGATCTGCGGCGTGATGTATTCCGAACTTGGCGCGCTCAACAAATTCGTGCATATCTGGCCCTACACCTCGCTCAACCAGCGCAATGAGATCCGCGACCAGGCGCGAGCTTCGGGCGTCTGGCCGCCTTCGGCACTTGCCAAAAAGGAAGGCCGCCAAGGCTTGAGCTATGTGGCACAGGAGAACAAGATCATCATGCCGTCCGCGTTTTCGCCGATACAGTGAGGACTGGCCTTCAGGGGCCATTTCAGTAAATTTGAAATGGCCTCTTAGGTTGAACTAGCCGGCACCATAGGTTTGCTCGATCTTCTTGATGCCGCTCAAGCCTAGCATTTCGTTGCACTCCGCCCAGGCGAGCATCGAATGCTTGGCATGCGCTTCGGTTGTCCCCTCGCGCTTGATCACCTCCAGCGTCTTGCGCATCGCGTGCGCGGCGGACAGCGTCAGGGCGAGCGGAAAGATCGCCAGATTGACGCCGAGTTGCTCGAGTTCCTGCACCGGAAACATCGGCATGGTGAACGACTCGGAGTTTAGATAAGCAATCGGCCCGGGCAGCTTGCGCAGAAACGCGCGCGCCTCCTCGGGCGTGTAAGGGCCTTGCACCAGCAGCATGTCCGCGCCCGCCTCGTGGTACGCGTGCAGGCGATCCATGGCGGACGCCATGCCTTCTACCGCGATGGCGTCCGTGCGCGCGATCATCAGGAAGTTCGGGTCGGTGCGGGTGTCGAGAAACGCCTTGATCTTGCCGACCATCTCCTGCGTCGAGACCACCGCCTTACCCGCCATCGAGCCGCACTTCTTGGGCAGGGCCTGATCTTCCATCTGGATTGCGGACACGCCCGCGCGCTCGAATTCGCGCGTCGTGCGCACGACGTTGACCACATTGCCGTAGCCCGTGTCCGCGTCCGAAACCAACGGAATCGAGAGGACGTCAGTCATCTGCGCCGCGCGCTGCGACATCTCGGTCAGGGTCATCAGGCCGACGTCCGGCTTGCCGTAGGTGCTCTCGACTGCGTATCCGGACATGTAGGCCGCAGTAAACCCCGCCTGCTCCACCAGGCGCGCGCCGAGTGCATCGCCGGCGCCGGGCGCAACGACGATGCCGTGTTGGGATAACTGTTGGCGCAATCGCGCGCGGATTTCGGCAAAGCGGGACATCGGAGACCTCCTGATAATGGGACGAAACGAAGAAATCAACGAAACGGCAGGAAACTCAATCCTAGCTCATTTCGCGCGCTTGGCTGATGGCAGCGGTCTAGTGCTTACTAGGCGCCGCCGCGTATCGTGCCCAAAGAATATTGCGCCCACCCCCGGCCGATTGCAATGCCGATTAGGTCGCAAAGGCGCGTATCGGGCGTAGGCAATCTCGCGCACTTGTCCGTGTGCTCACCACCTCGTACGTACGTGCCCTTTCGCTGAGGCGTGCGCAGTTTGAGACGGTAGGGAAATATACCCATGGGCCTGCGCGTTTTCCACGCAGCCTTCGTACTCCTTGTAACCTTTGAGAGACTCTGCAACCACATCCCGGTTAAAAGCGAGATGCTGCCACCGCCATTGCCGGTTATTGTCCAGGTAGAAACGCCAGATTAAGTTCATGTATCGAATCCTCCACTCGCCCAGTGTACGCCCTGTGCAAATTCTGGCCGAGACCGCCACAAAAGTCGGACAAGTGACTGCTGCGCACAAAAGGACGGAAGCGCTGTTTCTACTTAGAGCTCATTACAAAATGAGGGAATACATCCCTTCATACTCCCCTATATCAGGGGCCATTTCGGTAATTCTGAAATGGCCTCTTAGCTTTCCGGCCTTCTTTGGACTGCTTAGGATATGCTAGTGGTGCCGGGAGGGGGAATCGAACCCCCATGGTGTCACCACCGCGGGATTTTGAGTCCCGTGCGTCTACCAATTCCGCCATCCCGGCCGTGCGCGCCGATCGGTGCGCAAGGGATGCGAATTATGCTCTAATTGGCGCCTCACCTCAACCGAGACGGCCCCGTAATGCCGCTCACACTGGACGATTTCGACTATTTCCTGCCGCAGGAGCTGATCGCGCAATTTCCGGCGCCTGAACGCGGCGCGAGCCGCCTGCTGCGACTTGCGGGCGAGTCCCTTGCGGATAACCGATTCGCCGAGTTGCCGCAGTTCCTGCGCTCAGGCGACCTGCTGGTGTTCAACGACACACGCGTGATCAAGGCGCGTCTCTACGGCGTCAAGGCGAGCGGCGGAAAGATCGAGGCACTGGTGGAGCGCATCACCGCACCGCACGAAGCGCTCGCGCAGATGCGCGCCAGCCATGCGCCCAAGCCCGGTGCGCGCCTCAACTTCGACGACGCGATCGCAGCCGAAGTGATCGAGCGGCGCGGCGATCTGTACCGGCTGCGCTTTAGCGCAAGCGCGAGCGTGTTCGACCTGCTCGAACGCCACGGCCATGTGCCCCTGCCGCCCTATATCACCCATGCCGATCGCAACGAGGACGCGGCACGCTATCAGACCGTCTATGCGCGTAATCCCGGAGCGGTGGCAGCGCCGACGGCGGGGCTGCATTTCGATCAGGCCATGCTGGTGCGGCTGCGCGCAATGGGCGTGCAGATCGCTTGGCTCACATTGCACGTCGGCGCCGGCACGTTTCAGCCGGTGCGCGTGAATAATATTGCGGAACACCGCATGCATAGCGAGAGCTACGAAATCCCGGATGCCACGGTGCAGGCGATCGCGGCGGCGCGCGCGGCGGGACGCGCAGTGATCGCAGTCGGCACCACCAGCCTGCGCGCGCTCGAGTCGGCTGCGCGCGAAGGCGTGCTGCGCGCAAGCGCAGGCGAAACCGACCTGTTCATCACGCCAGGCTACGTTTTCCGCGTGGTGGACCGGCTGATCACCAACTTTCACCTGCCCCGCTCCACACTGCTGATGCTGGTCGCCGCCTTCGCCGGCCTGGAGCCAGCGCGCGCCGCCTATCGCCACGCGATCAGCGAGCGCTACCGTTTCTTCTCCTACGGCGACGCCATGCTGATTGATAGAATGCCCCGATGAAATTCACATTGCACGGCGTCGACGGCCGCGCGCGCCGCGGCACGCTCGCGCTGACGCACGGCCAGATCGAGACCCCCGCCTTCATGCCGGTCGGCACCTACGGCACGGTGAAGGCGATGAGTCCTGCCGAGTTGCACGAAATCGGTGCCGACATCGTGCTCGGCAACACCTTTCATCTGTGGCTGCGCCCCGGGCTCGAGGTGATCGCCGCGCACGCGGGGCTACACCGCTTCATGGGCTGGGACGGACCGATACTCACCGACTCGGGCGGCTTCCAGGTGTTCAGCCTCGGCGCGTTGCGCAAGATCTCCGAGGAAGGGGTGAAGTTCGCCTCGCCTGTGAACGGCGACCGGCTGCTCCTCACACCGGAGGAGTCGATGCGCATCCAGCGCGTGCTCGATTCCGACATCGCAATGATCTTCGACGAATGCACGCCCTACCCCGCGGATCTGCGCCAGGCGGGCGAGTCGATGCGCCTGTCGCTGCGTTGGGCCGAGCGCAGCAAGCGCGCGCACGAGGGAAATCCGAGCGCGCTCTTTGGCATCGTCCAGGGCGGAATGTTCGAAAACCTGCGCGACGAATCGCTTGCCGAATTGCAGGGAATCGGCTTCGACGGTTACGCCATCGGCGGTCTATCGGTGGGAGAACCCAAGGAAGACATGCGCCGCATGCTCGCGCACACTGCGCCGCAGCTGCCCGCGGGTCAGCCGCGCTACCTGATGGGCGTGGGCACCCCCGAAGACTTAGTCGATGCGGTTACAGCCGGCATCGACATGTTCGACTGCGTGCTGCCCACGCGCAATGCCCGCAACGGCTGGCTGTTCACGCGCTACGGCGACATCAAGATCAAGAACGCGGTTCACCGCTTCGACACCCGGCCGCTGGACGAAACCTGCGCTTGCTACTGCTGTCGCCACTTTACGCGCGCCTACCTGCACCACCTGCACCGGGTAAACGAAATTCTGGGGGCGCGCCTCAACACCATGCACAACCTGTACTACTATCTCGCATTGATGCGCGAGCTGCGCGCGGCCATCGCCGCGGGCAACTTGACCGAATACAGCGCGGCATTTCGCGAGCAGCGCAGCGCCGCCGCCGATTGCGCGGCGTAAGGCCTGCGCCGCCAAGCCTTGAGCTGCGTAACGGTAGAAGCGCCTGCTGCAATCGGCCCAAATGCCGCTAAGCGCCGCGCCAATGCTGATATAATTCCTTGTTGTTTCGACAGTAAATGGAGATACCCTTGCTGATTTCCTCTGCACACGCCCAGGCAGCTTCCAGCCCCGCAGGGCTCCTGTCCGGCGAGGGATTCATGGGCCTATTGCCCATCATCCTGATGTTCGCGCTGCTGTACTTCCTCATGATCCGCCCGCAGATGAAGCGCGCCAAGGAGCTGAGGGCGATGACCGACGCCCTGCAAAAAGGCGATGAGGTGATCACCGCCGCGGGCATGGTGGGTAGAATCACCAAGGTGGGCGAGACCTATATCAGCCTCGAAATCGCCCCGGGCACGGAGATCCAGATGCAGAAGGTGGCGGTGCAAACCCTGCTGCCCAAAGGCTCGATCAAGGCGATGTCCTGAAACACGCGGGAACGAAAGCAGTGCTGGTTCGTTTCTGCATTGTTCCTACTAACTGAAACCACATGAACCGCTATCCGCTCTGGACCTACGTTATCATCGCATGCGCGCTGGTGCTCGGCCTTACCTACACGCTGCCGAACTTTTTTGGCGAATCGCCGGCGGTGCAGATTTCCAGCGTCAAGGCCACGGTAAGAGTCGACACGGCCCTGCTCACGCGCGTGGAGGCGGCACTCAAAGGCGCCAACATCGCGGCCCAGGGTACTTTCCTCGACCCCAACAGCGTCAAGGTGCGCTTCGCCGACACCGACACTCAGCTGAAGGCCAAGGACGTTCTGAGCCAAAGCCTCAACCCCGACCGCGACAACCCCTCCTTCGTCGTCGCGCTCAACCTGCTTTCTTCGTCGCCGACCTGGCTCACCGCCATTCACGCGCTGCCCATGTATCTGGGCCTCGACCTGCGCGGCGGCGTGCACTTCATGCTGCAGGTGGACATGAAAGCGGCCCTGACCAAGCGGCTGGAGAATCTGACCGGAGACATCCGCACGCAGCTGCGCGACAAGAATATCCGCCACACCGGCATCAGCCGCGAAGGCAGCAATATCTTGGTGAAATTCCGCGACGCCGACACGCGCTCCAAGGCGCGCAAGGTGCTCGAGGACAGCCAACAGGACCTGACCTTTGCCGAGCAGGACCTGTCGGGCGGAGAATTCCGCCTGACCGCGTCGATCAAGCCCGAGGCGGTGAAGCGCACGCAGGAGTCGGCGCTGAAGCAGAACATCACCACCCTGCAGAACCGCATCAACGAACTGGGCGTCTCCGAACCGATCATCCAGCAGCAGGGCGCCGATCGCGTGGTCGTGCAACTGCCGGGCGTGCAGGACACGGCGAAGGCGAAAGAGATACTCGGGCGCACCGCGACCCTGGAAATCCGCATGGTCGACGAGGAGAACAGCAATCCGGCCGTCCTGATGGCAGCCCAGCAGGGCCAGGTTCCGTTCGGCACCGAGCTCTACACCGAGCGCGGCGGCTCGCCGCTGCTGGTGAAGAAACAGGTCGTGCTCACCGGGGACCGGCTCACCGATGCCCAACCCGGATTCGACGGCCAGACGCAGGAACCCGCGGTGCACCTTACTTTGGATGGCCCCGGCGCGCGCATATTCAAGGATGTGACGCGCGAGAACGTCGGCAAGCGCATGGCGATCCTGCTGATCGAGAAAGACAAGGGCGAAGTGATCACCGCACCGGTGATCCGCAGCGAGATCGGCGGCGGACGCGTGCAGATCAGCGGGCGCATGAGTACTACCGAGGCGACCGACGTCGCGCTGCTGTTGCGCGCGGGGTCGCTCGCCGCGCCCATGGAAATCATCGAGGAACGCACCATTGGACCGAGCCTCGGCGCCGACAACATCAGCAAGGGCTTTCATTCCACATTGTGGGGCTTCACGGCGATCGCCGTATTCATGAGCATCTATTACGCAGTGTTCGGCATTATTTCCGTGCTGGCGCTGTCGTCCAACCTGCTCCTGCTGGTGGCGATCCTGTCGCTGCTGCAGGCGACGCTGACCCTGCCCGGCATCGCCGCCGTCGCGCTCACCCTGGGCATGGCCATCGACGCCAACGTGCTCATCAACGAACGCATCCGCGAAGAAATGCGCAACGGCGCCACGCCGCAGGCGGCGATCCACGCCGGCTACGAACGCGCTTTCGGCACCATTCTCGACTCCAACGTGACCACCCTGATTGCGGGATTGGCGCTGCTGATCTTCGGCTCCGGCCCGATCCGCGGCTTCGCCGTGGTGCACTGCCTCGGTATCCTGACTTCGATCTTCAGTTCCGTGGTCATATCGCGCGCGGTCGTCAACCTGACCTACGGCTCGCGTCGCCGGCTGGACAAGCTGGCGATTGGAAATACGAGCTGGAAATGACGCTAAGCATCGAATTGTTGGCTTCGGCCGCGATACGGGAGCCTCGAGTCCCGCACCGCTTAACTTCGCCCTGCGAAGTTAGCCTGCGCCGAAAATTCCATGAACACAATTTCGCGCTGACGCGCGGCTGGGGTCGCTAGATGGAATTCTTCAAGATCCGCAAAGACATCCCGTTCATGCGCCATGCGCTGGTGTTCAACATCATATCGTTGGTCACCTTCCTCTTGGCGGTATTCTTCCTTGCCACCAAGGGGCTGCACTATTCGATCGAATTCACCGGCGGCAGCGTGATCGAGGTCGCCTACGACCAACCGGCCGAAATCCAGAAAGTCCGCAGCGCGCTCGAGGCGGCCGGCTACGTCGACACTTCGGTGCAGAATTTCGGCTCGTCGCGCGACGTGTTGATCCGCATGCCGCTCAAGGAAGGCCAGTCGAGCGCCGACCAGTCGAAGAAAGTCATGGATACGCTATCGGCGCAGGACAAGAGCGTGCAGCTGCGCCGGGTGGAATTCGTCGGCCCGCAGGTGGGGCGCGAACTGGCCGAAAACGGCGCGCTCGCCCTGGTCATCGTCTGCCTCGGCATCATGGCCTACCTCGCCCTGCGGTTCGAGTGGCGCTTTGCCGTGGCCGCGATCATCGCCAACCTGCACGACGTCATCATCATCCTCGGTTGTTTCGCGCTGTTTCAGTGGGAATTCTCGTTGCCGGTGCTCGCGGCGGTGCTGGCCGTGCTCGGCTACTCGGTGAACGAGTCGGTGGTAATCGCGGACCGGGTACGCGAGAATTTCCGCAAGATGCGCAGAGCCTCGGTCACGCAGATCATCGACAATGCCATCACCAGCACCATTTCGCGCACCATCATCACGCACGGCAGCACCCAGGCGATGGTGCTGTCCATGCTGCTGTTCGGCGGTGCCGCACTGTATTACTTCGCGCTGGCGCTGACCATCGGCATCTGTTTCGGCATCTACTCCTCGGTACTGGTCATGGCGCCGATCGTCAAATGGCTGGGCGTGTCGCGCGAGCAGTTCATCCGCCCGCCGAAGAAAGAGAAGCAGGAAGCGGTGGTTTGACTTTGGAGGTGCGCGGCGCTATATGCGCCGCGCCAGATCCGCGGCTTTACCGGTGTAGGTCCAGGGAGCGAGTGCGAGCAGGCGCTGCCGTTCCGCGTCAGGAATCGCGAGCTGCCCGATGAATTGCTGCAGCGATTCGCGCGTGATGCCTTTGCCGCGCGTGAGCGCCTTCAACTGCTCATAGGGTTCGGGCAGGCCATAGCGGCGCATGACTGTCTGCACCGCCTCCCCCAGAACTTCCCAGGTCGATTCGAGGTCCGCACGCAGCGCCGCCGGATTGGCCTCCAGCTTGTTCAGGCCTTTCAAGCAGGAAACGTAGCCGAGCAAACTGTAGCCAAGCGCCACACCGACGTTACGCAGCACGGTCGAATCGGTCAGATCGCGCTGCCAGCGCGACAGCGGCAGCTTTTCGGACAGATGGCGTAAGAGCGCATTGGCCAGCCCCAGGTTACCCTCGGAGTTCTCGAAATCGATCGGATTGACCTTGTGCGGCATGGTGGAAGAACCCACCTCTCCCGCGACCACTCGTTGCTTGAAATAGCCGAGCGATACATAGCCCCAGATGTCGCGGTCCAGGTCGATCAGAATGGTATTGGCGCGCGCGCAGGCGTCGAACAGTTCGGCCAGCGCGTCGTGCGGTTCGATCTGGGTCGTGTAAGGATTGAATTCCAGCCGCAGCGCTTCGACGAATCTGCGCGCGAAACCTTCCCAATCGTATGCGGGGTACGCGGCGAGGTGCGCGTTGTAATTGCCGACGGCGCCGTTGATCTTGCCGGTCAAGCCGACCGCGGCAATGCGCGCTCGCGCGCGGGCGAGGCGATGGACGACGTTGGCCATCTCCTTGCCCAAGGTGGTCGGCGTCGCCGCCTGGCCGTGGGTGCGCGCGAGCATCGGCGTATCGGCGAGTTCATGCGCGACGCTGCGCAGCCTGCCTATGATTTCGTCGAGCGCCGGCAGCATAACCTTCTCGCGCGCATCGCCTAGCATCAGCGCGTAAGCAAGATTGTTGATGTCCTCCGAGGTGCAGGCGAAATGGATAAATTCGGCCGCCGCCGCCACCTCCGCAAGGCCGGCGAAACGCTCGCGCAACCAGTACTCGAGCGCCTTGACGTCGTGATTGGTGCGCGACTCGATTTCCTTGACGCGGGCCGCGTCCGTTTCGGCGAACGCCGCGGCCGCCTGACGCAACTCGAGCACGGTTGCGGCCGTAAAGGGCCGGATCTCCCTCAGCGTAGCGTCCTGTGCCAGCGCAATCAGCCACTCGATTTCGATGCGCACCCGATAGCGGATCAGCGCCGCCTCGCCGCAATAGGCGGTGAGCGGGGCAAGCTGCTTGTGATAGCGCCCGTCCAGTGGAGACAGTGCAAGTAGTGGTGAGGGCATATTTTGCAGTCAGTATTGGGGGATTGCGTTGGGATTTGGAAATTGCGCAAGCGCGCTCATTTTATCATGCGCGCAGCAGCGGAGTTCTCCGGAAGGCCGCATGTCGATGCTATAATCGCCCGCTGATCGAGAACACGAACGACAACATGACAATGCGACTGATTGGTTCTATCGCCAGCCCCTTTGTGCGCAAGGCGCGCGTGGTGCTGGCGGAAAAGAAGATCGAATACACGTTCGAACAGGACAACCCCTGGGACGAAAAATCCAGGGTTCCCGATGCCAATCCGCTCGGCAAAGTGCCGGTGTTGGTGCTCGAAGACGACAGCACCCTGTTCGATTCGCGCGTCATCGTTGAATTTCTCGACAGCGTGTCGCCGCTGAACCGGCTCATTCCTTCCAATAACCGCGAGAAGATCGAGGTCAAGCGTTGGGAAGCGCTTGCCGACGGCGTGCTTGACGCTGCGGTCACCGTAGTGCTCGAACGCCGGCGTCCTACCAAGCAGCGCAGCGAGCCGACGATCAAGCGCCAGATGGGAAAAATCGAGCGCGGCCTGGCCGTGATGTCGCGGGACTTGGGCGACAAACCCTGGTGCACCGGCAACGCGCTCACGCTGGCCGACATCGCCTGCGGCGTCGCGCTCGGCTATCTCGACTTCCGCCACAGCTCGTTCGACTGGCGCGTGCTGCACGCGAATCTCTCCAAGCTGGCGGCGAAACTGGCGGAACGTCCTTCATTCGCGGATACCGTGCCGCGCGAAACGTAGCCGGCTCGGCCGGTCACGCGCGCAAAGGAGCGCACCGCGGTCGGGGCTGTTTGCCTGCGTCAACATAGGACCGCTGCGCAGCGATGCGTCTGTTGATGCATCGATTCATGCCATCGGTCTTCGCTGCAAATTCCTTACTGAATCACCCCACCCCCCAAGCACACGTCGCCTTGATACAGCACGGCCGACTGCCCGGGCGTCACGGCCCATTGCGGACTCTCGAAGCTGAATTCGCAGACACCAGCCCCGGGGAAAGCGATGCGGCATGGCGCATCCGCCTGGCGATAACGGGTCTTGGCCGCATAGGCCGGATCCGTATCCGGCGCGCTGCCACTGACCCAGGAAAGATCCGCCGCGCGCAGCCGATCGCTATATAGCTGCGCATGATCGCGACCATGCACCACGACGAGCTCGTTCTTCGCCATGTTCTTCCCCGCCACATACCAGGCTTCGCCTTCGCTCCCGCCGTCCTTCAGCCCGCCGATGCCGATGCCCTTACGCTGCCCGATGGTATAGAACGCCAGGCCGACATGCTCGCCGATCACCCTGCCCTCTGGCGTCAGGATCGGACCCGGCTCGCGTGGCAGATAGCGATTGAGAAATTCGCGAAACGGCCGTTCGCCGATGAAGCAGATGCCGGTCGAGTCGCGCTTGGCATGCACCGGCAGACCTGCTTCCCTGGCAATGCGGCGCACTTCGGTCTTAGGCAGTTGCGCCAGCGGAAACAGCGCACGCGCGAGTTGCGCCTGATTCAAGCGGTGCAGAAAATAGCTCTGGTCCTTGTTCCTATCCGCCGCCTTGCGCAATTCGAAGCGCCCATCCACTTCGCGCACGCCCGCATAGTGCCCGGTGGCGATGCGCCCCGCTCCGAGCGCGAGGGCATGATCGAGAAAGGCCTTGAACTTGATTTCCGCGTTGCACAGCACGTCGGGATTGGGCGTGCGTCCGGCCCGGTACTCCGCCAGGAACGCGCTGAAAACGCGCTCCCGGTATTCCGCTGCGAAATTGACCGCCTCCAGCTCGATTCCGATCACGTCGGCGACCGCGGCGCAGTCGATCAAATCCTGGCGCGTGGAGCAGTACGCGTCATCGTCGTCGTCTTCCCAGTTCTTCATGAACAGGCCGACGACCTCGAAACCCGCGCGCTTCAAGAGCAGTGCCGCAACTGCCGAGTCCACGCCGCCGGACATGCCGACGATGATCTTTCCCTCATTCGCCACCGCGGTGTCGTCCGGCAAGCGGTTTCTCGAGTGCTGACCATGGCAGCGCGTGTACGCCTGCGCCGAGGTTACGCATAACTTACGAGGGCATCCAGCGGGTAGCGCCTGCCCGCGAGATAGTCTTCCATGCAGCGCAGCACCAGCGGACTGCGGTGGCGCTCGCGCGTCGCGCGAATCTCGTCGCTTGAGAGCCACACGGCACGCACGATGCCTGCATCGAGTTTGCGCAAACGTTCGTGCTCGCCCAGTTCGCCGCAAAATGTGAAACGCAGATAAGCGATATCCGATCCGGGCTCGGGCTTGCTCCAGAGGTAGATGCCGACGAGCGCGCGCGGCAGGAAATGCCAGGCCGCCTCTTCCAGCACTTCGCGCCGGCAGGCGTCCGCGAGCGACTCGTGCAACTCCAGATGCCCGGCCGGTTGATTGAACACGATACGGCCGTCATCCTCTTCCTCGACCAGCAAGAATTGCCCGCCGCGCTCGATCACCGCGGCCACCGTGATTCTCGGGCGCGCGTTCATGGAAATGGTTTGCGCTGTTGAAAAGCGCTTCCCGGACCCAAATTGCGATTCATCGATTTACCCTCTTAACGGGAAGCGCTTTTCCATAGCGCTAACTTGGGGGATCTAAAAGGGGACCTAAGGAAGGGATGGGACCCTTCCGTTCCCATCCAGGCCCCCTTTTTCAACGCAAATTCAGCGGCTGTTGCTGCGGATGAAAGCCGCCATGCGCGCGACGCCTTCCTCGATCGCCTGGTTCGACGCGGCATAGGAAAAGCGGATGTGCTGGCCCTCGTCGGGGACGCGCGCGCCGAAGTGGATGTCGGCGAGCACCGCCACCCCGACTTCGTTCAGGAGGCGCCTACGCAGATCCTCGGAATCCTTGGCGCCGATCATGCGGCAGGCTTCGGTGACATTGGGCCAAGCGTAGAATGCGCCGCCGGGCAGTTTGCACGTCACCCCCGGCACCTTGTTCAAGAGCCCCACGATCAGGTCGCGCCGTGCGAGAAAGCTCGCGCGCATTCTTTCCGGTTCCTGCTGCGGGCCATTGAGCGCCTCCACCGCCGCCCACTGGCTGATGTGCGAAGCGCAGGAGTCGGTGTTGGTCACCCAGCGCACGAACTGCGGCGCCAGCAGGGGGTTCGAGGCGTAACCGATGCGCCAGCCGGTCATGGCCCAGGTCTTGGAGGCGCCGTCGGAAATGATCGTGCGCTCGTACATTCCCGGCAACGACGCGATCGAAGTGAACTCGCCCTGGTAGAGCAGGCGCGAATAGATTTCGTCGGCGAAGATCCAGATGTCCGGATGCCGGCGCAGCACCGCCGCGATATCTTCCAGGTCTTTGCGCGTGAGGATGCCGCCCGTCGGGTTTTGCGGCGAATTGAGGATCAGCAGTTTGGTCTTCGGGGTGATCCTGGCTTCGAGCTCCGCCGGGTCGAAGGCGAAATTGCGCGCCTCGCGCAGGTAAAGCGGTATCGGCACCGCGCCGCACGCAAGGATCTGCGACTCGTAGATCGGAAAGCCGGGATTGGGATAAATGACCTCGTCGCCGACGCCGTAATCGGTCGTGCACAGGATAGTGTAGGCGATGAAAGGTTTCGCACCGGCGCCGATGACCACATGTTCCGGATCGATGGAAAGCCCGCGCAGCCGCCCCATGTCCTGCGCCGCCGCGACGCGCAGCTCTTGGATGCCCGCTGACGGCGTATAGCCGTGACGTCCTTCGCGGATCGCTTTGATCGCCGCGTCCTGGATATTCGCGGGCGTATGGAAATCAGGCTGGCCGATGCAAAAGGAAATGATGCTCTTCCCCTGGCGTATGAGCTCGTTTACCTCGGCGAGCACGACAAAGGCATTCTCGGTGCCGAGTTCGGCGGTACGGCGGCTGGTTTTTGGCATGCGTGCGTTGTTACGTAAATGGAAAAATGCATTTTAGCCTATGCAGCCGGCACCTTGGCGCACTATCATCCGCCTGGAACAGGGGACAAAAATGCTCATCAATTGCGCCGCATACCAGGACGGCCGCAAACTGGCCGACATCAAGCCTGACGAAATCAGCGACTACGTGAGCCGCCCGGACTGTTTTGTCTGGGTGGCGCTGCGGGATCCGGGGCCGGGCGAGCTCGCCGCATTGCAGGCCGAGTTCGACCTGCACGAACTCGCAGTCGAAGATGCACACCACGGGCACCAGCGCCCGAAGATCGAGGAATACGGCGACTCGCTGTTCGTTGTGCTGCACACCATCGAGGGCACGGCCGAGGAAATCAAGGTCGGCGAGATCGACATATTCGCCGGAAAGAACTACGTACTGTCGGTGCGTAGCCATTCGGAACGCGGGCTCGCCGAAGTACGCGCGCGCTGCGAACGCGAGCCGGAACTGCTGCGCTACGGCTCGGGTTTCGTCCTGTATGCGCTCATGGACGCGGTGATCGACCATTATTTTCCGGTCGTCGAAGCGCTGGAAGACGAACTGGAACGCGTGGAAGAAAAGATCTTTGCCAGCTCTTCGCCGCGGGCCAACATCGAGGCACTCTACGCCTTGAAGCAAAAACTGATGTCCCTGCAGCACGCGGTGCGCCCGCTGCTCGACGGCGCGGGCAAGCTCTATGGCGGGCGCGTGCCCCCGATCTGCGTCGGCACGCAGGAATACTACCGCGACATCTACGACCACCTGATTCGCATCAACCAGACCATCGACAGCCTGCGCGACATGGTGACCACCGCGATCTCGGTCAACCTGTCGCTCATCACTTTGCAGGACAACGAAACCACCAAGCGCCTCGCCGCTTACGCCGCACTCGTGGCGGTTCCGACCATGGTCGCCGGCATCTACGGCATGAACTTCGCGCACATGCCGGAGCTCTCCTGGGAATTCGGCTACCCGCTCTCGATCGGCATCATGGCGGCGATCGACAGTTACCTGTTTTACCGTTTCCGCAGGTCGGGCTGGCTGTAGGGCACTTTGCCCCTCGATCAAATTGCTACAACATTCATCCGCAGCGACTTGGCGCTCGAGCTCATCGCCGCATCGAGGCAAAGAATGCCTTGTGCGCCGAGGCTTTCGGCAATGGCAAGGTGAAGCGCGTCTCCAGCTCTGAGCTTCAACGAACCGTCGCCCGCCAGTTCAGCGGCGCGGCGGAATTCCTCCCGTCCGGGAACCGCCACCGTGCAATGCTTCCGCGCGAATTCGCGCGCCCGCGCCGTGGATTGCTTGGCCAAATTCGGCGCCACTTGGCCGGTACGCACCTTGATTGTGGCAGCGGAAGCGAACTCAACCAGGGACCACTCGCTGATCGCGAGACGCTCGCCCGACGATTCGAGCCAGCCTATGACGGCCTCGCTCTTCGGTTCCCGGATGAAGACCGGAACCAGGGCGCTGGTGTCGATGTAGATCATCAATAGCGCGCCGCCCGGCGCAGGTCTGCGACCACCGGCGCCGTCTCCTTCTGACGCTCGAGGAATCGACGCAGGCGGCGCGCTTCGATCTTCCCGATCGCACCGCCTTCCGCGGCGAGGACCAAGCGCCCGTCAGCCGTAATCTCCGCAACGAGCGTATCGCCCTCGCCCACGCCGATGCGCTTGGCCGATTCCGCCGGCAAGCGCAGCGCCAGGCTGTTGCCCCACTTCGACACCGTGAGTTCCATTCGCAAGCCCTTGGTCGCCATCGACTGCTCTGTAGTATCTACACGTAGATACATTATGGGATGGAGCGGCAGGGATGTCAATCCGCGGCCGGTACGGCGGCGAACGGCTCCTGCTTCGGCGCCAGACTCACCTCAGCACCCTCACGTTCAGCCCCCCCACGCGCCTGAACGCAACGTCCCCGCTCAGAAACACATGATCCGCACCTAGTTGCAAACAACTAGCCGCTTGCAGAGCATCTGGCGTCCTTAGACCATGTTTGGCTCGGATTGCCGCTGCCAACTCAACCACATCCCTTGTCAGCTCCACCCATGCCAGATCAGGCCGAGCGAAGAACGCATCGTACAAGGCCAATGTCGTGCTATCGCTGGCCTTCATCGGCCCCACCCTGCACTCCAACCATGTCAGTCGGCTTACTGCCGCCCCCAAATTGGGGTACTTCCTGGCGACTGCCGTCAGTTCCTTGCGCACCTTGCCGGCAAACGGCTCCCTTCCCTCAATCAGGTAGATCAAGGCGCTGGCATCAAAGAAGGCGATCACCAGTCGCGCTCGGCTTTGAGATCAGCGTCGATCTTCGCTTTGCTACGCTTGCCGGTAGCAGGCTGTGACAGCAGCCACTGCATGGCGGTCAAGCCAATTGACGCCGCCACCTTGCCGTGCGCGAGTCGCTGATAGTCGTCCTCCGATATCACCACTGCCGCTGGTCGGTTACGCTTGACGATGTGCACCGGGCCGCGGCGCAGGCCATCCTCTATTGCGGCCATGCCGCGGCGCTTGAGTTCGGCAACGGTAAGCGTATTCATGGCTACCTCCTATAAGTACTAGTTACGGTACTGATTATAGAGCAATTAGTACTATAGCGCCAGAAGGTTTCAGCACTTCCGGAATATATCGCGGTTCATAATCACGCAATTCCTGAGCGTTATACTCAGGCGTGTTTAAATTGGACACGGCGAGCATTCGATGCTGGCTCGTCTAGCGCATGGGTCGAAGCGTTGGATCGCCGCCGAACATGGAAAAAATTGGCGGCAGCGTATCCAGCGGTGCCACCACGCACTTCTACGTAAAGACAATTGCCTGGTCCGTTTGATCTTCGCCGACTTCCCGCACAAGGCACTTCGCCAGTTCCAGTTGTACGTCGTGGGCACGACACATTGCGCTTTTTCCGGGAACTCCTTCCTCAGCGTCTTGTGCAATGGGCCGCCGATCAGCCATTTGCTTCACGCCGAGGTATCGACAACCCGCATCAGAACCGGTCCTTGCGATCCCGATAGCCACCCCACTTGGCGCCCTTGGCCAATCCGCCAAGTTGTTCTAGTTCAGACACCGGCATGACCAGAACCCCTTTGCCCTTGGGTATGAAAACGAACTCCTGGCCAGCCTTCCAGTGCTGTTCGTCGCGGACGGATTTGGGAATGGAGATCTGGTATTTTGATGACAGGGTTGCGCTGGCGGCCATTTTCGTGCCTTTCTTTTCTTGATAGAGAATCGGTAAGATTTTAGCGGCAAGCTGGCCTTCCAGACGAGAGGGAGCGCACCGGATAGTTCGAAGCGCTGCGCTAGCCGGCTTGCGCCAGCACCGCCTGCAGCAGCACGTTGCAGCCTGCAGCCAGATCTTCGGGCTTGGCGTTCTCGATTTCGTTGTGGCTGATGCCGCCCTCGCAGGGAACAAAGATCATTGCGGTGGGCGCGACGCGCGCTATGTAGACCGCATCGTGGCCGGCGCCGCTTACGATGTTCATATGGCGATAGTTCAAGCGCGCCGCCGCCGCTCGCACCGCGGCGACGCAACTCGCATTGAAATGACAAGGCGGGAAGAAGATCGTCTGGCGTATGTCGATTTCGAGTCCATGCTCGACTGAGATCTTCTGCGCCGCTGCGCGTATGCCCTGCTCCATGCGGTCCAATCCCGCCACTTCGGTATCGCGGAAATCGATCGAAAACATGGTCTCCCCGGGCACGACGTTGCGCGAATTGGGCCGGTTGACGATCATGCCGACCGTGCCGCGCGAATGCTCGGTGACCTTGGCCAGGCGGTTCACCTCCTGGATCAGGAAGCTCGCGCCGTAAAGCGCGTCGCGCCGCAAATGCATGGGCGTGGGGCCCGCATGCGCGTCCATACCTCGCACCGTCACGTCGAACCAGCGCTGCCCGAGCGCCCCGGTGACGACGCCGACGCTATTGCCGGTGTTCTCGAGTAGCGGCCCCTGCTCGATGTGCGCCTCGAAATAGGCGCCGAGCGTGCGTCCACCGACTGGCGTCGAGCCGGCGTAGCCGATCGCGCGCAGCGCGTCGCCGAAGGACACGCCGTCCAAATCGCGTGCGGCGAGAATCTCCTCCACGCTATGCACGCCCGCAAACGCGCCCGAGGCGCCCATCACCGGCAGGAAGCGCGAGCCTTCCTCGTTGGTCCACATCGCGACTTCGAACGGCGCTTCGGTCTGTATTGCCTGGTCGTTGAGCGTGCGCGCCACTTCCAGCGCCGCCATCACGCCATAGCAGCCGTCGAAACGCCCGCCCGAAGGCTGCGTGTCGAGATGGCTGCCCGCCACCACTGGCGGCAATGCGTCGTTGCGCCCGGCGCGGCGCGCGAAGATGTTGCCCACGCCATCGACGCTGACGCTGAGACCAGCGGGTTTGCACCAGGACACGAACAGATCGCGCGCCTCGCGATCGCGCTCGGTCAAGGTCAGCCGCTTCACCCCGCCTTTTGGCGTGGCGCCGATTTTCGCCATCTGCATGAGCGAGTTCCACAGACGCTCCGAGTTGATTCTGATATCTGCATCCATGCTCATATCCTCGTTTGAGGATCCTTTGAACCGTATCTACGTTAACCCGCGCACCACTTCGGCCACGACGCCGAACATTTCGTCCAAATGTTTCTTTTCCGCGATCAAGGGCGGGCAGAAAGCGATGTTGTCGCCGATCGGACGCACGAACACGCCGCGGTCCCAGCACTTTTCGAACACCTCCTTCGCGCGCGCCCCCGGCGCGCCCGCGCGCGGCGCGAACTCGATCGCCCCGATCAGTCCCAGATTGCGGCAATCGACGACGTGCGGCAGGCCCTTGAACGCATGCACACCGTTCTCGAAGTCCGCGGCCAGCGTCGCTGCGCGCGTGAGCAGCCCCTCTTCGGCGTAGGTCTCCAGCGTGCCTAGCGCCGCCGCGCTCGCAAGCGGGTGACCGGAATAGGTATAGCCGTGGAAGAAGTCGATGCCGTTTCCCGCAGCTTCGATGAAGGCGTCGTAGATCGCGCGCTTCACGATCACCCCGCCCATCGGCACGGTGCCGCTCGTAATGCCCTTGGCAAACGTAATCAGATCGGGCGTCACGCCGAAGTATTCGCTCGCGAAAGGCTTGCCCAGGCGGCCGAAACCCGTGATCACCTCGTCGAATATGAGCAGGATGCCGTACCGGTCGCAAATTGTCCGCAGGCGCTCGAGATAGCCCCGTGGCGGGATGAGCACCCCGCCCGCGCCCGAGACGGGCTCGACGATCACCGCGGCGATGTTGGAGGCGTCGTGCAAGGCAATGATGCGGTTCTCGAGCTCGTCGGCGAATTCGGCACCAACGACCGGTTGCCCGCGCGAGAAGGCGCTGCGCGCCGGGTCGTGGGTGTGGCGCAAATGGTCGACGCCGGGCAGCATCACGCCGTAAGCCTTGCGATTAGCGGGGACACCGCTCACGGAGATGCCGGCAAAATTTACGCCGTGATAACCGCGCTCGCGGCCGATGAAGCGGGTGCGCGTGCCTTCGCCTTTCAGGCGATGATAGGCGAGCGCGATCTTCAACGCGGTGTCCACTGCTTCGGAACCGGAATTGACGAAGAACACCTGCTCCATGCCCGCGGGTGCAAGTTCCGCAATGCGCCGAGCGACTTCGAAAGGCAGCGGATGACCGAGCGAGAACGAGGACGAAAAATCGAGAATGCCGGCCTGCTCGCGTATCGCCTCGACGATCCTCGGCCGGCAGTGCCCCGCATTGACGCACCACAATGTGGCCAGGCCGTCGAGCACCTTCTTGCCCTCGACCGTGGTGTAGTACATGCCCGCGGCCGACGCGATCATCCGCGGCGAGCGCTTGAATTCGCGGTTGTTCGTGTAGGGCATCCAGTAATGTTCGAGGTCAAGCGCCTCGGAAGATAGTCTTGCGATACTCATATGTGCTCCTAGTTGCCGCAAAGGCGCAATGGCGGCGAACGCGCGCAGTTCGTAAAGGCGAAAATAATAGCATAGTGGCATCTCGTTGATTTCGCACTGTGGTATAGAATCTCGCAGTTCGATAATCCCTGATCGCCATGGCGCAAGCGAGATCCAAGAATTCCATCCAGGTAATCGAGCGCATGACGAGATTGCTCGATGCGCTCGCCAATTCGCCCGCGCCGGTCGGGCTGAAGCAGCTCGCGAAGGCGGCAGCCCTGCATCCGTCGACCACGCATCGCATCCTCAACGCCATGGTCAACGACCGCCTGGTCGAGCGCGTCGGGCAGGGCAGCTACCGTTTGGGCATGCGCCTGATCGAACTCGGCAACCTGGCCAAGTCCAGGGTGAGCGTGCGCGAGCTCGCGCTGCCGCACATGCACGAATTGCACGCGGCTACAGGCGAGGCGGTCAACCTGTCGGTACGGCGCGAGGACGAGATCGTGTACATCGAGCGCACCTCCAGCGGCCGTTCCATGATGCGCGTGGTCAACGTGATCGGCGGACGTGCGCCGCTGCACATCACCGCCGTCGGCAAGCTGTTCCTGCTGGAGGACGGCGCCGCGGGCCTGCGCGAGTACGCCAAGCGCACCAAGCTTCCCGGAAGCACGCGCAACAGCCTCACCAGTCTCGCCGCGCTGGAAAAGGAGCTCGACCGCGTGCGGCGGCAAGGTTACGCCGTGGACAGCGAGGAAGCGGAGCTCGGCGTGCGCTGCATCGGCGCCGGCATACGCGACGATAACGGCACCCTCATCGCCGGTCTGTCGGTATCGGCACCGGCAGAGCGCATGAAAATGACCTGGTCCGGGCTGGTGAAGCAAACCGCGGAATCGATTTCGCGCGCGATCGGTTGGAGCGGGTAGCCGGTTGCGATGGTGCGTGGGCCAAGTACCGTCCATGCGCAATTTGCGATCTCGCAAAAAACGATGCTGTGTTGCGTATCAGCCGTAACCGCGCTTGCTGCAGCTTGATGCAAGCCTACGCCGATCCGTGACAAAGGCTCGCGCGAAATCGGTCGCGCACACATTCGGGTCCGACGCCAATCATCACCCTAGGTCTTTGATGGCTTCAAGGACGCCTTCGGCGATGCACGCGGGGCGCTCGCCCAGGCCACGAACCACTGCGCCGTCACCGCGAGCATCCACTTCAATAACCTTGCTGCCCTTGTTCACCCACACGCCACAATGCGTGAGACCTCGCAGTCGGCCTGTCAGAGGTGCCCTAAGAATTGCATCGCCGATGCGCGCGACCGCATCGCCTCGAATGACGGCGTCGCCAATCTCCAATTCGGTCATGAACTCACCGGCCACTTCGGTATACACGAAACGGTCGCGTTCATGTCCCGCAATTGCCTTGGGCTCGCCTGTTTGGGGCAATGATGCACCATGCTTGATAACCTGCCCAAGGCTTTCTCCCCAAGCTGTTTCAATCACGAGGTCCGTGGTTTCTCCAGCGATAAAATTTGGGCCGAGCCCGATTGTCAGGCGTGCGAGCTCGCGTTGTAGCTCCGGGTGCTGACGTTTTCGCATCCTGGCGTCAACCAAAACATCCGGTCTAATGACCTTGATTAGCTGCATGAGGTCATCAGTGGTGACAGCAACCGCGCGGTTGCATTCCACCATAGCCCTTAGGCTCGGCAAAGTTCTGGCGTGCTTCGCAAAGACGCCCTCCAATTGGGCCTTTCCGTCGAACACGGCATCGGTGAAGGCCATGCCTCGCCGTGGGTAGGCGGGACTTGCGCTATCGTGAATAACAACCGTATGGCCAGTCCGAAACAAACGATGGGCGACTGCCGACCCGACATCGCCTATACCTCGAACAAGAACGAGTGTCATAAATTGCGTCGCTGCAAAGAGTACCTGGCCGACATGCCACTACACTATGCATGTCGCGTCAATTCTAACGAATTTCCAGTGGCAGGTCGCGCACGTCGGATTGCAGCTGCGGCACGTTGAGGCTAGCGCGCCCAGCAGCTGATGGAAATCCCTTCGGCCGAAGCGCCTTCGGCGTAACGCAAGCTGACACCCGGGCGTTTCCTGGCGTAATCCAGGAATTCAATAACCTGGCGCGCGTAAGGCCGCGCCACGTTGTGCGCCGTGTAGCAGCCGCCCGGCGCCATCTTGGCTTCCAGGTCGCGGAAATACTGCAGATACCATTCCTTGTCCGCGTCCTGAAACACGAAGTCCCAAGGTCCGGGCAGCGACTTCACCAGTTCATGCGCGTCGGCGAGCCGCGCGTCGACGTAGGCGGCAACCCCGGCGCGCTTAAGATTGGCGAGCGCGCGCTCATGCCGTCCACGGTCGATCTCCACGGTGGTGACGCGGCCGCCCGTCTTCGCCGCGGCCCAGGCGAGCCACACAGTGGAGTGCCCGGTCGAGGTGCCGATCTCCAGGATCGCCTTGTACCCGCCCTTCACCACCAGATCGTGCAGGATCCTGCCGTCCTGGTAGGGCACGTTGAGGTAGTCCCACTTGTCGCGCTCGGCCTCCAGAAAGCCCTGCACCTTGCGGTCGAATTCCGGCGTCGTGCGCGCCGCTTGCGCGCGCACTTCAGCGGCGAGTGAAAGACTCAGGCAAACGGCGACGAGGCCGGCGATCCGGCGAGCGATGCCCATATCCTCTATTCCTCCGCGATGACGGATCTGTTGGCGCAAGCGCTGCTCCACGACGAAATGAAACTACGCCGCAGGCGCATCGGCCGCAAACGGCAGGCTCGCTTCGAGCCCCGTCTCGCGCGCGATGCGCGCGAGATCGGCCAGCGTGTCCGCCGGAAAGCTCAACCCTTCCTTGCGATACCGAAGGTCGTTCTTAGCTTCGACCTCGCCCGGGTAATGCACTTCGTCGAAACCCTGCGCGAGCGGCACCGACTTCAGTTCGCGGATGTAGTCTTCCATGCGCGCGTTGAATTGCGCGAGCGGCTGAAACTTCTCGATGTCGAGCGCGATCAGCAAATGCCCCGCATTGCTCTTTTCCGCGGTCTTGTAGGGGCTGTGCACGGCCGTGAGAAAGCCGCTCCCCGTGAGGACGCCGGAGAGCACGTCCACCATCATCGCGATCGCGTAGCCCTTGTGCTCGCCCATCGGCAGGATGATGCCGTCGATCGCCGCCTGCGGATCGGTGGTGGGCGCGCCCGCCGCATCGAGCGCCCAGCCTAGCGGTATGGCCTCGCGCTTTTGCCGCGCGAGGTAGATCTTGCCGCGCGCGACGCCGGTATTGGCCATGTCCATCAGAAACGGCGGATGGCGGCCGGCTGGAGTGGCGACGGAAAATGGATTGGTGCCGATGATCTTTTTGCGCCCGCCCCAGGGCGCCATCGCCGGCCCGCCGTTGCTCGTGAGCCACATCACGCACCCGGCAAGCGCCCCCATGCGCGTGTAATACATGCAGGTGCCGAAGTGGTTGGAATAGCGCAGGCCCACGGCGCCGATGCCGTGCGCCTTCGCGCGCCGGATCGCTTCGCGCGTCGCAAGCTCGGTCAGCACCTGCCCGACGCCGTCGTGGCCGTCGATCACCGCGATCGAGCCGGCATCGACGACGAATTCCGGCTGCGTCACGGGTTTCATTACGCCGTTCTGCAGGCGCTCCAGGTACCAGCCCAGGCGCAGCACGCCGTGCGACTGGTGCCCCCAAAGATCGGCCTGCACCAGCGTGTCGGCGAGCAGGCGCGCGTCGGCCGCGGGCACACCGGCGCTCGCGTAGACTGCGGCGCCGAAATCGATCAGGCGTTCGGCATCGACGCGCAATTCGGCATTCATCTAAGTTCTCCTCCTGTGATTCACATTGGACGCCTGCCCGTGCCAGGCGACACAGCCGGCTCGAATTCTAAAGGCTGTGGACGGCGAGCGTTTGCTCGCCCAACGCTGTTCGCGCCAGTTCAACAAGATGGCGATGATGCGTAAAGATCATGACCTGCCCGCCCTCGGCGAATCGCGCCAGCGCGCGCAGGATGTTCGCTGCGCGCTCGTCGTCCGAGGTGATGAGCACGTCATCGAGCACTAGCGGCATGTGCGGGTGTGAAGCACGCCGCAGATCGAGCGCCGCGAGCCGCAGCGCCAGATAGAGCTGATCGGCCGTGCCGTCGCTCATGGCCTCGACACCTATCCCGACGCCGTCCGCGCGCTCGGCGCGGAGCACGGGCTTGTCGTCGACTTCTTCCGCCACCAGCCGCTGATAGCGTCCCCCGGTCATGAGCGAGAAGTAGGTGGACGCTGCGGCCACCATCGGCGCCTGGGCGCGTTCGCGAAAGCGATTCAGCGATTCCTTCAACAGCGCGTGCGCCAACCGCAATCGTGCCCACGGTCGAATCGCCGCCCGAAATCGCGCGGCGGCTGACTCCATTGCTTCCCGCGCGGCGGCCGCACGATCCGATGTGTCGATTGCCTCCAGAGCTCGCCGTGCCTGTTCCTCGACTTGGCGCGCCGCGGCCTGCTCCGTTTCGCGTTGCCCGATCTCTAACCTTGACCGGTCGCGTTCGCTCTCGATGGCCACTGCATCCTGGCCGGCGAGGCTCTGGCGTAGCGCGTCTTCCGGACGCGCCGATGCCTGCGCGAGCTGCTCGCGCAGGGTTGACACGTGGACCTGCGCCTGGCGCTTGCGGGCGGCGCTCTCCTCCCTTTCCGGGAGCAGGTTGGTTGTTGCGACGCCTGCCGTCGAACAAAGTCGCGCCAGCTCAGCGCCTTGTTGCTCAAGTTCCGATTCTGCCTGCCGCTTCTTTTGCTGCGCTCGGGCTTGATCGCGAATCAGTGTGTTGCGTTCCTGCTCACTCTCTCGTGACGCCACCAGGCGCCTACGCAAACGATCCGCGAAGGCATCTACCGACACCAGTGCCGGTTCGCCGACCAGCAGCGCGAGTCGCGCGGCACGGGCCTCGATGTCGTTGACTACTGCATTGTGATGGCCCTGGGTCTGTCGCGCATCGTTCAGGGCAGTAGACTGTCGCGCCATCACATCGAGTTCTTCGAGCCGCGCCTTGATGGCTTCCGCAGTGCTGTCGGACGGCAGGAACAGCCGCGCATGCCAGGCATCGAGTGCCGCCACATGGCCTTGCAACTCAGTCTCTGTCCGCGAAATCAGGGCTCCAAGCTTCTTGCGGTCCGCTTGTTGCGTGCGCAATGCCTTTGCCTGCGCACCGCGCTGCGCCTCGCTCTCCGCAGTTTTTCTCTCCCATTGAAGGGCCTGCGCGATCAGCGATGGCAGCACATCGACTTCGCCTCCAACTTTCACTTCGGCGACGGTCTGCCCTGCGGCACTCAGTGTGACGGCCAGCGCCGAAGCTGCTGTCGACGCTTCCGCCAGCACAGCTTCGCGCTCCGAACGCAGTCCCGCCAAGCGGTCTGCAAGGTCCAGCACAACGTCGCGCCGACCTTGCCACTCGCGCAGCGCGTCGGCATCCAACGCCGGCAACTGCGCCTGTGTGAGACGTGCCGTCCAACCGGCGAGCACGCTTTCGCGCCGAGCCGCAAGAGACGTGAGCACCACGCCAATCTCGCGCCGGCGCGCTTCCATCTGCTCGATGCGCGTGGAGCATTCCTCGGATGCCGCCGCCCGCCTAGTATCCGCGCGCAACAGGTCCGCTTGCCGGTCGGCTTCTTTCTGTGCGGCCTCGAATGCGTCCGGCAGCAAACGATCCGCATCGAACGCGCGACCCAGTTCGGTCGCATCATCGGTGCGGTCCACATAACCCTTGCGTACGCGCGTCCAGCCGTCATCACGCCGCTCGCGCGCGCGGCGTAAAGTCTCGGCAGTGACTACCTCGCCTTCCGCGCCAAGCTGGCGTTGGCGTAGCCGCTGCTCTTCCAGTTGGGGATCGAGTCGTCGGTCTTCGTCGCGCGCATCGCGCATCGCGTCGTCGACTTCAGCCATCTCCTGCCGGCCCTGGGCAATGTGCGCTTCCATCAAAGGCTGGGCTTTGCGCAATGCTTGCTCGGAATCCGCGCCCATGTCCGATAGAGACTGAATCAGTCGGCCTTCGAGCTCACCGATCTGGCGCTCGAGTTCGCCTCGCCTCCGCCCCACGTCACCCAGCGCTTGAGCCCGCCGCAGTGTCTCAGCCAAGTTTTGTCGAACGGCCGGGTCGGGCAATGCGGGCGCCTCTTCCGCGTCGGCGTTCAAATCCTCGTCCAATTCCAGGGCACGCTGGCGATTCCCCGCCAGCCGCTCGTTGAGGCGGCTGATCGCCTGCAGGTGATCGTTCAAGGCCACGCGATCGGCTTCCGAGGGTGCAGCGTTCAGAATCTCATGAATATCCCGCCCCGGCGCGATGCGCGCCGCCCTTGCCGTCAGGTCCGCGTCGATCCGCTCGACGATCGCCTGCTGTTGCTGCGCCTCTATGCGGCTACGCGAAGCGGCCGCCACGCCGGCAGCCAACAGTTCGATCGCCTCGGCGTGCAGAAGCAAGGGTGTCTCGATCACCAAACCGGCGAGCGCCTCTGCGCAGCGCTTGAGTTCAAGCTCGGCATCCTTCAAATCCTGCTGTGCGCGGCGCTCGGCCTGCTCCGCCGCCAGGCGCTCCTCGCGCGCGCGCTCGGGAAGATCAGGCACGTCGGCGAGCGCCTGCAGTTCCGACTGCGCACGGTCGTGCTGCCGCAGCAAGGGCTCGACCGTGCGCAACTCGGTCAGTTCATTCTCGCGCCGGCGCAAGTCCTCGATTGCCTGGTCGATCGCGGTCAACGCAGCTTTGGCCTGCTCGTGGGCGCGATTCAGGGTTTGCCACTCGGCCGGTTTGGTCTGCGCCTGTCGCCATGCGGCGCGCTGCTCGTCGAGCTGCCGGCGCGCCTCGTTGATCGTCGCGTTCTGCGCGCGACCATGCGGGTTGAATAGCTTCTTCGCATCATCGTCCAAGGCCGCCAGAATCGCTGCGATACCGCGCGTGCCCGCACTGGCCTCGAACAGCGCCGAGCCGAGTTCGCCCTCACCCTTGAGCAACCGGTCGCCACCTTCGCGCAGGCGCTCGTGATTGAGCCCGAACATCGCTTCGAACTCGCTGCGCTCAGCGCCGCCAGTCAGCGCCAGTTCCTGCTCGCGCAGCACCTGCAGGGTTGGGTCAGGCTGTCCGGTCGCGACATCGAATCGCGACAGCGTCGGGGCGCGGCCCTTGCGTCGGACAAGACCAATCTCCTCGCCCCCGTCGTCGATGAATAGTCCCGCGATCCGCATGCGTCCGGTGGGGTGGATGAAGTCATCCGCACTGTGCACAGGAATACCGAATCGTAGATCGGTAATCGCCCGCAGCGCCGCCGACTTGCCCGCTTCGTTCGGACCGTAGATCAGATGCAGATTGCTCGCGCTCGCCGCGAAATCGACCGTCTTGTCAGTGAACGGTCCGAAGGCCTGCAGCATTAACCGGGCGAGTTTCATGCGCCGTCCGCCGCTGCCGCAATGCGCGCGAGTACCGTCGCTTCCGCATCGGTGAGCAAAGCCCGCAGGTCAGTGAGGTTGTCCAAGCGCAGCACGTCGCCGGTGGCCACGCCAGCGGTCACTTCGGCCGGCAGCGCGTTAAGCAGGTCGCTCAACTCGGCTCTCGTCCAACTCGCCAGCTCCGTGCCGTCGCCCGCAATAGCATCCACCAACCGGATCAGCTCGCCGACGGCGTCCTGGCGCTCGGCAGCCTGGGCTCGAACCATCGGCGTGGTCAACTCGAGGCGCACCTGCTCAATCCAGACCTCTGCGTCGCTCACGTCCTGCGCCGCCGCCTGCACCGCCGCGGCCAGCGTACCCGGCTGGTTCGCCTCCAGCCGGTGCAACGCCGTCGAGCCGGTCAGCGTGACCCGCACCGCGTGCAGCCTGTCCGTGGCACCGACGAGCACCGGCTCCAGTGCCGCGTGGAAAAGATCGCTCAGCGCCTCCAAGCGTTCGAGGCTATCTACCGGCACCACCAACTGATTCCAGCGCACCACATCGAGCGCGACGAATTCGGCCTCGATGCGTCCCGCTTCCACCGTGACCAGCTCGCAGCCCTTGGCACCTGTCTCGTTCGCATGCCGGCCCTGAAGGTTGCCCGGGAACATCACATGCGGCGCCTCGGACACCACCTCGCGCGCATGCACATGACCCAGCGCCCAGTAGTCGTAGTCCTTGGCCACCAGCGTCGCGAGATCTGTCGGCGCGTAGGTGTCATGACCCACTCGGCCATTGAGGCTGGTGTGCAGCATTCCGATATTGAAATAGTCCGGGACAGGCGCCGGGTACGAAGGGACCAGATCCTCGTCCACCGCCCGATCGGGGAAACTCCGCCCGTGGATTGCGACCGAGAGTTCATCGATGCGAACGGTCTGGGCGGTGCGACTAGAGAAGACAGTGACATTCGGCGGCAAGACCAACTGGCGCGTGATCACGCCCTGCGCATCGTGATTGCCCTGAACGATGAACACGCGAATGTCCGCCCGCCCCAGGCGCACCATCTGCTCGCGAAAGAATAGACCGGTGTGAAAATCCTGCCAGTCGCGGTCGTATATGTCACCGGCGAAAAGAACGAAGTCCACGCGCTCGGCGATCGCCATATCGACCAATCGTTCCAGCGCGGCCCGCGTCGCAGTGCGCAGCCGTGCGACCGGCGCGCCCTCGTAGCGGTCGAGGCCGCGGAGCGGGCTGTCGATGTGGAGGTCGGAGGCGTGGAGGAAGCGGATCAAGTACTCACCCCGATCACTTGCGCACTTTTTGCATTCGTTCCCCGGATGGCCTTGGCGAACGACATAGCGAGGGCCAGTAGATCTGACATTTCTCCACTTGATTATGGCTGCTGGTCAAATTCTTGTCTCTACTGGGTTCATTTCAATTCATCCAGGACTTACTCTATTCGCGATTCGCGAATACCATATAGTCATGATCCTGAAACCACAAGATGTTGTCGTACTGCTCAAGCTAGTCGCCATCGGTCCCGAACCGTGGAATTTCCAGCGTCTTGCGGTAGAGCTGTCGATCAGTCAGTCGGAGGTCCACGCCGCAGTACGCCGGGCTGTGGCCGCGCGCCTGATGAGCGACACAAGCACTACCACTGGCAAGCCAGTGCGCAGTGCGCTGCTCGAGTTCTTGCTCCACGGCGTCAAGTACGCCTTCCCGCCCGAGCACGGCGCGCTTATGCGTTCTCACCGCTCTACCGCTCAGTGCCGATTGCAGCCTTGCAGGACGCGCGCCTCTACGAGTTGCTTGCGCTGGTGGACGCGATTCGCGATGGACGCGCGCGTGAACGAAATCTTGCTGCGAAAGAGCTCGAATCGCGACTCGATGCGGTGGCTGCCTGATGGCCGATCCGAACATCGAGCCACTCGACGAAGTCGGCAAAATCGGCCGGCTCCCACTTCAAGCGATGATTGAGCCGCGGAAGCACTCGAGCAAGCTCATCGAGGATGTACCGCGAAAGGACGACTTCCAAAGCACCCTGGCGCCAGGCACCAACTATCCTTCCCGGCACGCTCGCCGGATAGGCGAACCCTGAAACGAGAATGTTGGTGTCGAGTACCACCCGCAGGGTGGGCAAGGCTCAGACTTTCTTCCGGATGCGGGTCTTTCCCGAGCCGGCCCGTAGGCGCGGGAATCATGCTGCATAAACGATCTCCCGCGTGCGGTTGATGTTGGCGAGCACATAGGGATTGCGAACGGCCCGTTCCTCAACCAGGTCCACGGAGCGTTCGAGCAGGCGGGAGAGGTCGGCCTGAAATCCGAAGAATTCTTCGAGTGGCGGCAGGTCGCCTTGGGGTTCGAATTCGACCAGAAAGTCGGCGTCGCTGCGGGCTAAGTCAAAATCGTCGCCGCGCGCGGCGGAGCCGAAAACCTCCAGATGTCGAACGCGGTAGCGCTTACAAAGTACGGCGATGTCCGCGCGTTTTTCCTGAATTAGAGGGTGCATAGGGTGTTACTCCCGGTTATCAAACCGCTGTTGCCCTGCATTTTGCCTGCTCTTTCCGTTCATCGCACCCAGGCGTCAGTCCGAATGGTTACATGCCAATTCGGGGCACAGTGCGCCCCGAATTGACTTTGGCCGCAGTTTTCTTCCCTTTCGTACTTTACCTGAGCCATGTGCAGATACTTTGATGCAATTGGTCACACGACGTGTGACCATTCCCAGATGTCGTTTGCACCGGGAAGTCGAGATATTTGATCGGTACTCATCGCAGCAACGCCGCCGCCAGAACAGCCTTAAGCTGATCGCGCAGGGCGGCCGCCTGCTTCTCCGACGACCGGATGTCGCGAATGCGGGCCAACAGTTCGTCGAAGTAATTCCCGCCCCCTGCCCGCTTGAGCCGCTCATCATCCAGCGCAAATCCTTTGACGATGTATTCCCGCAGCCGCTGCGTGGCCCAGATGCGGAACTGAGTGCCGCGGTTCGACTTCACGCGATACCCCACGGAGATGATGACATCCAGGTTATAGAACTCGATGTCGCGGGCGACCCGCTTGCCGCCTTCGGTTTGAACTGTTGCAAATTTTGCAACAGTTGCCTCAGGGGTCAATTCCCCTTCCTCAAACACGTTCTTGATGTGCCTGGAAATCACCGACTTATCCCGTTGGAACAGCTCCGCCAACTGATTGAGCGACAGCCAGACCGTCTCATTCTCCAGGCGGACTTCCAGCCGGGTTTGGCCGTCGCTGGTTTGGTAGAGCAGAAACTGCGATTGGGGTTCGTTGCTCATGGTGCACCTTGCTACAGCATCACCGCCTTTACCTTGGTTCCACAAGACGCGCATTGAAAGCAGTTTTCGTCCACCTGACTGAACCGCAGGCCGCAGTCCTTCCGGGTCCTGCTTCTTCGAGGATAGGTCACCAGCAGTCCATCGGACATGACATCCTCCATCAATCCGCAGTTGGGGCATTCCAGCAATTCGCGGTCATCGGTGAAGATTCCAAGGATTCGTGCCTGGGCTTTGACCTGTTCGAGCTGTCGGGCCAACGCAACCAGCCCGTCCATCCCGCCCCGCTTCCCAGATCTATTCGACCGACTCATGCCGCGTCCCCTCTTCTTTCCCCTTGCGCGGGTGGCTTTGCGCGCATTTGGCGCATGATATTAGCGAGCAGATTTCCGAAGATCGACTACAGCCGGCGCACGTGTGGGAGCGCACCCATCTTGCGGTCGAGCGTGAGCGTGGTCAGTTCAGCGCGACGGTAGTCGTCGGCAATCAGGCGGTCGAGCAGGCCGCAGCCCGTACTCGCTTCAAGAGCGGCGAATACCCCTGCCCCATTCTGCGGCGCCACTAGCCCACTCCTGAGCACGCTGGCGAGCGCCGCGCGTGCGTCGGTTTTGGATACGCCGTAGTGGTGTTGCAGGGCAACATAGGCTTCGCCGATGACCTGATTCGACGCAAACACTTCGGCATCGTCGCGCTCGATGAGCGCGGTCAACTTGTGCACGCAGTATTCGAATCCGTCTTCCGGATCGCCGGTTGCCAGTCGGACGAGAATAGAGGTATCAATCCCGAAGCGCGCGGGCATGCGGCGTGTCCCGGAACGATTCGAGATCGAAGCTGCCTCTGCCCCGGCGCAGCTTGCCGCGCAGCGGCGCAAGGCGCGAGCGGTCGATGTGCCGCGCGCGCAGGACAAAACCGTCGGGGCCTTCCTCGAGCTCGATCCGGTCGCCGGGCTTCACGCCCAGCGCCTCCAGAACTCGAGCGGGAAATGTGACCTGACGCTTGGCGGTAATCTTGACGAACACAGCGGTGATCTCCAATAAACACACCTTACCGCAACTCTAAATCGGTAAGGCGCCCGCGTCAAGCCGCTGGCCGATAATTCAACCCTATATCGCATCGCTCGCGGCATGTACCGATTGCCGCTTCGCCCCGCCCGCCGGGCGCAGCACGAAATCGTAGCTCGCGCCGTAGAACGGCGCCGTCAGGCCCAATTTCTGCGCCTCGGCCTGAGACTCGCAGTTCACAAAATCGACGATGAGCGCATCCTTGACACCGAACACCGCGTCCGAATCGAGATAGGGATCGCCTTTGACGAATAGATGCGTGATCACGGTTTCATAGCCGGGCGCGGACACGATGAAATGCAGGTGCGCGGGCCGCATCGGATGCCGTCCCATCTGCCGCAGCAGTTGTCCCACGGGGCCGTCGCTCGGCACCGGGTAGCTCGTAGGCAGAATGGTGCGAAAGCGAAAGCAGCCCGCGGTATCGGTACGCAGCTTGGCGCGCAACTGCTTGCCGCCGGTGTCGGCAAGCTGCACGTCGTACCGGCCTTCGCTGTTCGATTGCCACAGATCGAGCAGCGCGCCCGTAAGCGGCTTACCGTCGGTTGAAAGCACCCGGCCCGAAACATAGGTGGGCTTTCCGTCCCAGCCCGCCGCCATGTCGTCGCCGTTCTCGATTTCCTTCGCGCCGTGCACGTAAAACGGCCCGAGCACCGTCGTTTCGGTCGCTCCTTCGCCGCCGTGATTGATCGCATCGACGAGCATCGACACACCGAGCACGTCGGAGAGCAGGATGAACTCCTGGCGCTTGTCGTCGCACTTCTGCCCGGTGGCGGTGAGGAACTTGATCGCCTCGAACCACTCGTCCTCGGTCAATTCCACTTCGCGCGCGAAATCGTGCGCATGCCGGATCAGGCTCGCCATGATGCGGCGAAAACGCGGATCGGCGCCAGGTGCGAGGCGTGCGATCACCGCTTCGGTCAGATGAGTTTCAAGTCCGTTTGCCATCTGCGCCTCCAATGATCCAGGGCTGCGCCCGTCTCGATACCTCTGCGCTGCGTACGATAGCTTTCGCCTCGACAAAGTTCAATTTCCAGCCCTCGGGCAAACGCCATTTGACCTCTTTGCCGCGGTTGAGGATACTGCGTCTAAAGCAACCGACTCCTCCAATAGCGCCATCGTATGCGTCTCCTGCTGCTGCCGTTTCGCGTTTTCAGGCGCTTCATCGACGAGCGTTGCGCTCAGGCTGCGGCCGCCCTCTCGTTTTCCACTTTGCTGAGCCTGGTGCCGATGATTGCGATCGCCGTCGCGATCATCGCGCGCCTGCCATTCGCCGAACACCTGTCAAAGGCCCTGGAGCAATTTCTGCTCGCCAATCTGCTGCCCGATCGGGCGGGCAGCATCATCGTCAAGTATGTCAGTGAGTTTACGCGCGAGACGCAGCGCCTGCCCCTCTTCGGCGCCCTCGCCTTGATCGCAACCGCATTGATACAAATGCTGACCATCGAACACATATTCAACGCGATCTGGAGGGTGCGCGAGAGCCGTCCGCTGCTGCGCCGCATCGCCATGCACATGCTGGCGCTATTGCTCGGGCCGCTCTTGTTCGGCGGGAGCCTCGTAGCCATCACCTTCGTTGCCAGCACCTCGTTCGGCCTGGTGGAAGAACGCTTCTGGGCAAAGGCCGATCTTCTCAAGGCCGTGACCTTCGCCTCGATGGCCGCGATGTTTGCGTTGGTCTACTGGGCACTGCCGAACCGGCGCATCGTCGCCTGGCACGCGGCTTGTGGCGGATTGCTGGCAGCGCTTGGCTTCGCATTGATGCAGCGCCTATTCGGACTTTACCTGGCGAAGCTCCCAACCTATGCGGTGATCTACGGCGCCTTCGCCACGATTCCGATCTTCTTGCTCTGGCTCTACCTGTCCTGGGCCGTAATCCTGATCGGCGCCCTGGTTGTCGCCGAGCTTCAATCCAGCCCTAAAGGCCAGCGTAGCCTGAGCCGCTAGCCCGAGCGGCGCGAGACAGGCATTCCTTGAAAGTTCACCTGCCGTTCAAGAATTCGGCCGCGTTTGTATTTCCGCTCATTTCTCCCACTTGCGCTCTTTCACCATGGCGATGGAGAGCATCGACACCAGCACGCATCCGAGCGCCGTGCCCCACAACATGGAGAAGCTTCCGGTCGCATCCAGCGTGAAGCCGAAAAACGGACCCGATGCGGACGATGCAATCTGCGCCGTCGTGGTGCTGATGCCAAGCGCCACCCCCGCCCCCGCAGCGGCAAATACCTCGCCCGCGAACATCTGCGATACGGGTGTCGTCATTGCGCCGGCGGCGCCTTTCAACAGGGCTGCGAGGATGATGATGCGCACGTCGTGCGAGAAGGCCATGATGCCGAAGCAGACCACCGAGAGCGCGGAGCCCGCGAGCAGAACAGGCTTACGCGCACCGAGCCGGTCCGAGAGCGTCCCGGCCAGGGGCGAGCAGATGGACATCGCGATGGCCGAGAGCGACGCGGCCAATCCGGCCTCGGTCGCATCGAAACCGAAGTCGTGGCGCAGGTAGGTCGGCAGCCACCCCGAGATCGCGTAGTTGGACATGAAGGCAAGGAACACGAACGCAAGAAAAGGCGTGAACCCGTCGGTCTTGAACACTGCGCCTAACGCCTGCCCTTTCTTGCCGCTCGAACGCGTGCTGCGCAGTTGCAGTCCCTGGCCCGCGAACACCAGAGCGGCGAGAACGGCCGACATCAGGAACGCCTCCTTGAGTCCCGCATGCCCGGCCGCAAAAGGGATCAGGATCAAGCCGAGCACTTGGCCCATCCCCGCACCGAACTGGGCCCAGCCCATCAACTTGCCGCGGCTCTTCTGGTCGAAAGTGGTCACCACATAGCGCACCGACGGCACGTACAGGAAAGCGCCCGACACTCCCAGCACCATGCGTGCGAGCATCCCCATAACGAGATTCGGCGCCAAGGCGAACAGCACGGTCGATACGAGATTCAGGCCGGCGCCGAACATCATGAGCTTCTTGTTGTCGATGCGATCGGCGAGCATGCCCATCGGAAACAGCATGATCGCGTACGCGATCAGGTATGCGGCGAATAGCCCGCCCGCACCCGTGTAGTCGGTGCTCCAGAGCGTTCGAAATTCGTCGTAGAGAGTGACCGGGGCAAAGCGCTGCATGTTGTGCAGCGCCAGGTTAGACGCGAGAACCGCGACCGCCGGCCATTTGCGCAAGACACCCTCTCCTTTTTGCTCACCATCTGCTGCAGAATTCCGAGGTGTCCCATTTTGAAATGACATTTTCTCGGGACCAATCCAATGATCCCCAGCTCTGGGACCCGCAATAATGCATGGAAAATCCGACGCTGCTTGCACCAGTATTCCGGTCCGCATAGGCATAGTCAATATCGAAATTTTGCCGAAACGGTTTGACGACGCTGCCGCAATCGCCGAACATCGCGCCACGCAAAGCGCTCGCGCTGCGCTACGCGCGTGGCTGCGGCGCGGCGTTCTCGCAGCAGATTACCAAGGCGAACAAGGGCTGCGATTTCGAGTTTGTGGAAGCGGGGGCGGAGACACCGGATCCAAACGTTCACTGCCCCTCCCGCAACTGACCAGGATCGCCCTATCCGACTGTCCATGCCGCCTTATTTCGATTGAATTTGACGGCAAATTGGCGCAATGTTTCGCCCTGCCCCAGCATTGACGATGAAATTTCGCGTAAACTGGAAGCACTTTCCGTGGCGGTCGCTCAAGACAAGAGTGACCCTCTTCACGCTCGCCATTTTCCTCGCCAGCATCTGGTCGCTCGCGTTCTACGCCAGCCGCATGCTGCGCGCGGAAATGCAACGCCTGTTGGGCGACCTGATCGGTGGCTTCAATCGACTGCTGCGAAGCTTGGGGCAACGGGAAGCCGCCTTGCGCGCGAGCGAGGAACGTTTGCGCACCCTGATCGACTGGTCGATCGAGGCAATCGCAGTTCATCGCGACGGGAAATTGATATACGTCAATCCGTCCGCGATCAAAATGATCGGCGCCAAGTCCGCGCAAGATCTGATAGGCAAACCCATCCTCGATTGGGTTCCCCCGGACTATCGCGAAATCGCGCTGGAACGCATCAAGAGCATTACCGATACCGGCATCGCCACGCCGCTGATCCAGGAGAAATTTCTCAAACTCGATGGAACGGTGATAGACGTGGAAGTTCAGAGCACATCGATAGTCTACGATGGAAAACCGGCCATTCACGTTGCGATGCGCGACATCACCGCGCAAAAGCGGGTCGAAGACGCCCTGCGGCAAAGGGAGGAACGCTACCGCGTGCTGGCCGAGGCGGCGCACGATATCATCGTGTTGATCAACGACAGGCATGAAGTGGAGTATGCGAACACCTTCGCTGCCCGCCTGTTCAGGTGTCTTCCGCAGCAATTGATCGGCAAGCGGCTCCTCGATATCTTCCCGCCAGAAATCGCCGCACGCCAGATAGCCAATCTGCAGAAAGTCCTTGCCAGCGGTGAGTCGCTCTACGTCGAAGCGCCGTCCGCGTTCCCCGGCAGCTCGCTTTGGCTGGGCTCATGGCTGGTGCCAATAAAGGACCCCGCCCGCGAGATTACGGCCATTCTGGTGGTGTCGCGCGACATCACCGAGCACAAGCGGGCAGAACGGGCGCTCGCCGAGAGCGAAGCGCGCTTTCGCAGCCTGACCGGTCTGTCCTCCGATTTTTACTGGGAGACCGATGTTGCGCATCGGCTGGTGCAGCGCGCTGAGAGCAATAGCGCAGCCAGGGAATCGGTGTTCCACCAGGGATCGCCTGTCGGCCGGCGCCGCTGGGAGGTACCCTATGTTTCGCCCGACGAATCCGGCTGGCAGGCGCATCGGGCGCTGCTCGACGCCCACTTGCCGTTTCGTGAGTTCGTCTTTTCCCGACTTGCAGCCGATGGCACCGAGCGGCATGTCTCGATCAGCGGCGATCCGGTATTCGATGAGGCCGGCAACTTCGAGGGCTACCGCGGCGTCGGTACCGATATCACCGGGCGCAAGCGCTTGGAGGAGCAAGTGCGTCAAATGGCATTCCATGACACGCTCACCAACCTGCCTAACCGTCGCCTGCTCAACGACCGCCTGAGTCAAGCGATGGCCGCGAACCGGCGCAGCGGCTGCTATGGCGCGGTGATGTTCCTTGATCTGGACGACTTCAAGCTGCTTAATGACAGACACGGGCATGAAGCCGGCGATTGGCTGTTGATTGAGGCGGCGGATCGGCTGAAAAGTTGCGTGCGCGAAATCGACACCGTGGCGCGTTTTGGCGGCGATGAGTTTGTCGTGATGATCAGGGAGCTGGATGCGCACAAATCGGAGTCCCGCGCACAAGCGGGCATCGTCGCCGAAAAAGTCCGCGCCGCGCTGGCCAAGCCTTATGTGCTCAAAGTTCGGCGTGAGGGCGAGGCGCAAACCACGGTCGAGCATCGTTGCACGGTGAGCATCGGCGTCGCGTTGTTCAGCAAGCATGAGGCCAGCCAAGACGACATCATCAAGCGAGCTGATACTGCAATGTATCAAGCCAAGACGTCGGGGAACAATTTGATTCGGTTCTATGAATAATACATTGCGCGTATTGATGATTGAAGATTCAGAAGACGATGCCACCCTGCTGCTACACGTCCTGCAAGCGGGAGGCTACGACGTCGTCCACACAGTAGTGAATACTGCGGCTGCAATGCGCAACGCATTGGAACGCCAGGAATGGGATGTGATCACGTCTGACCACCGCATGCCGGGCTTCAGCGCCGGCGACGCATTGGCACTGACTATGGAATTGCGCCCCAATCTGCCGTTCCTCATCGTATCGGGCGCAATTGATATCGATCTAGCTGTTTCGCTGATGAAAGAAGGTGCTAAGGACTACGTCCCGAAACAGCATCTGCCCCGTTTGGTCCCGGCGATTGAACGCGAATTGCGTGAGGTACAGATTCGCACCGAGCGCAAGCACGCGGAGGAACGGTTGCAGGCGCATGACGCATATCTGACAGCAATCATTGAGAACCAGCCTGGGTTGATATGGCTGAAGAATGTGCATGGCCGGTTTCAGGCAATCAATCATGCGTTCGCTGTTTCCTGTGGCAGAGAAACACGGGATGTTTTGGGCAAAACAGACCTCGATATATGGCCTCGCGATATGGCAGAGAAATACGTTGCCGACGACGGCAAAGTCATGCAGGCAGGCCAACCGATTGTGGTCGAAGAAATGATCTATGACAAAAACGAGCCGAAATGGTTTGAGACGTTCAAGACTCCGATCAAAGATGCGCACGGTAACATTATCGGCACTACAGGGTATGCGCGCGACATCACCGAACGCAAGCTGTCGGAGACGAAACTGCGCGCAGCCGAAGAGCAGTTTCGCGGCCTGGTCGAGCAGTCGATCACCGGCATCTACATCATCCAGGACGGCAAGTTTGCCTATGTCAACCCGCGCTTTGCCGAGATACGCGGCTTTGGTTCGGCAGACGAATTGATCGGGCGCGATCCTGCGCCGCTTATCGCCGAGAAAGACCGCAATACCGTCTCGGAACGTAACCGCCGGCTGCTCGCGGGCGAAACGCGGAACATGAGCTATAGCTTTACCGCGCTGCGCAAAGACGGCTCCATCATCGAGGTCGGATTACACGCGACAGGTGCAACGTACCGCGGCCGAGCGGCGATCATCGGCGTGATGCAGGACATCTCCGAGAAGACGCGCGCCGAAGAGGAAATCCGGAAATACATCAAGCAGCTCAAATCCGCGTTCATGAGCACGGTAGAGGTGGCTACGAGCTTGAGCGAGATGCGTGACCCCTATACCGCCGGCCACGAGCGGCGCGTGGCCCAGATCGCCGTCGGGATAGGCACCGAGCTCGGATTTGACGAGAACCGGCTGGAGGGAATTCGGGTCGCAGGCCACCTGCATGATGTGGGCAAGATCACTATACCCGCGGAGATCCTCTCCAAGCCAGGCAAACTCAGCGCGATCGAGTTCCAGTTGATTCAGGCGCATGCCCAGGCGGGTTACGAAGTGCTGAAGGACGTGGCGTTTCCCTGGCCTGCAGCCGAGGTTGCGCGTCAGCACCACGAGCGCATGGACGGCAGCGGCTATCCGCTAGGCCTCGAGGGCGACGCGATCCTGCTTGAAGCGCGCATCATGGCGGTGGCGGACGTGGTCGAGGCGATGTCCTCGCACCGGCCCTATCGTCCGGGCTTAGGGATCGATAGGGCGCTTGCGGAGATCGAACGCGGCCGCGGTACCGCCTACGACCCGGTGGTTGTCGATGCGTGTCTGAAGCTTTTTCGTGAGGGCCGGTTTACTCTTCCGAACTGACGCGCATCTGCTTACGGGGAGATGTGGCCGATAATGAAAAGCCGCACTTCCTCGATTGACGGCGCACCGCTCGAAGCGTCAACACCGCGCCGTTGTTGAAGCTCGGGCGAAGAATGCTCTTCGCAGAAACAGAAAACGGAGAATCCGGACAGGGCCGAAGTGGGCGAAATCTACGCGCACGAGCGGGTGGCGGTCTTCGCACCTACCCCGAAGCCGCGCCAGTCGTGGTGTTTCGCGCGAGATGAAAAAGCCAAGAGCGCGTTTGGCTTTGGGATACTCTGTGCAATAGCGACTCTCCAAAACCGAGTAACGCGGTCATCGCAGTAATAGGTGGTCCTTTAGTCCATCATCTTGTCCATCACTTGCCATCTTAATAGTTCGAGCGCCGTTAGCGCGATAGAACTGGGCGGGGTCCTTTGTCAAATATTGAACCTAGAAACCGCAGTTGAGAGACGTCCTGGCACGCGAAAAGCCATATCTGGCGCGGCTTCCCGGGCAATGACAACAACTGCGGAGCAGTACTTTTTGGGTGAACGAACCAAGAGCTGTAAGTCGCTGAGATTCACGCAACTTCTGTCCTCACCTCGTCATCAACTACGGTTTTTAGGTTGAAAAATGCAGAGCGATTCGGCTGTGTTCTCCTATACTGCGCGTTCGATGAACGTGGTCGCGGGGGCATCTGTGACCCGGCAGTGGTGAACGCGTGTCTAAGGTTGATCCACGACAAGGAATTTGTTTTGCGAGATTAGGCTATTTGAAAGGATTTGCAGGATATGGGTTCTTTACGAAGGGTCGATGACCTTACGCTTACCGAAATTGACCGCCTCATTGCCAAGATTGAGCACATCTATTACGCCCGTTCGCACGGTGACTTCAATGGGCACATCAGCGAAGAGAACCATGTCTACCTGCTCACCAATGACGGACGAAAGATTCTCTGTGCTCCGACCGCTGACTGGCGGCAAGGCGGGCCCTTGGTCGAGCGCAATGACATTTCGATCGAAAAGATTGTAAGCGGCTGGCGCGCCCATCTTGATCAAACGTCAGCCGCAACGGGGCCGCGGTGCTGGTTGCAGCCATGCGCACGCGGTTGAAGATGACCTACGGAAACGAGGTAGAGGTCGATGAGATCTGAAGGGGACGGAACGCGAACTGCGAGGGATGCGTTTTCAGTAATATGCAGTGCCGCGAACGCTGATATAAGAATTGGCATAGCCAAATCATAGGATGTCATGTTCAAGAGCACTTTCAGCCTTAGGCTCCGCGCCCTTGCGCTTGTCGCAGTCGTGTTCGCCGTCATGTTCGGCATGGTTGCCTATCACGCCGTCGTCGGCCGGGCAGATGACATTGACGACGCGAAAACGCATCTCCTGCATGCTTCAGAGAAGATCGCCGCGGAGCAGCAGCAAATCGTCGCCCACGCCGATCAGTATCTGCTTCGCCTGATCCGCCTTCCACAGGTGCGCGAGATTGCCACAAGATTGACGCAACTAAAGAGTGCTCCCGATGAAGGGTGCTCCCGATTCCTTGCCGCGGAACTCAAAGAGGCCCCGGCGTTCATGGGCATGGGGGTCATTGCGCCCAACGGTGACGTTCTCTGCAATGCGCTGCAGCCAAAGACCCCAATCAATGTCTCCGATCGCAGATACTTCCAAGCGGCCATAAAGACGCGCGGACTGGTTATCAGCGACGTAGTAGTTGCCCGCGCCAACAACACATCAACCATAAGCTTTGCCAGGGCACTGCCAGATGACACGGAAAGTGTACGCGGTGTCGTCTGGGTCTCCTTAAATTTCGCTTGGCTGCATAAGCAACTGGCTAATGCAATGCTTCCACAGGGGGCGCATGTGGGCCTGCTCGATGCTAGAGGCACGGTCGTTGCGCACTATCCCGACCAGGAAGACTGGATGGGCAGGAATGCCTCCGGCACCCCCCTTTTTGAGGGCTTGGTCGCGAAAGGTGGCAAAGGCACTTTCGAAGCACTTGGACTTGATGGGATAGCGCGCGTGTACGCCCTCACTCCATTTGCCGACACGGTTGGAGGTCGAATTGTCCTTTGGCTCAGCATTCCCAAGCAAGCAATCACTGCAAGTGCGGACCGCGACTTCACTTGGACTCTGGCGATTACCACGGCTCTTCTGTTGCTGACGTTTGGGGGGGTATGGGTGGGAGCAGCGCGCATGGTTCTTCGCCCCGTTGCGGCGTTGTCCCTTGCTGCCCAGCGGCTCGCCCAGGGAGACCTCGATGCGCGTACCGGGGTGCGCGATGACGATTCCGAGTTGGGGCGGCTTGCTCATGCCTTCGATGACATGGCCGCGTCCATCAAGTCTGAGAAGACCGAGCTTACCAGGACAAATAGGGCACTACGCGTGCTCTCGGCCGGAAATCGGACCCTGCTGCACGCAACCGACGAAATGACCTTATGTCAACAGATGTGTCGAGCGATTGTGGAATCGGGCGGCTATAACATGGCCTGGGTCGGTTATGCGCAAGAGGACGAGGGAAAAAGTGTGCAACCGGTCGCTTCTTTTGGTGCACCGAAGGATTTTCTGGAAGCGTTGCGGATCAGCTGGGCAAACACAGAACGCGGCCAAGGGCCAACTGGTACTGCAATACGTCAAGGGACACCAGTTGGGGTGCAAAACATGCTGACCGACCCCTCCGTGCAACCGTGGCGCGCCCTCGCATTGCGCTATCACTACGCCTCGGTGCTCGCTCTCCCGCTTCGGGAGAACAATGCGGTTATCGGTGTGCTCGCCATTCATGCGAATGAGCCGGACGCATTTGGCGAAGAGGAAAAGGCGCTGCTTGACAAATCGGCAGCAGACCTGTCGTATGGTATCGCGACCCAACGCGCTCGGGTGAGGGAAACCCACCTGGAAGCATCTTTGAAAACCGCCGAGGACCGGTTTCGGGCTGCCGCCGAAGCCAATCTGGATGCCTTAGCTGTCCTAAAGAGCGTGCGCGATGGCGCTGGAAGCATTGTCGATTTCGAATTCGCCGCGGTCAATGCAAGTGCAGAGAAAATGCTCGGCAGGGCGCGCTACAAAATCATCGGCCAAAAACTTTGCGAACTCCTGCCGACTAACAGAACCGGAGGATTCTTCGACAAGTATGCGCAGGTGGTCAGCACTGGAGAACCTCTCGAAGAAGAGTTTCATATCGATACTCCTGAGACTAAGGCGAAATGGTTGCGACAGCAGGTAGTGAAGGTGGGCGATGGCGTGGCCATTTCCTCCCGGGATATCACCGCGTGGAAACAGGTTGGGGATCAGCTACGTGAGAGCGAATTCCGCTATCGGCAATTGTTCGAAGCCAATCCACATCCGATGTGGGTGTACGACCTCGCCACCCTGCGCTTTCTCATGGTGAATGATGCCGCGGTGAAACACTATGGTTACAGCCGTGACGAATTTCAGGCGATGACCATTGCCGACATACGTCCGCCGACTCACGTCCCGCGATTATTGGAAAACGTCGCGCAGGTTGAAAACGGGAAGACCGACGAAGCCGGTATCTGGCAGCATTGCAAGAAAGATGGCACGCTCATCGATGTCGAAATCACGTCCCACGTCTTTTATTTCGGGGAAAAGCGCGCGGAAATGGTGCTTGCCCACGATGTCACTGCGCAGCGTCGGGCGGAAGCAGAGCGTCGAAAAGCAGATACAAAATTCAAGGCCATATTCGAACAGGCACCGGTTGGCGTTGTCATCATTGACCTCGAAACCGGGATGCCTACGGAATTTAACGACGTTGCCCACAACCAGTTGAACTACTCAAGAGACGAATTTGCACGCTTGCGGATCAGCGACTATGAGGCCCTGGAGAGCGTCGAGCAGATCAAGGCGCATATGCGGGAGATTCTCCGCAAGCGAGGCGACGACTTCGAGACCCGGCACCGCGCCAAAAGCGGCGAGCTTCGCAACGTTCACGTCATGATGCGCGTGTTGGAGTCTGGCGACCAGCGAAGTCTGTATTCCATTTATCAAGATATCACCGAGCAGAAGAAAGGTGCAATCGCCCTTGAAAAATCCAACCGCGCACTGCGCACCCTCTCGGCCGCCAATGAGGCGCTGGTACGTGCAACCAGCGAACATGAGCTTCTACAGTCCGTATGCCGCATCATCGTGGAAAAGAGCGGCAGTCCAATGGTGGGCGTTTGTTATGCCCAAGACGGCGAGGAAAAAGGCATCAAGTCCGTGGCGTGGGCAGGCGCGGAACAGTGCTGCATAGACGAGGAAATCCAGACTTGGACCGATGCGGAACATGGCCAGAGGCCGATCAGCCGAACCATCCGAAGTGGAAAACCGGAGGTTGATCGCGACATTCCGAACGACCCGACTCTTGGCCGCTGGAGGGAGGTTGCCGTCAGGCACGGGTATTCGTCTATTCTTGCACTGCCTTTGCCCGACGGCACGCGAATCTTCGGCGGATTGTGCGTGTACTCGCCCGAACCGGATGCCTTTCATGCGGAGGAAATCCGGCTGCTGGAGGAGCTTGCCAATGATCTAGCCTACGGCGTTACGACCTTGCGCACCAAGGCGGAACGCGACCGCATCGCCTACGAGCACGAGCACCACGAGGAGATATTGCGCAAGAGCTTGGAGGACTCCATCCAAGCGATCGCCGACACTGTGGAAATGCGCGACCCCTACACTGCCGGCCATCAGCGGCGAGTCGGTGAATTGGCCGTGGCGATCGCGCGTGAGATGGGCCTGCCTGAGGACAAAGTCCACGGCATCCGCCTTGCTGCGAGCATTCACGATCTCGGCAAAATCACGGTTCCGGCAGAAATCCTCGCCAAACCGGGCAAACTCACAAATATCGAATTCATGCTCATCAAGGCCCACGCCCAGGCCGGATACGACATATTGAAGGACATTTCCTTCCCCTGGCCTATCGCCACCATCGTGTGGCAGCACCACGAGCGGCTGGACGGTACGGGCTACCCGCAGGGACTTAAGAGCGACCAAATCCTGCTTGAGTCGCGCATCATGGCCGTGGCCGATGTGGCGGAGGCAATGGCATCGCACCGGCCCTATCGTCCATCCTTGGGAATAGAGGCTACGCTGGCCGAGATCGAGCGCGGGCGCGGTACCGCCTACGACCCCGTGGTTGCCGATGCGTGCTTGAAGCTGTTCCGCGAAAAAGGCTACGCAATCCCCGCATAGCGCTACGCTTGCCGCGGAATCGTCAGCCAGCACAGAATATGCGTGACATATCGCCGTTCAGTCGTATCAATACGAACGATCAGGCGTCACCTGCCTGCAAATTCTTGAGCCGCTCCAGCACCGTGGCCACGATGCGATCGCAGCGTGCGCCATCGAACGCAAAAGCGTCTTCGCGCGCCATATCCAGGTCGCGCGACAGGCCTTCGCGCATCAGGCTGCGCGCGCGGAAGAACCGGGTCCGCACCGTCGCCTCGGGTATGTTCAAAGCGGCGGCAGTCTCCTCGACCGTGAGCTCCTGCACCGCGCGCAGCATGAACACCGTGCGAAACGCATCCGGCAGCATGTCGATCCTGGCTTCGATGAGCTTACGCACTTGCGCGCGCTCGGCCGCGTGCTCGGGTTGAGCGTTGGGCGCGTGGTCCGTGACCGAATCCATGGGCGCCGCGCCGGCATCGGTCACCGTGTCGAGCGGGATCACGTCCGCGCCGCGCCGCCTGAGCCTGCCGAGCGCCTCGTTGGCGACAATACGCGCCAGCCAGGTCGACAGCTTCGCGTCGGCGCGAAAGCCGCCCAGCGCGCGATAGGCGTGCACATAGGCCTCCTGCACCGCGTCCTCGGCTTCCTCGTCGTTCTTGAGGATGCTGCGCGCCGTGCGAAACAGCAGCTGGTTGTTGCGCCGCATGATGGTCTCGAACGCGCGCGCATCGCCTGCCGCGGCGCGCGCCGCGAGCCCCGCATCCGTTTCGCGCTCAGGCGCTGCTTTAGCCGTTTGGCTTCCCGCGTTCGTCATATTGGCTCCCGTGCGTCAGATGCCGCCGAAGCGCGCGGCGTTCCGGTTTGACCGCGTACTGCGACGTTTCGCGTTCAAGTGCCGCGGCTGCCCCATGTCCACGAACGACGCCGCCCGTCACCGCTTAGAACTTTCGGATCCCGGCAAACTTCTCCGTGCACTCATAGCGCTTACCCGCATCGTCGTACCAGTAAAGCGGATCCGCGTCCTCGCTTCTGGCGAGCTTGTGCGAGCCGTCGCAGAACGGCTGATTCTTCGACAGCCCGCAGCGACAGAGATATTTTTCCTCGCCTCCGATTACCAACTTGTACGGCTCGGAATAAGTGCGCATTACGAGGCGTGCCATGACGGTCTCCTTTCAATAACGGTTCTAGCGCGGTCGCGATCCCGATGCTGCTGGCGCAGGGACCACTCATATGATAGTCCGGTCTCGAGCATAACGGCCCGCACCGACATTGCGCGGCCAAGCCCCTGTCTGTCAATCGGGTCTCGTCCCTGGTCACGTTGTTTGGGCCGAGCACGCAATCTGCACACCAATATTACAAGGACTTGAGATACGCGACCAGATCGGCCATGTCGGCGCTGCTCAGCCCCAGGGCCTTCTTGGTGTTGTACGTCTGCACCACGGCGTCGAGCGTCGGCGCACTGCCGTTGTGAAAATAGGGTGCGTGCTGCCACAGCCCGTGCAAGGGCGCGGTCCGGTACTGCTTGGTGGCGCTGCGCGATGCGTAGCTGGGGGCGCCGTTCGGCTCCGGTTCGCTCACGACGTCGCTCGCCGGGTGCAGGCGCAAATTGGCGTCAGTCAACTCAGGCCCGCTATGGCAGGTACTGCAGGTGCCGGCACCGTTGAAGACCAGCTGCCCGCGAGCGGCAGCAACCGGATCAAAACTTCCGGCGGGTGGCAGCGGTGCATTGAGGGTCAACTGATACGCCTGCAACGCCGGCAGCTTCGCGCTGATCAAGTCATCCGTGCCATTGGTGACATTGACGCCGGTGCGTGGCTCCGAGAACGACCCGTGTCCGCCCATCTGCGTGACGCCGACGTAGCGGTTCCAATAGGCGATGTCTTCGCCGTCCCCCGTGGAGGTGATGCGATGAATGCCGGCGAGGCCGTATGCGGGCGGGATGAGCTGCGGGCCATTTTGGCCATCCAGGTTGAAGCGCGGATCGTATTTGCCCTTGCCCCAGGAGTTGAAGACCGCCTTCGTCGCGGCGTCGAGCGCAGGCGAAAGTGCGATGATCGCCCCTGGATTGAGGTCGCGATTGGGCCAGCCGTCGAGCCGCTTGCCGATACCGGGCGCAAACGAATCGTCGACGGTCGAATGGCACAGGGCGCAGGTGACACCCACGCGCGTGAGCGTGTCCGTGCCGCCGATGGTCTCGACCGTGCCCTGCAGGCCGACGACGGCGTTGAGCTTCAGCAATGCGATCGTTGTGGCGGGGTTCTTCAGATCGACAGTGCCGTTCTGGATTCCCTGCACCACCGCCGGCGGCAACGCTTCCGCGTCCACCTTGAGGCCGACCGACAGTGCGGCCGTGGGGTCGACTGCCGCCGCGATCACTTCATGCATGCGCAGCGTGTCGGTCCATTTGGTCTCGTCGCCGAAGGTATCGAAGCGGAAGATTTGCTGGCCCTGAGCGACGAGCGCGGGATCAGCTGCCGCACTCTCCGATTGCCCTGACCCGCCGCAGGCCGTTACCAAGACAGCGGCCGCACTTGCCATGCCAAATGCCGCCAGCTTGCGCAAGGTGAGAAGCGGGTTGCGCCGCGCGTGTCCCTTTAGCGTCGGGTCCGCGACGCAATCGGGTTCCGATGTGTAGAAATGTGACATGACCATTCTCTCCTTGCGGCAATTAACTGAACTTGGCCGGGAACTGCTTGGCGATGGCGAGCGCAAGCGCATCGGCGATGACATACATGTGCTTTTTCATCGCGTCCCAGGTCCGCGCCTCTTCGGCGTACTGTTTGCTTTGCAGTTGCCGGATCTCCTGGATGTGATGCCCGCCGTGCGCGAGCAACAATCCATTCAAGGTGTCAAACGGCAAATTCGGGTTCGCGCCGCTCAGGAATTTGGCGATTTCGCCTGCATTACCGGTCAGGCTCTTGAGCGCCGCATCCTGCCTGGCCTTGCTGAGCGCGACGCTCGCTTCCAGGTACTGCTTGACGGCGCCGTAGTGGCCGGCGAGCAGGCTAAAGAGCTTCTCCGAAGCCGCCTTGCCGTAGTAGGGTTCGATCGCGCCGGCGATCTGCTTCGCGTTGGCGACCACTTCCTTCTCCGCCGCAGCGGCCGCACCCTTGTTCCCCGCGAGACTGTCCACGATCACGTTGCGCACCCAGAAGACGTGGCCCACCCACAGATCGCGCAGCGCCGCGTCGGTTTCGCCGAGTTTTGCGCTCGCGGGAGCGGAAGCAACGGCTGCATGCTCGGCATGCTGTGCCAGCACCGGCGCGGCCGGCGCGAGGAACGCGGCCAGGATCGAGGCTGCGATGAGGAATTGCTTGATCGGTTTCATTGAGCTCTCCATTACAAGTTGGTTGACGCTAAACATTCGTTGCCGCGGCGACCGGATTGCTTCGCAATCCGCGCCGCGCGCTTGGCGTCACGCACTCGATCCGAGCATGGCAAAGCGCCTTGCGTTGCGGCGTTGATCAAGTTCGGTCTCGCACATTGGATGAGAATGCGCGTCGCGGCGTTCCCGTTTTCTTCTGCCTTGGCTACCGGGCGATGCGCGGTGGCTGCAATCCTTGAAACGCCGGCTTTGCAATGGGGAAATTGCCGCGATGACTAGCGAGGGGTGCTGCCGGATTGACGCTGGTCAAAGCGCGGCGAAAAGGAAAATTCGAGGTCGCGCCTCCGTGCGTTTCTTCCTGCCGACTGCTACGGCCACTTCCCCCGCATCAAGGATCTACCCACGGACGCGATCTGGTTCTACGCTGGGTCGGAACATGATCCCGGTGCGCGATGGCAAAGGCTCAGGGCGTCTGCGCATGCAGCGCGACAGCATCGTCGGCCCATGCGACGCCGTGATAGTCGAAGCCGTGGGCCAGCGCCGGCTTTACCACTTCGAAGTAAGGGGAGATATCGAAATCGCGGGGTGTATATAGGCTATGGTGCCGGATGTGAAGGACTTCGCGGTAACAATCCCGGCACAGCGCCCCGCCGGTTTTTTCCAAACTGACATCCGGCAGTATCGGATAGCGCAGCGCATGGAAGGCCTGCGCTATCAGGGCGGAGCAGATCGCCCGCGTCGGATCGCCGCTGCCCAGTGCCAGCATCTGCCGCCGCAAGCGTGGCGGCATCGGGGGGGTAGGAATGAGGTAGCGCGCAAGATCGAACACGTTCTTCATGTCGTATTGGTGTCCGATGCGGGCAACGGCGAAGCGGACGACTTTTTGTACGTCCTCCGGCGTAAGTCCGACCGGCCGGCAAATGCGCGTATGCATATTGGCATAGACGCTGAGCGGGACGCCGCGCACGCCTTCGCGTAGGTCTGCTTCGATCAGCACCTTCGGCTCTTCGCCGCGCTGCGGCGCGCCCAGCGCGTCGCCGACGTAAAGGGCGGCGTGCGACCAGGTGGATTGGGTCAGGTACTTGATCGCCACGCTGATCCGGGAGTTGCCCTCGATGAGCAGCACGTCGCCGGGGCGCAGCGCCGCGGCGAGCCGTTCCGGTGCGACCATTGCGACGTGCGAACCCTGGCGCTTCGGCGCCGAAAGGTAATCGGCCAGGCGTCTGCCCAAGGCGGAGAGCAGCGGGTTCATGGGTGTGATTAACTTCGGTCGTAGGGCTCGCGCGAGCTTGCCGGCGCCGGGCCGGGAGAAAAACTATTTCGCCCGCGCGTTCCCTCCTTGCTGATTCTTGCCATCACGCTCGCCACGATGCGATCGCAGCGCGCGCCGTCGAAAGCGAATACCTGTTCGTAGGCCAGGTCCAGGTCGCGCGACAGGCCTTCGCGCATCAGGCTGCGCGCGCGGAAGAACCGGGTCCGAACCGTCGCCTCGGGTATGTTCAAGGCCGCGGCAGTCTCCTCGACCGTGAGCTCCTGCACGGCGCGCAGCATGAACACCGTGCGAAACGCATCCGGCAGCATGTCGATCCTGGCTTCGATCAGTCTGCGCACTTGCGCGCGTTCGGCGGCGCGCTCGGGCTGCGCGTCTGGGGTTTGGTCCATAACTGCCTCCATGGGCGCCGCGTCCGCATCCGTCGCCGTGTCAAGGGGAATCACCTCGGCGGCGCGCCGCCTGAGCCTGCCGAGCGCCTCGTTGGCGACAATACGCACCAGCCAGGTCGACAGCTTCGCCTCGGCGCGAAAGCCGCCCAGCGCGCGATAGGCGTGGATATAGGCCTCCTGCACCGCGTCCTCGGCTTCCTCGTCGTTCTTGAGGATGCTGCGCGCCGTGCGAAACAGCAGCTGGTTGTTGCGCCGCATGATGGTCTCGAACGCGCGCGCATCGCCTGCCGCGGCGCGCGCCGCGAGTTCCACATCCGCTTCGCGCTCAGGTGGCGCTATGGCCGCTTGCTTTCCGGCGTTCGTCATGTTGCCTCCTGTGCATTAGATGCGGGCGCTCACCGCGACGTTCCCGCTTTCCCCTGTTGCAGATTCCGGTCAATGCGCGGTGTGTGGAGGTTTCGAAACGCAGGCGGCGCCATATCGCCGCCATGTTGCTGAGGCGCGCCGTGCCCGGGCAGCGCCGGCACGCGCGGCGTGTAATCCGAAAAAGCGGTGCGGCGCATAGTCGGCCAGCGCGCAACATGTCCAAAGATGCAGGCAGTATATTCCTTATAGCGAATAACCATGTTTTCGGAGGGCGCCGGGTACCAGCCGGCACTGGCGCGGACATGGCGCCGCGCCCTGTGCCGCCGCCCGTCCCACCCGCGCGCGGCGCCGGCAAGCGTGAAATAGAGCTTGCACAGGCTTAAAGATGTAGATAATATATATCTTCAAGCGCGCCACAACGCGCCCAGCCTTTTACCCACAGCATCAACAATAGGAGACAATTTGCCATGCACGCGTCACGCAAACTCTGGATATGGTTAGGACTCATGTGCGCCCTGTCCTTCGCGATCCTGGGTTGGGTCGGCACCGAGATCTACGTTGCGGCGCCGCCGATTCCGAAGAAAGTCGTCAGCACGCAAGGCGACGTCCTGTATTCGGCCGAGCAGATCCAGCGCGGCCAGCAGGCCTGGCTTGCGGCCGGTGGCCAGCAATTGGGGTCGGTGTGGGGGCACGGCAGCTACGTCGCGCCGGACTGGTCCGCAGACTGGCTGCACCGCGAGGCCCTGGCGCTGCGTGAGACATGGGCGCAGGCAGAGCGCGGCCTTGCATACGATCAACTGGGCGCGAGCGCGAAGGCCGATCTGGACGCGCGCCTGAAAGCGGAAATGCGGCGCAACACCTACGACCAGAAGACCGATAGCATCACTTTGTCCAAGGAACGCGCGCAGGCGGTGCGGCAGGTCGCCGCGCATTACACCGGACTGTTCGGCGATGAACCGAAGCTGGACAACTTGCGCGAACAATATGCGATGAATTCGGGTTCGCTGCAGGATCCGGCCGACCGGCAGGCGCTGTCGGCATTCTTCTTCTGGTCCGCCTGGTCCGCGGCCACAGACCGCCCGGGAGAGACCGGTCTCTCCTATACCAGCAACTGGCCGCACGATTCCCTGGTCGGCAATGAACCGACCGCGGGTGCCGGCATCTGGTCGATTGCCAGCGTGATATTGATGCTTGCTGCGATCGCGGCAATGATTCTCTACCACGCGGCGAGCAAGGAAGCAGGCGATCCGGGGGTTCCCAAGGCCGATCCGCTGTTCGATCTGAAGCCTACGCCTTCGATGCGCGCGACCAAAAAGTACTTCTACGTGGTGATCGCCCTGATTTTGGCGCAGATCGGCATGGGCGTGGTCACCGCGCACTATGCGGTCGAGGGGGGCAGCTTCTTCGGACTCCCGCTGGCGCAGATTCTGCCGTTCAGCGTAAGCCGGACCATCCATACCCAGTTCGCCGTGTTGTGGATTGCCACGGCGTGGCTGGCTACCGGCCTGTATATCGCGCCGGCGATATCCGGGCACGAGCCGAAGTTCCAGAAACTGGGCGTCGACGTACTGTTCTACGCGCTGCTCGCCATCGTGGCCGGTTCCACCGCAACCGGCTGGCTCGGGACAATGCAACACATGGGGAACGATTTCAGCTTCTGGATCGGCAATCAGGGACTCGAATTCACCAGCATGGGCCGCGTCTGGCAAATCCTGCTCTTTGTCGGCCTGCTGTTCTGGGTCGCGCTGCTCGGGCGCGGGCTGATGCCTGCGCTCAAGCGGCCGTCCGAAAGCCGCGGGCTGATAGCGATGGTATTCCTGTCGGCCATGTGCATCGGCGGTTTCTATGCCACTTCGCTGACCTGGGGCCAGCATACCCACTACTCGATGGTCGAGTACTGGCGCTGGTGGCTGGTGCATCTGTGGGTCGAGGGTTTTTTCGAGGTATTCGCGACCGCGGTGATTGCGCTCTTGTTCACGCGCCTTGGATTGCTGCGCGCGAGCACCGCCAATACGGCGATCGTGCTGGAGACCATCGTATTTCTGTTCGGCGGCATCCTCGGCACGCTGCATCACCTGTATTTCACCGGCACCCCGACCTTCGTCATCGCGATCGGCGCGATGTTCTCCGCGCTGGAAGTGGTGCCGCTGGCGATGATCGGCGTCGAAGCTTACCGCAACTACCAGCGCTCCAAAGCGGCGCCCTGGGTCGAGGCGTACAAGTGGCCGATCATGTGCTTCATCGCGGTGGGCTTCTGGAATGTGGTGGGAGCGGGGCTGCTCGGCTTTTCGATCAATACGCCGATCGCGCTGTATTACATGCAGGGACTCAACATGACGACCGCCCATGGCCATGCCGCCCTGTTCGGCGTCTACGGCATGCTGGGTATCGGCCTGTTGTTGTTCTGCCTGCGCGGACTGTCCGAGCGCGCGGCCTGGACCGAGAACCTGTTGCGGCCGGCTTTCTGGGGCCTCAATATCGGCCTGGCGATGATGGTATTCATGTCGTTGGTCCCGTCGGGCATTTACCAGGCCTGGGCCAGCGTCACCAAGGGCATGTGGTACGCGCGCTCGCCGGAGGTGATCCATTCACCTTTCATGGAAGCCACGGTCTGGATGCGGGTTCCGGGCGATCTGGTGTTCACCGTGGGCGCGCTGTTCCTGGCGCTGTTTACGCTGCGCCTGTGGGCGGGCGGCAGGCGCAGGCATGCCGCGGCTGCGCCGGAGGCCTTGCCCGCCAAAGCATGAGCGCGGGCCCGGCGTCCTCGACGCCGGGCTGAAGCCACGCAGCACATCTCAACCACCACAGGAACCCAAACCATGGCCGGCGCACCGCATCTTCACCTCTCGCCCGACGCGATTTATCCATTCGACGCGCGCGGCGTCGCCAAACGCTTCCGCCACGCCGCGATCTTCGGCGCGCTCGACGCGCTGAATCCCGGCGAGACCATGCGCTTCATCAACGACCACGATCCGCTGCCGCTGCTCGATCAACTCAGCGCGCATTACGGCGAAACGGTCACCATTCGCTATGTGCAGCGCGAGCCCGGAGCGATTGCGATCGATTTCGTAAGAACCTGAACCGCACGCGCGCCCCGCGCGGCCGTTAGCGCGAACCCTTAAGTAAGCTCTGAAAGACATCGGGCGATGGTTGCTCGGCCGAGGTTTTTCACTGAGATGGGGGGATAGCAAAAGGGGGCCATGGGCACCCTTTGCAGAGTTCCCTTGATTCGCTCATCTGACTCACCCAGGAGAAAAGAGATGGACCGCATAGCCCCCAAATTCCTTGAAACTGCACAAGTTGCCTATACGGATGTTCATCTTTTCATCGATAACGTCTGGTGCGCCGGCGGCAAGGGCCGTACCATCCCGGTTCTCAACCCCGCCACGGGCGCTGTCATGGCGACGGTTGCGCGCGCTGAAATAGCGGATCTCGATCGCGCACTTGCTGCCGCCGGCCGCGGCTTCAAAGATTGGCGCAAGGTCGCCGCGTTCGACCGCTACAAGATCATGCGCAAGGCGGCCGAGCTCCTGCGCGCGCGCGCCGAGGGCATCGCGCGTCTGATGTCGATGGAAAATGGCAAACCTCTAACGGATGCCAAGATAGAAACGCTTGCGGCCGCGGACACGATCGACTGGTTCGCCGAAGAAGGCCGCCGCGCCTACGGCCGCATCGTGCCGCCTCGGGCCGACGGCATCCAGCAATTGGTGTTCAAGGAACCGGTGGGCCCGGTAGCCGCCTTCACCCCCTGGAATTTCCCGATCAACCAGGTGGTGCGCAAGCTCTCGGGCGCCCTCGCGGCCGGTTGCTCCATCATCATCAAGGCGCCCGAAGAAACCCCGGCCTCTCCGGCGCAACTGGTGCAGGCATTCGTCGATGCCGGGGTTCCGGCCGGCGTCGTCAACCTCGTCTACGGCGTGCCGTCCGAGATTTCGCAATACCTGATTCCGCACCCTCTGATCCGCAAGATCACGTTCACGGGCTCGACTCCGGTGGGCAAGCAACTCGCTGCGCTCGCGGGCCTGCACATGAAACGCATAACCATGGAATTGGGCGGCCACGCACCCGCCATCGTGTTTGAAGACGCCGATGTCGAACGCGCGGTAAAGCTCCTCGCGGGCGCCAAGTTCCGCAATGCGGGTCAGGTGTGCACGTCGCCCTCCCGCATTCTGGTCCACGAAATGGTCTACGAGCGTTTCGTCGCCAACTTCGTTGCGGCCGCCCAGGCGCTCAAAGTGGGGCACGGTATCGAAGAAGGGGTACAGATGGGCCCGCTCGCAAACCCGCGCCGCCTGGCGGCCATGGAAGCTCTTGTGGCCGACGCCCTCGATCACGGCGCCAAACTCCTGACCGGCGGCAAACGCCTGACTGGGCCGGGCTACGATGGCGGCTACTTTTTCGCCCCGACGGTCCTGACCGATGTGGCGTTGTCGGCGCGCATCATGAACGAAGAGCCCTTCGGTCCGGTCGCGCCGATCCTGCGTTTCACCGACTTCGACAGCGCCGTGGCCGAAGCGAACCGCCTGCCCTGGGGCTTGGCCGCCTATGCCTACACCGCGTCGCTTGCGACCGCCGGCGCGATCGGCGCCGCCATTGAGAGCGGCATGGTTTCGATCAATCATCACGGACTCGCCTTGCCGGAAATTCCGTTTGGCGGAATCAAGGACTCAGGTTATGGCTCTGAAGGCGGAGCGGAAGCAATCGAAGCCTATCTCAATATCAAGATGATCACGCAAATGGGTCTATAAGCCGGCGTTGCCGAATTACGCCTGGTAAAGATGGCTTGGCGGCAGCAGATTATGCGAACACAAGGTGCCGCGTATAGAGACCGATTTGCCGCGCGCGTCAGTTCGGGAAGAATTGCAGCTATGGTGAAAGCGAAACTTTCCTGATCGCGCGACGCATCAATGAAAGCGACCGGCTTGAACCAGATAACTTAACCGTTCCGGTTCGGCTAGGACCTACTGATCAGACTTCTCTGCTAAAGTGGTGATAGCCCACGGAGATGGGCCGGAAAAAAACCACGAACCGCGCGAACGCTGCTGCATGCCCACATTAACCGAGGCAAGACGCGTAGCGTTTGAGAGAGATCAATATCGCAGATTGCCCAAAGTGAATCATTCACAGTGCAAATCAAGTGAAATGCATACGTCACGGGATGCTTGAGGCAATGCATGTGGCATGGTCAGCGCTGGTCTTAGCTGCAGCGCGCATCCATTCGTCTTCTTGCCCGGCCCGCCAGTATGCCCCCTCTCCGCTATTGCGTTAACGCCCTTTGGACAGCGCCTCGCGAAAAGCCCGCGCACCCATGAAGCCCGCATTTACGCTAGGCCTGCGCGGCCGACTGATTCTATTGCTGCTGGCGGTGGTTGCCCTATTAACAGGCTTGGTTGCGTGGGACTTCGTCGACAACCGCGAGGAGCGGAACAGCGCCGCCTCGGCTGAGCTTCTCGCCCACGCGCGCTTGCTCGCTGCCCAGACGCGGAGCTTCGCCGCGCACGCCGACACTATCCTGAACGAACTGATGCGGAACCCGGCTCCACGGTCAGGGGCTTCTGCCGAGGCGTGTTCGCAGGCGCTCGCCGCACACCTCAGACCGCAAATGCAATTCCTCCAGATCGGCAAGGCGCTGCCCGACGGGGATGTTGCATGCGCTGCGATCCCCCCCAAGAGTCGCGTCAGCATTGCCGATCGGAACTATTTCAAGTCAGCTCTCCTGTCGCACAAGATGGTCGTCAGCGAGGTGATCACGGCACGGATCGTGGGCAAGCCTGTCATCACCTTTGCCAAGGCGATAAGAAGCGACGATGAGCAGGTGATGAGTGTGCTCTATCTGTCGCTCGATCTGACTTGGTTGCAGCGCGAACTGGCGATGGCCCGCGTGCACGAAGGCGCCCGCCTGGTGGTGGTGGACACCAAGGGCACCATGGCCGTGCGCCACCCCGATCCCGATGGGAGAGTCGGCATGACTACCATCCATCTGCCGCTGTTGCAGCGCATCCAGGCCGCGGGTGGCGACGGCACGGACGAGGATGTCGGCCTGGAAGGGGAGCGCAGGCTTTTCGCCTATGCGAAACTGCTGGACACGGTTTCCGGCCCCATATACCTGTGGCTGAGCGTGCCGAAAGCGGTGGTCGAAGCCCCCGCGCAACGCGCGGCGTTGTTCAGCGCCGGTATCCTGCTGGCAGTACTCATCAGCACGATAGGACTGCTGGTCTGGGGCGGCAACCGCTTGGTGTTGCGGCCACTGCTGAGTCTGTCGCAGGTGGCCGCCCGGTTTCGCGCCGGCGACCTCACGGCCCGCAGCGGATTGCCTCATGGCGAGGACGAGGTCGGTCGGCTGGCCAGTACGCTGGATGAGACGGCCGCTGCCATCGAGGACCGTGAGCGTAAGCTTGGGCGCGCCAACCGCGCGCTGCGCGTTCTCTCCGCCGGCAACCGCGCCCTGCTGCGCTCGAAAGGCGAGCAGGACCTGCTCGAGGAAATGTGCCGCGTCATCGTGCAGGCTGGCGACTACCGCCTTGCCTGGGTGGCATATGCCGAGGACGACCCGGCACGCAGTGTGCGCACGGTCGCCGCTTGGGGCACCGAACGCGGTTTCCTGGACGGCTTGGAGATTACTTGGGACGAAACCGAGTCGGGCCGCGGACCGACGGGCACCGCAATCCGCCGGGGCGTTCCCATAGTGTCGAACGACGTCACGGCCAATCCGGATTACCCCCCTTGGCGGGAATTAGCGCAGCGTCAGGGCTTCGCGTCCGCGCTGGCGCTCCCACTGCGGTTGGGCGATACCGTCACCGGCGCGCTTTGCATCTGCGCCGCCGCGCCTGATGCCTTCGACGAAGATGTGGTCGAGCTGCTCAGCGAGGCCGCGGACGATCTCGCCTTCGGCATTGCCAAGCATCGCGCGGAACTCGAGCACGGCCGCATGCGGGCCGCGCTGCAAACCGCCGAGGAGCGCTTCCGGGCGGCGGCCGAAGCCGGCTTGGATGCCCTGTTCATCCTGAAGAGCGTGCGCGGCGAACGCGGCGACATTCTCGACTTCACGTTTACCGACATCAACGCGCGCGCCGAGCAGATGCTGGGCATGGCGCGCGGGCAGGTCATCGGGCAGAAACTGTGCGAGTTGATCCCGATCAACCGCACCGGGGGCTTCTTCGACAAGTATGTTGCGGTGGTGGCGACGGGCACGGCGCTGGAGGAAGAATTCCGCATCGATACACCGCAAATCAAGGCCAAGTGGCTGCGCCACCAAGTAGTGCGCGTGGGTGACGGCATCGCCATCTCCTCCCGTGACATTACCGACTGGAAAAGGACCGGTACGGCTCTGAAGGAGAGCGAGAAACGGTTTAGAGATATCGTCTGGAGTTCTGCCGACTGGATCTGGGAAGTGGATGCTGAGGGCCGCTATACCTACGCGTCGGAAGGCGTCAAGAACCTGCTGGGCTACACGTCGGCGGAAGTCATCGGCAAGACGGCCTTCGACTTCATGCAGCCGGAGGAGGCAGCGCGGGTGGGCGCGATGTTCGCCCAAATCACCGCGCTGTGTGAGCCATTTCGCGACCTGGATAACATCAATCTGCACAAGAACGGCAGCCTGCGCTACGTGCAGACCAGCGGCACGCCGATCCTGGGTGGCGACGGCAAGCTCCTGGGCTACCGCGGGCTGGATAGAGATGTGACTGCGAAGACGCTGGCGGAGCTTGCCCTCGCTCGCGCCAACCGCGCGCTGCTGGCGCGGTCGATGACCAATGAGGCACTGATGCGGATTACGAACGAGGAGGACCTGCTGCAAAGCGCCGCGCGCATCATCGTGGAAACCGGCGGCTACCGCATGGCAGGGGTTGGTTACGCCAAAGACAACCCGGAAAAGAGCATCAAATCTATGGCGTGGGCGGGCATGGAGGAGGGCTGCATCACCGAAGGAATCCAGACGTGGGCTGATACCGAAGCGGGCCAGACACCGATTTCCCGAGCCATCCGAAGCGGAAAACCGGAACTTGCTCGCGACATTTCGTTAGACCCGGCCTTTGCAAACTGGATGGACGCCGCAGCCAAGCGGGGTTACGCGTGCAATCTCGCAGTACCTTTATCGGATGGCACACGCGTTTTCGGCGCCTTGAACATTTACGCGAGCGAGCCGAATGCCTTTGATACGGAGGAAAACCGGCTCCTAGTGGAACTGGCCGACAATCTCGCCTTTGGCATCGTCGCCCTGCGCACCCGGGCCGAGCGCGATCGCATCGCGCATGCGCACGCGCACCATGCGGAGATTCTGCAGAGGAGCCTGGAGCAGTCCATCCAGGTCATCGCCGATACCGTGGGCGCACGCGACCCCTACACTGCAGGCCATCAACGCCGCGTCGCCGAGCTGGCGGTGGCCATCGGGCGGGAACTGGGTCTGCCGGAGAATAAAATCCACGGCATCCATCTTGCCGCCGTCATTCACGACTTGGGCAAGATTCACGTGCCGGCGGAAATCCTTTCCAAGCCCGGCAAGCTCAGCGAGATCGAGCTCATGCTGATCAAGACGCACCCGCAGGACGGCTATGACATCCTCAAGGACGTGAATTTCCCCTGGCCCATCGCCGACATCGTCCGCCAGCATCACGAGAAGCTGGACGGCTCGGGTTATCCGCAGGGGTTGAAGGGCGCGCAGATCCTGCTCGAATCGCGCATCATGGCCGTGGCCGACGTGGTAGAGGCGATGTCATCGCACCGGCCGTATCGAGCGGCCTTAGGCATCGAGATCGCCCTGACGGAGATCGAGCGCGGCCGCGGCAGCGCCTATGATCCTGCGGTCGCCGATGCCTGTCTCAAGCTGTTCCGCGAAGGACGGTTCGCGTTTCAGGTATGACACTTGCGGCAGGTGCGCGCGGCCGACCGCGCGGCGCAGCGCATTCGGCAATCCCGAACGGCTGAGCTAGGACCCGTAGGTTATCGAAGGAACCTATTCTGTCGCCATTCGTTTATAGCATGAGGTGATCGGTGTGCTGGCATCCGATGGCCCTGACGAAGACTGGGTAAGGCGCGCACAAGCGGGTGATCGGAAAGCGTTTTCCGAGTTGGTGCGGCGCCATCAAGATCGCGTGTACCGCTATCTGTTGCGCATGCTCGGATCGCACGACGACGCGCTGGAGCTGGCGCAGGACGCTTTCGTCAAGGCCTGGCAGGCGCTGCCGCAGTGGCAGCCCGAGGCGCAGTTCCGCACCTGGCTGTTTCGGATCGCGAACAACACCGCGCTCGACGCCCTGCGGCGGCGCAAACTGGTCGAATTCGTGCCGCTGGAGGATACGTTCGACGCGCCCGGTTCCGAGCCCGATCCGGAACGCCAGGCGCAGGCCACGCAGGAAGTGCGGCAACTGGAAGCGAGCCTGAAGAAGTTGGCGCCGGAACACCGGGAAATATTGCTATTGCGCGAGGTGGAAGAGATGTCTTACGAAGAAATCGGACGCGTGCTGTCGCTGAGCGAAGGGACGGTGAAATCGCGGCTCGCGCGGGCGCGAACTGCCCTGATCGAGATGCACGCGAGGAGCCGGCCATGAGCCCCGCTGAAAAATGCCCGAGATCCGAGGCGCTCTCGGCCCTCGTCGACGATGAGCTCGGCGAACGCGATCGCGCAGCGCTCAACGCGCATGTCGCGGGCTGCGCGATCTGCGCGCCGGTGCTGGCCGAGTTCCGGCAGTTGCGGACCGGCTTTGCCGCACTGCCCAAGGCGGCGCCCGGCCTCGACTTCGCGCCTCTCGTGGACCGCCGCATCGCCGCTGTAGGCGCCCCGAAACCGAAGGCGTGGCCGCAGCGCTGGCGCTGGTGGCAAGTTGCACCGGCGGCGCTCGGCGGCGCGCTCTCGCTTTCATTCGGTGCCTATCTCGGCAGCGCGCTGCTGCTCGGGTCCCAGGTGGCGGCGCAGCCTGCGGCGTTGCAGATGGCTGCTTTCACAGAGATGCCTCCGGGCGCTTTGTGCCCGGCCTTGCAGGCCTGCAATCCCTCGGGACGCTGACATGAAACGCTATTGGGTTTATCTGCTGCTCGCGCTATCGCTGCTCGTCAATGCAGGGGTGCTCGCGGGCGCATGGTTCCAGGCCTCCCGCGCAGAAGGCGCGACCGAACTGGCCATCTTTGGCATGGGCCACGAACGCGTTCCAGACTATTTGAAGCTCGATCGCGCCCAGCGCGAGCGCTGGCATGCGATGGAACAGGATTTCGTGAAGGCCCTGAACGACGCGGGGCGGGAGATCCAGGCTCATCGCGAGCGCCTGGTACGCGAGATCTTCTCAGCGCAGCCCGACGCGGCGGCGATCGAGCGCGAACGCGCCGCGATCTTCGCGCTGCAGCAAGCGCAGCAGCGCAGCGTCATCTCGCAATTGCTGAAGGAGCGCGAAATGCTGAACGCGCAGCAGCGGCTCGCGCTTGCCGACCTGCTGCTCAAGCAGGATCCCGCCGGCGCGCGCCAACTGCGTGCACGCTAGTTCGCGCCGGCGGTCCTGATCGCGCACAGGCGCGCCCGATCGGGCGCATGCGTTGCGGCCCGAAAATTTCCTGGAACAAATCCCCCACGGCTTCGTTTATAGGAGTAAGGCCCGGTCAAATCGGGACCGGGTCGGGATGCTCCGCTCATCGCTGCGCGTCCCGCATGAAAACGAAGTCCATCACAAACACTGGAGAATTACATACCATGAAATATCATCAAATCACTGCCAAAGCCGCGGCCTTGGCGACTGTCTCCTTGGCGCTGCTATTCGCGGCGGGTCCTGCATCGGCGCATTGCGACGGCGAGGACGGGCCCGTGGTCAACTCGGCGCGGCAAGCGCTCGAGAGCGGCAACGTGAATCGCGTGCTGATCTGGGTGCAGCACTCTGATGAAGCGCAGATCAAGCACGCATTTAACAAGGCGCTCGAAGTCAGGCAGTTGAACCCTTCGGCGAAAGAGCTGGCTGACCATTACTTCTTCGAGACCCTGGTGCGAGTGCATCGTGCCGGTGAAGGCGCGCCTTACACCGGAATAAAGCCCGCAGGCCGCGATCTAGGCCCGGCGGTGGCAGCCGGCGACAAGGCGCTCGCAACGGGATCGGTCAAGCCTTTGGCGGAAATGCTCACGCACGCGGTGCACAAAAGCGTGGGGGGGCAATTCAAGGACGTCATGGCGAAGAAGAACTTCAAGGCTGACGACGTTGCGGCCGGACAAGACTACGTGAATGCGTATGTGAAGTACATCCACTCGGTCGAGCGCATCTACGCAGCGGCGGCGAGTCTGGAGCACGCCCATGTTGCGGAAACCGCTGCGGCCGCCCATCAGCATTAGCAGCGTTGCGGCTATTCGACGGCGCCGACTGAGAACGCATAAGTGATTGAAAGCGCGCGCACCGCGGGCGCTGACCGGAACTTCATGCGCTCGGCACGGTCTAGTTTTGGCATGCGGAACCGCACGCAGTGCGCGCCCCCGAGGAACATTCCTCGCGCGTGCGGATAGTGTCGATGTGTGCGGATTCCGGTCAAGCCGGGCGGGGCCGCCCCCCGCGCAGTTCCGGCTACACCCGTTTTTCACGCGTAATGGAGGCAACTTATGATCCGAGCACAGCACACCGCTCCCGCTTTGCGGGCGAACCTAGGCAAGCTCGCATCAACCGAGCTGTCGCCGCCCGGCACCGCGAGACACGACGAATGGCTGCTCGACGAAGCCCTGGAAGAGACATTTCCTGCCAGCGACCCCATCGCGGTGTCTTGCAGCAAAGTGCAAGGCGACGGACGCATATGACAAACGCGCAAGCCGAAGGGCTACGGCGCGCGCGACGCGCCGAAGCGGCGCGTATCGAGTTCCTGCTGCGACGCGACGGCGCAGCCGCGACCCTGGCCTGGGTGCGGCGCACGCTCGCGATCTATCGGCGCGCGGTGCTCGACCGCCGGCATTTCGCGCGCAGCGCGGAGTGCCGCCTGAAGTTCGTCGCCTCGTGCCTGGAGTTTCGCAGTTGGCTCGCCGCGAACCGGGGTTATGGGAGCCGCGGCACGGATTCGCCAGGCTTGCCTGCATGAGCGAAGTCACAGTTCTTGCCGGATCGGCCGTAGCCATGCGGCGCGCTAAAGCCGCGCCCTACACCCCTTACTGGAACGCCGACAGGACTGAACCTTGCGACCTGCGCCATGCGGCGCGCTAAAGCCGCGCCCTACACCCCGTACTGGACCGCCGACAGGACTGAACCTTGCAGTGGCGACGGCGCATGACATGTTCCGGCCAGGAATGGGCGCAGGCATCTGTCATCCTCTTATGACCGAACTCAAAGGAGCACATTGATGAAACTCAACGAAGGAAACCTGGTGCGCGAACGCTACGAACATTTGATCGCGGGCGAATGGGTGCAGCCTAACGCTGGAAAGTATTTCGAGGGTACCAACCCGTCGACGGGCGAGAAGCTCGGCAGCTACGCACGCGGGGATGCAGTCGACATCGACCGGGCAGTGCGCGCCGCCGAAGCCGGATTTTTGAAATGGTGGGACTTCGATGCGTTCAAGCGCGGCCAGATCATGAACCAGGTTGCACAGCTGTTGCGGCAGCACCAGGATCGCCTCGCGTACCTCGAATCGCTCGACATGGGCAAGCCGCTTGCCGCCGCCGCCAATGACATCGAGGTCAGTGCGCGCTATTTCGAGTTTTACGCCGGCCTTGCCGACAAGATCACCGGCGAAACAATCCCGGCGCCAGGCAAGAATCTCGTCTACACGCTGCGCGAGCCGTATGGCGTCGTCGCCCAAATCACGCCCTGGAACAGCCCGATCGGTCAGGCTGCGCGCGGTGCCGCGCCCGCGCTTGCTGCGGGCAATTCGGTGGTGATGAAGCCGGCGGAACAGACCTGCCTGACCACTTTCGAACTGGGACTGCTGTGCCTCGAAGCCGGTATGCCGCCCGGGACGTTCAATGTCGTTACCGGTTTTGGCGAAGAGGCGGGACAGGCTTTGTGCAATCACCCGCTGGTGCGCAAGATCAATTTCACCGGCTCGGTCGAAACCGGCAAGCTGGTCATGGGTGCCGCGGCCCAGCGCGTCGTTCCCGTCAGTCTTGAATTAGGCGGGAAGTCGCCGTTTGTCGTATTTGCCGACGCCGATCTTGATGCAGCCGCAAAGCGCGCCGCCAGTACGGTGATATACAACACCGGGCAGATTTGTTCCGCCGGCATGCGCCATGTGATCGAGCGCTCGGTGCTGGAGGCGTTCGCGCAGAAGCTGGTTGCACAGCTCAAGACGGTGACCATCGGCGCGGGGGTGGAAAACCCGCAGATGGGACCGCTCGTCTCGCAAGAGCAGCTCGAGCGCGTGCTCCATTACATAGACATAGGCAAACGCGAAGGCGCGCGTCTTGTTTATGGCGGCAACCGTCTGCAGGAGGGCAAGCTCGCACGCGGCTATTTTGTGCAACCCACCGTATTCGTCGACGTCAATAATCGGATGCGGATTGCGCGCGAGGAAATCTTCGGCCCGGTCGCGTGCCTGATTCCGTTTGACAGTGAAGCAGACGCAATCAGTATTGCCAACGACAGCGACTACGGACTCGCTGCCGGAGTATGGACGCAAAATGTCGCGCGCGCCCACCGCGTCGCATCCAGGTTACAGGCGGGCCAAGTCTATATCAACAACTATCAGGGCGTGAACATCGAGGCGCCGTTCGGCGGCTACAAACAAAGCGGCATAGGCCGCGAAAAAGGCATAGAGGCGATTCATCACTATACCCAGGTGAAGACCGTCATCCTGCCAACGCTGGCCTAGTCGTTTCACGGCGCGGCCTGGTCATGGGAATCGAGGATTGCATGATGAGCCTCGAAGACATCTTGCCCCACCTCGAACCGAAGAGCACGCACATGACGCAACGGGGCGGGCAGTGAGTGCGCCGCCGTCTGCCGCGGCGGTGGTGGAGCTGTCACCAAGCGAACTCCCCGCGTTTTGCCCTAACCCGTCGATGCCGCTGTGGGATTCGCATCCGCGCGTTTTCCTCGACGTCGTCAGCGAAGGGGAGGCGATGTGCCCGTACTGCGGCACGCGCTATCGCTTGAAGCGCGAATTCATGAAAGATCAATAGTTTCTTCATTCCCGGCATGCCATCTCGTTACGTGCAATTACGTACGGGTATTCACGGATTTTCTTTTTGCATGACTTGGTCATGCTTCCTCCGGCTATCTAAGCTCCGATCATGCGCTAAGCACAACGCCACACTTCAGCGAGGTATTGCAGATGACACAGCTAACTACGGACCACCTACAGAACCTGGCGATTGCCCTGTTCATTGGGCTCGCTCTCCCGCCGGCAATCGGTTTCGGTGCGGGTCTTTGGGTAACCAAGGACAGTGCCGAACGCAAGGTCAACGAGGCGGTCTTGACGATTCGGACGACGGTCTGCGTCGCTCAATTTACCAATGCTCCGAATTATCAAGAGCGGCTCAAAGAATATAAGGCGATGGATTACGCAAAGAAACGTAGTTTCCTTGAGAAAGAGGGCTTTGCCAAGATGCCCGGGGAAGAAAAGGCTAGTGACGCTGCAAAGGAAGCATGCGCCGGGAAACTGGACACTCTGTCACAGAAATAGGCTTTGATCTATAAGCCGTTCGGAAGAAGCCGGGCAGAGCAATTTCCTGCGCTCGCCGCGCTGTATGCGTATTGACACGCGCGCCCGCTGTCGTCCGGAGAGTGCACGCAATTTGAATACCGCGTATTGTTTACGAATGATCTAGATCTACAGCGAGGGGGAATTCCATGAATATTTCTGCTGCCGTGGCACGGATATTGATTGCGGGCGCGCTGATTGCAGTCGCGGGCTTGGCGTCGGCCCAGCAGGCTTATCCCAACAGGTCGATCCGCTTCATCGTTCCCTTCCCTCCCGGCGGCAGCACCGACCCGATGGCACGTATGGCCGCCGGAAAATTGGCCGAAAAATGGGGCCAGTCGGTAATCGTCGATAACCGACCCGGCGGCAACACCATTATCGGCACCGAAGCCGTGGCCAAAGCTGCGCCCGACGGCTACACGATCCTGTTGGCATCCTTCACCTTTGTCACCGGCCCGAGCCTGCTTCCCTACCTCCCCTACAACACCGTCAAGGACTTCGATGCGGTGGCCACTATCGCCAAGTCCCGCTACGTTCTCGTGGTCCATCCCTCGATCCCGGCCAATAGCGTGCAGGAGCTCATCGCGCTGGCGAAGTCCAAGCCGGGACAGCTCAACTACGGATCATCGGGCGTAGGCAGCGGGGTGCATCTGGCGGGTGCGCTCTTCAACCTCCTGCAAGGGACAAACATGCAGCACGTACCCTACAAAGGATCGGGGACGCTCATGCCCGACCTGCTTGGCGGTCAGTTGGAGTTGTCCTTCCAGATTCCCATATCCACGATCAATTTCATCAAGAGCGGCAGACTCAAGGCGATCGCCATTACCGGCGAGAAGCGCCTGCCGACGATTCCGGATGTTCCGACCTTCGCCGAGTCCGGTATGCCGGAGTACCAGATGCAAGGCTGGTACGGCATCGTTACGCCGGCGGGCACCCCGAAGCAGATCATCGACAAGATGTCGCGCGAGATGGCGGGGATCCTGGTCATGCCCGATATCCTGGAGTACCTGGCCCGACAAGGAATGGAGCCCTTCATCTCGACCCCTGAGGAGATGACCGCGCTCGTCAAAGCGGACATCGCCAAGTACGCCAAGATCATCAAGGACGCCAACATCAAGATCCAGAAATGACTATCCCTCTGGGGCGCTAATAACCGAAGAACTCCTCGCTGCGAATCTGGTCTTCGGCAATGCCTGCATCCTCGAGCATCCAGTGCATCGCCGCGACCATAGTCGGCGGGCCGACGAGGTAGAAGATCGGCGCAGCGAAGTCACCGACCAGATGCCGTAGTTTTTCCGCATCGATATAGCCCGTTTCGCCGTCCCACGCGCGCGCGGACTTGCGCATGTCGGTCATCGTCGCCATCAGGCGGAAGCGCTCGTTCCGCCGCTCCAGCAGCTGCAACTCGTCGAGAAACGCGGCGTCTTCCGGGCGGCGGTTCGAATAGGCGAGGAACAGGCGCCGCGGGGACCGGTCATGCGCCGCCTGGCGCAGCACGCTCATGAACGGCGTGATGCCGATGCCGCCGGCGATCAGGACTTCGGGCCGACCGATATTATCGAGCATGAGGTCGCCGAACGGGCCGTCGATCCTGACGCTCGCCCCCTCGGGCAGCGCCTTGAGCGCGCGCTTGAAGGCGCTGTCGCGCATGCGCGTCGCCACCGCCAGCTCCTGCTCGAACGGCGCACTGACGAGGGAAAATGCGCGCCGGCTCTGTCCGTCTTCAGCGGGCGCGTCGATCAATTCGAGTTCTACCGCCTGGCCGGCCGCGAATGCGAACCCCTCGGGCTTGGAGAAGCGAAACGCCATGGTGCCCTCGGCGACCGCCAGATGCCCGTTCAACTTGACCTCGCTCACGCTCATGCTGCACCTCCCATCGGCAAGTGCAGACGCTTCGGCTGCTCGGGCTTTGGCTGCGCCGCGCGCACAGCGCCGACACCCGGCCGCTCGATGCGCGCGAACGCCGAATGGTTGTGGATCGATTCGAAGTTTTCCGCTTCGACCACGTAGGCGCGGATGCGCGGCTCGCGATTCAGAGCCACCGCGACATCGCGTACCAGATCCTCGACGAATTTCGGATTGTCGTACGCCGCTTCGGTGACGTATTTCTCATCCGCGCGCTTGAGCAGGCTGTACACCTCGCAGGAAGCGCTCGCCTCGGCGACGGCGATCAATTCCTCGATCGCCATCGCGCCCGCGAGCTCTGCCTCGATCGTCACATGCGAGCGCTGATTGTGCGCCCCGTATTCGGAGATCTCCTTGGAGCAGGGACAGAGGCTAGTCACCGGCACCGTCACCTGCATCGAAAATGCGTAGTCGCCACCGGACCTCACGCTGCCGCGCCAGCAGACCTCGTAGTCGAGCTGGCTTTGCACGCCCGAAACGGGAGCGGTTTTCCTCACAAAATAGGGAAACCGCATCTCGATCGCGCCGCTGCGCGCGTCCAGCCTGTGCAGCATATCGAGAACGATCCCCTTGAATGCCTGTTGGTCCATGGCCTCGCTCCGCGCGTCCAGCAATTCGACGAAACGCGACATGTGGGTGCCCTTGGCGCTGGCCGCGAGGCCTACCGTGAGGGAGAAAACCGCAATCGTCGCCACCGCTTTGCCGCGCGCGCTGATCGTTACCGGATAGCGCACGCCCTTGATGCCAACAGCGTCGATGTGGATATTGCGGCGGTCGAATTGCGACTGGATATCGGGAAAGACGAGTCTTTCGGGTGCGTTCATATTCATCCTTCAGTGCCATGAGCCCAGGGTCCGTAGCGTCGGGCCCTCGGCGCAGCGATCTAGCAAATATTCTCGGCTGCCGTGCGCGCACCTTCCCACCGCCCTCGATCTGCGGGCTGCTATTTGATCCGGCGCAAGGTTTCCGCCCGGGGCGTGGAAGTCCCCGGTTCGGCAGCACATCGATTTCGTTCCATTAGATGCGGCCACCACGCGCCACGTTCCCGGCAGCTGCAAATAGGCTAGCGCAAAGAGCGGGAGGACGCGCTCGATCGTCAGCGGATTGCATCCGCGCCCGGATCAGGCGCTTGCACCAGCAACGCTACCTCGTCGCTCCCATCCTTGAGCGCGACGCCGGTGACCTGGCGGCGTTTTGCCTCGGTCATCAAGTAGACAAGTTTATGCGCCGCCTGCGCGCAGCTCAGACCGCCCGCGGGGCGAATGTTGGAAATGCAGTTTCGCTCGGCGTCGCTGCGGCCAACGCGCGGCATGTGGGTGAGGTAGATGCCCAGACTGTCGGCGGAGGACAGGCCGGGTCGCTCGCCGATGAGGATGGCGACCTGCCCTGCGTGCAACAGCTCCCCGATCTCATCGCCCAGCGCCACCCGGCCCTGCAGGGCGACGAGCACCGGCGCCAGACGCCAGCCGCGTTGCGCGAGCGCCGCATGGGCAAGCGCCAGCACGCCGAGCGCACCGCTATGCACCGCCAGCGCCGAGAGGCCATCGGCGATGACGAATACCGCGTCAAATTCCTGCGCCGCAGCAGCGGCGTCAGCCTCTAGCATTGCGCGCGAGGGCGCATCCAGCCTGCGCCCCAGGTCGGGACGCCGCAGGTAGATTTCTCGGCTTGTCGCGGCGCTGTGAACGCGCCGGCATGCGAGGCCCATGCCCGCCAGCCGCGCCTCGATCGCGGCAGCATCCAAGGGAGAATGCACCGCGTCGCGCGCACGCGCATGCGCAAGCTGAAATTCCAGCATCGGCGCCGTCGGCAGACTGCCACCCGCGCGCCCGAGCGCGATGCGGGCACTGGTGAACCGGCGCAACAGCTGCCACGGATTGGCAGTGACGATGTCGTGCATACCTACCCCGGCGCCAGATAAGCCGTGACCAGCGCATGCCGCTCATCGATACTCTCCAAGCGCTGCCCCCGCATGACGCCCATCTTCTCCAGCCAGGCCTCGAATTCCGGCGCCGGCCGCAGCCCCAGCACCTGGCGCAGGTACAGCGCATCGTGGAAAGACGTGCTTTGGTAATTGAGCATGATGTCGTCGGCGCCGGGAACGCCCATGAAGTAGTTGCAGCCCGCCACGCCAAGCAGCGTCATCAGGTTGTCCATGTCGTCCTGGTCGGCCTCGGCGTGGTTGGTGTAGCACACGTCGCAGCCCATGGGCACGCCCAAGAGCTTGCCGCAGAAATGGTCTTCCAGGCCGGCGCGAATGATCTGCTTGCCGTCGTACAAATATTCGGGGCCGATGAAACCCACCACGGTATTCACCAGCAGCGGTTTGAACTGCCGTGCCACAGCGTAGGCGCGCGCCTCGCAGGTCTGCTGGTCAACGCCGTGATGCGCATTGGCCGACAGCGCGCTGCCCTGTCCGGTTTCGAAGTACATGAGGTTATCGCCCAGCGTGCCGCGCGCAAGCGCGAGCGCTGCCGCGCGCGCTTCCTCGAGCAGCTTGAGGCTGATGCCGAAGCTGCGGTTCGCGCCTTCCGTGCCGGCCACGGACTGAAACACCAGGTCCACCGGCGCGCCGCGCTCGATCGCCTCGATCGTGCTCGTGACATGGCCGAGGACGCAGGACTGGGTCGGAATGTCGAAGCGCCGGCGCAGTTCATCCACGAGTTCGAGCAAGCGGATGACCTGCGCCACGCTATCGGAGGCCGGATTGATGCCGATCACCGCATCGCCCGCGCCGTAGAGCAACCCGTCGAGGATCGCGGCGGCGATGCCGCGCGCGTCGTCCGCCGGATGGTTGGGCTGCAGGCGTATCGCCAGCCGGCCGGGCAGGCCGAGCGTATTGCGAAAGCGCGCCACGACACTGCACTTCTTTGCCACGAGGATCAGATCCTGATTGCGCATCAGCTTCGCCACCGCTGCCGCCATCTCCGGCGTAAGCCCGGGTGCCGCCCGGGCGAGCGCAGCGCTGTCCACTGCATAGGACAGTAGCCAGTCACGCAATTCGCCGACCGTGAAGGCACCGATGTCCGCAAAGGCGCTGCGGTCGTGCTTATCGTGGATGAGGCGGGTTACCTCGTCCTCTTCGTAGGGGATGAGCGGCTCATCCAGTATGGTCTTGAGCGGCACTTCCGCCAAGGCGAGGCGCGCGGCGACGCGCTCCTCATCGCTCGCGGCGGCGATGCCCGCCAATTGGTCGCCCGACTTCGGCGGGCTCGCCTTAGCGAGGAGGCTCGCGAGGTCATCGAAGATATAGCGGCGTTGGCCAAGGGTGTGACTGAAACGCGGCATGTTGGCATCCTCAATAGCGGGACCCGCGCACGCGGGCATACGAGCGCATTATGCGCCCAGCGCCCGCGCGCCTGGTTGCAACAGATCCTGCAGCGATCGATACCCTCGTTACGACCGTGCCGGCTCCCATCACCTGCCGCATCTTCGGCGTGTGCCCCGTGTTCAGACCGAGGCCGAACCATACTCGGATCATCAATATGTCTTATCGCCGATAGCCATGGCGGCTAGCCGGCCCGTATATTGGCAGTGGTTGCGTCGTCATTGGCCGTTAGAGAACATCCGAGAATGTCATATTCGTCGAAAACAACCTCCGCGACCTTGTAGGGGGGACCGATAAGCCATGATGGGTCATCGGTCATGTAACGATGCTCGCGTCGGATTGCGGGATTGCCTTTGTCCGTTTCAACTGTCACCATTTCGTGCGGTTCAAGGTAAATCGCGGTAATGACTCTAGATCCGATGTCGGTGCAACGCCATCGCTTGCCGCCGCACCAGAATTGCTGACCAATGCGAAACTCGTCGTGCTTCATGTGGGACGGCTAGACGTCCCGGCTCAGCCGCGCGGCGGCCGCCGGCCACGCGTCGACTGCAGCCGGCGGTTATGCCGCTGTAAGGACAGCCCGCCGGACGGACGTCGGTAGCTCGACGGATGCAAAATATTCGCTGGGATAGAGGTAGTCGTCCCCGGACTCATCAATGACGCGCACAAGCCCGTGCTTGGACGCAGAAGCGTCTGGTATTGCGACGTAGATTTTGCGTCTCTCAAGAGAGACGTCGTAGCCATTGTTTTTTAGACAGACCACCAGATACCGAGATGAGCGAGCCATAGTCAGTAACCTTCGATAAGGCGCTTTATTTTCAATTCACGCTTGCCAATGCCCGTAGCTTCATACCAATGAATTTCGGCTAGAAAGATCGATCCGTCATCAAGGCGAATACGGGCAATACCTTTGCGCTTTCGCCAACGTCCCCTTCCATAGAGCTTTCGCAACCGAGCGATCTCCCGAATTCCCGATCCTGCCGCAAATGTCTCGGCATGGGAAATCTCTCCAAGGACCTGAAAGTGCATGAGGGCATGGTGACAAAATGGCAGTCAGTCGTCAATTACGATCTGCGTTGAGGCATAACGTTCACGCCCACCAGCGCGCGGGCACCATAATTGAAAGTCGCACGACACTTCACGCGCGTCCGGGTGGGGCGTGTGCCGAAGCGCAGGGGTCGTATCCGGAATAGTACAGAGTGTGTACGTCACGAGCACGGTATCAACGCTGTTGTCCTCAAGCGGGATCTCATCGCCCGGTAGGCCAATGAACTCCACTTCAAAGGGCATCGAGCGGACGACCCGTTCCGCCATCCGCGTCATCTCTGGTGCAGGATCGAGACCCCAGACCTTGCTCACCTTCGTAGGATCATAGAATGGGAGATTCAAGCCAGAGCCGATGCCAACCTCGAGAACCCGACCACGGGCGCTCGGCACCACCTTCTCGCGCTGGCGCATATTCGGCTTCAAGCCACACGTGAAGTGCACGACTTTCGGAAGGATGTACCTGCTATACAGCCCCATTAATTCCTCGTCGCGTTTGCCGCAGGCAGCCTCCGCGGTAGGAACCGCCCTTACGGGCGGCCCCCCGCACAGACCCCGGCGTGCAGTTTTTCCGCACCGGGTTCCTCAGTTGTACTCGCTTTCGTGATGCAAGGCGTCGCGTTCATGCCAT